>Ga0194120_10002133_pt1 | contig 34502 bp, 30 predicted proteins | sample TA2MahCa65mmetaG_FD_148642 | JGI IMG/M metagenome (GOLD analysis project Ga0194120, IMG submission 148642) | Freshwater microbial communities from Lake Tanganyika, Tanzania - TA2015019 Mahale Deep Cast 65m | ecosystem: Environmental > Aquatic > Freshwater > Lake | place: Tanzania: Lake... | reverse complement strand
CAACACAGAATTCAACCGAAACGGAGAGCAGCAATGCCAAAGATGAAAACATCGAAGACAGCAAAAAAGCGGTTTAGAAAGACGGGTACCGGAAAGCTTCGTCGTCAACAGTCGATGCGTCAGCACTTGTTCGAACACAAATCGAGCGAGCGCACGCGCCGTCTCGACGGAACGGTGAACGTGCACAAGGGCGACGTCAAAAACATCAAACGACTGCTGGCCGAGCGCTGAGTCGAATAGAGAGAACTACTCAAACAGTCTCAGAGAAGGGAGACCGAAATGGCAAGAGTCAAGCGCGGTGTTCACGCCCGCAAGAAACACAGGGCGATTCTCGAAAAGGCAAAGGGCTATTACGGCGATCGAAGTCGCACGTTCAGATCGGCCAACGAACAGGTATTGCACTCGGGGCAATACGCGTTTCGTGACCGTCGCGCGAAGAAAGGCGAGTTCCGTAGTTTGTGGATCCAGCGGATCAACGCAGGTTGTCGCATGAACGACATGAGTTACAGCCGGTTCATCGACGGTTTGTCGAAGGCCGGTGTGGTCGTCGATCGCAAGATCCTCGCCGACCTCGCAGTCAACGACAAGAAGGCCTTTGCAAAACTAGTCGAGACCGCAAAGGGTGCTCTCGTCTGATTTTGGCGCCACTCGCATTCACGAGCAATCGGGTTCAGCGACTACGCAAACTTGTCAACGAAAAGTCCGAGCGAATTCGCGAAAACGCGTTCGTTGTCGAGGGTCAAACGTTGATTCGCGACGCCGTTCGCGCGGGTTGCGTCGTTGAGTCGCAATTCATCGCTCCGGGCGCGAGAGCGGTCCCTGCGACTTCGGGCGAGGTCTATGAACTGGCGCAAGGCGTGCTCGAGCGCGTGGCTTCGACTTCGAGCCCTCAACCGGTCGTCGCGATCGTGAAAAAGCCGACACGAACGCAATCAGAAATCAGTGCGCAAAGAGATGCTTGGGTCGTGGTTGCTGATCGCGTTGCTGACCCCGGAAACCTCGGCACCATCTTGCGATCGGCTGAAGCGGCCGGCGCCAGCGCGGTGTTTTTGACCCCGGGTTCAGCCGAGGCGTACGCACCCAAGGTCGTCAGGGCGTCGGCGGGGGCGATCTTCAACATCCCGGTTTACGAGTCGGCAAACCTCCGAGATATTCGAAATCTGGGTTTCCAAATTTGGGGCACCTCGAGCCATGCAGATCAAAACTCCGTCGATTATCGAGACGCCGATCTGTCTGGTCGGGTGGCGATCGTGCTTGGCAATGAGGCGCATGGTCTCGCATCGACCGAGGAATTCGACGGTTGGCTGACGATAAGTCACTCAGGTCGGGGAGAAAGTCTGAATGTCGCAATGGCCGCGACGCTGTTGTGCTTTGAATTGAAGCGACAGCGCGAAAATTAGCATCACCCCAAACCGACAGACGGCTAAAGTTGAGGACGATGTCTGAAAACAGCCCTGTCGACGCGATGAGACGGGCGATCGACACGGCGCGAGAAGGCGCGTTGGCCAAGATCATGGCGGCACAAGACTCTGCTTCACTGCGCGATTTGGGCATTGAACTCAGCAGGAAAACCAGCGGTCTGGTCGCTTTGAAGGGCGAGATGGGCAAGTTGTCCTCGACCGCCGACAAACGCGCGGTCGGTCAATACTTGAACAACGCCACGACCGAGATCGCCGCGGCATTGGCGGCTCGCACCACCGAATTTGCCGATCAAGAGTTGCTGAGGCGTGTCGAAAACGAGCGCATCGACCTGAGCGAGCTTTTGACGACTCGCCGCCGCGGACACAGCCATATCGTCACTCAGGCGACCCAACGACTCGAAGATGTCTTTGTTGGTCTGGGTTTTCAGGTCGCCGAGGGTCCCGAGGTTGAAACCGACTTTTACAATTTTGAGGCGCTCAACATGCCCAGGTCGCACCCTTCGCGGTCAGAGTTCGACACGATGTTTCTTGAATTCGGCGAGCCGGGCTCGACATTGTTGCGCACCCACATGTCACCCGTTCAGATTCGCGTGATGAAAACATGGAAGCCACCGATTTACGCGATCATGCCGGGGCGGGCGTTCAGGCGCGACACACCAGACGCCACGCACATGCCGGTGTTTCACCAAATCGAAGGGCTCGTCGTAGACCGCGGCATCACCTTCGCCCATTTGGCGGGCACAATCGAGGCGTTCACCAAGGCGTTCTTCGACAGCGAATTCACCAGCCGACTTCGACCCTCATACTTTCCGTTCACTGAACCGAGCGCCGAGTTCGACATTCGCACGCCCGACGGTGATTGGATCGAACTCGGTGGTTGCGGGATGGTGCACCCCAATGTCCTGATCAGCGGTGGCATCGACCCCGAAGAATTCAGCGGCTTTGCATTTGGTTTCGGCATCGATCGAATGGCAAAAGAGCGACACAAGGTCGACGACATTCGCGAGATGTACACCAACGATTTGCGCTTCTTGAGGCAGTTCTGATGAAGATCTTGAATTCATGGCTGAATGAATTCGGCCCGTTCGGCACCGACATCGAAAAAATTTCCGGGGCAATGACCAGTTTGGGTTTGACCGTGGAGAGCATCGAGACGATTGGTCGGTCGGTGAAGGGTGTCGTCGTCGCCAAGGTCTTGCGCACCGAGCGCCATCCCGACGCGGCGAAGGTGCATCGCGTCTTTGTCGATGCGGGTGACGGCGCCGAGTTGCACATCTGGTGCGGCGCGTTCAACATCAAGGCGGGCGACCTGGTTCCGTTGGCGACTTTGGGCACGACGATGCCAGACGGCAGAGTCATCACGGCGCGCGGAATATTTGGCATCGAGAGCCACGGCATGCTGTGTTCGGGCACGGAACTTGGTCTCAGCACCGATTCGGACGGCATATTGATTTTGCCGACCGGTCTCAAGTTGGGTCTCGATGTGTTCGCCGCCCTGAAAATCAAGCGCGATTCGCTCTTCAGTTTGGATGTGACGCGCAATCGTCCCGACTGCAACGGCTACTTGGGCGTCGCCCGAGATCTCGGCGCGCACCTGCGGATCAAGATTGTCGCCCCACCCGGCGACGACGCTAAACGGGGCCCGAAAAGATCGTTGAAGGTGGCGATCGTCGACAAAAAGAAATGTTCGCGTTACAACGCGACCGTAATCTCCGGAGTTGAAGTCAAAAGTTCTCCCGATTGGATCGCCCGACGATTGACCAATTGCGGCATGCGACCAATCAACAATGTCGTCGACGCCTCGAATCTCGTGATGCTCGAGTTGAACCAACCGACTCATGCCTTTGACGCCACCACGGTGAACGGGGGTTTTCGCATTCGGTGCGCGCGCAAGGGCGAAACCTTGACGACGCTCGACGGACAACAACGAGAATTCGAGGCAACCGACCTTTTGATTTGCGATGGCAAAGATCAAGCGATCGCGATTGCCGGCGTGATGGGCGGAGCCGCCACCGAAATCAACGCCGCGACGAGCGTCGTCGCGCTTGAAACGGCGTGGTTCGAGTCGGCGGGCGTGGCGCGCACGGCGGCCCGTCTGGGTCTTCGCTCCGAAGCGTCGATGCGATTCGAAAGGGGTGTCGACCCGCACGGCATCGACCATGCAGTCGCGCGATTCGCAAAGATATTGCGCGAATCATGCCCCAATCTGGTGGTCCACGCCGGGGCGACCGACATCAAGGAGAAACATCTTCCGGCAAGACAACGTCCCGTCAACCTGCGGCTGGCGCAAGTGAATCGACTGCTGGGCACGAGCCTCTCGGCCAGGGCGGTCGCAAATCTGCTCGGAAAAGTCGGTTTCATCGCCAAGTCTGTCACGCCGACAAAGCAACCGGTCTTGAAGATCGCCGTTCCATCTTGGCGACCGGACTGCGAGTCTGAAATCGACCTGGTCGAAGAGGTGGCCCGTTACTATGGCTATGAAAACCTCGGCAAACTCGTGCCCCAGTCGACGATCCACGGCCGCCTCTCGGTTTTGCAGCAGCGACGCCGCGAACTTCGTGAGTTGATCTGCAGCCTCGGGCTGAGCGAGGCGATGCCCAACCCTTTTTTGGCCCCCGGCGACTTGGCTCGCGCCGGCGTCTCCGAAAGCAACTCGATTCGCCTCGCCAATCCGCTCGTGTTCGAAGAAAGCGTGTTGAGAACTTCTTTGCGCCCTGGTCTGTTGAAGGCGATCAAATACAACATCTCGCACCGTGCCGAGCACATTTTGCTCTTCGAACTCGGCCATGTCTATCCTTCCGGCGAACAGCCCTCGACCGATGATTTGCCCGATGAATACGAATCGGTTTGCCTCGTGGCCGTTGGTGAGTCGAGCCGCCTGGCGCTCGACTGGTGGAGCCAGATTTCGGCGGTGATGAATTTCGGCGCACAACTCGACCAATCGACGATCGAACCAGGTTTTCATCCGGCGCGTAGCGCGACCCTGCGTCGCGGGCGTCAGGTGATCGGGTTCGTCGGGGAGCTTGATCCGCGAGTGTTGGCGAAACACGAAATCAACACGGCCGTGGCTTGCCTCGAACTTGATCTCTCCGCGCTTTTGGCCGCGCCGCCGACTGTGGTCACCGCAAAGCCGGTAAGTCGTTTTCCGCGCAGCGACTTTGATTTGGCGTTTGTCGTTCCCAACTCCCGGAGTGCGGCGACGATCATCAAGGCTCTGCGCCAAAGCGCCGGCGACGAACTGGTCGACCTGGAACTATTCGACGTTTATCGCGGCCCTGGCGTGAGCGACGACAGTCGCAGTCTGACATTCAGGCTGAGTCTGCAAGCCATCGATCGCACGCTCACCGATGCCGAAGTCACCGCCACGCGTCGGCGCTGCCTCGACGCCGCAGCAAAACTCGGTGCCCACCTGCGCCAATAGCGGAGCCAAATTTCGAGTCCGATTGGGCCAGGATTTGCCGACAACAACCTTGCTTACGGGAGAGGACAACTTGGTTCGATGCGGTTGGTGCGGCGACGACCCCGAATATGTTCGCTACCACGACTCTGAATGGGGCAGGCCGGTGGTCGCAGATCAATTGCTGTTCGAAAAGATTTGCCTCGAGGGCTTTCAATCGGGGCTCAGTTGGCTCACAATTTTGCGCAAGCGAGCGGCATTCAGGCGCGCATTCGAAAATTTCGATCCGGTTCGAGTCGCCGAATTCGACTCGAAAGACGTCGATCGCCTGATGCAAGACGCCGGTATCGTGCGCCACCGCGGCAAGATCGAGGCTGTGATTCAAAACGCTCGGTCGACCCTTGTCGTCCAGTCGAAACTCGGATCGCTGCGCGGTTTGGTCTGGTCGTTTTGCGATGAGATCAAGTTGGGTGGTGGTTGGTCGGCACCGCAACGGACAACCGATATCAAGGCTCGCACCCCGCAGTCCGAAGCGTTGTCAAAGGCTTTGCGTGGTTTCGGCTTCAAGTTCGTGGGGCCGACCACCATGTATGCGGCGATGCAGTCTTTGGGCCTTGTCAACGATCACTTCGAGGGCTGCCACGTTCGCCAAGATTGCCAAAATGAGCGTGAAATCGCCCTAACGAAAATGCGTGCATAAATATGCAATAGGCTGTATAATCATACATCATGTTTGATATAGGCATTTTGGGGGCATCCGGCTACGTCGGGGCAGAGCTGCTGCGGTTGTGCGCCGCGCACCCCGAGTTTGAAGTTTCGTACGCCACCGGCGACTCGCAGGCCGGCACCCTCGCATCGACCCTTTATCCGAGCTTGACGACCGCCTATCCGAACTTGGTCCTGGACGAATTCGTCCTCGAAAAAGCCCTCAAGTGCGACGTCGTATTTTTGGCCCTGCCACACGAGGCGAGTCTGCAGTTGGTGCCCCGGCTAGTCGACAAAGTTCGTCTGGTCGTCGACTGCAGCGCGGCATTTCGTCTCAAAGATGCCTCGCTGTATCCGAAGTGGTACGGGTTCGAGCACAACCAGCCAGCCGAGCTCGAGAAAGCCGTCTACGGTTTGCCCGAGTTGTATCGCCAAGAGTTGGTCGGCGCAAAGTTGATCGCTGTACCCGGTTGTTATGTCACCGCGGCGAGCCTCGCCTTGGCGCCATTGGTGATGGCCAAAGTCGTTTCAACATCGGGGATCATCGTCGACGCCGCGTCGGGCGTCTCGGGGGCGGGTCGAGCCCTGAAGAACGGCAATTCGTTTTGCGCTGTCGACGAGGACTTCACGGCCTACGGCTTGCTCGACCACCGACACACACCGGAAATTGAACAGGTGACGGGCGCACAGATCCTGTTCACCCCGCACCTCGCGCCGATGAATCGTGGCATTCTCGCGACTTGCTATGCGCGTCCCGTCAACCCCTCGACCACGACGACCGCCTCGGTGCTCGCCGCATTGAGTCGTGCCTACAGATCTGAACCATTCGTCGCCGTTCGACCGACTTCGCCTTCGACCAAAGCCACGCTGGGCTCGAACTCGGCTCTTTTGTCGGCGCGATACGACGAACGCACGGGCTATGTCGTCATTCTGTCGGCGATCGACAATCTGACAAAAGGCGCGGCAGGCGGCGCCGTACAGGCGGCAAATGTGGCTCTGCAGATCGACGAGTCCCATGGCTTGACCAAGGTTGGTCTGTTTCCATGAGCGAGAAACTCAGAACCACCGTCGATCGATCGGTCGTCGATCAAGCCCGGGTCGCCAACCTGCTGCTCGAGGCCTTGCCGTACATCCAAAAATTCGCCGGCAAGACGATGGTCATCAAGTACGGTGGCAACGCCCTGGCCGGGGCGTCGGGCGAAGACGGCATCGAGGCGTTCGCCAAGGACATCGCATTGTTGCACGCGGTCGGTTTCAGACCGGTTGTCGTGCACGGGGGAGGCCCCCAAATCTCGGCGATGATGGAGCGCCTCGGCAAGAAGCCGAACTTTCGCCACGGGCTGCGCGTCACCGATGCCGAAACGATGGAGATCGTCAGCATGGTCCTATTGGGCACGGTGAATCCGCAACTCGTTTCGGCGATCAACCAGCACGGTGCACCCGCCGTGGGTGTTTCGGGTCAAGATGCAAGGCTGTTCACCGCTTCACCCCATGACGCAGCATTGGGCTTCGTCGGCGAAATCACGAGAGTGGACGCGACCATCGTGCGTCAGATGCTCAAAGACTCACAGGTGCCTGTCGTCGCGACGATCGGCACCGACTCGAGCGGTCAGGCCTACAACATCAATGCCGACACGGCGGCGGGTGCGTTGGCCGAGGCGTTGGGGGCGGAGAAACTTATTTATCTGACGGATATTGCCGGTTTGCGCGCCGACAAGAACGACGCCGATTCGTTGTTGCGACAAGTGACGACATCCCAACTGCGAAAACTGCTGTCGACGCAGGCGATCGACGGCGGCATGATTCCGAAAATCCAGAGCTGCGTCGACGCCATCGAAAGAGGGGTCGGTCACGCGCATATTCTCGACGGCAGAATCGCCCACGTGCTGCTGCTCGAACTGTTCACGATCGCCGGGGTCGGGACGATGGTGTTGAAGGGATGAGCGACATGACCAAGACCCAGACGACGCACAAATTCGCCGCCGAGAAGACGGCGAGTTCGTTGCTCGATGGTCGAGATTTCTGCCCGTTCATGCCGGTATTCGGGCCACCACAAGTGATGTTCGAGCGCGGACTAGGCACCCAGTTGTGGGACACCAGTGGCAGGCGATATCTGGATTTTCTCTGTGGCATCGCCGTAACCTCGCTCGGGCACAGCAACCCCGTGGTGGCCGCGGCGATCGCCGACCAAGCAGGCACGCTCTTGCATGTCAGCAATTTTTTTGCCAATCCCGTCGCCACGCAGACGGCGATGATGGTCGACAAACTCGTCAGCGGTTCGTTCGGCGGTTCCGGCGACGGGCAGGTCTTTTTCTGCAATTCGGGCGCCGAGGCCAACGAGGCGGGAATCAAACTCGCCCGCAAGTTTGGTGGGCGAGGCAGACACGTCGTGGTCAGCAGCCTCGGAAGTTTTCACGGTCGCACGCTCGCCGCGCTGGCGGCGACCGGCCAGCCCGAGAAGCACGAGCCGTTCGCACCGATGCCCGATGGTTTTCGCCACGTCGTGTACAACGACCTCGCATCGCTCGAGGCGGCGTTGGACGATTCGGTGGCGGCTGTATTGCTCGAGACCGTGCAAGGCGAGGGTGGCGTAGTGCCGGCGTCGATCGAATATCTGCAGAATGTCCGCCGAATCTGCACTCAGCGGGGGATACTTTTGATGATCGACGAGGTTCAGACCGGATTTGCCCGAACCGGCAAGTGGTTCGGCTTCGAACACGCCCAAATCAAGCCAGATGTCGTGATGCTCGCCAAGGCGATGGGCAATGGCATGCCGATCGGTGCATTGTGGGCGGGCAGAGAAATCGCCGCAGTTTTCAAGCCGGGCGACCACGGCAGCACTTTTAGCGGCACCGCGTTGGCCACGGCCGCTGCTCGCGCCACGATACAACTGATGATCGACATGGATGCACCGAAAGTCGTCGCAAAGAAGGGCGAAGAACTCGCCGCAAAACTGCGAAAACTGAAAAAAGTCGTCGACGTGCGTGGTCGCGGACTGCTGTTGGCCGCCGAATTGTCGCCCGAACTCGATGCCAAGCAAGTTGCCGCGCAACTGCTTGGCAAAGGTCTGGTCGTCAACGGCGTGACTTCGCACGCCTTGCGCCTCGCGCCACCGTTCACGGTCAGTCCTGAAGAGATCGACGAGGCAATTTCGATCATGGCAGAGCTGTTGTGAGCGCGCGCCACTTTTTGGACGTCACGGACCTCTCGGCGCGTGACTTGAATCAAGTCTTGGATCTCGCCGAGGCCGACATCGCGAAACTCGGTCGTCCATTGGCCGACAAGGGCGTGGCTTTGATCTTCGAAAAGCCGTCCAACCGAACCCGACACAGCATGGAGATGGCGGTGGTGCAGTTGGGTGGTCACCCGATTTTCACCCGCGGCGAAGAAGTTGGGTTTGACGAGCGCGAAACCGTCGAGGACGTGACGCGCATCTTGGCGGGCTACCACCATGCGATCGCCGCGCGAGTCTTCGCCCACTCGGTGTTGCAACGAATGGCGCAAGTCTCGAGCGTGCCGATCATCAATATGCTCAGCGAACAGTCGCATCCATTGCAGGCCATCGCCGATGTGCTGACGATGCGCCAAGAACTGGGTGGCCTGAACAACAAGACCGTCGCCTGGGTCGGCGATTACAACAATGTCGCGCGCTCGTTGAGCGAGGCCTGCGCACTCGAGAGAATGCACATTCGTCTCGGCTGTCCGCAGGGCTACGGAGCATCTGCAAGCGAGTTGACCCGCCTTCAAGAACTTGGTGCGGCATCGGTCGAGCAACACGACAGCGCCGTTCTTGCCGCCAAGCATGCCCACGCCGTGCACACCGATGCCTTCGTTTCAATGGGGCAAGAATCCGAAACCGAAAAACGTCTGCACGACCTCGCCGAATTCAAAGTCGACGCCAAGGTCATGGCCGCCGCCGACAGCAATGCGATCTTCATGCATTGTCTGCCCGCACACCGCGAAGTGGAGGTCAGCGGCGAAGTGATCGACGGTGCGCAGAGTCGGGTCGTCTTGCAGGCGCACAACCGAATGCATGCCGCAAGGGGGGTGCTCGCTCATCTGATGGGGGTGACAATATGAGTTCAAAAGTTCAGCGCCAGCAATTGATCGTCAAACTGATCGGTTCCCAAGCGATAACCAGTCAGCCGCAACTGCGCGAGCTGCTCCGCAAGAAAGGCATCAAGGCGACTCAAGCCACAGTCTCGCGAGACCTCGAAGACCTCGGGGCGGTAAAGGTGCGCACCGCGGGCGGCGAGACCATGTATGCGCTGCCGCGTTTCGAACCCGACCGTCTCTCGCCGTCGGATCAATTGCGACGGGTTTTGACCGAATGGGTTGCCGAGGTGCAATTCAACGAGTCGATCGTGGTGGTGCGCACCCCGCCCGGTTGCGCCCACGTCGTGGCGTCGGCACTCGACAGATCGAGGTTGAATGGCCTGCTCGGCACGGTCGCCGGCGATGACACAATGTTCTGCGTGGCCAATTCGAAATACTCGGCTAGGCGATTGGCCAAAGACATTCGGCAGTTGGCGGGCTTGAAGAATGGCTGATCAACCGTTGTGGCATGGCCGGTTCACGTCGAGCCCGGCCGAGGCGTTGCTCAAGTTCACCGAAAGTCTGTCGTTCGACAAGAAACTTTGGCGTGACGATGTTGCGGGTTCGATCGCCCATGTCAAAGGTCTGGCACATTCGCAACTGATCACCGCCGGCGAGGCCGAGAAGATCATCGCCGCCTTGAACACCGTCGCCGATGAGATGGCGACCGAAAAATTCGAGTTCGTCGCCTCCGATGAAGACATCCACACGGCAATCGAGCGTCGGGTGACTCAGATTGCCGGTGACACGGGGGCAAAACTGCACACGGGTCGCAGTCGCAACGACCAAGTCGCCACGGCGCTGCGACTTTGGTGCAAACGCGAGTTGGCTCACATCGCCGAATTCGTTCTCGAACTGTGCGAAGTTTTGAATCAACGCGCGATCGAAGCGGGTTGGTCGACGAATTCGGCATACCTGCCCGGATACACCCATCTGCAGCGGGCTCAACCGGTGTCGTTGGCGCATCATTTCGCGGCGCATGCCTGGTCGTTTCTGCGCGATGTGGATCGACTCTCGCAGACGATCGAACGTCTGGATGTATCGCCGCTGGGCGCGGGCGCATTGGCGGGTTCATCGTTGCCCATAGATCCTGACTTCGTGGCCAAGGAACTGGGTTTTGCCGATCGCTTCAAGAATTCGCTGGATGCAGTGTCGGATCGCGACTTCGTCGCCGAATCGCTGTTCGACCTGGCACTGATCGGCGTGCACCTGTCGCGATTGGGCGAAGAGTGGGTCTTATGGACTTCGCAAGAGTTTGGTTTCGCCGTGTTGGACGACGCGTATTCCACGGGTTCGTCGATGTTGCCGCAAAAGAAGAACGCCGACATCGCCGAACTGGCTCGTGGCAAGTCGGGTCGATTGATCGGCAATCTCACCGGGTTGTTGTCGACCCTGAAAGCGATGCCTCTGGCCTACAACCGAGACTTGCAAGAAGACAAAGAGCCGTTGTTCGATTCGGTGAATCAAGTTGGTTTGGCGCTGCAGGCGATCGCCGGAATGATCGCGACGGCAAAACTCGATACCGCCAAAATGAAATCCAGCGCGGACTCAGAAATGTTGGGTGCCACAGATCTCGCCGAATGGCTTGTCGCCAAAGGCACGCCATTTCGGCAAGCGCACGCCCACGTCGGGGCACTCGTCAGCCGAGCGATTCGCGAGTCCGTCGAACTTTCAGAACTGGTGAGAAACGATGCGCTGCTCGGCGCCGAGGCGGTCGACCTTTTGCGCGCCGGTGTCGGCGTTTCGCGCCGCACGTCGGCTGGTGGTGCCGGTCCTGTGCCGGGCGCGGTCCAGTCTGAGGCGTTGAGGTCGGCGATCACGGTGATGCGTGCGCGAATAGCGTCCGTGGTTGGTTCCAGATAGCGCCTAATATTGCCGTGTGGCGAGCGCACAAGACTTCATCAAAGAGTTCGGCGCGCGCGGTCTAATTCACGACAGCACCGACAGGGCCGCCATTTCGGCGCGGGCCGCCCGGTCGTCGCTCGGGGTTTATGTCGGTTTTGACCCGACCGCAGATTCGTTGCACATCGGTCATCTTTTGGGACAAATCACCTTGCGCCGGATGCAGTTGTTGGGGCACAGACCTTTCACCCTGGCGGGTGGCGCCACCGGCATGGTGGGCGACCCGTCGGGTCGAAGCGAAGAGCGCAATCTGCTCGACGCCGAGACCCTGCACCACAACGTGCAGTGCATCAAACGCCAACTCGAACGCATTCTTGATTTCGAAAAAGGCCCGACGCAGGCGGTGTTGGTCGACAATGCCGATTGGACCCGAAAAGTTTCGATGCTCGATTTTCTGCGCGGGGTCGGTAAACACATCACGGTCAATCAGATGCTGGCAAAGGATTCCGTCAAGAGCCGCATCGCCGACGCGAATGGTCTTTCCTACACAGAGTTCAGTTACATGTTGCTTCAAGCCAACGATTTCAGACATCTTGCCGAGCACCATGATTGCGAGATGCAGATGGGCGGTTCCGATCAGTGGGGCAACATCACCGCGGGCATCGATCTGATTCGCAAGACATTGGGTCGGACCGCATACGGGTTGACCTGGCCGCTTGTGACTCGCACCGACGGCACAAAATTCGGCAAAACCGTCGACGGTTCTGTTTGGCTCGATGCGCGCCGCACTTCGCCGTATCAGTTTCGTCAGTATTTCGTGCAGATCGCCGACGCCGACATCGAAAAAATGTTGCTGCAATTCTCCCTGCGGCCGATCGATCAGACAAGAGAGATCGTCGTCGAGCAAAAGCGAAGCCCGGAAACGCGAATCGGGCAGAGATCGTTGGCCCGCGAGTTGACGGCGTTGGTGCACGGAGAAGAGGCGGCCGAAGCCGCCGAAGAGGCCGCAGCCGTGTTGTTCGGAGCGAACCCGATGTCGGCGACGCCGGCGACATTGCATCTGATCGCCAGCGAAATCGCCGTCACGCAGATGGGGCGCGCCGCGCTCGGTGACCCGATCGCCGTGTTGGTTGAAACCAAACTCGCGAGTTCAAACAGCGAAGCCCGACGACTGTTGTCGCAGCGCAGCGTGCGGGCAAACGGCGACCAGGTCGACGATCAGACCAACTTGAGCAAGATCGCCCTGCTGCACGACCGTTGGCTGTTGTTGCGCAAAGGCAAGACCGGTTATCACCTGGTCGATATCAAGGGTTGAACACTCAACTCGTATCTGGTGACGCCGCGAATCGTCAGGCGGTCGCGCCACTCGGGGTCGGCCAAGGCTTCGATCTTGTCGAAACTCTTGACCAGGCTCGAGAGCATAACCTCGGCTTCGAGTTTCGCCAGAGACGCACCCAAGCAATAGTGCACGCCGGCGCTGAACGATAGATGACGGTTGGCGTTTTTGCGAGAAAAATCGAGCACATGCGGTCTCTCGAAAATACTCGGGTCGTGATTGCCCGCGCCCAGACTCGCCAAGACCAATGAGCCGCGCTTGATTTTGACCGGTCGTCCGTCGACCTGGATTGCGGTGTCGACCACCGGCGTTCGCATCGTATGTTGCACAGGTCCGTCGAATCGCAACAGCTCGTCGACCATCTGCGACGAGCAACCCTGAGCTTTCATCTGCGCAAACTGTCGTGGGTGCGTGAGCAACGCATGCATCGAGTTGCCGATCAAATTGACCGTTGTTTCGTGCCCGGCGATATACAGCAGTATCACGAATGCCATTAGTTCGTCGTTGGTCAGTCGTTCCCCCCGTTCTTCGACGCTGATCAAAGACGAGAGCATGTCGTTGCCCAAGTTCTTGCGACGTCGAGAAATGATCTCGTCGAGATACGGTCGCATCTTGGCGATGGCGACCTGAGCCTTTTCAAGTTCGGCGACACCCGTCGTGAATTCGAGCGTCGCCGTGATGATCTGCGACCATTCGCGCAACTCGTCGGCCCGATCAGTCGGCATATCGAGCAATTCCGAGATCACCTGAAACGGCACGGGAAAGGCGAATTCTTCGATCAACTCGAGGTGCCCGCTTTGCCTGGCCGAATGCAGGGCGGCGTCGACAAGCTGCTGTACTCGCGGTCGAAGCCGCTCGATTGCGCTCGGTGTGAACGACTTCGAAACCAGACTTCGCAGCCGGGTGTGGTCGGGTGGGTCAAGGTTCAGCATCGATCTATTGCGCACGCTTTTGCGACGAAACTCGCGCGTCGGCGTTTGCGGCAAGATCGCATTTTTCTCGATGTCCCGACTGAAATCGTTGCTCCGCAAGGTGTGCACGACGTCGTCATAACGGGTCAACACAACGAAACCCAGCGGCGTGAAACACACCGGTTCTTCGGCCCGAATTTGGTCGTAAATCGGGTGGGGATTGCGCCGAAATTCGGCGTCAAAGGGGTCGAAGGCCACCGCGGTCACACCCCGACATTAGTTACCCCGCTCGGCGATGTTAAGGGCTGAAAGTGTTGATTTTTAGGCGGCTTCACGGCTAGTATTGATCCTCGCACTTTGAACAAGTGCGACACCAATTCGCGGTGGGGCACCGCCGACAAGTTTCTTGTCGAATGCCCGAAGTGAATGCTCCTTGAAAACGGAAGAGAAGATTGAACGCCAGTGCGGTCAATGGTCGTCGCGCCCGGATGGGCGCGCCGATTATTGTCCGTCAATTCTGATTGGGTGTTCGGCATTTGTTTGCCGGGCCTCAATCTTTTAATTATTAATACCGGCGATATTCGACTCGGTTTGAATATCGTCGGCAGGATACGACGACAACAAAGCAGATGTATTTCCGTCTGGTCGTCGTGGACTTTCCTAGATTTACTCAGACATTTATGAAAATAGACGTTTGAGTTTTTCTTGACGGAGAGTTTGATCCTGGCTCAGGACGAACGCTGGCGGCGTGCTTAACACATGCAAGTCGAACGATGAAGTGGAGCTTGCTCCACCGATTAGTGGCGAACGGGTGAGGAACACGTGAGAAACCTGCCTCGGATTTTGGGATAACAGATGGAAACATTTGCTAATACCAAATAACGTCGGAGAGCCTCATGGCTTTCTGACGAAAGGAATTCCGATTCGAGAGGGTCTCGCGGCCTATCAGCTTGTTGGCGGGGTAACGGCCCACCAAGGCGACGACGGGTAGCTGGTCTGAGAGGATGGTCAGCCACATTGGGACTGAGACACGGCCCAGACTCCTACGGGAGGCAGCAGTGGGGAATCTTGCGCAATGGGCGAAAGCCTGACGCAGCAACGCCGCGTGCGGGAAGAAGGCCTTCGGGCTGTAAACCGCTTTCAGCAGGAACGAAAATGACGGTACCTGCAGAAGAAGGAGCGGCCAACTATGTGCCAGCAGCCGCGGTGATACATAGGCTTCAAGCGTTGTCCGGATTTATTGGGCGTAAAGAGTTCGTAGGCGGTCGTGTAAGTCGGGTGTGAAAATTCTGGGCTCAACCCAGAGACGCCACTCGATACTGCTTGACTTGAGTTCGATAGGGGAGTGGGGAATTCCTAGTGTAGCGGTGAAATGCGCAGATATTAGGAGGAACACCGGTGGCGAAGGCGCCACTCTGGATCGATACTGACGCTGAGGAACGAGAGCATGGGTAGCAAACAGGATTAGATACCCTGGTAGTCCATGCCGTAAACGGTGGGCACTAGGTGTGGGTTTCTATTAACGGAATCCGCGCCGTCGCTAACGCATTAAGTGCCCCGCCTGGGGAGTACGGTCGCAAGACTAAAACTCAAAGGAATTGACGGGGGCCCGCACAAGCAGCGGAGCGTGTTGCTTAATTCGATGCTACGCGAAGAACCTTACCTAGGTTTGACATGTTTGGAAAAGCAACAGAGATGTTGTGTCCGCAAGGGCCAAACACAGGTGGTGCATGGCTGTCGTCAGCTCGTGTCGTGAGATGTTGGGTTAAGTCCCGCAACGAGCGCAACCCTTATCCAATGTTGCCAGCAAGTTATGTTGGGGACTCATTGGAGACTGCCGGGGTTAACTCGGAGGAAGGTGGGGATGACGTCAAGTCCTCATGCCCCTTATGTCTAGGGCTGCAAACACGCTACAATGGCCGATACAAAGGGTTGCCTGCTCGCGAGAGTTAGCTAATCCCGTAAAGTCGGTCTCAGTTCGAATTGAAGTCTGCAACTCGACTTCATGAAGCTGGAGTTGCTAGTAATCCCGGATCAGCACGCCGGGGTGAATACGTTCCCGGGCCTTGTACACACCGCCCGTCACACCACGAAAGTCGGCAACACCCGAAGCCGGTGGCCCAACCGCAAGGAAGGAGCCGTCTAAGGTGGGGTCGGTGATTGGGGTGAAGTCGTAACAAGGTAGCCGTACCGGAAGGTGCGGCTGGATCACCTCCTTTCTAAGGAGCATGGCGGCAAAAAACTTGTTTTTTGCCGCCTAGTTTCAGTTAATGCACTGTCGTGTCAATCGCCGGATGTTCGAGGGTCGCAGGATTACCTCCTCTCGAGAGATCAGCGATCGACACAATCTTCTCTTTCGTTTTGAGGGAGCAATCCCTCAGCGATGACGGTGAACTCTTTCGCGAGAAAGTCTCCACCCGCTCTCAGTAACGATCTGTCGTTTACCTTCGCACCTTGAGAATTTCAGAGCAAGCACGAGCATCTAGTAATCAAATTATTAAACATTAATTCCAAGCTACAAAGAGCCAACGGTGAATGCCTTGGCGCCAATGACCGAAGAAGGACGTGGATGACTGCGAAAAGTTACGGTGAGCCGTCTATCAGGCTTTGACCCGTAAATGTCCGAATGAGGAAACTCAGCACCCGTCATGGGGTGCAACCCTGAAGTGAATTCATAGCTTCAGTGGAGGGAACCGGGAGAATTGAAACATCTCAGTAACCCGAGGAAAGAAAAGCAAACGCGACTCCCCCAGTAGCGGCGAGCGAAGAGGGAAGAGACTAAACCGTGCTGGCGCAACAGCCTGATGGCGTTGCCAGTGCGGTGTCGTGGGAAGACTAGACACTGCATCAGAAGTGTCACGAAGTTACAAAATTGCTGGGTAGAAGAATCGTCTGGAAAGACGAGCCACAGTGGGTAATAGCCCCGTATTCGAAACCTACGCAATCTTCGAGTTCAATCCCAAGTAATGCCGGATCCGAGCAATCTGGCATGAATCCGTGGGGACCACCCCATAAGTCTAAGTATTTATTGGCGACCGATAGTGAACCAGTACCGTGAGGGAAAGGTGAAAAGAACCCCGGGAGGGGAGTGAAATAGTACCTGAAACCGTTGGTTTACAAGCAGTCAGAGAGTCGTATTGCGATCGCAAGGTCGCTTTGCCTCGATGGCGTGCCTTTTGAAGAATGAGCCTACGAGTTGCGGTATGTGGCGAGGTTAACCCGAGAGGGGTAGCCGGAGCGAAAGCGAGTCTGAACAGGGCGTTCAGTCGCATGCTGTAGACCCGAAGCCAAGTGATCTTGCCATGGGCAGGTTGAAGCGGGGGTAAGACCCCGTGGAGGACCGAACACACGTCAGTTGAAAATGGCGGTGATGACCTGTGGCAAGGGGCGAAAGACCAATCAAACTTGGCGATAGCTGGTTCTCCTCGAAATGCATTTAGGTGCAGCGTCATGCGTTCAGTACCGGAGGTAGAGCACTGGATGGGTTAGGGGGCCTACAAGCTTACCGACCCCAGCCAAACTCCGAATTACGGTACTCCAGAGCATGGCAGTGAGACCACGGGGGATGAGCTTCGTTGGTCGAAAGGGAAACAGCCCAGATCATCATCTAAGGCCCCAAATTCAGGACTAAGTGGAAAACGATGTGGAATCGCATAGACAGCCAGGAGGTTGGCTTAGAAGCAGCCACCCTTGAAAGAGTGCGTAACAGCTCACTGGTCGAGTGATTTTGCGCGGACAATTTAACGGGGCTCAAGTCCTGAGCCGAAGATATGGATTGCATCGTCATTCGTGATGATGCAGTGGTAGAGGAGCGTTGATGCAGCAGCGAAGCGGCGGGATAACCCGACGTGGAGCGGCATCAAGTGAGAATGTAGGTATGAGTAGCGAGAGAGGGGTGAGAAACCCCTCCGCCGAAAGCCCAAGGTTTCCTGGGGAAGGCTAATCCTCCCAGGGTAAGTCGGGAGCTAAGGAGAGGCCGAAAGGCGTATCCGATGCACAACTGGTTGATATTCCAGTACCGCCGTGTACACGTCAGGCCCAACAACGAAGAAGTGGGGGCTGCCTTCGGGCGAACCCACGGATTTGTTTGCGGGTAGCTGAAGGGGGACACAGGAGGGTAGATGATCCGGGGCGATGGTAGTCCCCGGGTAAGCGTGTAGGAGGTTGCCGATGAGAGTTGGCGACGTCAACTCCGAGACGCGATGCCGATCTCTTTTGAGAGAAGTCATTGATCCCAAACTGTCGAGAAAATCCCAGCAGCGAGTTGACACGGCGCCCGTACCCCAAACCGACTCAGGTGGGCAAGTAGAGAATACTAAGGCGATCGGGAGAACTATGGTTAAGGAACTCGGCAAAATACCTCCGTAACTTCGGAAGAAGGAGGACCCTTTTTGGTGAGGAGACTTTCGTCTTCGAGCTGGGAAGGGTGGCACAGAGCAGGGGGTAGCGACTGTTTAACAAAAACACAGCAGCGTGCCAAGCCGCAAGGCGATGTATACGCTGTGACGCCTGCCCAATGCTGGAAGGTCACGAGGAATGGTTAGCCGCAAGGCAAAGCTGTGAATCTAAGCCCCAGTGAATGGCGGCCGTAACTATAACGGTCCTAAGGTAGCGAAATTCCTTGTCGGGTAAGTTCCGACCTGCACGAATGGCGTAACGACTTCCCCGCTGTCTCAACCATAGACCCGGCGAAATTGAAGTACGAGTAAAGATGCTCGTTTGCTGCGGAAGGACGGAAAGACCCCGTGCACCTTTACTATAACTTGGTGTTGAGCTTCGACCTTAACTGTGTAGCTTAGGTGGGAGACTGTGAAGCGCGAGCGCTAGTTCGCGTGGAGTCATTAGTGAAATACCACCCTGTTCAGTTTGGAGCTCTAACCTTGATCCATAATCTGGATCAGGAACAGTGCCAGGCGGGTAGTTTGACTGGGGCGGTCGCCTCCTAAATTGTAACGGAGGCGCTCAAAGGTTCCCTCAGACTGGTTGGTAATCAGTCGGCGAGTGTAATGACACAAGGGAGCTTGACTGCGAGACTGACAAGTCAAGCAGGTACGAAAGTAGGACATAGTGACCCGGCCATTGCTTGTGGAAGCGTGGTCGCTCAACGGATAAAAGGTACGCCGGGGATAACAGGCTAATCTTTCCCAAGAGTCCATATCGACGGAAAGGTTTGGCACCTCGATGTCGGCTCATCGCATCCTGGGGCTGAAGCAGGTCCCAAGGGTTGGGCTGTTCGCCCATTAAAGCGGTACGTGAGTTGGGTTCAGAACGTCGTGAGACAGTTCGGTCCCTATCCTCCGCAGTCGCAAGTGAATTGAGGAACGCTGTCTCTAGTACGAGAGGACCGAGACGGACGTAGCTCTGGTGTGTCAGTTGTCTTGCCAAAGGCACGGCTGATTATCTACCTACGGAATGGATAACCGCTGAAAGCATCTAAGCGGGAAGCCGGTTCCAAGATGAGTTCACTCATGCAGTCAATGCAGTAAGGCCCGTGACGAGACCATCACGTTGATAGGCCGGAGGTGTACATGCGGCAACGCATTTAGCCGACCGGTACTAATCGGCCGAGGGCTTGGTTTTTGCTCGTGCTTGCTCTGAAGTCCTTGGGGGTGAACCCCGATCGACTACAAATTTCTGGTGACCATAGCGACGGGGTCACACCCGTTCCCATTTCGAACACGGCAGTTAAGCCCGTCAGCGCCGATGGTACTTGGAGGTAGACCTCCTGGGAGAGTAGGTCGTCGCCAGATTAATTTTCAATATTCAAGGGCCCTCGCTCAATTGCGAGGGCCCTTGTCATTTGTATCGAGTCATCGACAAACGATCAGTGCAAAAGCCATTAGTTTGGCTTCGTAAAGCCATTGGTCGTAGCGATTCGATTTGCCGAAATGACCCGCGACCATCTCGCACTCAAAAATCAGCGGCTCACGGGTGGCACCAATCGACCGCAATTTGGCGACCCATTTTGCGGGTTCGTGGTAGCGCACCCGGGGATCGTTCAGGCCCCCGGTGACAAACATCGGCGGGTATCGATCGGCTTTTGCGTTGTCATAAGGAGAATAAGCAAGCATGTAACTTGCGGCCGGTTCGCTGCGCGGGTCGCCCCATTCCTCCCATTCGTTGATTGTCAGCGGCAGCGTCGGGTCGCTCATTGAATTCACGACGTCAACGAACGGAACCTCGGCCAGGGCGGCCCCATATAGATGCGGTTCGAATGTCACGCAAGCCCCGACCATTAGTCCGCCCGCCGACATCCCGCGCAGGGCAAGTTTGCCCGCTGCAACATGACGTCGATATAGATGTTTGGCGCAGGTGTTGACATCGATGAAGGTATTTCGCTTATTCAACAATTTGCCGTGCAGATACCAGTCGCGACCGCATTCGCCACCCCCACGCGGGTGTGCCAGCGCCCAAACCCAGCCACGATCGAGCAGCGAGAGTCGGGCCACAGAAAACCACGGTGGGACAGCGCTTTCATAGGCGCCATACGCGTAGAGCAGGCCCGGCGCGGTGCCGTTGACCGGCGTGGTTCTGTGACGCACGATATCCAGCGGAATTTTTGTGCCGTCCGGCGCGGCTGCCCACTCGCGTGTCGCCAGATAGTTCGACAAATCAGTATTCGGAACCGCCTGTGTCTTCAACACGGTGCGCTGATTCGTGACAACATCGTGATCGAACACCGTGCTTGGCGAAACGAGTGACTCGTGTGTGTAGCGCACGATCTGCGTGTCCCACTCCGGGCATTGGTCGAGTGACAACGCGTGCGGCTGGTCACCGGTGTGCAACTCGGTGATCGAACCGTCCCGAGCAAATACGCGAATTCGCTGCTGCGCCTCGCGCCATTCCTGGACAATCAGATGATTTCGAAACGGCTCGATACCGTAAATTCGGCGCCCAACTGCGTGCGCGACGATTTCGGTCCACGAACCGGGATCTTCCAGCGGCGCCGACATCACCCGAAAATCAACCGCGTTCAAATTCGTGAGAATGACGAATCGATCGCCCCAATGATCGATGCTGTATTCAACCTCCTCTTGACGGGGTCGAACCATCACCGGTGCCCGCAGCGGATCGCGCGCAGACAACAAACAGCATTCTGAAGCAAGGCGACTTTCGCTGCTGATGACGATCCATTCGCCGGAACGTGTCGTCGCAATATTGAGGTTGAAGCGCCCGTCGTTTTCCTCCACCACGACCACATCACTTTTTTGGAGGTCGCCGATTGTGTGTCGCCAGACCTTGTTCGGACGCATCGCGTCGTCGTGAGTGACGTAGAACAAATATCTTGCGTCGTGCGACCAGGCCAGTTTGGCATTGCTCGTGTCTGCAATCTTGTCGGCCAGGTCGGTTGTCGTGGCGAGGTCGCGAATTCGAATCGTGAATCGTTCGCTGCCGTCGGTTTCATGCGACCAGGCCAAGAAACGATGGTCGTTGGAAAGTTCGAAGGCACCGAGGCTGAAATTCTCGATCGATTTGGCTTCGACATTCTCGTCGAGCACGACGAACTCGGAGGCCGATTCTTTTGTCGCGCCGCGTCGGTGCACCTGGTAGCCGCTACCGGCAACGGTTTGACGCAGATACCACCACGGGCCGTGTCGCATCGCAACCGTCGTGTCGTCTTCGACGATTCGTGACTTGATCTCGCCGAATATCTGGTCGATGAGAGTTGCGTGTGGAGCAAACCAGCTCGCGGCAAATTCGTTTTCGGCAACCAGATACGGAATGGTCTCGGGGTGGTCTCTGTCGCTCAGCCACGCCCATGGGTCCTGTACTTGTCCGGTTACACGGTGATGAGTGGATGGGTACCGTGCCGCAATCGGGGCCGGGGCACGATCTTTCGCCGACGAGGTCATTGATGCAGGGTAGACGAACTGAAGATGCAATTTGGCGCGCACATCTCGCTTAATGTAAACATTAGATTTCGGTTAAGCCAGATCGGGGAGGACAGATGAGCAGGCGTGCCTTGGGGTTTATCGCAACTGGAGCGCTGGGTTTCGGGTTGCTCGCAGCGGGCTTGGCGACGAATGCGTCGGCACAGGACAAGTTGGTGTTTTCTGTCGGAGTCACACAGGACATCGACTCGCTCAACGTGACCGTTGGATACCTGGTGATCGATTTCGAGATTTGGAATTTGACGCTGCCATCCCTGACAGATCGATCCGCGGAAGATTTTTCCACCCTGCCGAGCATGGCCGAATCGTGGACTGCAAGTGATGATGGCTTGACCTGGAGATACAAGCTCCGCGAAGGTTTGAAGTGGAGTGACGGCGAACCAATGACCGCCGACGACGTGGTCTACACGATCACTCGTGCCGTTGCGGACGGATGGATCAATCACCGATCCGACCTAGCCAACATCACCGCCACCGCGATCGATAGCAGGACCGTCCAGGTTGTTTCCGCCGTTCCAGACCCGAAATTGCCGTATTTGGGTTCCTATATCCTGCCGAAGCATGTTTACGAAAAAATTTCGACGGAAGAGATGCCAAATTATCTTGCCGATGACAATGTTTCGGGTGGACCATTCCAAATCGTTGAACGCAAGGAAGGTGAGTTCGTTCGGCTCGCTCGAAATCCGAACTGGCACGGCAAAAAGCCGACGATTGACGAGGTTGTCTTTCGCATGTATGAAACTGCAGAGGCGCAGTTCAACGCTTTGAAGGCGGGAGATCTGGATGCAATTGATGACGTGCCCGTAAAACTCTTTGCGAGCGTCGCGGCCGGTGAAGTAGAAAACATTATCGGTCTCGCTGGAAATCAGGGTTCGTTCAGTGAGCTCGCAATAAACTCGGGCTGCGCAAAGGGAATCGGCGACGGCCACGTCGCACTCAAAGATCGCAAAGTTCGTCAGGCGATCAATTGGGCGATTGACCGTCAACTGCTCGTCGACAAGATTCTCAGCGGTTTTGGTGTACCGGCGGTGAGCCTCATCCCTTCCGCGAACCCGGCCTTTGACATGAAAATCAGCGCCGACGAGGCCTATTCGTACGATCCGGCAAAGGCCAACGCATTGTTGGATGAAGCAGGATGGAAGGACTCCAACAACGACGGCGTGCGCGACAAGGACGGCGTCGAATTGAAGCTGCGATATTACGACAGATCGACGGCAGGTGCAACGGCAACCACGCCGTTCCTTACGGGATGGCTGAAAGATGTCGGAATCGCAACCGATGTCAAGACCTTCGACGAAGACAGCCTGATCGCCGAGCAAAGTAAGAGTGAGTTTGACCTATACACCTGGGGCTGGACTCCCTATGTCGATCCGGACAACATGTTGTCGTACTTCACAACCTCGCAGGTGCCGACTGACCCAGATGTCGGCGGTTACAACGACGCCAACTGGTGCAATGACGAGTTTGACGCGCTTTATCTCAAGCAGAATTCTGAACTAGACCCAACAAAGCGTGCCGAGCTGATTCAGCAAATGCACGAGATCTTTTTTGACGAGGCACCCTATGCGGTGCTCTACAAGTACGACAACTTGCAGGCGTTTCGTTCGGATCGCTGGCAAAACTTTACCCGCCAACCGTCTGATGTCGGCCCGGTTTTGTTCAGCCAGTCCTCGCCCGTTTATCGTGATCTCGAGCCAGTAGGCACTCGGGGCGGCAGCAGTGGCACCAACACAATGATCATCGTGATCGTCGCGCTTGTTGTCGCTGGCGGGGTACTCGTTGCTTTGGCGAATCGACGCAAAGAAGACGCTGACGAACGCCTGTAGCAATTTTCGGTGAGCCGGCGCTATCTGCTGAAGAAGGTCATTGGCGCATTACTGACGCTGTCTGGGGTCGTTGTTTTCAATTTCTTTTTGTTTCGGATCATCGACCGTGATCCGCTCGCCAAATATCGAGGTAGAAGCAAACTGACTTTGGAACAACGTGAGACGATGATCCGTCGAATGGGGTTGGAAGGCTCCAAATGGGACCAATTCGTCGTCTACGTCAAGTCGGTGTTCCGGCTTGATTTCGGCCGGTCATTTGATTCAACCCAGCCTGTGTTGGGCGAAATCACAGCGCGTCTACCCGCCACATTGTTCTTGGTCGGCGTGTCGACTTTGTTGACAATTTGCATCGGATTGTATATCGGCACGAAGGCTGGTTGGCGCAGGGGCAGTCGGTTTGACCGAACTTCAACTTCGGCAGCGATGGTTCTGTACTCCACGCCGGAATTTTTTTTCGGGATGTTGCTGCTGGCGTTCGTCGCCGGTCGCACGGGCTGGTTTCCGACGGGGGGGCTACGCAGTGTCGGTGCAAACTACGGCTTTGTCGGAAACCTGCTGGACCGAATCCACCACCTGGTGCTACCGGTGCTGACGCTTACGCTCGGGTATCTGGGTTCATACGCCTTGATCATGCGAACATCGATGATCGAGACTCTCGGCGAGGACTATCTCGTCACGGCGCGGGCCAAGGGGCTTCGAGACAGTGAAGTGATGTCGCGTCACGCAGTGCCCAACGCGTTGCTGCCGTCAGTTTCATTGATCGCGATCAGTTGCGGGTTCGTCATCGGTGGGGCGATCACCACAGAGACGGTGTTCTCGTACCCCGGTCTCGGACTCGCAACTGCAAATGCGATTCGTAACAACGATCTGCCGATGCTCCAGGCGTTGTTTCTGTTTGCGAGCGCCGCCGTGATCTTGTTCAATTTGGTTGCCGATTTTGTCTACGCATTGCTTGATCCGCGAGTTCGGCGCGCAGAATGAGAGAGTCGGGAAGTACGACGGTTCGCGCGATGACCTGGGCGCGTCGACGGCGGGCCTTTTCTCGGGTGTGGCGAGAATTGCGCCACGATCGCCCCGGATTCATCGGACTGTTGCTATTGAGTGGCTTCGGGCTGTTCGCTCTTTCTGCGCCGTTGATCGCGGATCGTTCCTCGTTGCTTGCCGCGTCAGGGCGCAACAATCCCGACCTGGCCGCGCCAAGTTCAAAATTTTTGTTGGGCACCGACGAGATCGGCAGAGATGTATTGGCGCAATTGGTCTGGGGCTCTCGCGTGTCGCTCTTCATTGGTCTGTTGGCCACGGTGGTGGCGGTGGTGATCGGTTCGCTTGTCGGGTTGGCCGCCGGCTACGCAAAGGGCAAGATTTCGGCTGTCTTGTTGGCGATCGACGACTTTTTCCTGGTCGTGCCGTTTCTTCCGTTGGCGATCGTCTTGGCCGTAATTCTCGGTCGGTCACCAACAACGCTTGCGATCGTGATCGGCTTCACGTCATGGGCGGGCAGTGCTCGGTTGATTCGCGCGCAAGTGCTCACACTCAGCGAGCGCGCCTATGTCGAACGCGCTCGTGCGCTCGGTGCTGGTTCTTGGCACGTCATCGTGCGACATGTGCTGCCCGGAGTCGCGCCGTTGATCATCGCCAACGCAACCCTGATCGTACCCACGGCGATCCTGACCGAGTCGACGCTCTCGTTCTTGGGTTTTGGTGATCGGCTGTCTCCTAGTTGGGGCAAACTATTGGACGGAGCACAATCCAGCGGATCGATCACAATCAACGCATGGTGGTACTTTCTCCCGCCGGGTCTTTGCATCATCGGCATCGTGCTCGCTTTCACACTGCTGGGTCGGGCGCTCGAGCGAATCTTTGACCCACGATTGAAGGGTCGCTGATGACCACGCCAGTTCTGCAGGTGAGCGACTTGCATGTCACCTACCACGCACATTCGGGGGCGGTGCCCGCGGTGCGAGGTGTGGATATCGAGATTTCGCGGGGCGAAACGCTGGGTTTGGCAGGGGAGTCTGGTTGTGGAAAATCAACCTTGGCAATGGCATTGTTGCGCCTTGTCCCACCAACGACTCAGATCACCGGTTCAATTCTGTTGGCGGGCAAGGACATTCTGACGATGAAGCCAGGAGAACTGCGCGCGGTTCGGTGGGTCCAGGCGTCAGTCGTCTTTCAGGGAGCACAGCATGTGCTGAACCCCGTGCGATCCATCGGCCGACAAATCGATGAGGCCACTGAGACCCACGGCAGGACCCGGGCGGGAGGCGTTGCCGAGTTGCTGGAACTCGTTGGCCTGGGGGCGCGACGCGCAAACGATTATCCGCACGAGTTGTCCGGAGGGCAAAAACAACGCGCGTTGATCGCGATGGCGCTGGCGTGCGATCCGATGCTGATCATCGCCGATGAACCAACCACGGCATTGGATGTGATGATTCAAGCACAAATTTTGCAGCTGCTCGACGAGATCAAACGCGAGCGCGGACTTTCGATGTTGTTCATCACGCATGATTTGTCGGTGTTGTCACAAATCGCTGATCGTGTTGCGATCATGTATGCAGGACGGGTGATCGAGGTGGGTGCGGGCAAAGATTTGCTCCGTGATTCCAAACATCCATATTCGAAGGCGTTGGCCGCATCGTTCCCGATCATCGGCGAAAACACCTCGCGCCGTCATCCGCAGGGTCTTGCCGGTGATCCTCCGAGCCCGATCGACCTACCGAGTGGATGTCCGTTCCACCCCCGGTGCGCGGTCGCGGTTGATCAGTGTCGAAGCATCGACATCGAGTTGAGGTCGGTCGGCAACGCGACGAATCGCCGTGTGGCGTGCGTGCATTTCGGTGTTCGTGATGGCTAGGGATCCGCTGTTGGTCTGCGACGACGTGCACGTCGCCTACCCACCTCGGCGGCGTGGTGGAAAACCGGCGCGCGCAGTTGACGGGATCGACTTGGAAATCTCCAAGGGTGAAATCGTTGCTCTCGTTGGAGAGTCCGGATGTGGAAAGACCACCTTCGCCCGCGCAATTCTCGGTTTGCAGGAGGTGTCGGCGGGTTCGATCGTGTTTGATGGGAAGTCTTTTCCGGCCACGGCCGACGACAGAAAGTCTTTTCACCGGCGGGCCCAAATCGTGTTTCAAGATCCCACCGCAAGCCTGAACCCGCGGCACTCGGTATATGAAATTGTTGCCGAGGGCCTGCGAATTCACGGGCTCAGCGACAACGAGCACGAAGTCGTTACCCGCGCCCTCGAGCGTTGCGGTTTGCATCCCGCCGACCGTTATCTGTCGAAATATCCCCACGAACTTTCGGGCGGTCAACGTCAGCGGGTGGTAATCGCGGGGGCGATGGTGTTGGAGCCCAAACTTTTGGTCGCCGACGAGCCCGTTTCGAGTTTGGACGCGTCAGTGCGCGGGGAGATACTCGGTCTTTTGCAGACGCTTGCGCGTGAGCAAGAAATGGCCGTGCTCGTCGTGACGCATGATCTCGGGCTTGCCTGGAACATCGCCGATCGCATCGCGGTGATGTATCTGGGTCGAATCGTCGAGATCGGGGCGACCGAAGAACTGCTCGCTCGGCCGAAGCATCCGTATACGCAGGCTCTTCTGTCTGTCGTGCTCGAACATCTGGGCATGGTCCAGCAAATTTTGGTTGGAGAGATGCCGGACCCGACGGCGATTCCGAGCGGTTGCAGATTTCATCAGCGATGCCCGCTGCTGCAGTCCGGGGAGGCCAAAAAACTGGGTATCGACTCGCGCTGCACCGCCGAAGACCCCGTGTTGCGCTCCGACAACGACGGGAGTTCGGTTGCTTGCCACGCAACCGAAAGCCCGACTCGCGTGGCGTGCTGACGCAACTACAACAGACGACGCTGAATGCGTTTGTCGTATCGCTTGCGCGCGAATTCGACGCCGTCGAGGTCAGCATCGACATCGATAGCGACGTTAAACGCCTCGGCATCGCTTTGAATCCGCATTCGCGCCTCGACGACGCAGTCTGCCTCAGGCCATACGAGTTGATACCGCGTTTTTGCGTAGACCCAAGACTGGCCCGGATCAGTCAATGAGACACCCACCTCACCCTGGTACAACTCGTCGGCTGTGCCGTGATCGCGAACATCACTGTGTCCGCCATATTGGGTTCGAGCAACCGTCGTGTGACCGAGGACGTCGCGCTCGATAATCCATTTTGTCGCAACGGACTTGTCTGTCGGCGATTCCTTGACCTTGGTGGCCTCAACAATCGGCGCGAATTCGGGTGTTCCTGACCCCGGGCCCGATACATGTGGCAACGACAATTCGAGAGTCGAACGATCAATTCGCAGGGAAAACGGTCGTGGGGACGCCCAGGAATTTGGCCAGTCCGCGCCGGCAATCGAAAGTCTGATCTGGTGTCCCGATTTGAACACCCAGGAAGTTGCCTCGCACTCGATGTTCACATCTTCAAATGCATCAACAACCAGCGGTTGTGGGTTGGTGGATGACCGGCGATGGGTCAAGTTGAGAAATCCGCGTGTAACCAGCGCCGATGTGCCGTCGGGGAACACGTCGCAAATCTTGCAACTAACGAACGCCACGGGCTGATCGCTGGCGAGACTCATCGCCACCGATGCGTGGCCAAGAACCTCAAAATCGTCTGCGCCGACGGGCCATTGGTAGGTGAGCGACCACGCATCGTCCTCGCGTTGATCGGTCGGCTGGCCCCATGGCAATCCGCCCGCGCATGAGTTCCAGGCGGCTGTCCCGACGTCGGGCTTGGCCTCGAGCGTGTCGATTGAAGTCGACGCGTCTGTGACGAGTGGTCGCAGGGTTGTCGTGACGGCTCTCGCCGGTGGCCAAGACTCCTCGAATCTCCACTCGCCGTTCAGCATCAACAAATCCGCATCTGGTTTTGTCGAGTGCCGAACAAACACTCTGATCGGCGGTTCCGTGGTTGTCGACCTGGAGCCAGTTTGAAGCCAGCGGTTGAACCAGGCAATCATTTCCGGAACGAGATCGATATTCGGGCCAGGGTGTGAGTGGGCAGGAGCACTGTGGCTCCACGGACCGATCAGCAGGGACTTTTCGCACTGCAACGCCTCGAAGGTACGAAACGTGTTGTTGCGGTAGCCGTCCGCCCAGCCGGCAACAATCATCGTCGGGCACTGAATTCGTTCGTAGCCAGGCCTGAGCGAGCCGTGTCGCCAATAAGGCCCGTCGTGTTGATGCTCGAGCCAGTTGAGCACCCACGGTTGGTTGTCGTCGCATCGCCGCCGCCACTCGGACTTCCAGTCGGGGCCAAACACCGCGGGAACAGGTGGAAGCAAGTTGCACGCGGTCATGTAGTGGCAGTAGTCGACGAGATCGATCGCCCGCAGTGCTCCGCCGATGTAGTGCACGTCGTCGGTGTAGCGATCATCTGTCCCATAAATGGCACAAATAGCGCGCAGAGCCGCCGGTCGCGTACACGCAACTTGCAGCGAGTTGAATCCCGAGTAGCTGTAGCCGAACATCGCGACGCGTCCATTCGACCAGGTCTGTGTCGCCAGCCAATCGATGACATCTGCGAGATCTTCGAGTTCGCTGGGGGGGTATTCATCGGTCGCCAGACCGGCCGAAGAACCCGTTCCGCGCAGGTCGAGTCGACAAACCACGAACCCTCCCTCGTCGGCGAGGCGAACGTAGTCATCCGCGTGCGAAGATGCAGTCAGGTCGTCCTTGCGATAGGGCAGAGCCTCTAGAACGGCGGGGAATGGACCCGAACCTTTCGATGGCATGTAGATATCCGCAGCCAATTGTGTGCCATCTCGCACGGTGATCGACAGCCGGGAGAGTTGCACGTCGCAAATCTACACTGATAACCGTGCTCGAGAAGTCACTAGACCGTGCGGCGTATGTTGACGAAGGGAATTGGTCTGCAGAAAAGCACAAGGTGTTTGCATCGAATTGGTTTTGTATTGGAAGGCACGATCAGATCGGTTCTGGGCCCGGAAGTTACAAATTGGTCGACTTGCAGGGCGAGAAGGTGTTGGTCGTTCGCGCGTCCGACAATTCGCTCCGCGCGTTTGTCAACATGTGTCGTCATCGAGGCACCGAATTGGTCGACTCGACGGATCTCGAGGCTGTAAGCGGCTGCTTTGGCGCGACAATTCGTTGTCCGTATCACAACTGGACATACAACATCGACGGCACGTTGCGCGGCGCACCGTTTTTGGTCGACCTCGACTATGCCTCGAATAGTTTGTTGCAGCTCGGTCTCGAAACATGGAGCGGGTTCGTGTTCATTCGTCAGCATCCGGGCAAAGACTCGCTTCTCGATTCGATCGGCGAGATCGCGAATCGTGTCAGCAATTATCCGCTGTCTGAACTAGTGGCCGGGCGAACCATCACGTACGAGGTCGCCGCCAACTGGAAAGTGATCGAGGAGAACTACAACGAGTGCTACCACTGTGGCCCCGTGCACCCAGAATTGTGCGATCTGGTGCCGTCGTTTCGCACGGGAGGTGCCGAGAATTTGGATTGGGATCGCGGCATCGCGCATCGGGCCGGCGCGTATACGTTCACCAAAACCGGCACCACGACGCGCAAGCCGTTTTCCGGTCTGTCGGCGGATGAATTGGTGAATCACAAGGGCGAATTGGTTTATCCGAATTTGTTCCTGTCGCTTTCGTGCGATCATGTCGCTTCATTCGTGCTGTGGCCGCGGGGACCGAATCACACGACCATTGTTTGTGATTTCTTGTTCCATCCGAGCGAAACGGCCAAACCCGACTTTGACCCGAATGACGCCGCAGAATTTTGGGACGTTGTGAATCGGCAGGATTGGGTGATTTGTGAGCGTGTGCAACGCGGCATGATGTCGAAGTTCTTTACCCAAGGCGCGTTTGCGCCGATGGAGACGCCGAGTCTGGATATCCGCGAATGGTGGCGAAGACAGATGGGAAAATGAGCAATATTCGCGGCGTCGATCATGTCGTTGTCGGAATCGGTGGAATCGGTGCGGGAGCCGCGTATTGGCTGGCCAAACTCGCGCAAGATGCCGGTCGAGAAACAACCATTGTCGGCTTGGAGCAGTTTGCACTTGGGCACGACAAAGGCGCCAGTCACGATCACTCGCGGATCATTCGCTACTCGTATCACACTCCCGAGTATGTGAAGTTGGCGAGCGAGGCCTACGAAACCTGGGACGTGGTCGCGGCCGAGGCCGGTGAACAACTCGTGGTGCGCACGGGCGGGCTCGATCTGTTTCCCGTGAATTCCGTGATTTCAATCCACGACTATACGTCGAGCCTCAGCGCCAACGGCGTCGCTTTTGAAGTGCTCGATGCAGCAGAGACCATGTCCCGATTTCCCCAGTTCGTTCTAGAAGACGGGGTGCGGTCGTTGTTTCAACAGGACACGGGCATCGCCCCGGCGATCAAGGGCACCGCCGCGCATCAGCGCTTGGCGCGGGCGCGCGGCGTCGAACTGCGGGAGGGCGCGATGGTGAAAAGAATCGAGAGCGATGGGGCCGGCGACCTGGACGTCGTAACTGAGGACTGCGTCTATCGCACGAGTTCGGTGATCTTGTGCACGGATGGCTGGACGAACGAATTGCTTGAGCCGCTCGGTGCGCGGATTCCTCTTGAAGTCACGCGGGAGCAAGTCGTGTACTACCCGAGTGCGCAGAATACGCTGGCAAAGTTTGCAATCGGCTCGTTTCCAGTCTGGATCTGGATGGATGATCCGTCCTATTACGGGTTTCCAATTTATGGCGACATCGGTGCGGTCAAAGCGGCCGAAGATGTCGGCGGACAACCGACGACCCCACGCACGCGTAGTTTCGACACCGACGAGGCCGCGCTGGACCGTTTGACAAGCTTTATCTCGAAGACGATTCCTGACATGCTCGGTGACAACAAGCCACGCGTCAAGACATGCCTCTACGCGCTGACCCGGGATCGCGACTTTGTGCTGGATACCGTTCCGGGTCATCCAGGTGTTCAAGTCGGTCTCGGCTCGGCCCATGGCTTCAAATTTGCTTCTTGGTTCGGGCGGGCCCTTGCCGAGCGCGCCTTGTTTGGTTCGACCCGCAGCAACATCGAACCATTCCGCTTCGATCGGCCTGCTGTGACCGATTCAAGATTTGTCGCAAACTACATGAAGTGAGCGCTCGATCTAGGCAGTGTTCGTCAATCAACCAGAGATTCGGCTATCGCCACAAAACCCCGCAATTCTTCGGCAGCGACCATCTGCATGAACGGTTCTGGATGGGAGGAAAATCTCGCGATTACGGTGCGGCTCGGCCGATCTATCCAGACACTTTGACCAAATATTCCCAAGCCACTGAACTGTTCGGCGCGCTTGATGATCCAAAAAGCATTGTGGTAGGCGAACCATTCCGATCCTGAACCGATCTCGGATTGCTTTCCTTCCCAAGATCTTGCGTACAGGCGACGAGATTCGTCGTCGGCCTCGTAGGTATCGATGACCCAACTTTGTGGAATGACGCTCTTGCCATTGACGAACCCGTCATTGAGATAGGCCAGCCCAAATCTCGCCAGGTCGCGCGTCGTGCAAGACATTGCACCATCGGCAACGGCGAATCCAACCGGGTCGACAAAGATATCCGCCGGGTGCTCCATGCCCAACGGCGACCAGACATCGCGAGACAGGACGTCGTTGAATGGGAGGTCATTGACGATCTCAAGAATGCGCGCCACGACATTGGTTAGCGGCGACCGGTAGTCAAAGACCTCGCCGTGACTTCGCGCAAGGGGATAGGTCCGGAAGTGTTTCAGGGCGCCGATCGCAACCCGACCATCCAGCGGTCGATACCCCGATTGACGCTCATATTCGATGAGTGGAAAATCCGAGTCGGGAAATTTGTAGAGCTCGTAATCCTCGACAAACTCCGTCCCCGCAGACATGTCGATCAAGTGCCGAATCGAGCCGCCCTCGAGGCTCGTGCCGCCGAACTCTGGGGCGATCGTGGTGACGAGATCATTGATCGACAACAGATCGCGTCCGATTGCGACACCTAGTGCCGCCGCGGTCATCGACTTTGTGATGCTCATCAACAGGTGCCGACTTTCGTGGTGCATGCCGTTGAAGTATTTCTCGTAGACAACCGCGCCGTCATGAACCACGCAGATCGCGTCGCAGAAGGTCCGCTCGAGGTGAGTACTTAGATCTGTCTTTGAACCATCGGCAGCGACAAATGAAACATCGTCAAGATCGATCTCGGCACGGGGCAGAGCGTCTAGGTGACCAGATGTGTTCGAAATCGGAACCGTGTTCAGAACTTCTGCTACGTGCTGAAAACTCCAACGGTTGTACGGTGAGTCCATCCAGTTTCGAAGGTTGACCGAACTATTTATTCGGCGAGAATATCACAACAAAAAACGGCGAGGTTGTCGGATCGACGCGCAATCGCGGTGGGGTTGTTTGCCCTTCTGACATCAATTCGACATCGGCAGATCACTAGCGTGAAATGCATGATCGATGGGCGACCGTATTTCGACGTGATCGTCGTGGGTGCGGGCATCTCGGGTATCGGCGCCGCTTATCACCTGCAAAAACTGTCGCCAGACCGCTCATTTCAGGTTCTCGAGGGTCGTTCGAGTTTCGGCGGCACCTGGGATTTGTTCAGGTATCCGGGCGTGCGTTCAGACAGCGACATGCACACCCTCGGGTATCGATTCAAGCCATGGAAGGCCGACAAATCGATCGCCGACGGCCCGGCGATTCTTGACTACCTCGCCGAGACGATCGAAGAGAACGGCATCGCGTCGAAGATCCGTTACAACCAGCAGGTGACCAAGGCGGAGTGGTCGACCGCGAACAACCGATGGACCCTCACCGTGCTCGACAAATCCAGCGCGTCAATGTCCCAATTCGAATGCAACTACTTGTTCATGTGCTCGGGTTATTACAGCTACAAGCAGGGATACACCCCCGAATTTTCGGGCATCGAAAACTTCTCGGGGCAGATCCTCCACCCGCAATTTTGGCCACAAGATCTCGACTATCGGGGCAAGCGGGTGGTTGTGATCGGGTCGGGTGCGACGGCGATAACGCTCGTGCCGGCGATGGCCCAAGACTGTGAGCACATCACGATGCTGCAGCGGTCGCCGACATATGTCGTCTCGCGTCCGTCGGTCGACCCGTTCGGCAAGCGAATGCGAAAACTGTTTCCCGAAAAACTCGCATACAAGATCACCCGCCACAAGAACACGACGATGCAGCAGATCGTCTACAAACGAACGCGAGTCAAGCCGCTCGAGATCAAAGAGTTGCTGCTCAGCGGTGTTCGCGCCGAGTTGGGACCGAATTACGACGTTGAAAAGCACTTCACGCCGTCGTACAACCCGTGGGATCAGCGCCTATGTCTGGTGCCCGACAGCGACTTGTTCAAGGCGATTCGCTCGCAGAAAGCCGAGGTTGTCACCGACACGATCAAGGGTTTCTCGAAATCAGGCATCGAACTCGACTCGGGCCAGCATTTGGATGCCGACATGATTGTGATCGCGACGGGTTTGAATCTGGTCACGCCGGGCGAGATGGAGTTCGTTGTCGATTCTCAACCCGTCGACTTCGCCAAAACCTGGACATACAAAGGCTTTGCGTTTTCTGGTATCCCGAACCTGGCGTCGTCTTGGGGTTATATCAATGCATCTTGGACCCTGCGTGCCGACCTGACCTGTGATTACGTTTGTCGACTGTTGAACCACATGCGCCGGACGAACACCAAATCTTGTACGCCGACCCTGCGGGCGAGCGACAAAGACATGCCGCAGAAGTCTTGGATCGAAGGTTTCTCGTCGGGTTACATGCGGCGGGCGATGCATAAGATGCCACGACAAGGCGACCGCGAGCCGTGGATCAACCCGCAGAACTACAAGCGCGACAAAAAGATGTTTCGCAAGTCGCCCGTCGACGACGGCGTGATGTTGTTTGCCGGCGTCGACTAGTCGCTGCTAGTTCTGGTCGGGGCAGCGCACCCCGCGATCCGTTCCGGGCGGTAGCGTCAATGTGCCATGCCCCGCGACGAAAAACCCAGATTTGATCGCGGACCGCGCAGCGATCGACCCCGCGGCGATAGACGTCGGCCACGCCGCGACGAC
>Ga0194120_10002131_pt1 | contig 34534 bp, 36 predicted proteins | sample TA2MahCa65mmetaG_FD_148642 | JGI IMG/M metagenome (GOLD analysis project Ga0194120, IMG submission 148642) | Freshwater microbial communities from Lake Tanganyika, Tanzania - TA2015019 Mahale Deep Cast 65m | ecosystem: Environmental > Aquatic > Freshwater > Lake | place: Tanzania: Lake... | reverse complement strand
TCGAGCTTTCCACCACCGTTTACGCTCTGGCTGCCCCGACCATAGCCCTGGGCTTGTCGCTATTTCCATGGGCGCCGGTTCGTACGGCCACAGCTGCCGTCACGCGGCACACGCTGCCGACCTGCGCGGCCACATTCCGACGTTCATTCATATCTCGGACCAGTACTGTCAGGTTAAAAGTCGAATAAATTTAATTGGTTGGCGAAATCGGCCTGCGCGGCAAATTACCCACTGCTGGCAACATTGTTGTGGAAACCGGCGTTCTTTTCTCATAAATTGCCATAGCTTCTGGCATCCACTCCTTCAATTGGTCGATCCGCGTATCGTAGCTCGGGTGAGTCGAGAGAAACTCAGTCTGCCCTCCACCACCCGACAGTTGGGCCATTCGTTCCCAAAGCGCCACCGATTCGCGCGGATCATACCCAGCATCAGCCGCAAGCAGAATCCCGATATAGTCCGCTTCCGATTCGTGTTTTCGGCTAAAGGGAAACAACATCCCAACCTGCGCCCCTGCACCTAGTGCAGCCATAGTCGCTTGGCCAAGTACTGGATTCTTACTCCCAATCCCAACGGCCACTCCAATCACTTGTAAGCCAATATTGGTGGCTTGTCCTTGGCTCATGCGCTCAGCCCCATGGCGTGCCAAGGTATGCGCCACTTCATGTCCCATCACCACCGCCAATCCTGCTTCCGTCTTTGCCACAGGGAAGATGCCGGTATAGATAGCCATCTTGCCGCCGGGTAACGCGAAGGCGTTCGCGATCTTGTCGTCTTTGATCACTGTCACGTCCCACTGAAACTGCTTGGCCATCTCGCCATACTTCGACCGTTTGGCCGCCTCGACAATCTTCGCCGCCACCTGCTTCACCGGCTCGATCTCCCTTGGATCTTGAGACGACTTCATCTTTGGATCACTTTTGATCTGATCATACGCCTGTGCACCCATCTGCATTTCTTGACTAATCGACGACATCAAGAGTTGCGACCGACCTGTGTAGGGATTGGTTTCACAGCCAGCCAGACCGACACCCACGATCAACAGACTCACAAGACCAAGCGCACGTTCCCTTCGTAGTCGTCTCGCCATCACTGATCCTCCTCCGAGGCATTGTCCGATACCTGCACTGCCAATTTGACCCCGCGCATGCGATTGAGTAGATTATCGCGCCCCTGATTAGGTTTTCCAGTAGGAGCGGCTCATGGCAACTGATCGGTCGATCACGTCCATCGAACGTATCGGCATCGATGAATCCGGCAAAGGCGACTATTTCGGTCCGCTGGTGATCGCAGCCGTGTATGTGGACGCCACCACACAAGACGAACTCAAACTGATGGAGGTCCGCGACAGTAAAAAGATCGCCGATGGTCGGATCTTGGAACTGGCACCTGACATCAAAACCATTTGCCCTCACAGCATCATCGCCATCGGTACACAGAAGTATAACGAGCTCTATGCTAAGATCAAAAATCTCAACCGGTTGCTTGCCTGGGGCCACGCCAAAGCGCTAGAGAATTTACTGGAGCGAGGTGTGACCTGCGAGCGGGCGATCTCGGATCAATTTGGAGACGAACGGCTAATCCTGAATGCCTTGCAAGATAAAGGACGGAAAATCCTGCTGGAACAGCGCCCCAAGGCTGAATCGGATTTGGCAGTCGCCGCTGCTTCGATCTTGGCACGAGCCGAGTTTCTGATTCACCTCAAACGCCTCTCTGGTGAAGTCGGCACGACGTTGCCGAAGGGTGCCTCATCGGCCGTCGAACTAGCGGCGAAGATGATTATCAAGAAACACGGGCGGGACCGCCTGGGCACCGTGGCCAAACTGCACTTCAAAACCACGCAGGCTATATTGGCAGGCTAGACCGACTCCCCGATTTCGAGATCTGAGGGCTTGGCTCCTGATACGGAGGGAGCTTCCGTCACGGGCTCGCCTTCCCAGTGGAGCATCCGGTGGCAATAGGGGCAGACATGCAAGTCGTCCGACCGTTTGACCTGCGCGATAAGCTGGGGCGGGATCTGCAAGCGGCAACCGGTGCAAATGCCATCGCGCACTGCCGCCAGCGGCTGATCTTTCCGCGAAGCCTTGATCTGGGTGTACCGGTCGAGCAGGCTTTTCTGCACGCGCGCCGCAACTTCCCGATAGTGCGCTTCGACTTGGGACAGCTCTGTGACCAGCGTGCGTTCCTGCTCGTCCAAGACATTCTTTTCCTGAGCAAACGCTACTTCTAAAACCTTCTTTTTCTCTTCGGTCTCTTTCACCGTTCGCTGGAGCTGGTCGATCTTGTCCATGCAGATCAGAATCTTTTCCTCAAAATCTCCGCGCTTCTTATTGGCCAGATCGAGCTCGAAGAGATGGGCCTGATATTCCTTGTTGGTTTTTAAGCTCGCCGCGTGCGATTTCATTTTCTCTGTCTGGGCTTCGTGCGCTTCTAAGTCCTTTTCGTGTGAGCGCCGTTCTTTGACCGCCACCTCAGCGGCAGTCTTCGTCTCAATCAGCGTTTTCGAGGTATCGCGCAGCGGGGCTTCAGCCGTGTGCAAGAGGTCGGGGATTTTCCTGCGGGCATCACTGATCTCCATGATACGGAGATCGAGTTTCTGCAATTCAAGCAGTGGGGACAACTTCTGGCTCAACGTGCTCTTTCTCTGCCGCGAGGCCCCTTCAGCAATTGACACAATCTGGTGGGCCCACTAGGACTTGAACCTAGGACCAGCTGATTATGAGTCAGCCGCTCTAACCACCTGAGCTATGGGCCCTGTTCGGACAGGTTTAGGCTTAGCCTCGACCTTCCCCTCGGCCTCAGGCAGGAATTCTAGGCTCCCCTCCGAATGGAGTCAATCGGGTCCATCCGGTTGAAACTTACAAATTCTCGATGAAGCTCCTCAGTTTTTTGCTCCGACTCGGATGGCGCAACTTCCGCAAAGCCTTGGCTTCGATTTGCCGGATGCGTTCGCGCGTCACCTCAAAATCTTGTCCCACTTCCTCCAGCGTATGGTCGGTGGTCTCTCCGATGCCGAATCGTTTACGCAAGACCTTTTCTTCCCGCGGTGTCAGAGTTTCCAGTGCGCTATTGATCTGCCGTTGCAGGTCATACCGGATTGCCGCTTCTAACGGCGACACGGCCTTTTTGTCCTCGATGAAATCGCCCAGATGGCTGTCTTCCTCCTCGCCGATCGGCGTTTCGAGGGAAATCGGCTCACGCGCGATCTTGAGAATTTTCCGCACCTTGTCCAAGGGCAAATCCATCCGCTCGGCGATTTCTTCCGGCAGCGGCTCGCGGCCGAGTTTCTGCACGAGATGGCGCGATGTACGGATCAGCTTGTTGATCGTCTCGATCATGTGAACCGGAATCCTGATCGTCCGTGCCTGGTCGGCGATCGCCCGGGTAATCGCCTGACGGATCCACCACGTCGCATACGTGCTGAACTTGTACCCACGCTTGTACTCGAACTTATCCACGGCTTTCATCAACCCGATGTTACCCTCCTGAATGAGATCCAGAAACTGCAACCCCCGATTGGTGTACTTCTTGGCAATGCTGACAACAAGACGTAGGTTGGCTTCCACCAGTTCGGCCTTGCCGCGTTTGACTTTTTCTTCCGCGACGTCGAGATGCTTGACGACATCCTTGATATCTTCAGCAGGAACCAGCGCCTCTGCGGTTTCCAACTGGCGCACTCGGGCCCTGGCGGCTTGGTAGGTCTTCTTGATTTCCAGCAAGTTCTCTTCCGACATCCTGGTCTTCCGCTTCACAGCCAGCAGGTCCGGACGGCTGCGGCACATTTTCCTGAGCAATTCCGCACCCGCTTCGCCCCCCATGCCAATCCGCCGCTGACAATTCACCACCTCCCGCTCCGCCGCCCGAATCTGGACATTGAGGTCGCGGACGCGCTGCACCATCCGATCCTTGAGCACCCCGTGGAGATTCACGGATTCGATCTTGTCCACAACCTGCTGGCGCACCACATCAAACTGTTTTTTGAACTTCTTCTGCTTGACTGGATCAGTGCCGAGTTGCTTCCCCTTGTCGACCAGCGCCTTGAGCGCCAACGAGACCTTTCGCACCGTGTTTAATGCGTCCAGAGTCTTGACTCGCAATTCCTCGTAATCACGCTCGACCGGCTGCTGATCCTCTTCGGGTTCTTCCTCTTGCTCCTGCACCAGCACAATCTCACGCACATCGATGGTGCCGTCCTTCAGCTGATCGCGCAAGGCGAGAACGAATTCGATAGTCATCGGCATACTATAGATTACCGACGCGATATCGTGTTTTCCTTCCTCGATCCGTTTCGCGATTTCAATTTCGCCTTCGCGGCTGAGCAGCGCCACGCTGCCCATTTCCTTGAGGTATAAACGCACCGGGTCGTCCGTCCGGCTCAACGCCCCCGGCGTCAGGTCGATCGGTTTGTCGTTCTCTTCTTCGGATTCCGTATCCACGTCCTCGGCATCCTCGACGGCCTCGCCGTTATTGGATCGTTTCCGCAGCTGCCTGTCTTCTGGCGCATCGATGATTTCGATGTCCATCTGGTCGAATATGGTCATAATCCTGCCAAACTGATCAGACGAGACGACTTCAGCCGACAAGGTGCTGTTGAGTTCATCATAGGTCAGGAAGCCTTTTTCCTTCCCGATCGTGATCAGCTTTTTTACCTCACCGAGCAATTCTTGTTTCGGCATGACTACTCCTTCACTAAGGACACCGCCCCGGCAGCCGGCGCAGCAGCTTTCCGGATGCGCAGTTCGTTGATTTGCACATTCAACTGTCGCACATCATCCGTACGCCCTTCGCGCTCAGCTGCCTTCAGCCGGCCGATCAGATCCTGCAGCACTTGTTCCGTCCGCTTGCGGTCGAGACTGTCCAGGCAGGCCCGAACATGAACCGGAACATCGTCGAAATGATCTTCGCGCATCGACAATTCCGTCGCCAGCACGCCGCACTCAGGATCGCCCACCGACGCATCCAGGACCGATCGGAGGCTGATGCGCCCCTCCCCATCCACATGAGCTAGTGCGATCTCGACTAGTTTGCGACCAGGCATGACGGTAAAGGCCTCCGGTTTCAGACGGCGGATATCAGTAGGAGACAACTTGCCCTGCAACAGCAAGAACAGCAGATCCCGCTCTTCGGGCAATCCTTTGAACAGGACATTGAGCGGGATCCCCGGTGTGGGCTGCGTGCGCGGAAACTCCACACGTGGCTTCGGCTGAGCCAGGAGGGCCGGATACCGTTCGATCAGCCAGGACTGGCTGATCCCCAATCGTTCCGCCACGATTCTAAAACGCTCCCCCCGCTCGATGGGGTGTTCGCTCTTCTGCAGAATCTGTAGCACCTCGTCGACACTTCGGATGCGGCTTTCCAGTGAGCCCGCTTCGGCCTGTTTGATCGTGTAATCCAGCGCATAGTCCAGGAGACTCGGGGCGGCCGCTTCCAGTCGTGCGAACGCGCCAGCACCTTTCTTCCGCACAAAGGTATCAGGGTCTTCGCCAACCGGAAGCGTGACGACTTTGACGCCTAGTCCACTGTTGACGAACAGATCCAATCCTCTCAATGCTGCGCGCACACCGGCCGCATCAGGGTCGAACAACAACACCACTTGATCGGCAAACCGCCGCACGGCGTGAATATGTTCGGGGGTTAACGCGGTCCCTAGTGTGGCGACGGTGTGGGTGAGTCCGGCCTGGTGAAGCGCGATCGCATCAAAATACCCCTCGACGACAATTACAGTCTTGGTTCGCACGATGGCGTCGCGCGCCTGATCGAAGGCAAAGAGCGTCTGTCCTTTCTTAAATAAGGGGGTATCGGGGGAATTCAAATATTTGGGTTCGCCATCACCCAACACTCGCCCACCGAATCCGACGACGCGCTTACGCAAATCCATGATCGTGAACATGACTCGGGCCCGAAACCGGTCGTAGAAACCGGACCCATTGTCTCGCGCCACCACGAGGCCGGCCGCGGTTAAATCGCCTTGCATAAAACCCTGCTTGGTGAGTGCTTTGAGCAATCCATCCCATTCGGCCGGTGCCACGCCAATTCCAAATCGTTCGACCATTGACCATTGAAGACCCCGTCTTTCCAGATATTCGCGCCCGACGGCTCCGACCTTGGTATCGCGCAGATTGTGCGCGAACCAAGCCGCCGCGGCTTCGTTCAACTGTTCGACTCGCTTGGCTTGTCCCACCGGAGCTTCGGTGCGGGATGCTAGCTCACGCACTTCAATTCCCACCTTCTGGCCGAGGTCCCGCACCACTTCCGGGAAACTGGATCCTGTCAAACGGGTGAGGAACGTGAACACGTTGCCCCCGGCTCCGCAACCAAAACAATGGAAGATTTGGCGGGACGGGCTGACGGTGAAGGAGGGGGTCTTCTCCTGATGAAATGGGCATAAACCCTTGAGATTCTGGCCGGCCCTTGTCAAAGAGACGTGATGACCAACGATATCCGTAATGTCGATCCGGCTTTTGATCTGATCAATGATGTCGTCGGAAATCAGCCCGTAACCCACGAGAGTCAATACTCCTGCTTCTTTGTCGCGCACGATGGGACGAATCTATGACGAAGTGGTTGAAAAATAGACCCGATAGATTAACAGACGGTTTAAAAATCTGTCAATTCCGAAGAACGGTGTCAGCCCGGCGGCCAGCCCAGATGCCGGCCACCCATGACGTGAAAATGCAGATGGAGGACGGTTTGGCCTCCGTCTCGCCCCGTATTGGCAACCAGACGAAACCCTGGATCGGCCAACCCCTTGTCTTTCGCAACCTTCGTACAGACCAGTAATAATCTAGCCAGCAAAGGTTGATCGGACTCGTCCAGATCTTGGATGGATGTTACATGCCGTTTTGGAATCACCAGAGTATGCACCGGCGCCTGCGGATGGATGTCGTCAAAGGCCAGGGTCTGATCATCTTCGTGGATGATCATGGCGGGAATCGTTTTTCCTGCAATCTTACAGAACAGGCAGTTGCTCATGGCCCATCCCTCACTTCTCCGTCCGCAATCCGGACTTCCCGAATCGCTTGCCCAACTCCTGATAGATGTCGTGAAGCGCTACCTCGTGATAGCCCAACACCATCAGTGTGTGAAAGAAAAGGTCGGCCACCTCATAGATGATTTCCTCCTTCTTGCCGCCTTTGGAGGCCAGCAGCACCTCGCCGGCCTCTTCCGCCACCTTCTTCAGAATCTTGTCATGGCCGCTCTCAAACAGTTTAGTCGTATAGGATCCGGCTTGTGGATGCGCGCGGCGGTCGCGGATAGTCCGCAATACCGACTCAAGAATCCCTCCCGCTGCATCCTGGGTTTTCTCCGCAGCCGTCAGCCCCTGCTCATCCAGCCTTACAAAGAAACAGGCCCGCTCACCCGTATGACATGTCGGGCCGACTGCCTGAGCTTTCACTAAGATGGTGTCGTGGTCGCAATCGACGAAGAGATCTTTGACATGCAGTGTGTGGCCTGACGTTTTGCCCTTTTCCCAAAGCTGCTCACGTGATCGGCTCCAAAAATGGACGTGCCTGGTCACGAGGGTCCTGGCGATGGCCTCTTGATTCATATAACCCAGCATCAGCACCGATCCGTCTAGCCAATCTTGCACAACGGCCGGAAGCAGGCCTTGTTGATCGAATTTGAATTGGGCCACTGGTTTCTGGCTCATCTGCTCACACTATCTGCCCTACAGAATCCAATCGCACGGGAATCCCACGTTCTCTCAAATAGGCCTTCGCCTGAGGAATCGTATACGTCCGAAAGTGAAAGATCGAGGCAGCCAGGACAGCATCCGCCTTGCCCTTCACAAACCCATCATACAAGTGATCCAGCGTGCCAACTCCGCCAGACGCAATCACAGGAATCGATACCCACTCTGACACGGCGGCAGTCAGCGCCAGATCGTAACCGCTCTGCCTTCCATCTTGATCCATGCTGGTCAATAAGATTTCTCCTGCCCCGTAGCCTTCCATCCGTTTCGCCCAATCCATAACGTCTAAGCCGGTCGATCTGCGCCCACCGTGCGTAAACACGTCCCATCGGTCAGCGCCCGCAACCCGCTTAGCATCAATGGCGACGACGATGCATTGCGTGCCGAACCGCTGGGCCGCCTCTTTGACAAACTCTGGCCGCTCCACTGCCGCCGTGTTGATACTGACCTTGTCCGCTCCCGCATTTAACAGATTTCGGACATCGTCGAGCATGCGTATCCCACCGCCGACCGTCACCGGCATGAATACCCGCGCAGCCGTCCGTTCGACGACCTCAAGAATCGTCTTGCGGTTTTCATGGGACGCCGTGATATCCAGAAAGCAGAGCTCATCCGCCCCTTCACGATCGTAAACCACCGCCGCCTCAACCGGATCGCCCGCATCGCGAAGATTCAGAAAGCTCACGCCTTTCACAACACGACCATCCTTCACATCAAGACAGGGGATAATGCGTTTGGTCAACATGACAACTGGTGAACAGTCACACGTGAGAGGTGAAATGAGTTTATTCTGAGACTTCCTTCACCCTTTACTGAGCGCTGCCACAGCAGCCCAGTAATCCAGTTTGCCGTCATATAGCGCCTTGCCAACGATCGCCCCTTCGATCCGCGGTCCAAGCGATCGCACCGCAAAAAGATCCTCGATCCGGCTGATCCCTCCGGAGGCGATCACGGGAAATGCCGACGCAGCCACAACTTCTTTCAGCGTCGGCAAATTCGGTCCGTTCAACATCCCATCCCGCGCGATATCTGTGTAAATGACCGCCCCAATTGCCAGTCCACTCACTTTCTTCAACAGATCGATGGCCCTCGTATCCGACACCGATGTCCACCCCTTCACTGCAACCTTGCCGTCGCGCGCATCAAGACCCAGCAGGATTTTCTGGGGGAATTCTCGACAGGCCTGTTCAAGAAACGCCCGATCCATCACCGCGGCCGTCCCCAGAACCACACGCGACACCCCAGCCTGAAGATAATGACGAACCGTCTCGATGGTCCTGATTCCACCGCCAACCTGAACCTTGACCTTCACCGCCTTCAGCACGGTCTCAATCTGCGGAAGATTGCGGGGTTCCCCGTCGACCGCCCCGTTTAGATCCACGACGTGGATCAGCGAGGCACCGCCCTCCTGCCATGCCCGTGCAATTGCTAGAACATCTTCCGAGTAGACGGTCTCCGCCGCCATATCGCCCTGACACAACCGGACACAGCGGCCGTCCTTCAAATCGATCGCCGGGATCACCAGCACGTTATTTGCCTTTCGCGCCGCCGAACGGAAATTCTTTCATGAGCTCATCGACGCCGTATTCCGCCAATTCCTCCGCCGTCACGAACATCCCGGACCGTTGGATAAACCCGATTACATCCTCGATCAACGGCCGTTGCCGCTCATAATAATTTCCGACCCACAATACCTGGCCGTCCGTCGACACAACCTTGACCTCGAAACCAACGGCCGCGGTGGGGTTCGCCCCGAGCCGGCTGCCGACCCGTTCTTGATACATCGATACATACCCCACCAATGCCGCATCTGCCTTGAATGATCTAGCCACCGCGGCGGCGACCGCCTCTGGCTTGGCCTTGGCAAGCACTCCGTCGGTAGCGGCGACCTTGGCTGAATCACCGAGCGGTACCATGTGCAGACCTTTTCGTGACTGGAGATGCTTCCAGAATAATTGCGTGACTCGCTCCGCCGCAGAGGCAGAAACCGCGGCCACCTGCTTGGGAGGCGGCTCAGCATCACTTAAAATGGTACTGAACATATCATGTTGGGAGATGCTCTGAGGAGTTGAAACAACTGGAGAACCTTGATCGCGCACCTGCGGCGTAGCAATCGAGGAAAATGGCACCAGCACCATGGAGCGAACCGTATACCGTGGTAGCAGGTCCGACGACTCTGTCGTGACCTTCCAGCCACTGCAACCCGCTGCAGCATACACAAGAACAACCAGCATGAACGCACAAAGTGCCCGGCCCATTTCGACAGGTCTGTTGCGGTTCGTGATCACCTCTCACCCCTCACGCCTAATCCCTGACGGTTATCCCTTCCACGCTCCGAAATTCTTGATCAACTGCAGCCCCACGGCTTGACTTTTCTCAGGATGAAATTGGCAGGCCACAATATTGTCCTTCCAGACACTTGACACGAAGGGAATCCCGTAGGTCGTCGTCGTCGCGGCTACGTGTTGGTCGCTGGGATCGACGAAATAGGAATGCACGAAATACCACTCTACTTCGTCGGCAATCCCATCAAGCAATGGACACGCCCGCTGACGGTGGACCTGATTCCAGCCGATGTGCGGCACTTTCAATGGCGAACTGGTGACAAATCGGCGAACCTTTCCGGAAATAATATCGAGTCCTTTGTGAGGCCCAAACTCTTCGCTCTCCGTGAAGAGGAGCTGAAGGCCAAGGCAAATTCCGAGAAACGGCTTGCCGGATTGGATTGTCGCACGGATCGGCTCAACCAGCCCATACTGCTCGACGTTGGCCATACAGTCGCCGAACGCCCCGACACCCGGCAAAACCACATGGCTGGCATTGCCGATCACCTTGGCATTGTGCGTCACCACCACCTGGTGCCCCACAGCCTCAAACGCCTTAGAGACACTACGGAGATTGCCCATGCCATAATCGATAATCGCGATCATAACTACAGTGGAAACCCTTGGCTTAGAGCATTCCCTTCGTGGAGAGGACTTTTCCTGCCAGGCGCTCTTCCAGCATGGTCGCTTGATCGAGCGCTTTGGCCAATGCCTTGAAGATGGCTTCCATGATGTGGTGGGAATTACGGCCGTACATCAGATTGATGTGCAAATTGAGTCCACCATGAGTGACGAAGGCTTGGAAGAAATCCTCGAATAGACCGAGGTCGAAGGCTTTGATCTTCCGATCCGGCAAAGCGACGTTGTAAACCAGAAACGGCCGGCCGCTGAGATCGACGGTCACCTGTGACAGCGTTTCATCAAGCGGAGCCGCGGCAAACCCGAATCGCTTGATCCCCGCCTTCTCGCCGAGCGCCTGATGTAAGGCTTTCCCCATGACAATGCCGACATCTTCGACTGTATGATGTTCGTCAATATCGAGATCGCCCTTGGCCTGCACGGTCAAATCGAAAAAGCCATGCTTGGCCAGCAGTTCCAGCATATGATCAAAGAAGCGAATGCCCGTGTCGATCTTGCTGTGGCCGCGGCCATCGAGAGTCCATTCAACGGAAATGTCTGTCTCTTTGGTCGCACGATGGATCGCTCCCTGGCGTGCCGGAATCCCATTCTTTTTCATGAGAACCTGCTCTGGGCCGACTTCGCGTGCGCGTCGAACCCTTCAATATGCGCCAGCCTGATCAGCGGATCTTTAACTTTCGCGAGCTCGTGCTTAGTGTAATGAACGATGTTGCTGACCTTCACATAGTCGTTGACCGACAGTGGAGAAAAGAACCGCGCGCTGCCTCCAGTCGGCAATACGTGATTGGGCCCGGCAATGTAATCGGCAATGGACGGCGGCGTGTAGCGACCCAAAAACAGCGCACCTGCGTGCCGAATCTGCTCCAAATAATCGAACGGATTATCGACCGAGAGGGTCAAATGTTCAGCGGCGATCTGATTGGCCACGTCAATCGCTTCATCGATCGTCTCCACGACGAACGCGACAGCATGACGAGCAATGGCTCTTGAGGCGATTTTCTCGCGCTGGAGCCCTTTCAGCTGCTGCTCGATCAGCTTCGAGACGTCTTTTGCCAATCGTTCCGAAGTCGTCACCAAAAAGACTTGCGCATCCTCGTCGTGCTCGGCTTCACAGAGAAGATCGGCAGCGACATGGGCAGGGTTGGCATATTCGTCGGCTACGACCAGCAACTCGCTGGGCCCGGCGATCATATCAATCCCAACAATCCCATAGAGCAACCGCTTAGCGGTCGCCACATAGATATTGCCAGGGCCGACGATCTTGTCGACCTTGGCGATGATTTTCGTTCCATAGGCCAGGGCGGCAACAGCTTGCACGCCACCAGCGCGATAAATTTCCGTGACGCCGGCGATATCGGCCGCAACCAACAGATAGGGATTGATGGGGCCTTTCTGCGGCGGGGTCACCATCACGACCCGTTGCACCCCCGCGACTTTGGCCGGAACCGCGCACATCAAGACTGTCGAGGGGTACACAGCCTTTCCACCCGGCACATACACACCAACCGCGTCGAGAGGCGCCACGGCCTGCCCTAACGTCACGTCGCCATCCTGATACATCCAGGTCTTGGTCCGCTGACGTTCGTGAAAGGCGATAATCCGTTTCGCAGCAAGCCTGAGCGCATCGCCTTCATCTTTACGGATATGAAAGTAGGCGTTTTTGATTTCTTCCGGCGTCACACGCAAGACGTCGGGTTTCAACGCCACCTTGTCAAACTGCTTGGTGTACTGCAACACCGCCCTGTCGCCGCTGCGCTCGACAGCCTGCAGAATGGTGCGGACGGTTTTTTCTACTGCGGCGCCGACCGTTTGGCCTCGAGTCACGGCCTTCTTGAGGCTAGGGAGGAACCTTCGATCTGCTTGGGTAATGATCTTCATGCACGCGCCGCCTTTTTCTTGCCCCTGCGGGTGGTCGAGGAGCGACCCTTCCCGAGCATCGAGGCTCGGGGTTCCAGCGCCGCTCGGAGTCTGCGGATCAACTCCACGAGCGGTTCATGTTTCAGTCGGAGACTCGCTCTATTGACAATAAAGCGCGCTGTCGAATGAGCGATCACTTCCACTTCAACAAGATCGTGGGCCTTGAGCGTGCTGCCGGTTTCGACCAGATCGACGATACGATCGGCCAATCCCACGACAGGGGCCAACTCAATCGAGCCATAGAGCTTGATGATCTCGACCGAGATGCCCCGTTCATTGAAAAACCGCTCGGTGATCTTGGGATATTTCGTGGCGATGCGGATTTTTGACGACAGCCGATCGCGCAGCCCTTCTCCCATGAGCGCGGCGACCGAGATTCTACACGCTCCAAACCATAAATCCAATGGCTCATACACGTCGCTGTCTTGTTCCATGAGCACGTCTTTGCCCACAATGCCAGCGTCCGCACCCCCATATTCCACGTAGGTTGGCACGTCGCTGGGTCGGACGATCAGGAACGTCATCCCGATGTCCGGACAGGCAAACACGAGACGCCGGCTTTCCCCCGACAACCCGGCCACACCGTACCCGGCCCGCCGGAATAGCTCCAGCGCAGATTCAATTAATTTCCCCTTGGAGAGCGCAATGGTCAGCATTTGCACATCTTAGTGGACAACCTCGCCTGATTTCCGGCGTTCGATGGTAGCCCCCAATGCCTGTAATTTTTCTTCAATCCGCTCATACCCCCGATCGAGGTGATACACCCGTTGCACTTCCGTAACGCCCTCGGCTGCCAGACCGGCAAGGATTAGCCCCGCGCTCGCCCGAAGATCCGATGCCATGACCGGTGCCCCCATCAAGCTTGGCCGTCCCGTCACAACCAGCCGATTGCCTTCGACCCGGATAGAGGCCCCCATCCGCCGCAATTCCTCAACATGCATAAATCGACTCTCGAACACCGTTTCGGTCACCACGCTGGTACCGTCAGCCACCGTCATCAGCGCGACCATTTGCGCTTGCATGTCAGTCGGAAATCCCGGATAGGGTAAGGTCCTCAGATCGGTGCCCTTTAACCTATCTGATGTCCTGATATGAATGCGGTCTTTCTCAGTCTGAACCTCAGCTCCCGCTTCTCTCAATTTCATAAGCATGGCTTCAAGGTGGACTGGCCGGCAATGGGTAATCGTGACATCGCCTCCTGTGATCGCTCCGGCTGCCAGATAGGTACCGGCTTCGATCCGATCAGGGATAACCTCATGATCCCCGCCTTGAAGCTCCCGGACCCCTTCGATCGTAATCACATCTGTCCCGGCCCCTTCAATTCGTGCGCCACGCTTGAGCAGGAAATCTGCCAAGTCATTGACTTCAGGCTCTTTTGCAGCATTCTCCAACACCGTGGTCCCTTCGGCTAACGACGCCGCCATCATCAAGTTCTCCGTTCCAGTAACCGTCGGTATATCACAATAGATGCGCGCGCCTCTCAACCGTTTGGCCGTGGCCGTGATATATCCGTGCTCGACGGAAATGTCAGCTCCTAATTTCGCCAGGCCAGCGAGATGAAGGTTAACCGGACGAGACCCGATCGCACAACCGCCCGGGAGTGAAACCTTGGCCTTCCCCCACCGGGCAACCAGCGGCCCCAGTGCTAACACAGACGCCCGCATGGTTTTGAGCAAATCATAGGGAGCTTCGGTAGAGTTGATCACATCCGCGTTGATGATCATCCGGCTCCCTTCATGGGAAACCTTCGCTCCGAAGATACTCAAGAGCTTCCCCATGGTCAAGACATCGACCACGCGCGGAACATTGGTAATCACACATTCGCCGCCGCCCAGGATTGTCGAGGCCAAGATCGGCAACGCGGCGTTCTTGGCCCCGCTGATCCGCACTTCTCCGTGCAGCCGATTGCCACCTGTGATGACGATCGTATCCATAACCTAGTTCAACCGCCGAAAGATCACGATTCGTTCGATGTCGGCGCCATCTTTGGCAATTTCAATCGGCGTGTACCCCCCAAGCTGCTCGGCCATCTCTTGGACAGCGGGCCGTTGTCTCTGGCCGATTTCCATCACCAGCGATCCGCCGAGCATCAGATACTCCTTGGACTCACGCAGTAGCCGCTCATGGAACTCGGTGCCCTTCGGCCCACTGACCAACGCCGACCGGGGCTCGAAGTCACGGACTTCCGGCTGCAATCCCATCCAGTCCGGCTCGGCAATGTATGGAGGGTTCGAGACAATGACGTCCACCTGCCCCATCAATCCTCGGTCGCGCAATGGAGACAGGAGGTCACCTTCGAGAAATTCAATTCGGTCTGCAACCGTCTGCCGTTCCGCATTTGCCTTTGCTGCGGCCAGGGCATCCGTCGAGGAATCCACGGCGAGCACCCGTGTTCGGGAAAGGATCGTCGCCAAGGTCACTGCCAGACAGCCTGAGCCGGTGCCGACATCAACCAGCACGGAATTCTTATTCAAGTCGACGGCTCTGAGCGCCTCGCGCAACAAGATTTCTGTCTCAGGCCTGGGAATTAAGACGGCCGGGCCTACGAAAAAATCAAGCCCACAGAACTCTTGTGTGCCCAAAATGTATTGCAATGGCTCACGCGCCGCGCGCCTGGACACCAGCGATTCGGCCTGGATCCGTTTGTCTGGCGCAACCGATCGCCCTGCTTGGCTGGCCAAGTGGTGGGATTCCAATCCCAGTGCATGCCCCACCAACCACCGGGACTCCTGAGTCGCGCTCTCAATTGCGGCCTGGTCCAAGACCTGCCTGGCCCACGCAAGCAACTCGTCTATCGTGTTGAATGCTGTCATGCCGATCTCGTGATCCGTTACGCTGGTGCGGCTTCCGCTTGCCGCTGCTGTTGCTCCTTCAGCGCCTGGACGATATCGTCGAGGTCGCCCTCCATGACCAATTCGAGCTTGTGCAGCGTGACACCGACTCGATGGTCCGTAACCCGGTTCTGCGGGAAATTGTATGTCCGGATCTTTTCGCTGCGTTCGCCTGTCCCGACCTGCGATTTTCGGTTCTGTGCGATCTCCGCTTCTTGTTTTTCACACTCCGCTTCGACGATCCGAGCCCGCAACGTCCGCATGGCCTTGGTCCGGTTCTTCAACTGTGACCGCTCATCCTGGCAGGATACCACGACACCAGTGGGAAGATGGGTGATCCGGACGGCCGAGTAGGTGGTGTTCACGCTTTGCCCGCCCGCACCTGACGAACAAAACGTGTCGATGCGCAAGTCCTTCGGATCGATCTGTACATCCACCTCATCGACTTCCGGCATCACCGCCACCGTCACCGTCGAAGTATGAATCCGGCCGGATGCTTCCGTAACCGGCACCCGTTGAACACGATGCACTCCAGCCTCAAATTTGAAGGAGCCGTACGCCCCCCTCCCTTCGACCAACGCCACGATATTCTTATACCCGCCGATGCCGGTCTCCGATGCTTCGACCGTATCGACCTTCAAACCTTTGCGTTCCGCGAACCTAGTGTAGAGACGAAACAGTTCCCCCACAAAGAGCGCCGCCTCTTCGCCGCCAGTACCCGCCCGAATTTCCAGTACCAGATTCTTTTCGTCCTTCGGATCTTTGGGAATGAGGAACTCTTTTACCTGTGCTTCCAGCTCGCTCCTCTGACGCGCCAAAGCCGCAGTTTCCTCCATTGCCATTCGATGTAACTCTTGCCCAGCCGTTGAGTCCGCAAGAATTTGTGCGGCCTCTTCCAGCTGCTTGGCTAAGTCGTGATAGGTCTCCAGCAGTTCGACCGCCGGTTCAAGCTCGGTCCGTTCCTTGCTGAGCTTGCGCAGTTGGGTCGGTTGGCTGACGACGGACGGATCCATGAGTTGATCAGTTAACTCATGAAACCGTAACACAATGGATTCCCACTTCTTAAGTAACGTCGCCTCCATGTCCTCTCTCCACTTGCCTCGTACCTCAACTCAACTCGTCTAGAAAAACAAAGAGACCCTGCTTCGTTGCGAAGCAGGGTCTCTTGCTTTAGCCGTATGGGCGCTACTGGCCCTTCTTCGCATATTTCTTCTTGAATCGCTCGACCCGCCCTTCGGTATCGACGATCTTCTGCGTACCGGTAAAGAACGGATGGCAGGCGGAACAGATATCGACGCTAATGTCACCGATGGTGGTCCTCGTTTTGAACGAATTCCCACAGGCGCAATGGACTGTGGCTTCCCGATAAACTGGATGAATAGCTTTTTGCATGATCCGATCACTCCTTACCGAACGTTCACCTCATTTCGTAGCCCTCAACAAGAGTGCGTACTGTAGCCGAAGCGGGGGAGAAGAAACAAGCACTGTTTACCGGTTCATGGACTGCAAGAAATCCTGGTTGGTCTTGCTCCCCTGAATCTTGTCCATCAGGAATTCCATCGCCTCCATTGTACCCAACGGGCTCAGCACTTTACGCAGAATCCACATCTTGTTGAGCCGATCCTTGTCCACCAGCAATTCTTCCTTGCGCGTACCAGACTGGCTGATATCGATCGCCGGGAAGAGGCGTTTGTCGGCCAACCGGCGGTCCAGATGGACTTCCATATTGCCGGTTCCCTTGAATTCCTCAAAGATCACATCGTCCATACGGCTTCCGGTATCGACCAAGGCCGTCGCCATGATGGTCAAGCTCCCGCCGTTTTCGATGTTTCGTGCGGCACCGAAAAACCGCTTCGGGCGCTGCAACGCGTTGGAGTCCAGACCGCCGGAGAGCACCTTGCCGCTGGGCGGGGCAATCGTATTGTAGGCACGCGCCAGACGCGTGATGCTGTCCAGCAGAATGACCACGTCTTTCTTGTGCTCGACGAGCCGCTTCGCCTTTTCCAGCACCATTTCCGCGACTTGCGCATGACGTTGCGCCGGCTCATCGAACGTGGAGCTGATGACTTCTGCCTTAACTTGCCGTTGCCAATCCGTGACTTCCTCTGGCCGTTCATCGATTAGCAGCACGATCAGCGTCACTTCTTTATGATTCTTGATGATGGCACGAGCGATCGCCTGCAGCAGCATCGTCTTGCCGGTGCGCGGAGCGGCCACGATCAGTCCGCGCTGGCCCTTCCCGATCGGCGCAACAAGCTCCATCACTCGTGTGCAGTACTCCTCCCGATCAAACTCTAAATTAATCCGTTCTTCAGGATACAGGGGCGTCAGGTTGTCGAACAGAATCTTGTCCCGCGCGACTTCCGGATCTTCGTAGTTGACCTTCTCCACCTTGAGCAACGCGAAATACCGCTCGCTCTCTTTCGGAGGACGGATCTGCCCCGACACAATGTCGCCGGTGCGCAGGCTGAACCGCCGGATTTGCGATGGGGAGATATAGATATCGTCGGGACCGGGAAGATAGTTCGAGTCTGGCGCGCGCAGAAAGCCGAAGCCGTCGGGGAGAGTCTCGAGGACGCCTTCCCCGAAGACCACCCCGTTATTCTCTGTCTGAGCTTGTAGAATGGCAAAGATCAATTCCTGCTTCCTCAGATTAGCGGCCCCTTCGATCTTCAGTTCGTGAGCCACGCCATTGAGGTCCGCAATCGACTTCTGTTTCAATTCTGCGAGATACATCACTTCCCCCCTTGCTGCCAGCATACGACTCCTCTCGAGCATCTTGCTCGGTTATGGATCACGCCAACTTATTCAAACTGACCGACCATGCGATATGTGCTTATGATTGCTGTGTCTGGTCCAGATGGTGTTATGAATACGTTTTGGTATGGAAGAAATTCTTGTGGGGGATGCCTGTCTTATCTACGAAAAAAGGATGTGGTCTCCAGGATCACTGGGCCATAGCGCCTGCGCAACATCTTCGGTTGGCCTCCACACTCTTTCAATCCCGCGCATGTGCTAGCTTGTGGTTCGAGACAGATTCCGGAATTGAGTTCTTTGGGAGAGACGACCTATACGATGGAATGATGAGGAGATCATACTCAGCTCTCTGTCGGTTGTCAACTGACATCTCATCTTTTATCATCGCCACCGACCGGGCGTTCACCTGGCTCAATCTTTCTCGGTTTTCCCCTGTGAAACATGACGTGCTTGTCCTTGTAATTCAATATATGCTACACCCATTTCCATGGCGCATGATGCGGACAGCACTCCAAGCCGTGTCTTTTCCCTTTTCGAGGCGAATCAACTGATCCCTCAATTGCAATCGCATTTAACGACGGTCCAGCAACGGAAGACCACGCTTCTTCGAACGCGAGACGAAGTGCACAAAGCCTCGGCCAACGCTCTCTTGGGCGGTGGGACGGCAGTTGGCAAACACTATGTCACCAGCTTGCAAGACATCAATACCAGCCTGCGTGCAATCCATGAACTGGGGGTCGTGGTGAAGGATGTCGATCTCGGGCTATGTGATTTCCCGCACGTCCGTGATGGTCGAGTCGTCTATTTGTGCTGGAAGCTGGGCGAAAAAGAAATCCGCTGGTGGCATGAAGTGACAACCGGGTACAAAGATCGCTGCCCGCTCGAAGACCCAACCTAACTGATTCAAGGCGACTAGTACTCGAATGAGTCGCGTCACGGTATGAAATTTGTCATCATCGGCTACGACGGCCCCGAAGGGGAGGCAAGACGTAAGATTCACCGCCCCGCCCATTTAGCCAATCTGAAACCTCTCGAAAAACAGGGCCGTGTGATCCTTGCCGGCCCCCTTACAGATAAAACAGGCAGCTTGTTGGTCCTGGAGTTTGAAACCCACGAGCAAGCAGTACAGTTCGCACACAACGATCCTTATATGGTGCATGGGGTATTCGAAAGGATTGAGGTGCACCCCTTCATGCAGGTGTTGCCTCGCCCTGTTTGACCATAATTTCTTTAAAGCTGTCAGAGACTTCTAGAGCGGGTCTGAGTAATCCACGGTTTCACTCAGAAACCTGTTTCTGGGGTGGTCACCATGGCCCCCCGGGGGGGCATCTACTGGTCCGGGAGTCTTTTCGTGGAGAGGGGCCACGGCCAACTTCCGAACACACGTCACCTCCGTCCCTGCCACGAGCCGTCGCCACGCCGCCGCTGACCTGGAGCCACTGGGTGTTCTTCGCCAGCCCTCGGTACCGGACGATGCCTCTGCCCAAGATCCGCGTGATCACCAAGAACGCAGGTGCCACCGTGGCACGGACGTGCGACTTCGTGCGATTACGAGCCCGTACCTCCGCATTCACCGGCCGCAGGTGCGCACTGCCGGATTACCTCCCGCGGCCCCCTGGAGGCTGAGCCCCCACCCTCGCGTCTTCGGTCCATGCCGCAACTCCGATCACACCCGGCTGTCATGCGCAGGGCAGCCGGCGCTGGCACCGAATGAATCAGCGGCGTCTGGCTGTCCACGCCGATATGCGCCGGCATCCTGCAATCCCACAGGGGACCCGTCTTGATCTGGTGCATCTCCGGATCCCACACCTGCTGTCGCGGCATTGTCGAGCTGGGCACCGAGATGCTGCTCGCATCTTCGATGGGCCCACCGCGCACTTGTACGCCGTGTTTTGCCCGATACTCCCCGATCCGTACAAAGAGCAGTGCCCCGATCTGGTGGGCTTGCACGAAAGGCCAAACCGGGCCGATGGTGGGCGCATCTGGCACGAGCTGAGAGTCGAGTCAGCCGATACGCAGATACTCCTTACCAGAGCCAAATTGTATCGAGCTCAGCTCCAAGGACACCTGGCGAAAAACGACTTTGGCCAAGCCTGCATGCTCGGTTTAAAAGAAGCCTGTCGGGAACTTCCGTAACCGGCCAGAACCACGCTGCCCTCCAGCCGAATTTCCCATGCTTGAAATCGAGAGAAACCGGATCCGCTTCGTTTGACAAGCCAAGAGAGTGGCACCTATAATACTCATCTTTATATGATTTGAACGCTGAAATACTCTCCTTTCAGAATTAGTCCTATGGGCCTAAATCCGCTCCGCTCGATGGCCCAAAAGCCCACGCAAGTGGGCCTTCTGCGTAGTTGTGGTTTGCAAGTGGGAAGCTTAGAGTGTTCTCGATTAAGCCTGTGAGAAATCGCTATTCTTGTATTAACTCAACCTTTTATTTGGAGTGTAGGTCGTGATTAGCAAGTACCGCGTGCTCCCAGGTCCTGAACACTTTCTCCCCCCAGCCGCCGCCCGCATGGGCATCCAGTTACCGAACCCCGGCGAAGCGCATATTAACGGCGTCATTGCGCCGGAAGAAAAAGCATACGAAGAAGCCGCGCGGCAATTCTTAATGGCGAAGGTGCCGACGATTTTCCCCGGCCCACTGGTTTTATGGGCCTGGAACGAAAAGGCAGCCAAGAAAGCGACGGCCATTCGGCATCTGTACAATATATTAAAGGAATGCGTCCAACCAGGCCAAAAGGCGATGCTGATCCCTATGCCGGATTATCGGCCGAAATATCCGAAAATCAACCCTGAAGTCGAAATCAATCCCAATCACCCGAATCTGACTATCTGGCACAACAAGATCGACTGCTGCATGTTTGTCGGCGTTCATTGCCATCAGGCCAATTTGTCGCTTAAAATCATTCGTGGCGGCACATCTTGTTACACCATCGCTATGTGCGCGCAAGCTGGCCATGAAGACGCGATGCTGTCGTTCCGCGACGCGTCAGTTGAGAAAATCATGAGATTGGCCGATACAATCAAACGGTTGAAAGGGACGGTTCAACCACGGCTCGAAACAGCCAAGAGCAGCGCGTCCAGCTGATATACCGGAAGCGCAAGAGAAAAGGAGGCCGGATCCATGGCTACCCCCCCATCAGTCATTGGGACACAGAACAAAAAGGGACAAACATACACCGATCCTTGGAAGCTGCTGCACGAAGCCCCGAGAACCCCGTCGTTCTTTACAGGTTCCGAGGTCATCAAGGAAGCGGTTCGCCGATCTAGCTGCGATGTCATGATCGCCTACCCGATTACTCCGCAATCGGAAGCGGCCGCGCTGATCGGTGAATTATTCGCAGAAGGGTACATCGGCGACTACTTCCGCGGGGAAAGTGAGTTTGCCGTCATGTCACAATGCGCTGGCGCAGCGTTCGGCGGCGCTCGGGTATTCACCACGACGGCAGGTCCCGGCACGATGCGCGCGATGGAAAACTTTCCGATGTGGGCCGGTGCGCGGCTGCCGATTCAAATGATCGTCACTTGCCGCGGTATCAATTCGCCGTTGTCGATCCAGCCGGACACGCTTGAAATTTCCTATCTGCTAAATACCGGCATGCTCGTCTGGCATGCAGAAACCGCGCAAGACTTTTTTGATTGGATTCTCAAGGGTTATCTGGTGTCGGAAGAACCGGATGTACACCTGCCACTCGCGCTCTGCTGTGACGGGTTCTTTGTGACGCACACCAAGGACGTAGTAAATCTCACGCCGGCCGACATGTGCTTGCCGCCGTATGATCCCTATCGTTCTCCGGTACCCTGTATGGACATGGAGTGTCCGCCGGTCCGCATGATGCGCGACCCGTTCGTGATGAAGAGCAACTACATCAGCTACGCGACCCATGCAAGCTGGCAGCAGGAAATCTGGGCCGCGATCGAACGCTCGAGGAAGCACTCGATCCATTGGTTGAATGGCCTCATCGATACAGAGAACGTGGATGCGGAAATCTTGATCGTGACTTCCGGCACCGCGGTGTCACAGGGCCGTGAAGCGATCCGCCTTCTGGAAGAAGAAGGTGTACGTTGCGGCCTGGTCAAGGTGAAAACGCTCCGTCCCTGGCCGGAAGACGAAATCCGTGAAGCCACCAAGAACGCCAAGCACATCTTTGTGCCGGAGTTTAATGTGACCGGCTGGCTGGCAAAGGAAATCCGCGCGACCATTCCAAATCCGCATCGCGTCCATGCCGGCCCGCACGTGTGCGGTGGCATGACGATGCCACCTGAAATCATCGTGTCCGAAATCAAGACGGCCCTCGGGATGAAATCCTTCTCCCTGGCTGGTCGCGGAAGCTGATCTGTACTGACTTTGAACCGGGCCGCTCCCGTGAGCGACCCTGAGGAGGCCTTAATGAGCAAAGAACGCATTCAAATTTCCGAGGACCTGTACGACATCATGCCATCAGACTATCAGGATCTCGTGAAGAGCGCCACCTACGGCAAAGAAGATCGAGGCTGGAAAGATATCGGTTCCTCTAAGGAACTCATCGAGCAACACTCGCTCTGCGCCGGTTGCCCAGAATCGATGGCCTTCCGCTACATCTTGGCCTCACTTCCAAACCCGGAAGATACGGTCATGGTCGGGTCCACCGGCTGCACCAGCTTGGTGTTCCCGATGGTCGCCGTACACAACATCCACTCGCTGTTCGGCAACCAGAACGCCATCGCATCCGGTTTGAAGCGTGCCTTGAGCGTCCGTTTCCCTGGCCGCGTGAAGGACGTTGTCGTGCTTGCCGGCGACGGAGCCACCGTCGATATCGGCTTGGACATGACGTTGCAAGCCTGGTTCAGGCAGGAAAAATTCACGACCATTTGCTTTGATAACGAACTGTACGCCAATACCGGCGGTCAGGAAAGTGGATTGATGCAAAAGGGGTTCGTGGCCAAAATGGCCCCGGTCGGCAAACTGTTCGACAAGGTGCGCCTGCCTGAGATCGCCCGTGAATCCGGTTGCCACTATGTCGTCAATTGTACGGTCAGCAAACCTTCGTTGGTCGAAAAGGTCATCCGTAATGCCGTTCATGTGGCCCGCGAGATCGGTCCGACCTACTTACAACTCTACACACCCTGCATCCTGGAGATCGGCAAGAACAGCATGGAAGGGCTGCAAGAAATGCGCGATTCGGAGAAGCCGACCGAGCGGTTCGCGTATAAGGAATACGTCAGCGAGCCGGCCAAGCAATTACTTGCCGAATTGGCCGCGAAGGACAAAGAACGGAAAGCCGCTGCCAAACAGCTGGCGAGCCAGGCATCAGCATAGTCAGACCGGAGGCAGACTTATGATTAAGAGACGATTGAATATCCGGATGTCCGGTTTGGGTGGACAAGGCGCGGTTACTGCCGCACACGTCTTGGCCATGGCCGCCAACCGAGATGGCAAATTTTCAATCTCTAACCCGTTCTTCGGCGCAGAGAAACGCATGGCACCGGCAGAGAGTTACTGCCGCATCGGCATCGAGCGAATCTACGACCGAGGTGAGTTGGTATTTCCTGATGTCATTCAGGTCTTTCACCCACAAGTCATTACCATGGGCAAAAGCTACACCATGCCATTTTATTCGGGAGTGAAAGAAGGCGGCGTGGTTATCATCAATTCCGGCCAACCATTACTGTCCGATGACGACATCGAACGGCTGAAGAACTTGAACGTTGCGATATTTTACATCGCGGGTACCGAGTTGGCCATTGAAGTGGCCGGCACCGAGCTCTCGACGAATATGGCAATGATCGGTTCCGTGTCTGGTATTACCAAATGCGTCTCGATGGAATCTCTCGATGGCGCGCTCCAAGAACGGTTTGGCAAGAAGTTCGTCGCCTCAGGAGGCACCGCTTCCTTGGACGAAGCCATCAAGAAAAAATTTGCGAAGAAAGAAATGTTGTTGGCCAAGAACTTGGCTACGGTAAAGGCGGCCTACGAGATCGCCAGTGAATGGGCCGATAAGAACAAGGTTGAGTTGCGCATCGGAAATCCAGCCGTCGCGGCTTAAGAAGAAGGAACCTACTTGCATGTATAACGTAGCGCAGGTCATCGACGAAAAGTGCACCGCCAAAAAAGGCTGCCGGCTGTGCATCATGTATTGCCCGGAAGCAAACTGCCTGGACTTGAACAGCACCAAGATGGTAGCCGAAGTCATAATCGATCGCTGCAAGGGTTGTGAGCTCTGCGTGATCGTATGTGACGCCGCCAAACACTTTGCCATTACCATGCAAGCCGTCAGCGCCACCGGGCAACTGATGACCAAGAAGGGTGAATCGGCGGCGCTGGGGCAAGCCTACCAGGGATAAACAATCGGGGCGAACACTCGCAAGACCCCATGGCGTTGGCGCTATGGGGTTTTTTCTTGGGTATGAGGGGAGCGATGGAAAACGAAGATAACACGATCGACGAATTACTCAAGGAGATTTCCGGCTTGATTACTCTCTATCCTAAAGCCATTGAACGGCAGGCGTCGATCATTCAATCGACGGGCAAGGATCCGGAACTGGTGGAGAAGCTCGTCAAAGCAGCCGATACCATGCGAGACAGCGGCAACCTGTACCTCACCTGGGCCAAACATTATGCCGCCATGGCCAAAGGCAACACGGATGCCTCCTCCGACGAGGACGAGACTGAAGATTTCGACGTGTAAAAAAGCGTTCCACTCCGTTGCTTCATTTGCTAGAATGTATTTCTGTTTTCATCAAGTCTTCATTCCCCGGTAGCTCAGTTGGTAGAGCAGCCGGCTGTTAACCGGCTGGTCGCAGGTTCGAGTCCTGCCCGGGGAGCCATTCTTGTCGGCTAGAAGAACTCTCGAGTGACTCTCAAACAAACAAGCCGGCAAGGATCCATATCGAACGTTATCGCGCCCCTGATCATCTTAGCACCTCTCTTCGCTGCGCTTGTCATGGCGCTTTCACGCCGCTACATTATTGATAGTAATTACAAAGTTGGCTTGATGATCCAGACATTCTTTCTATGCACCAATGCCTGTTTGCGTTATGATTCACCCTATGATCGAGACCGCATCGACCTTTCAGCCCTCCCTATGGCTCCGAAACGGCCATGTAATGACCCTCGTCCCCCGCTACTGGCCACGGACAATCTCGTTGGCAGAACTGCCGCACGAATCCCGCCTCTTTACGACCGCGCAGGAGACCCAGCTGCTCGGCGTCTGCCATTGGCAACATGATCGGAAGGCAGCGCCCACTGTAATCTTGGTGCATGGACTCGAAGGGTCCAGCGAATCCGTCTATATGCGCGGCATCGCCGTTAAGGCCTATCGCATCGGTTTCAACATCGTCCGCATGAACCAGCGTACTTGCGGCGGGACAGAGCATCTGACGCCCAGTCTCTATAACAGCGGCCTTAGCGGCGACTACCGAGCGATCGTGAAGGAATTGATCGAACGCGATGAACTGCACCACATTTGGTTGATCGGATATTCGATGGGTGGCAATCTGGTGCTCAAAGCCGCCGGTGAATTGGGTGCAACCGAGCCAGCCTTGACTGGGGTCGCCGCCGTCTGTCCGAATATCGACCCGATGGTCTGCGCACACGCATTGGAAGAACCGCGCAATTGGATTTATCACCGCCATTTCGTTACTGGGCTAAAATCACGTCTCCGCCGAAAAGCGACCCTGTTTCCAGGAAAGTGGGATCTTTCGATGCTCGACCACGTCGCGACAATCAGTGAATTCGATGATCGATATACGGCGCGGGACGGTGGCTATCAGAACGGCGCTGACTACTACGATCGAGCTGGCGCGCGGCATGTGCTGGACGCGATCTCGGTCCCCACACTCATCATCACGGCCCAGGATGACCCCTTCATCCCCTATGCCATGTTCACAACACCGACCATTCAGCAACACAAGACCATCCGCGTGATCGCCCCACCCTACGGAGGCCATTGCGGATTCTTTCATCGGAGCCGGAACGGCGAAGATGCGTATTGGGCTGAGAATCGGATGGTGGAATTTTTACGGAACAGGACATAAGGGAATCCAGCCGGGTGTTTAAAAGGCCGTCCGGTAAGGCCGCAACGAGCAAAAGACCAAAGCGGGCAGTCTTTTTCAACATCCTATCAGATGGGATCTGATTTCTTGCACGTAGGTCTTGAACGGATCCGACATCGAAAACGGCATTTTGCCGCGCACCTGAAAGATCGACCAGTTGATGACATAAGAAGGAAAGAGTCGTTCGTCCGCCTTGGGCTCGTTCGATTCTGACAGACAACCGGCAGCCAGCAGATGCTTCACCAATTCCCCTCGCCCAAAGGCGCGAGTGTTTTTTGGCGCATGATCAGCGGCTAGATCAATCGCCTTGTCCGTCGTCAGGCGTGGCACGCGGCCCTCCTCCACGAGTCCATCATAGAGGCTCTTGTCTCTATTCAGGTTGTGGTACTCCAGGTCGAGACTCTTCATCATCGGATCGTCCCATCTGATCTGCTCTGCCTCTCGATACGACTCCAATAGCCACAATTTCGACGCCCAATCGACGCGCCCGACAAGCGCGGCATATTCCCCACGGAGGTCTCGGAGTACCGCTTCCCACTGCGCGAGCACCCAGTCGGTCTCCTCGTCCTGTCCATGGCAATGCGCGTGGGCGGCGGCAAGAAACTGCTCCTGAATGTCGATGGCAGAGATGGTCTCGCCCGACTCCAGCCGCACCAACCACTGGCGCTTCTGATCTTGCGAGATCTCTTGTAAGGTCTCCACCGGCTCCTGAATATTGAGACCACACGGGGCATGTCCCTCCTCGATGAGTTGCAACACGATCCCCATCGTACCCAGTTTGAGAGCCGTTGCGTATTCAGCCATGTTGGAGTCGCCGAGCAACAGATGGATGCGGCGGTATTGATCCGGATCGGCCAGCGGCTCGTCTCTCGTATTCACGATTGCCCGATTCTGCTGCACCCACTCGAAGAAATCATTCATGATGTGGTCGGCACGCTGGGATATTTGAAACGGCACCTGCACGGCACTCGTCCCGTCTCTCAGCGCCGCTCGCGGCACGATCAAGCGATCAATCTGCACCCAAGCATCCTGAGGACTTGCCGAACCGATACGGCCCGATCCGGTAAAAATTTGCCGGGTCACGAGAAATGTGACCAGCGGCGCCAGCCCGCGCCGTGAAAACGGAAACCGCCGCGTCACCAGATAGTTTTCATGTGATCCAAACGTCGCATCGGTCTCGTGGTCGATGTTGTTCTTAATCAGCGAGATCTGGTCGGTCCAGCCCAAGTCGTCGATCGCCTGTTGCAGCATCCGATCCCCCGCACGATCCGTCGCCACCGCGTCCATTAAACTGTGGCATTCAGGCGACGCATATTCTACATGTCCCATGTCGAGGTAGATACGACCGGCATTAGTCAAGAATCCACCGTTGCCTGGCGGTTCATCATGGCCACGGTGATGAAGATCCAGCACGCCACGCCGTTGGACGTTGAATATATGATCGCGCAGCTTGTGTGCGAACCAGGTGGGCGAGCGCTCAGGACGGTCTTGATGGACGAGCAATCCGTATTCCGTTTCCAACCCGAAAATACGGTTCAGCATGGTGTTTATAAAATGAGAGGCGTGAGATCTTTCGGCAGCAGGCGGCCTATCTCATCGGAAGGCAAGGCCCGATACTTCGACGAATCGGAGCGGTTTCTATCCAACAGCACGCACTCGATGGTCTTCTCAGCCACTCTGTCACGCAAGTAAGCAGAGAGAGAGGTCGCCTCTGTATCTTCCGGCTGTCCCGACGAGCTTTCTCCGGACGGTTCCTCAACAGTTTTGTGCTGCAACCGATCGCCCAACGCCCAGGTTCGAAGTGCGAGATCGAATGCCTGTTCTAGCGAAAGCACGGCTGACACCTTTCCGCAGATAGAGGCAATCATCTCCTGTTCCACCGTCTTCGATGCGGCTAGTACCGTACAAGATGTTCCTTCCTCGAACGTGCCATCGTAGTTGACAACGAGGAACGAATCTTTCCCGGCCTTGTGACCTAACTCCGCCAACAGGAGCTTCACGATGAACGGGGCCTTGAAGACTTCTTCAAACGCCTGCTTGATCACCGGCGCGATGCCATACTTCACCATGCGACTGCCCGTGACGTCCGATGGTGACCGATTAAAGCCTTCCACATGCGCCATCTCCAGCAGGTTAACGCGCAGCTTTTCCAAATCGGCCGGATGGCCCATACCGCCGAGCGCCAATCGATCGTAAATCTCATAGAATTTCGACGTGCTCTTGCTGACACTCAGCAAGAGAATCCCGGTGTCATAGGCCAGCGCAACAACCGGACTGCCTTGTTTGAACTGATCGTCCAAATACTGGCGGCGATTGTCAATCGCCTCGACCCACTTATACGGCTCTTCATACATGACGCACGACCTTAGCTTCGAATAAGGATTTGAGTGTCGCCTCCGGCACAGCGCCGACTCCACCCGTCGTAATCAACTTGATGATTGGATAGAGATTGGCCTCGCGGTTCACGCCGCCAGTGGCGCTGTCGAATTCCGCCGCGCTTGTCAGCAGACGCAAGGCCTGCACTAATGCCGGTTCTTCCGGCAGAGCATTCAATGGCTGTTCCTCCCACGTGTTGAGGTAATGGAGAATGCCTCGGATGGTCGGCGACCCCGACCCTGAAACGGCGTACTCTACCCCTTCGAACTCTGCACCAAGGATGTCATAGAAGTAAATCTTGGCCGTCTCCTGTTCACAATCATAACCGGCGAAAATCGGAGCGACCGCGCCGGTGCCGGAGAGCGCAGCCGCGACGTTCTCCTTGAGCAGCTTCGACACGGCCCGCAGTTTGCCCTCGAAGCTCAGCTCTTGCAGTTGCGTCCGTCGGTAGTACTTGAACGAGTGCTCCAAGATCCGCACCATCTCGTACGCGGTCGCCGGCACACCGGCGATGGCCATGACGCTGTGACGGTCGATCTCCAGTACCTTGTCGGTCCGATCGTACATCACCATATTGCCGGCCGTCGCCCGACGGTCTCCGGCCACCAGTACACCGTCACGATACTTAAACGCTAGAATGGTCGTCGCCGTCGGAATTTCAACCCCGGCGATTGCAGCCACCGGTGTGCCTAATTGATATCCCTGCTCTTTGAGCAGTTGAAAAAAATCACCGTGCATTCCCATGGTCATCTCCGTGAATCATCAAGCGTTAATCGTCATTCGTCCCGGGAAATGCTCCTATTTCTCTGATGGACGTATGGCAATTGCCGCCTATTCCCCAGTCCTTTGCCGATACCGCTCCGCCTGTTTCGGATCGACCTTTTTCATCCGTTTCAGGAGGTTGCCTTTCTCAGGTGAATCGCCCTCCGGCCTCCGGGGCCCGCCGCCTTCTTCAGTAGGACCGGGATTCGGCATGGGATCAACCGGACCTTCGCGACGTTCTGGCATCGTGTTGTAGCTCATGATCGCGAATCCTTTCTTTCGTTCCATGCAGTCAACGCATCCATCGGAGAGGCAGCGGCTTCGAAAATTGCCAGGCACCGATTCACCTCGGCTGGCTCGAACAGGCCACTCATGTCGAGCGTGGGCGACAGTAACCCTCCGATAAACCGAACCCGTTCCCACTGCATCGATTTAATCTGATCGGAAAAGCGCCTGACGCAGAGCCCTCTGACTCCTCCCCGCGTATCGGCCGGTCCTGTAGCCAGAGCCCGTTGGATATCGGCCTCGGCTGTCATTCGCCATGCTTTCCCCTCAGCCTCAAGTCCGAGATAGAGTCCTCGTTCTGGATGCACGTTATGATATTCCAAATCCAAACTGGCCAGCCAAGGATCATCCCACCCGATCCGTTCTTCCTGCATGAACGTTTCCAGCAGCCACAGTTTCGTCACCCAGTCCAACTTGCCGATCAAACGGCGTCGATCCTGCCCCAGCAACGTCAGCGTGTCGCCCCATTCGCGCAACACCCAATCCGTCTCCTCGTCAAGACCAGTAAAGGTCTGCACCGCCGCCCGATAGTACTGCTCCTGAATATCCAGGCCGGAGATACTGGACCCGTTCTTTTGCCGAACGACCCCCTTCAGGTCACTGTCGCGAGAGAGCTGTTTCACCGCCGCCACCGGCTGGTCCAATTCGAGAGACGGGACTGCTTTCCGTTCGATCAACTCCAGCACCAACCGCGTCGTCCCAACTTTCAACGCCGTAGCATATTCACACATATTGGCATCGCCGATGATCAGATGCAGTCGGCGGAATTTCCTCGGATCAGCATGCGGCTCATCACGCGTATTAAGGATCGGCCGGTTGTGCATCGTATCGACACTCAACTCCGTTTCCATGAAGTCCGCCCGTTGCGACAGCTGAAAGTGCCCCGGCACAAATCCTGACTCCTGTGCCTCGATCCCGACCTTGCCTGCACCGGTGATCATCTGCCGGCTCACGAGAAACGGCAGCAGGCCTGCGACCAGACGGAAAAACGGGATCGAGCGCGGCACCAGATAATTGTCATGGCAGCCATAGCTGTGTCCGTGGAAATCCGTGTTGTTTTTGTAGAGCTGCACGTGCTCGCCGCCGAGAGTCTTATTCCTCCGGTCTGCCGCTCGTTGAACGATCCGTTCCCCCGCGCGATCTTGCGCCAGCAGGTCTTTCAACGTGCGGCACTCTGGCGTCGAGTATTCCGGATGGGTATGGTCATTGTAAAAACGCGCGCCGTTCGGCAGCACTAGATCGCTTTTCATATCATGAAAAGAAAATGGTCGGTGGGCGTCACGTTCGACAAATTCGTTCTCCTCCTTATCCTGTGCGAGACCGGAGACACGAAAGCCCCGCGCGTCTTCATGCGGATCTTCCCCCGCATAGTCCCAGCGCCGTTCAAACGACGCCGTCAGATGCGCGCGCACGAGCTCCATCGACTCAACGACAGGATCGACCTCTGCCAGGTCGTCCCGCGTGATGCCGTACTCAGTTTCAAGACCAAACAGACGCATAGCGCTTCAGATAATCTGATTGGCCAGCCGCTCTTTCGACTGCCGTCCACGGCGAAACGAGGAAATTTCGATGACTTGCTCCGGATGGTGGTCCAATAACTTCAGCCATTCTTCCGCCGCATCGTCAGGAGGCAGCATCTCGCCTTGACGGAATTCCTCCGTCACCGAGTCAAACAGATCCTTTGCCGAGAGCCCGGCCAGCTCGCCAGACTGAATCATTCGGTCAATCGCCTTTTCTTTTGCTCGCTGCACGATCGACGACAGGATCGCCCCGCTGATCAAATCCGCACGATAGAGCACATGGCTCTGCCCGTTGCGGAGCCGGATCGAGAGGAGTCGGTTCTCATCGGTCCGTTTGAAGATCGCCTCGATGGTCTCATTGACCAAAGAAGCGACAGCATGTCTCAGCTCCCCGCCTCGCTCCGACACAACCGACGAATGCAGCGGTAGCTCCTCCGTCAGATACAACCTCAAAATCTCAGTGGAAGCCTCCCGATCTGGCCTGGCAACCTTGATCTTCCGGTCGATGCGGCCCGGGCGCAGCACGGCGGGATCAATGAGATCAGGCCGGTTCGAGGCCAGAATGATAACGACGTCGCGCAGCGATTCGATGCCATCCATCTCGCTACAGAACATCGGCACCAGCGTGTTAGAAATATTGAACGAGCGCATGGCGCGGCGCGTGCTTAACACCGATTCCGCCTCGTCAATGAAGATGATCGGCAGGGCACCGTCTTTCCGGCGGGCCCGGGCTTGGGCGAAGAGATCGCGAACCATTCGCTCGGACTCACCTAACCACATATTGAGAATTTCCGGGCCTTTGATATGGAGAAAGGCTCCACTCGTCACTGGAGGCCGTCCGCCTGCCGCCTGTGCATCGGCCTGCGACGACTCGCGCAGCAGTTTGGAGAGGCTGCCGGCTGCTGCCTGTCCAATTAAAGTCTTGCCGCATCCAGGCGGGCCATAAAGTAAGAATCCCTTGGGCTGGGAGAACTGAAACCGCTGAAACGTATCGGCATGGAGCAAGGGATACTCGATGGCCTTTCTGATCGCGGCAATCGCTTCGCGCTGCCCACCGATCTGCTCCCACGTCACCGTCGGTACTTCATCGAGCACATGCTTGCCCGTCTTCCGATCCGTCAGCTTTTCGATCGCGATGCGAAAGGTGGGATCGATGCGAACCTCGTCGCCCGCCTTCAGTTCGACCCCGGCCAAGCCGGAGGACCGTTGCAAGATCAGCGGCTGCCGCCCCATTTCCTGTTCGAAACGCAGCCGCCCATCGGCCATCGCCTCGGCTAATTTCAAAATCGGCCCGTTCCGGTCATAACCCAGCGTGTTGATGACAGCATAGGCTTCGTTAACCAGAATCTGCGTGCCGATCTTCAGGTCGGCCACGGGCACGCGGGGATCGACATTGGTATAGTACTCGGCCCCGCCGACCAGAATCCGCGCAAGCCCTTCGCTGGGGATGTCCAGCAACGTGCCGATCCGATTCGCCGGTGCTGTTAATTTGGTCGCCACCTCGCTGAGTTTCTTGAACTCAGCCTCGCGCTGTTGATGGGCCGCTTGAGACAGCATCACGGCATGCCGGAGTTTATACAGAATCTTTTGGCGCAGGTCGGTATCAGGGAACAATCCCAGACACTGTTCGATCAATTCGAGTGGATCGGAGCCGGTCTGTGCCGCACCCGCGCCGGTCTCGTGGCCGCCTCTTGCGCCGGATTGCTCGCTGTAACTCTCAAAAGAGCGATGATCGCTCATGGAACACTCCTCATGTCTGGGCACACATCATCTAGTTGACCGCTTGCAGCGTGACATTTACCGTCTGCCGCTTGTTTTTTCGTATCACATCCACTTTCACACGTTCGCCAACTTTGTATTTCTCCATCTCATCCATCAGGTCGTCCATCGTCCCGACCGGCTTACCCTCCACCGCGACAAGGACATCTCCGAGCTCGATGTGACCCGTGGCCGTTTCACGCACGCCGTGCAACCCGGCCCGGTCAGCGCTGCCACCGCGCGCTACTTTTCCGATTATCACACCTTTGATCCCCCAACGTCTGGCCACAGCATCCGACACCAGCGAGACTCCCAATCCCGGACGAATCAACTTACCATACTTGATGAGTTCCGGCACAATGCGGTTCACCGTGTCCACCGGCACAGCGAACCCGATACCGGCATAGGCCCCGCTGGGGCTGATGATTTGTGTGTTTACTCCGATTAAACGACCCGCGCTATCCAGCAGTGGACCACCGGAGTTGCCCGGATTGATCGCCGCATCGGTCTGGATCACACCTTCGATTGTCCGCCGGGACATCGACTTGATCGTCCGGCCAAGCGCACTCACCACGCCAGTCGTGAGTGTATGGTCGAGCCCGAAGGGATTGCCGATGGCCAACACCTTTTGTCCAACCCGCAAGTCGTGCGAGACACCGACGGCCAGCGGCTCCAACGCAGAGTCGGAAGCTTGGATCTGCAAGACCGCCAGATCGTGATCCGGATCGGCGCCGACCAGCTTAGCTTCATGTTCACTGTGGTCTGCCAGGGTCACCTTGATCGAATTCGCTCCGTAGATAACGTGAAAATTGGTGACGAGATGCCCCTGCTTGCTCCAAATGAAGCCAGACCCAGACCCCTGCGGCACTTCCATGGTGTCGAGCGACCAGAAATCCCGCTGGATAGCCGTGTTCGCGATAAAGATAACGGATCGTGTCGCCCGTTCAAACACCGAGATCGTTGCTCGTTCATCAGGCCCCAATTCAGTGGGCGCCGGTGTGACGGGACGGGGCTTGCCCTCGAGCCCTTCATATGCGGCCCCCAAGGGCATGCCCCATTCGGAACCAGCCTGCGCAATAGAGAATACGAACCCTGCGCTAACCACAGCCCCGATGACAAACCCTCGCATTCGATCTCTCATTCCTACTCACCTATGATCTGCACAATCAACTCACGACTTCTAGCTTGCGTGTCGAAATCGACCAGGACGATCTGCTGCCATATTCCCAACAGCAGCGTACGATCCGCGAAGGGAATCGTGACCGACGGCCCCTGCAACTGACCGCGCAGATGGCTATGGCCATTGTCTTCACCAGGATTTCTCGTGTTGTGTTGCCAGCGGGGATCGGCAGGAACGGTTCGGTCCCAAAAATCCTTGGTATCGGCGCGGATACCGGGCTCGTCCTCGATAATCATGACCGATGCCGTCGTGTGCTTGATGAAAACGGTCACAAGACCCGCAACCAGCCCAGATTGGACCACGGCGGACAAGACCGGTTTTGTGAGATTTTCGATGTGCGTGTCGCCAGTCATCCCGATGTGCAACGGCACGGTCTTGACGGCCATCAGCCACCTCCCGGTACAAGGCTACGCAAGTAGCACCGCTCCGCGTTGGTCAAAGAGCAGCCCCGTGCCGCT
>Ga0194120_10002122_pt1 | contig 34690 bp, 30 predicted proteins | sample TA2MahCa65mmetaG_FD_148642 | JGI IMG/M metagenome (GOLD analysis project Ga0194120, IMG submission 148642) | Freshwater microbial communities from Lake Tanganyika, Tanzania - TA2015019 Mahale Deep Cast 65m | ecosystem: Environmental > Aquatic > Freshwater > Lake | place: Tanzania: Lake... | reverse complement strand
GGGCGGTCGAGCGCGGGGCGGTCGCGCGCGGGGCGGTCGAGCGCGGGGCGGTCGCGCGCGGGGTTGGTCGCGCGCGAGATGACATGCGTTCGAGATGACGTGCGCGGTGGGTTCGTGTCCGCGGACCGGTGACGCGCGCCGAAGCGCTGTCGGATCAGGCTGGTCCGGGGGGGGCGCGGATGGGGGGCGGGCGTGTCGGTGGGATGCCGTCCCACGGCCCGCTGGGGGCGCCGGAGGGGGAGCGAGACGCGTTCGACCTCGCCGGTGGCGGGGGTGCGCGCGAAAAAAAACCAAAAAAATTCGCGCTCCGTCGGCGGCCTCGGCCCGACGTGCGACGGCCTTGGACGGGCCACTACATCTTGTGGCACATGGGCGCGTTTTCCATCTGAATACACAATCCGTGGGCGGCTGCGGATGGGCTCGCGGGGCGCCGAACTGGCCGCGAGCTCGCTCCTTCGAGCCCCTTGCGCCACGTCTTCGCCACTTTCGCGTTGCGGCACCCCGCGCGGGGCGCTCAGATGGGAGTCGTGGGGCAGATTGGGACTAGGTGGGCAAGGAGCTAGCCTCGGGCTAGGACGTACGCGCGATGTGGCTGGGGGAGTCAACCCATTCGCTGGATGACAAGGGACGCCTTTGTGTCCCCCGTCGTCTGCTCGCGGGCCAGTCCTTCGGTGCCGAGGGGCGAGTGTCCTTCGTGCTGACGCTCGGCTTCGAGGGCTGCCTGTTCCTGTTCACCGAGGCGGCCTTCGCCAAGGCGGTCGCGCGGCTGGAGACGCAGGCCTTTGCCGGTGAAGAGAAGCGCAACATGCAGCGCCTGTTCTTCTCGAAGGCGCAGCACGTCGAGCTCGACGAGAAGAACCGTCTCAACCTGCCGGAGAAGCTCAAGCAGCTCGTCGGGATCGATCGCGAGGTCGCCATCGTCGGGCTCGTCGACCGCGCGGAGATCTGGCCGCGGGCGAAGTGGGAGGCCTTCGATGCGTCCCACGCGCGCGATTTCGGTCGGCTCGATTCCGTACTGCTCCCAGACGGCCCGTCTGGGTCGGGTGCATGAGCGGCCATGGGGGGGGTGGACATGGAGCGCCGCAACGAGTCGGGGGCCGGTGGAGCCTCGCGGTCCGTGCACGAGAGCGTGCTCGCCGCCGAGGTCGTGCGCTTCCTCGGCGCTGAGCGTCCGAGCGAACTCGAGGGCTGGATCGTCGATGGCACGCTCGGTGCCGGAGGCCACTCACGCGCGCTGCTCGCCGCGCTGCCGCGCGTGCAATTGCTCGGCCTCGATCAGGATCCGGAGATCCTCGCGCACGCGCGCGAGGGACTCGCGCCGTTCGGACGTCGCGTGCAGGTGCGTCGCGCGCGCTTCTCGCAGCTCGGCTCGGCCCTCGAGGCCGTCGGCGCGCGGCGCGTGGTCGGGATCCTGCTCGACATCGGCGCGAGCTCGCTGCAGCTCGACAGCGCGAGCCGCGGCTTCTCGTTCCTCGCGGACGGTCCGCTCGACATGCGCATGGACCCCGAGCGCGAGCGCACGGCCGCGGACATCGTCAACGGCTGGGACGAGTCGGATCTCGCGGATCTTTTCTTCTACGAAGGCGGTGAGACGCGATCGCGCAAGATCGCGCGCGCGATCGTCGAGTCGCGCCGCCGCGCTCCGTTCCAACGCACGCTCGCCCTCGCGGACGTGATCGAGCACTCCGTCGGCGGCTCGGGCAAGACGCACGCGGCGACGCGCGTGTTCCAGGCGCTGCGCCGCGCGGTGAACGAGGAGGGAGACGAGCTGCTCGAGGGACTCGCCGCAGCGCAGGAGTGGCTCGTCGACGCCGGTCGCCTCGCGGTGATCTCGTTCCACTCGGGCGAAGACGCCGAGGTCAAGCGCTTCTTCGCGCAGGGGGCGAGCGAAGGCCAATGGGAAGTGCTCACGCGCAAGCCCGTCACGGCGAGCCGTGAGGAGTTGGCGCGCAACCGTCGGTCGCGTTCGGCACTGCTGCGCGTCGGAGCGCGGACGCGTCGCGCCCCGTCCGTGCGGGGAGGTGGTGCGTGAATTTGCGCGTCGCGCTCTCGGCCAGCCTGTCGCTCGCGGTCGTCGCCGCGGCGCTGGTGGCCTGCTTCGTGCAGAACTCCAACCACGCGCGCGCCGAGCAACTCTCGCGCATGCAGCGCGAGTGGGAGATGGTCGCGGCGGCGAACGCGCAGATGCGCGCGCGCGTGTCGTCGCACGTTTCCGGCGTCGCCAACACGGAGCTCGATGCCACGCTCTCCGCCCGCGCCGAGCGAGGAGGCGAGCCGTGATCGGCGAACGCGCACTGGAGTCCAACAGCGGCGTGCGTCCCGTGAGCGCGTTTCTGGCCGTCGGCGTCGTCCTGGCGGCCGTGGCCGCGGCGGTCGCGGGCACGGCCTTCGGCGTCGACGACAGCGTGCGGCGCTGGGAGCAGGACGAGCAGGATCCCTCGCCCGCCTACACGATCACCGATCGCGACCAGCGCCCGGTGGCGCTCTTCGTGCAGCGCCTCGACCTCGTGCTCTCCCCCAACGCCATGTGGCAGGCGCACACGCCCGAGCGCGTGGCGATGGAACTCGCCACCGTGCTCGGCCGCGATTTCCACGAGCTGGCGGTGGCGATGATGCCGGACGCGACGGGCGGCGTGATTCGCACCTCGCTGCCGCTGGAGACCAGCGTGGCCGCGCGCATCGCGACCTGGATCCAGACCGGCAGCCCGGTCGCGGACGAGGGCGTGCGCGGTCCGATTCGCGGCATGTGGATCGGGCGCGATGAGCGCGGAGCCTACGTGCTGTGCTGGCAACCCTACACGGTTCTGAGCGCCGACTCGCGCGTCGAGCAGGGCGAAGACTTCGGCGAGAAGCCGCGCAAGTGGGCGCGTCACATCGCCGATGGCCTCGCGCTGTGCCTGCTCGGCGCGGACGCCGTGAAGCCCGGTGGGGACGAGGTTGCGCTCGAGGAGCAGCGCAGCGCGGTCTGGAGCTGGCTGATGCCGACGACGTACACCGTCGCCGTGCGCGGGTTCGAGGCGGCGCGTGCGCCGCAGCTGATCGAGGTGCTCTCGCGCGAAAAGGTCGCGCACCACCAGATGCGCATCGAGCGGGGCCGCGACCGCGAGTATCCCGCGGGCCGCTTCCCGTTCCTCGGCCTGTGGGGCTACGTCGATGAGCCCCTCGCGCGCCGCGCGGCGGATCGCGCCCTCGAACTGGTCGCACAAGGCAAGCCGAGCGCCACGGCCAATGCCGCGCTGATCGATGCATCCAAGGAGCTCTCGACGCTCGTCGCCGCGCTCGGCGAGGTCGAAGACGAAGGCGAGTACGAGGCCGTGATCGCGCAAGTCCACGATCTGCGCGGGCGCGCGACTTGGGAATTGCTCGCCCAGCCGCTGCCGCTCTCGGGCCTCGAACGCGCCTGCGATTCCCTGCTCGCCGACGAGTCGAGGTGGGGTTTCCTCGAGGAGCAGTCGTCGGGCTACCGCTTCCTGCGCCATCGCTCCGTGCGCGCCGGTGAGTCGCGCTCGTACTTCCTCGAGAGCGACGCGCCCAGCGAGTCGCCGCGCGTCGTCACGACGTTCGACCTGATGCTGCAGCGCCAGGTCGGCATCGCGCTCGACGAGCTGATGCAAACGCACAAGCCCGCGCTCGCCATGGCGGTTGCGCTCGACCTCGAGAGCGGCGACGTGCTCGCCGTCGACTCGCGCTCGAGCTACCCGATGCTCGGCTTCCCGCCGCTGTACCACGAGTTCACGCCGGGCTCGACGTTCAAGGTCAACGTGATGGCCTGCGCGCTCGAATCCGGCGCGGTGCGGCCCGACGACACCTTCAACGTCGGCGACGGAACGTACTTGTTCGGCAGGCGCCGCATCCGCGAAGCGGAGTCGAGCAAGACCGGCACGCTGACGGCCGCGCAGTGCCTCGCGCACTCGGTGAACTCTGGCCTTGTGCAGATCGGCGACAAGGTCGACGACGACTTCCTCCACCAGAAGTTCCGCGCGCTGCACTACTCCGAGGCGCCCAAGAGCGGCTTCGGCGGCGAGCGGCCCGGCTACCTGCCGAAGCTGCCGTGGAAGCGCGAGTGGACGCACGCTTCGATTTCCTTCGGCCACGAGCTGAAGGTCACGCTCTGGCAGCACGCCGCGGGCCTCGCGGCGATCGTCCGTGGTGGACACTGGCTGCCGCTGCGCACGCTCGAAGCCGTCGAGCAATACGGCGAGCGCTTCACGCTCCCGCGCGCTCGTCCCGAGCCGGTGTTCGCGGCGAGCACGTCGGAGACGATCCGCGCGATGATGCGCTCCGGCGCGCGCGAAGGCACGGGCGCGGCGGTCGCGAGTAATGAGAAGCTGCCCACGCTCAGCGTCGGCACCAAGACCGGAACCGCGCAGAAGGTCGGCACGGAAGTGTGCCTGCACCACGAGCTCGAGCATCAGGCCAGTCACTGGAAGGCCGGCACCAAGTGCGCGCGCGAGTGCCGTCTCGAGCTGGTGAACAAGCCGCGCGAGAAGCACACCAACTGCTACACGTCGAGCATGTGCATCTGGGGGCGTCGCAATGGCGGTGGCCGCGAGGTGCTGGTGCTGGTGGTGGTCGAGGAGCCGCGCGGCGGACAGAAGTACGGCTCCCGCGTCGCGGGTCCGACGGCGGTGCGCATCCTGAAGGAGGCGCTCGGAGAGACGCGCAATGGCCGCCCCGTGGTCGAGGCGATCAGCGCGGGCTTCGCGCCGGCGCTCGATGCGCGCAGCGAGCGTGGTCTCGAACAGCCTTGGGCGGAGGTGGGCCGGTGATGGTCACGCTCGAAGAACTCGCACGCGCGTTCGGTGGCGAACTGCGCGGCGCGAGCTCGGGGCGCGCGCTCTGCGACGTGCAGCTCGACAGCCGCACCGTGGGGCCCGGCGACCTGTTCGCCGCGCTGAGCGGATCGAACTCGGACGGGTCGCGATTCGTGCCGCAGGCGCTCAGCCGCGGCGCGCTCGCGGTGCTCTCGAGCACGCCGCTCGAGCTGCCCGCCGACGTGGCCAACTGGATTCACCCGCAGGCGCGCGCGATCGCCGGTGCGGCCGCGGCGCGCGTGCACGGAGAGCCCGGACGCGCGATGTTCGTGATCGCCGTCACGGGCACGAATGGCAAGACCACCACGGCGCACCTCGCGGGACAGCTGCTCGCGGCCTGCGGTCGGCGCCCCGCCGTGCTCGGCACCGCTGGCAATCGACTCGCCGACGGCGTGCTGCTCGCGGCGACGCACACCACGCCCGACGCGCCCGGACTGCAGCGACTGCTCGCGCGCCATCGCGCGCTCGGCGGCGACAGCGTGGCGCTCGAGGCGAGCTCGCACGCGCTCGATCAGGATCGCCTCGCGGGCCTCGAGATCGGCGCTGCGATCTTCACCAACCTCACGCGCGATCACCTCGACTACCACGGTGACATGGCGCGCTACGCGGCCGCCAAGGCGCGCCTGTTCGCGTCGCTCTCGCGCGGCGCCTGCGCGATCGTCAATGCCGACGATCCCGCCTGCGAGCAAATGGCCGCCGTCGCGCGCGAGCGCGGGGCGACCGTGCATACGTTCAGTACCAGGTCGCGCGCCGACCTCTGCGCTTCTCGTCTCGAAATCGACTCACGCGGCACACGTTTTTTCCTCGAAGGGATGGGGATTCAACGGACTGGGGTTCTCCTGCCGCTCGTGGGTCGCTTCAACGTCGAGAACGCGCTGGCAGCTCTGGCTGCGGTGCTCGTGTCGGGGGCGAGCCCTTCCCACGCGTTGGGTGGGCTCGCCCTTGCTTCCTCCGCCCCCGGGCGGCTGGAACGGCTCGACACGCGACGGTGCGGCTTTGGAGTGCTGGTCGACTACGCGCACACCGAGGACGCGCTGCGCAACGTGCTCTCGACTCTCCGCGAGGGGCTCGCGGCCGAGGGTCGCCGCCGCGGCGATCACGGCGGTCGGCTGCTGTGCGTGTTCGGTTGCGGCGGTGACCGCGACCGCGGCAAGCGGCCGTTGATGGGCAAGGCGGCGGGCGAGCTCGCCGACCTCGTGTTTCTCACCAGCGACAATCCGCGCAGCGAAGCGCCGCAGGCGATCGTCGACGACGTGCTCGGCGGGATGGCGGGCGCGAGCGCGCGCGTCGAAGTCGAGCTCGATCGCCGCAGCGCGATCTGCGCGGCACTGCGCGCGGCGCGGCCGCACGACGTGGTGCTCATCGCTGGCAAGGGACATGAGACCACCCAGCAGGTGGGAGGGAACATCTACGCATTCGACGATCGCGCGGTGGCGGCCGAGCTGCTCGCGAGCGGGGCGTGGAGGGGGCAGCAGGGATGATGCGGGTTTCCGACATTCTGAACAGCACGGGAGCGGTGCTCCTGCGCGGCGATCACGCGAGAACGGTGCACGGGGTGAGCACCGACACGCGCGCGCTGCGACCGCACCAGCTTTTCCTCGCGCTTTCAGGCCCGAACTTCGACGGAAACCTGTTCGCGCAGGCGGCGTGCCAGCGGGGGGCTGGCGCGCTCTTGCTCAAGGGGGACTCGTCCCTCGCGCTGCCCGACCTCCCTGGTGACGTCCCGATCGCTGTGCATGCAGAGCCCCGCCGCGCGCTCGCCGATCTCGCGAGCTGGCATCGCTCGCGACTGGGCTCGCCGGTGATCGGCATCACGGGTTCGTGCGGCAAGACGACGACCAAGAACATCCTCGGTCAGTTGCTCGCCACGTGCATGCGCACGGTCGCGAGCCCCAACTCGTTCAACAACGACGTCGGCGTTCCGCACACGCTGTTGCTCGCGGATGCGACCACGCAGGCGCTGGTGCTCGAGATCGGAACGAACGCTCCGGGCGAGATCGCCGCGCTCGCGCGCATCGCCCAACCCACGGGCGCGATCATCACGATGATCGGCGCCTCGCACCTCGAGGGGCTCGGATCGATCGAGGGCGTGGCGCGTGAGAAGAGCGCGCTCTTCGCGAGCCTGCCCGAGGACGGGTTCGCCGTGCTCAACGCCGATTGCCGCCACGCGGACTTGCTGCGCGCCTCGACGCGTGCGCGCGTGATCAGCGTCAGCATCGACGGTCAGGGCGAGTTCAACGCGACGAACGCGCTGTTCCACTCTGGCGGGACCACGTTCCGGCTCAATGGACGCGAGATTTCCTCGCCGCTGCTCGGGCTGCACAACGTGTCCAACCTCGCGTGCGCGCTCGCCGCGTGCCACGGCATGGGAATCGACGTCGAGGCGCTCTTGCCCGCCGTTTCGGGCCTCAAGGGCGGCCATCGCCGCATGGAGCGACACGAAATCGAAGGGCTCGTCGTATTCGACGACACGTACAACGCCAATCCCGAGTCGGCGCGCGCCGCGGTGCGCTTCCTGTCCGGCCTGCACGGGCGTGGTCGGCGCGTCTTGGTGCTCGGCGACATGCTCGAGCTCGGCGCGAGCAGTCCGGAGTTGCACCACGCCGTCGGTCTCGACATCGCCGCCGGTTCGATCGACCTGCTCGTGCTCGTGGGCGAGCAGGTGCGGGCCACGGCGGCGGGCGCGCTCGAAGCCGGGATGCCCGCGCGCTCCGTCGTCTACCTCAAGGACGCGCAGCAAGCGGCGTCCGAGCTCGATGGAATGCTGCGCCAAGGCGACACCGTGTTGCTCAAGGCGAGCCGCCGCATCGGACTCGATTTCGTCGTCGATCACCTGCGCAACCGGCAGGGGACGGGGGTGGGCTAGATGTTCCCCGCGCTGCTCGAAGAGCTCTTCGGAACGAGCCTGTTCGGCTACATCAGCTTCCGCGTCGCGGCGGCTGCGATGACGGCGTTCGCACTCGCGCTGTGGACCGGAGCGCCCGTGATCCGCTGGCTGCGCGCGCACAAGGTCGGCGAGGACGTCACCAAGACCGACAGCGCGGACCTCGCGAAGCACGGCGACGCGATGGGGAAGCAGAACACGCCGACGATGGGCGGCAGCTTCTTGATCGGATCGCTGCTCGCGAGCGTGCTGCTGTGGGCGCGGCTCGACAACATCCACGTCGTGCTCGCGGTGCTGCTGACGGTGGGACTCGCGGCCGTCGGCTTCGTCGACGACTACAAGAAGCTCACGATTCCCAAGTGCAAGGGACTGAGCCGCAGCGCGAAGCTGCTCGGTCAGAGTGTCGTGACGCTCGGCGTGATCGGCGCGTTCGTCTTCTACGCGCACTACAGCGGCCGCGACACGTTGCTCACACTTTATCCCCCTTTCCTGAAGAACTCCGCGATCGATCTCGCGCAGTGGGGCGCTTTCGGCATCCTGATTTTCGTCGGCTTCCAGTGGCTGGTCGTCGCGGGCTCGTCGAACGCGGTCAACATCACTGACGGACTCGACGGTCTCGCCGCGGGTTGCACGCTGATCAGCGGGCTCGCGTTGATGATCTTCTGCTACGTCACCGGTCGAGCGGATTGGACCGAATATCTCGCGATTCCCCACGTGAAGGCCGCGTCGGAGATGGCCGTCGTCGGCGGAGCGATGTGCGGCGCTTGCCTCGGGTTCCTCTGGTACAACGCGTTCCCGGCGCGCGTGTTCATGGGCGACTCGGGGTCGCTGCCGCTCGGTGGACTGCTCGGCTGGATGGCGGTCGTCGCCAAGCAGGAGCTCGTGCTGCCGCTGATCGCGTTGGTGTTCGTCGCGGAGCTCAGCTCGAGCTGGATCCAGCAGATCTACTACAAGCGCTCGGGCGGCAAGCGCATCTTCACCGTCGCGCCGTTGCACCACGGGCTGCAGCTCTACGGCGCGATCTTCGAGCTTCCGGCCGAAGTCAAGGCGCAGCGCGCCGCGCACCGTTGGCACGAAGTCACCGTCACGACTCGCCTGTGGATCGTCTGCGCGCTGTGCGCGACGGCCAGCCTCGCCCTGCTGAAGGTCCGCTGAGGCACGCACCATGGCCAGCCCTCGTTCTGTGCTTGCGACTGCAACCGGTGGTGTGGGTGCCGTCCGCGAGCACCAGACCACGATCTTCGAGCGCCTGCGCGAGATCCACGCCAAGGTCGAGCGCCACGATCCCGTCGCGCCGTCGATCGCGATCTTCTGCTGCGTGCTCGCACTCTCGGCGCTGGGCATGCTGGTGCAGGCGAGCCATGCCGCGACCACGCTCGCGCCCGCGGAATTCACCGCGGAGTTGCTGGAGCAGGTCTCGTTCCGCACGGGCGGCGTCATCGTGATGTTGCTCGCCGCGCGCATCGGCACGCAGGGAGTGCGCCGCTACATCCCCGCGCTGCTCTTCGTGATGGCGCTGCTCTTGATGCTCGTGTTCGTGCCGGGCGTCGGATCGCAGATCAACGGATCGCACCGCTGGATCGATCTGGTCGTGGTGAAGTTCCAACCCTCGGAGCTCGCGCGCATCGTCGTCGTGCTGTGGGTCGCGGATCGCTGCACCAAGCTCGGAACGCTCGTGACCGACTGGAGCAAGGGGGTCGTGCCGGTGCTCGGCCTGATCTGCTTCTACGCGGGGCTCGTGGCGATCGAGACCGACTTCGGCGGTGCCAGCCTGCTGTTTCTGTGTGCCGCGGCGACGCTGTGGATCGGCGGCGCGCACACGCGCCACGTCGTCATGCCGCTCTCGGTCGCGGGCACTTCGCTGATGGTCGTCGGGTTCACGCTGATCCCCTACATCCGCAAGCGCATCCTGATGTTCTTCGGGGCGCACAACAACCAGCAGGTCGCGGACGCCAAGTCGGCGATCGCCAGCGGCGATCTGTTCGGGCTGGGCTACGCGCACGGTCCACTGCGCAACCACGGCGTGCCGTATCTGGAGTCCGACTTCGTCTTCGCGCAAGTGGGGGAGGAGCTCGGCTTCTTCGGGATGCTGGTCGTGATCGGCCTGTTCGTGGCGCTGTTGTGGTACGGCCTGCGCCTCGTGCTCTCGATCAAGGATCGCTTCGACGCGCTGGCGACGTTCGGGCTGATGATCTCGACCTGTCTGCAGGGAATGCTGCACGTGCAGATCGTCGCCGGACTGGCGCCGCCCAAGGGCATGACGCTGCCGTTCCTCTCGCACGGCGGCACGTCGCTCATCGTCTCATCTCTCGGCGTCGGCCTCGCACTCGGCGCGGCGCGGCGCTGGTCCACGGAACGCGAACACGTCGTCACGGGTCCGTGACGACGGCCTCTCTCACCCACTCACTCATTGCAACTCGGAGTCCCTCAGATGCAGAAAATCGAACGTTACGGCGTCATCGCCTTGGTCGTCCTCCTCGTCACCATCCTCGCCGTCTCCCTGTGGGGCGAAGGCTCGAGCTGGAAGTTCTGGGAGAAGAAGGACGCGCAAGCCACCACGGCTGACGCGTCCAAGCTCCGCCGCGGCCCGTACACGCCGCCGTCGGCCGACGGCAGCGTGGCCGCGCTCGAGCCGCACACTGAACTCGGCGGCCTGCCGATCTCGACGGGCACCGAGGCGCTCGTCACGCCGCTCACGCTCGATGGCGCCGCGGGCAACGCGCTCGTCGGTGCTCCTCTGATCGTCGGCGGCCCCTCGCCGATCCCGACGCCGATCCAGCCGATCGGCGCGCAGCCCAAGGGACTGATGCCGGTGATCGGCGCGCAGCCGATGCCGATGAGCGTGAGCGCTCCCATCGTTCGCAGCGGAGATCTGGTGTCCACGCCGGTCTCCACGCTCGGCGCGCGTACGTACACGGTCAAGAGCGGCGACACGCTCGGCGCCATCGCGAGCCGCGAACTCGGATCGGCCTCGCGCTGGACCGAGATTCAGTCGCTCAACGCGAGCCTCAACCCGAACAACCTCAAGGTCGGCACGTCGATCCAGCTGCCCGCTGGCGCGCGCGCTGTCGCCGCGAGTGCGCCGCGCAACGAAGCCGCGCACGCCGCGCCCAAGAGCAAGCCGGCCACGGGCCGCAGCTACGTCGTCAAGAGCGGCGACTCGCTGTCGCGCATCGCGAGCCGCGAGCTCGGCGACGCCGGTCGCTGGACCGAGATCCGCGACCTCAACCCCGGCCTCAACCCCGATCGCCTCAAGGTCGGCGCCGAGCTCGCGCTGCCCAAGGGCATGACGGTCGCCAAGGCGCAGGCGCACGAGACCACGGGCTGGAGCCCCCGCACCTCGGGCAAGTCGCTGGTCCAGTGAGCGAGCGCTTCAAGATCCTGTTCCTCACGGGCTGCATGTTCGTGATGGGACTGCACCTCGAGGGGTCGATCCGACTCCTGCTCGAGGGTTGGATCGGTCCGTACCGCGCCGAGCTGCGCGTGGCGGACGAGGGCCCGCTCCCCGGTGCCGTTGCGGTGTCCCACAGCCCGGTCGTCGCGGAGTGGCGGCCGGGCAACGCGAACGGACTCTAGTCCCACGCGGAACATGCCACGGAGGAGGGCAGAGCAGTGAGCACGGTGCTTGAAGTCGAGGACGCCAACGCGGACGCTGCGTCGTCGCGTCCCATGGACCGTTCGCTCCCTCTGCCTTCCGTCCCCCCTCGCACCCGGCTGCGCGTCGCGTTCGCTGGCGGCGGCACGGGCGGGCACATCGTGCCGGGTCGGCACCTGCTCGCTCATCAGCCCGCCAGCGTGGCGGATGTGCTGTGGTTCTGCACGGGTCGCGCCGTGGAAGAGCGCGCCTTTGCCGGACTCGACACCGAGCTCGGCGGGGTTGAGATCGAGCGCGTGGCGCTCGCGCTCGAACCAGACGGTGGGGGTGCGCCGCGCATCAGCGGGCTCGCGCTGCGCACGTTGCCGGCGGTGCGCGCCGCGCGCGCCGCGCTGCGCGCTCACCGCAGCGAAGTGCTCATCGGTCTGGGCGGCTTCACCTGCTTGCCGGCCGTGCTCGCCGCGCGTTCGCTCGGGATTCCCGTGGCGTTGCTCGAGATCAACGCGGTGCGCGGCAAGGCCACGCGCTGGTTGGCGCCGCTGGCGACGCGCGTCTTTCACGCCTGGCGCGGCACGCTGGGGGGTGGGCGTGCGAGCGCCAAGCACGTGCTCTGCGGCCCGCCGCTCGCTCCGCGGTTCGCCGCGGGCGGCGTGAGCGAGGAGCGACAGCGCGCCGCGCGCGCCGCGCTCGGATTCGTGCCGGATCGTCCGCTGCTCGTCGTGCTCGGCGGCAGTCAGGGAGCGCTTGCGCTCAACTCGTTCGTCACGGCGCAACTGGGGGAGTTTCTCCGCCAAGGCGTGCAAGTGCTGCATCAGACCGGACCGGGGCGGAGCGAGCAGGGTGCGCTCGAGCGAGCGGGCTATCGCCAGCTCGAGTTCGTGCACGACGTCCATGCCGCGCTCTGCGCCGCGACGCTGGTGCTGTGCCGTGGCGGCGCCTCGACGCTCGCGGAGGTCGCGGCGCTGCGCCGACCCGCGTGGGTCGTGCCCTACCCGCACCACGTCGATCGTCATCAGGAGCGCAACGCCCGTGAACTCGGAGAGGGCGTCGAGATCGTCGTCGAGTCGCGCCTCGACGCGAACTTCGCGCGCGAGCTCGTGCAGCGCACGTTGCCCAGCGGCGCGAGCGAACTCGCTCAGCGCGCGGCCGTGCTCGAACGCGTGCTGCCGCTCGATGCGGCGCAACGCATCTGGGGAGAACTGACGGCAATGGCGCGTTCGAGCCGCGAAATCGCGGCCGATGCTTGAGTCCGCGCCCCGTGAAGGAGATATCTGATCCGATGCTCGAACAAGGCACGACTCGCAGCGCTTCGTTCCTCGCGCGCCTCGCCGACTTCCGGCCGCGCGCTCCCCGCAACCGCCGTCCGATCTCGGTCCTGCCGGAGCGCATTCACTTGCTCGGCGCCGGCGGCGCGGGCGTTTCGGGCGCGGCGCGCGTGCTCGTGGCGCACGGTCACGTGCTCAGCGGCCATGACCGCGCCGAGAGCGAGCACGTCAAGCTGCTGCGTTCGCTCGGCGTCGAGGTCGAAGTTTCGCCGCAGGAATGCGCGCGCTTGCCGCTGGGCGTGCAACTCGTCGTGCGCTCGGCCGCCATCTCGCTGCAGAGCCCTGCCGTGAGCGAAGCCAACGCACGCGGCATTCCAGTGCTCAAGTACAGCGAGGCTCTCGGACGCATCACGCCGTTTGGCCGCACGCTCGGCGTCGCCGGCACCCACGGCAAGACCACCACGAGCTGGATGCTCTACCATGCCCTGCGCGGTCTGGCGCTCTCGGTCTCCGACGGGTCGCTGCCCCAGCCCGGCGCGATCGTCGGCGGCGTGTGTCGCAAGCTCGGATCGAACGCGGTGCTCCACGACGACGGTGGCTGGTTCGCCGTCGAGTCGTGCGAGTACGACCGCTCGTTCCTCAACCTCTCGCCGCACGGTTCGATCGTCACGAACGTCGAGGCCGATCACCTCGACTACTTCGGCGACTTCGAGCAGATCAAGAGCGCCTTCGCTCGCTTCGTCGAGCGCGCGCCGGTCAACGGGCTGCTCGTGCTCGGTCCCGACGTTCCGCGCTCGGTCGAGCAGGCGGCGCGGGCGCCGGTGTGGCGCCTCAATCGCGACTTCGAAGTCCAGTTGAAGCGCGAGCGCAGCGGCTACTTCACGTTCGACCTGAAGGGCAGCGGCTTCAGCGTCGACTCGGTGAGCCTCGCGGTGCCGGGCAGCTTCAATGCGCTCAACGCCGGTTGCGCGATCGCGCTCTCGGTCGGGCTGGTGGCGCGCGAGTGGAAGATGGATCCCAACGAAGCCGCGTTCCATGCGGCGCGCGGGATCGAGCAGTACGTCGGCAGCCAGCGGCGCTTCGAGTCGTGGGGCTGTCACGGGGGCGTCGAGGTCGTGCACGACTACGCGCACCATCCGACCGAGGTCAACGTGACGCTCGAGGCGGCCAGCCGCGTGTTCCCCGGCCGCAAGCTGCACGTGCTCTTCCAGCCGCACCAGCACAGCCGCACCGCGCGCTTCCTCGCGGAGTTCGCCGACTCGCTGCGCCGCGCGGACCGAGTCGTCGTGGCCGACGTCTACGGTGCGCGCGCGCACGTCGACGGCGAGAACGCCGCGAGCGCCTCGGATCTGGTCGATCGCCTGCGCGCGGCGAACAAGGAAGCGCTGTGCGGGGGCTCGGGGCGCTCGGCGGTCGAAGCGCTGTGCGAGGGTCTGTCCGGAGACTGTGCCGTGCTCGTGCTCGGCGCTGGCGACATCGTGGACGTCCGTGACGACCTCATCCGTGAATTGGCCCGTCGCCGCGCTGCGTGACGCGGAGCTGCGCGACCGCACCTACATGCGGGTCGGCGGGCGGGTGCGCTGGCTGCTCGAGCCCGCGACCCCACACGAGCTCTCGCTCGCCGTCGCGACGGCGCGCGAGCGCGGCTTCGTGCCGCGCATCCTGGGCGGCGGCTGCAACCTGATCATCGAGGACGGACTGCACGAGTGCCTCGTGATCACCACCGATCGCATGAAGCGCTGCTTCCGACCCTTGCGCGGCTCGTCGCGCTTCGACGAATCGACGCAGCAGGGCGCGCTGGTGCAGGTCGATCCGGCCGAGGATCCGCGGCTGGTGGTGTGGGCCGGGACGACGTTGCAGAAGCTGTGTAGCACGGCGACCGATCTGGGGCTCTCGGGTCTGGAGTGTCTCGCGGGCGTGCCGGGCCAGCTCGGCGGCGGCGTGGCGATGAACGCGGGCGGTCGCTACGGCGAGCTGTGGGACTGCGTGGAGCTCGTGCGCGTGATCGAACCCGACGGTCGCATGCTCGACTTGCCGCGGGCGGAGTGCACGCCGCGCTATCGCAACGGCGGGCTGGGCGAGCGCGTGGTCGCGGGCGCGATCCTGAAGCTCGTCCCGCAGACGCGCGCGCTGGTGCGCGAACGCGCCAAGCAGTACCTGAAGGAAAAAAACGACGTGCAGCCGGTGACGGAGTGGTCGGCGGGCTGCGTGTTCAAGAATCCCGACAAGCAGCGCTCGGGAGGCCTGTCGGCGGGTCAGCTCGTCGAGCGCTGCGGCCTCAAGGGGCGCGAGCGCGGCGACGCCTACGTGAGCCCGCAGCACGGCAATTTCGTGATCAATCGCCGCAACGCGAGCTCCTCCGACGTGCTCGGGCTGATCGAGGAGCTGCGCGCCGAGGTGGCGCGAGTGACCGGCGTCGAACTCGAGCTCGAGGTCAAGGTCTGGCGTCGCGAGACGCTCTAGGGCGAGCCTCGCCGCGCGGGACCCGGGCGGTTTTTCACTTCTGGGACGCGCGGCAGCGGATCGTTCGAGTTTTTCCTCTTGTTCCCGACCCACTCCGCCGAGAACTGGGGCACGGCCGTCGCAGGCCTCCGAAACAGATCAACGACTCAGGGCTGACTTCTCCCCACCCTCTTCTTCCGCCGATTCCCCATCGGTACCGCCCGGGTCGAGACGCTGGTTCGCGCATGCGACGGCCCTTACTCTTTTCGCGGCGCATCCCCCCGGAGGAGACGCCCCGCTGCGAGGCCAGGTCGGCCCCGACCGCGTGCCACATCGGTCCGGGAGAGGCCGTCGCAGGTTGCGGCGGACACGCCCTCGGGAAGACCCGAGGGAAGGAGTCGGACTGCATGTGCTCTCTGAGCGATCCGCGCGACAACGGCCCGTTCCCGCTGTCCACCCTGCGCCACTCGGCCTCGCACCTCATGGCGAGCGCCGTCCAAAAGCTCTACCCCGGCGCGAAGTTCGGCTTCGGCCCCGCGATCGAGCACGGGTTCTACTACGACATCGAGCTCAGCGAGCCGCTCGAGGACAAGGACCTGCGCAAGATCGAGAAGGAGATGGAGCGCATCGCCAAGCGCACTCCGGAGCTGGTGCGAGAAGCGGTTTCGCGCAGCGACGCCAAGGCGCGCCTGGGGGCGAAAGAGCAGGTCTACAAGGTCGAGGCGGTCGACCTGATCCCCGAAGGCGAGACGATCACCTTCTACCGGCATGGCGATTTCGAGGACCTGTGCGAGGGTCCGCACGTCGATCGCCTCGATCGCGGCTTCCACTTCAAGCTGCTCAACATCGCCGGCGCGTACTGGCGCGGCGACGAGAATCGGCCGATGTTGCGGCGCATCTACGGCACGGCCTTTTGGAAGAAGGAGGATCTCGACGCCCACCTCGCGTGGCTCGAGGAGGTCAAGCTCCGCGACCACCGCAAGCTCGGCACCGAGCTCGATCTCTTCAGCACGCACGCCGAGGCCGGCTCGGGCTTCGTGTTCTGGCACCCGCACCTCGGCGCCGTGCGGCGCGCGATCGAGGAGTTCATGTTCCAGGAGCAGACGCGGCGCGGCTACGACTTCGTCTACACGCCGCACGTGATGCGCGAAGACCTGTTCAAGACCTCGGGCCACCTCGAGAACTACGGCGACATGATGTACGAGGGCTTCGGCATCGAGAACGCGCGCTATCGCGTGAAGCCGATGAACTGCCCCGGGCACGTGATGATCTACGCGACGCGCGCCCACAGCTACCGCGATCTGCCGCTGCGCATGGCCGAGCTCGGCACGGTGTACCGCTTCGAGCGCTCGGGCGTGCTGCACGGCATGATGCGCGTGCGCGGCTTCACGCAGGACGACAGCCACATCTTCTGCACTCCCGATCAGCTCGAGGAGGAAATCGCGGGCGTCGTCGAGCTGATCGACATGGTGCTGCGCACGTTCGGCTACACCTACACGGCGTACCTCGCGACGCGGCCCGAGAAGGCCATCGGCGATCCCGCGATCTGGGAGCGCGCGACCACGGCGCTGCAGGGCGCGGCCGATCGCGTGAAGCTCAAGCTCGAGCTCGATGAGGGCGGCGGCGCGTTCTACGGCCCCAAGATCGACTTCAAGGTCAAGGATTCGCTCGGCCGCGAATGGCAGATGTCGACCGTGCAGTGCGACTTCAACCTGCCGGAGCGCTTCAAGATCCACTTCACCGACTCCGACGGGCAGCAGAAGCGACCGATCATGGTGCACCGCGCGATCCTCGGCTCGCTCGAGCGCTTCATTGGGGGGCTGATCGAGCACTTCGCGGGCAAGTTCCCCGTCTGGTGCGCGCCCACGCAGGTCGCGCTGATCCCGATCCGCGAGGAGCACACGGCCTACTGCAAGCAACTCGAGCAGCAATTGCGCGGGGATCTCTATCGCGTCGACTGCATGGACGCGCCCGGGCACATGAACAACAAGATCAAGGATGCGCAGCAGCGCCAGATCCCGTTCATGCTGATCGGGGGCGACAGGGAGGCCGCCGAGGGCACGGTCACGGTGCGCCGTCGTGGCACGCGCGAGCAGCAGGTGATGGCGTTCGCGGAGTTCAAGGCGTTGCTCGACCGCCTGCGCGCCACGCGCTCGCTCGGACTGGAATAGCCGCGCGCGAAGGGGGCCTGCAAGCGGCCCGTCCGGACGCGTGCCGGGCGGGTCGTTGCGCGCGCCGACGCCTCAGCGCAACTCGATCTCGGAGAACCCGCCGACCGGTTGCAGCTTGCCCGCGTCCCATGCGAGCACGCGCAGGCGCAGGCTGCGCACGACGGCCGGTCGGGGCAGCACGAGCTCGTGCTTCATCAGCGTGTCGCTCGACAGATCGAACTCGATGCCGGCGCTCTCCTTGTTGAGGTGCAGCGCCACGCGCCGGATTCGAGCGAACTCGCCCGAGGCGGCCCGATTTGCGTCGTACTGGCTCAAGAGCACGAGTTTCGCGCGTTGGGGCCGCTCGAGTTCGAGCGTGATCGATGGGTCGGTGTCGGTGGGGGCGAAGGCCCAGCCCGTGCCCTGATAGCCGTCGCAGGCCGCTCCCGCGTGCGTGAAGCTCGCCAGTTGCGACGAGCAGCGCGCCTGGACTTCCGTCAGCTCGAGCTTGTTGCTCGCGGCAGCGCGCGCGTATTCGAGCATCCACGGCTGGAACACGTCGCGCGCCACGACGTGCATCGGCGCGGATTCGAGCACCTCGATCGTGTGGCCCTCCGTGAAAAGTTCCGTCGGAAGAACGACGTGGACGCGAGCCTGCATGGTGTGGGCGCCATCGGTCGCGAACAGGTGCTGAATCGAGAAGCGCTCGCCCTTCCACGGCACGAGTTGGTCGACATCGCGCGTCTGAACGACCTCGCCGTCGACGAGGAACTCGACCTTGTCGATGTGCAGCGCCGCGTTGGAGCCCTGCCCGTGTCCGTAGGCCTCGACCGTGCCCGGCGAGAAGCCGCTGATCCAGCAACTGATGCGCGCACGACCCGCGGCGCGCAGCCAGACCGGCTGGGTCGCGGGCTCGCAGGCCCACGTGTCCTGCACGCTGCCGTCGTTGCCGGAGCTCGGCGCCGTGGCCTTGGTGAGGAAGAGCAGCGCGAAGCACGTGTTCGACAGCGGCAGCGGCTCGGCGGGCCAATCCACGGGACCGCCGGTGCGCCATTCGCCGGTGTCGCGCTGCTCGCGCACGAGGCGAGCGGCGCCGAGCCGATACCAGTCGTGCTCGCCGATGCGATCGACCTTCATCAGGGCTCCGACGCGTTCGAGTCCGTAGAGCCAATAGTAGTGCCACGCGTACGCGCCGTGCGGGTTGCCCTCGACGGAGAACTCGCGCTCGATCCACGCCAGACCCATGCGCTGCGCGCGTTCGAGCGAGCGTCCCAGAGGCGGGGGCAGGTCACGTCCCGCGCCTTCCTTCGCGATGCCCAAGATCGAGATGCCGGCCGCCGTCATCGACGCCGTCGGGTTCTCGCGCTCGCCGTGCATGTAGCCGAAACCGGCCACTTGGCGCTTGCCGGTGGAGCTCACGCCCGCGTCCGCGGCGACGGCGACCTCGAACGGCGTCTGCTGGTACTTCAGCGTGCCTTCGATGAGCTCGAGCCACACGTCCTTGGGAATCTTCACGCCCGAGTGCACGGCCGCGCGCAGTCCGAGCGCCGCGTATTGCGTGTTCGAGAGGTCGATGTACACGCCGGGATGATCGGGATAGCCCCACGTTCCCTCGCCGCGGATGCGCGTCGACAGCAGGGCGTCCACGAGCGCCCTCATGCGCTCCTTCCAGCGCTCGGGCGGACCGAGGGCATCGAGCGCGAGGAGCTGGGTCGACACCGAGTAGTTGTGCGTCGGGAAGCCGCCCTCGAGGAACGCCGCGGCGCGCAGCAGCGACGGATGCTCGGCGCTCACGCGGCACTTGCGCAGCGTGTAGACCGCCAGGCCCGTCTCGCCGTTGCGCCGATCGAAGTGTCCCACGGGCTCGCGCATGTCGCTGCCCCAAGAACCGTCGCGATTTTGCAGGGCGAGCAGGCGCTCGACGCCGCGGTCGATCGCCGCGTTGACTCCTTGCTGCAACTCGCCCAAGTGGGCGGGCGTGCGCTCCTGCGCCGGGAGCGGACACGCGAGCGCGAGAATGCCGAGGGCGCGCAGCAGCATGGGAGAGAGCCTATCGTAGGCTCGGGCGTCGAGCGGGCAACGTCGGCGCGACTCAGGAGCGCAGGGAAGCCACCACAGCAGCGGTCGCTGCTTCGATGCCGAGCGGCTCGCGGAAACCGAAGTCGCACTTGGCTGGCTCCATGGAGTACGAGTGCGAACGCGCGAGGGCGAGCGCGACGAAGCGCGTCATCGGGGGCTCGCTCGCGCGCGCAGTCAGCCACCAGATGGCCTCGCACAGCGTCCCTGTTGCATAGGCGAGCGCGAAGGGCACGCGCCGCTGTACGGGCGGGATGTCGAGCGCGCGCAGCAGGCCATCGATCCAGTCCCACAGGCGCACGGGCCGCTCCTGACCGATGAAGTAGGCGCGACCGGCGTGGCGCGCGTCGGGGCGCAGACCGCGCGCGGCCGCGATGTGCGCCGCCACGGCGGTCTCGACCGCGCACAGCGTCACCTCGTTGTCGCCCGTGCCGATGCGCGCGAGCTTCCCCGCGCGCGCCCGCGCGAGCAGGCGCGGCACGAGATGCGGATCGCCGGGGCCGAAGATCAGGTGCGGGCGCAGGGCGCAGGTCGACAGCCCCCAGCGCCCGTTGGCCGCGAGCACCTCGCGCTCCGCCAGCGCCTTGGTCGCCGGATAGGAGCACAGGTAGTCGTGCGCGTAGGGGAGATCGTTGGAGGCATCGACATGATCGCGTCCATCGAACACGACGCTCGGCGAGCTGGTGTAGACCAGTCGCTTGACGCGGCGCTGCTCGCAGGCGGCCAGCACGTTGCGCGTCCCGGTGACGTTGCTCTCGACGTACTCGCGCTCCCTGCCCCAGACGCCGGTTTTCGCCGCGACGTGGAAGACCACGTCCGCGTCCTTGAACGCGTTGCGCAGCGCGTCGCGATCCGACAGATCGAGCGGCGCGTGGCGCGCGCCGAGCGCGATCAGCTCCGGCACCGGCTTGCGAGAGCCTGCGACGACTTGATGGCCTTCGCGCAGCAACTCCGCGCAGAGGCGACTGCCGAGGAAGCCGCTCGCGCCCGTGACGACCGCCTTCATCGCGGCTGCCCCGCGGCCCAGCGCGCGAGCGCGGGTCGATCGATCTTGGCGTTGTGGCGTACGTCGACGGGAAAAGCGCGGTGAAACAACACGCGAGATACGGGTCGGGCGGCGGGCAGGCGTCGGCCGTGCGCGAGAATCTCGCTGGCGAGCTCCGCCGACGAATGGGCGGAATCGTGCAGTTCGACCACCAGCACCGGCTCCTGTGAGCCGCGCGCACCGATGCCGACGAGCGCCGAGCGCCGCACGGCGGCGTGGGAGTTGAAGATGTTCTCGATGGCGACAGGGTAGAGCGGGCCCTGCGACGTCTCCACTCGGTGCGACTTGCGTCCTTGGAACCAGATGCGGCCAGCTTCGTCGAGGCGCACGATGTCGCCCATGCGGTGCCACACGCTCGCTCCGTCGCGAATCTTGGCAGCCAGAGTGTGCGCCGGTTCCTGCTCGTACTCGCGTGTGACCTGCTCGCCGCGCACGACCAGCTCGCCGCACTCGAGGGGCTCGACGCACAGCGCATCGCTCCACTCGCCGATGGGCTCGTCGATGCTGCGAATCACGCGCGCGGTCACGCCGCACGCAGGCGAGCCGACGCAGTTGCCCCAGCCGCCCTCGGTGCGCGCGCGATGCTCGGCGAGCACGGCGCGTCCGTTCATGCTCGACACGGGCAGCGCCTCGGTCGCTCCATAGGGCGTGTGCACATCGCCGCGCGGACCGAGGATCGAAAGACACTCCTCGATCAGCGGGGGGTGCACGGGCGCGCCCGCGATCATCAGGCGCTCGAGGTGTTCGAGCACGATGCCGCGCTCGCGAGCCCACGGAGCGACGCGACGCCAGATGGCCGGTGAGCCGAAGCACTGCACGGCGCGATGCTCACGCAGCGCGCGCACCACGTGCGCCGGGTTCGCTCGCGCCGGATGCGAGAAGTCGATCCTCGGAAGCACGGTCGAGAGCCCGAGTGCCGGACCGAACAGGGCGAAGGGCGCGAAGCAGGCGACGTCGACATCGCCCTCGCGCATTGCGTACAGCTCGAGCAGCGCGGCGACCTGCGCGCGGAACATGCCGTGCGTGTAGGGCACGCCCTTGGCGGGTCCCGTGGAGCCGGATGTGAAGAGCACCGCGGCCGTCTCGTCGGCGCGGGTCGCAACGCGTGCGGGGACGTCACGGACCGCCTTGCGCAGGCCCGCGATCGTGCGGCCACCCAGAGGCAGCGCGCCGTGGACGATCGTCACCTCGACCGAGCGAAACGCGCGCGGAACGACGAGCTTGAGCGCGCAGGCGAGTGGAACGCCGATGAACCCGCGCGGAGCGATGCGCTCGACGCAACGCAGCACGCCCGTTCGGCCCATGGCCGGGTCGATCAGCACGGGCTGCGCGCCGAGGCGGAAGAGCGCGTAGATGAGCACCACCCAGTCGATTCCGGGGCGAACGAACACGCTCACCTTGTCGCCGCGGCGCAGTCCGGCCCGCGCGAGGGCCGCATGTTCGTGCTCGATGAGCTGCTGGAGCTCCCGATAGGTGACCGTGCGCCAGCGAGCGCCACTGGGCTCCGCGATCGCACGCGCATCGCCGCGACGCCGCGCGTTCTCCTCGACGAGCTGCGCGACGTTGAACAGCTCGCTCACGGCTGCAACGGGTGGCGAGACAGGAAGGAGCGGATCCACTCGAGCACCTGCGCGGGCGCGTCCTCGGTGACCCAGTGGCCGGCGTCGTCGACCTTGTGCGACTCCGCGCTCGGGAAGCGCCGCTCCCACTCGCGGCGAAACGCGGGCGTGAAGCACCAGTCGCGCTCGCCCCAGATCAGGCACAGCGGGCGCTCGCGCAGGCGCTCGAGGCCGCGCTCGATCCCGAGCAGCGTCGTGCGCGACGGATGATCCGCGGAGAGCGGGATGTCCTCGACGAAGCGCAGGGTCGCGATGCGATCCTGCCAGTTTCCGTAGGGTGCGAGCAGGCCCTTTTTCGCGAGCGGTGCGAGACCGCGCTCGCTCGCCATGAAGCTCGCCGCGCGTGCGAACGCATTCAGCCCGCGCACGGCGAGGGTTCCGAAGAGAGGGATGCGGCAGGCGCGGATGCGCAGCGGGGCCTTGAGGCCCGTGAACGCCGCCGTGTTCATCGCCACGGCGCGTGCGATGAGCTCGGGGCGCCGCTCGGCGAGGCCGAAGCCGATCGCGCCGCCCCAGTCGTGCACGACGAGCGTGATGCGCGAGAGACCGAGGTGCGCGACGAGCCGTTCCACGTTGGCGACGTGCTGCGCGAGTCGGTAGTCCCACTCCTGCGGCTTGTCGGAGAGCCCGCAGCCGATGTGGTCGGGAGCGACGCAGCGGTAGCGCTCCGACAGCCCTCGCACGAGGTTGCGCCACAGGAAGGACCAGGTGGGGTTGCCGTGCAGGAACAGCAGCACCTCGCCGTCGCGCGGGCCCTCGTCGATGTAGTGCAAGCTTCCGCCGTCGACGTCGAGGAAGTGCGGCTCGAACGGATACTCGCTGGCGAACTCGCGCACGAGTTCGCGCGCGAGTTGCGAGCGATCGAGTGCAGCGGTCACGAGGCCACCTCGGCTCGCGCCTCGAGCGGCTGCGCGTGCACCACGAAGCTCGGGGCGCGAGCTCCGGCGGTGCAGACCGACACTACGTGGTCGTCGAAGCTGTGCTGGTGGACGACGCGCAAGTGCGTGTCGAAGCGCATCTCGAGCTCGCTCGATCCGACGCGCACGATGCGGCAGCGCGACAGGGCCTGCAGGCCGACGCCGAATTCCTTGAGCAGCGCTTCTTTGCCCGTCCATGTGCGCAGGAACCCGTCTTCGCCGCGCGCGGCGAAGAGTGCGAGCTCCTCGGCATCGAGGATGCGCTCGACGAGGTCGGGCCGCACTTCGCGGCGCTCCTCGACATCGACGCCGATGCTCGCGCACCAGACCGCGCCAGCGACGCGGGTGGGGGAATGGCTGAGCGACCAGTGCCAGCCGCGACTGGCCTGCGGAACGTCGTCCGTGTTCTTGCGCAGCTCCGCGATGGGGGAACGCTGCGCCGCCGCACTGGTCCACACCGCGCGGCGCGCGTGGTCGCGCTGCAGCTCGACGCGCTCGCGGCCGCGAGGCAGGACCTGCGGGAGCGGGGCCACGACCACGACGGGGCCGCTCACGCGCTCGGTTCCTCGCGGTTGAAGCGGCGCACGATTTCGCGGTCGAAAAAGTTGAAGCCCATTCCGGCGTCGACCACCAGGCCCTGTCCATTGATGCCCGACGAGCGCGGAGAGAGCAGGAACACGGCCGCGCTCGCCACTTCCTCGGTCTCGAGCGCGGCGTGGCGCAGGGTGGCGGCCTCGGCGTAGAGGTAGTTGTCGAGATAGCCGGGAATGCCGGCGGATGCGGAGGTCTTGAGCGGCCCCGCCTTGACGGCGTTGAAGCGCACCTTGGTGGTGGCCGAGAAGCTCTTGGCGAGGAACACCACCGTCGAGTCGAGCGCGGCCTTGATCGGCGCCATGTAGCCGTAGCTCTCCGTCGCGAGCGTCGTGCTCGAGATCGAGATCGTCACGACCGAGGCGTCCGGTGCGAGCTGCGGCTTGAGCGCGCGGGCGAGCGCCACGAGCGAGAAACACGAGATGTCGACGGCTTGCAGGAAGTCCTTGCGCGCGGTCGCGTCAAAGGGCTGCATGCCGGAGGCGTAGTTCGCGAACGCGATCGAGTGCACGAGCCCGTCGATGGGACCGAGCGGAGCGAGGCGCGCCGCGAGCGCGTCGATTTCGTCTTGTCGCTCGACGTCGCAGGTGAAGACGGGAGCGGGTGCGAGCAGGGACTCGAGCGCCGCCTTGCGCGCGTCGGAACGCACGACGTGGATCAGCTCGGCGCCGCACTCGCGCAGCTGTCGGTGCACGTGCCACGCGACGCTCTTCTTGTTGGCGACGCCCGTGACGACGATGCGCTTGCCCGCGAGGCCCAAGTAGTTCACGCGAGCCCTCCGGCCGTGATCGCGACGACGAACTGGACGCGCAGCACGGCTTCGCCGTTGCTCGTCAGCTTGGCGCTCATGTAGCGCGCGGGGCCGACGCGCTCGTCGAGCTTCACCTCGCAGCGCAGCGTCTCGCCCGGACCCACGCGGCGCCGGAAGCGCGCATCGGCGATGCGCGTGAGCACCGGCACGGCGCCCGGGGGGATCGCACCGCGCTCGTCGCTCGCGCACAGCAGCGCGCCGGCTTGGAACGCGCTCTCGCACAGCAGCACGCCCGGCACCAGCGGCTGGCCCGGATAGTGGCCGCGGAAGAAGTGCGCGTCGGCGCGCACGTCCCATTCGGTGACCATGCGCCCAGCCTCGTGCTCGAGCACGCGATCGACGTACAGAAACGGCTCGCGGTGCGGGATCGTCGCGCGGATGTCGATGTCGGCGGGCTGGTGCATCACGCGCGGCCTCCCGCCGCGGCCCGCGCGGCCTCGCGCAGGAACAGATCGACCTTGTTGGACGTGATCACGCCGTAGTTCGCGGCTCCGAGCCAGCCGGACATGATGATCCCGACCGAGCCGGAGTGGAACAGACCCTCGATGTGACTCGCGAGCTCCATGCTCGGCCGCAGCCCCTCCCACTTGGTGCCGAAGGACGCTCCCTGCACATGCTGAGTGTAGAACTCGAAGGTGCGCGGAGTCGCGGCCTCGACGTGGTCGGCCATCGAGCGCACGTTCGGCACATAGCGTTCGAGCTCGACCAGCGTGGCTTCGATCAGCCGAGCCTTCTCGCGCTCGTAGCTCGCCGCGTCGAGGCTCGCCCAGTCCTTCCAGTTCGCATTCGTCGAGCTGACGATCGCGTGGCGAGCGGAGCCGGGGCGGACCTTGGGGTAGTAGAAGGAAAACGTGCGGCTCTGGCCGTGGAAGTCGCACAGCGCGCTCGAGTCGAAGCGCTCGCGCCGCGATGTGAACAGCAGGTCGGTGATCCACGGCACTGCGCAGCCTTCGCGGATGCCGATGTAGACCTGCGTGCTCGAGTTGTTGAGCCGCACGGCCTCGACCTCGCGCACGAATTCGGCTCCGAAGTGCTCGGGACCGACGAGTTCGAGGATCGTGCGCCGGATGTTGGCGTTGGAGAGCACCGCGCGGGCGCGCAGGTGGCGTCCATGCGCGATCACTCCCGTGGCGCGGCCGTGCTCGACCGTGATGCGCTCGACTTGGACGTTGTTGAAGAGCTCCACGCCGTTCTTGCGCAGCTCTTCCTTCATCTTGCCGATCAGCCAGTCGGTGCCGCCGGTGAAGGTGTAGACGCCCTTCGACATGAAGTTGGAGAACACGATGCCGTAGGCGATGGCAGGGTCCTCCATGGTCGAGCCGTTGGCGTAGGCGATCGGCTCGAGCAGCAGGCGATGGATGTCGTTGCGCCCCGGGAAAAAGCGCTCGAAACAGTCCCCGACGGTGTCGCGCGGGTCGTCGTAGTAATTGAGTCCGCGCAGGTAGTCGAAGAAGGCCTCGACCGTCGAGCGCGCCACGCCGAACTGCGTCACGAGCTTCTCGGTGAAGTCCTCGCGCGTGAAGGTCGTGTCGAACGTGAACTGCGGGTTGTCGAACCGGATCCCGTCGAGCCGCACGATCCGCGAGGCGATCTCCGAGCTCCAGTAGCGTCGGCAGGTCTTGACCATGCCGACGGGGAAGCCGTGCAGCGAGATGTCGAACACGTGACCGCCGCGGCGCTTGAACCACGTGGCCATGCCGCCGAAGTTGTAGTGCTGTTCGAGCAGCGCCACCCTGTGGCCCATGCTGCCGAGCACGTTCGCCGCCGTCAGGCCGGCCAGGCCGCTGCCGATGACGACGAGGTCGTACTCCCCGCGCGCCTGAGCGAGCGGGTCGGTGCAGCGCGGTTTCTTGCCGTCGGTCGAGCCGCGGAAATAGCGTCGTTGTTCGCTCACGCGGCGCCTCCCGCGGGCTCGAGCAGCGAGCGGTTGGCGATCGTGATGCCCGAGAGCAGCGCTCCGATCACGCCCACGAGTCCTTGATCCGTGCCGATCAGCTCCAGGCCGCGCAACGCGGTGAAACCGTCGCGCGACTTGCGCGGGCTGCCGTACACCGCTCCGCCGCGGTGGCCGGTGTAGCGTTCGATCGTGCGCGGCGTGAACGAGTCGCGGAACACGGTGTGGCGCCGGATGGGGAACGAGAACTCCTCGGCGGTCGCGAGCATGCGGTCGACCTCGCGCGCCTTTTCCGCCGCGTACGACGCTTCGCCCAGCCCCTTCCAGTACGCGAAGTTGGCCGGGCAGGTGACGCGCACGAACGGCTCTCGATCGGGCTCGCGCAACTCGTAGTTCGACGGACACGTGATCACGCCGCAGCGCGGCTCGACCGGCGTGCGCGGGCGCTCGTAGCGGAAGCGCTCGCCGTCGGAATAGAACACGATGGTGACGTCGTGACCGAGCGCGCGCGGCATGGCGTCGAGCACGCAGCAGGACTCGACGAACGACAGCCGCCCGATGCGCGCATCGTCCTCGCTCGCGGCGCTCTGGCCGCACAGGGCCTCGGTTTCGACGAGCCCCGCGGACGACAGCACGCGCTCGCACTCGAGCTCGCTGCCGTCGTCGAGGCGCACGCCGCGGACCTTGCCGTCGACATGCAGCAGCGCGGCCACGCCGCTCTTCATCCGCAGCTCGCCGCCTTCCTGCTCGAAGCGCGCGATCAGCAGATCGAGCAGCGCCTTGATGCCGCCCTCGGGCCGCGCCATGCCTTCGAGGTGGATCGAGCGGAACAGGATCCCGTACTCGGCCCATGACATGTCGTTTTCGGTGGGGGAGCCATAGAACAGCGGCGCGATCATCAACAGCTCGACGAGCAGCGGGTCGCGCACGAATTCGGCGAGCCGCGCGCGCGCACTCTGCGCGTAGTCGCCCTCGCTCGAGCCGCTGTACGAGGGCAGCGCGGCGACGAGCCGATCGAAGCCCGCGCTCTCGCTCGGAAACAGTCGCGCCACCTCGCTGCGCAGGAGCGCCATGTCGTTCGAGTAGGACAGGCGCAGCGTGTCGCCCGCGCTCGTGCGCAGCGCCGTGACCGAGCGCCGCTGCGGCGCGAGCGCGAGCGCCTCGTGGGGGATGCGCAGCTGGCGCAGGATGCGCGTGAGCGGCACGTTCGGCGTGCCCTTCGCCGCGTAGTTCGTCAGCGCGTGCAGGCCCGTCTCGAAGCGCCTCCCGCCGCGCTTGTAGAACGAGTTGAGCCCACCCCAGAGGTAATGGCGCTCGAGGATCGCGACGCGCTTGCCCGCCTGCGCGAGGCGAATCCCCGCGGCGAGCCCGCTCATGCCGGCACCGATGATCAGGGCGTCGTAGCGCACGGCGTCGGTGGAGGGGAGCGGGCCGCCCGAGGCGGCGCTCAGACCTTGAGCGCGGTCAGCACGAGGGACTTCGACTCGAGCTTGGGCCCGAGGTACTCGACGCAGCCCTGCAGCGTGGCGAGCTGCATGTAGTCCTCCTCGGGGACCTGCACGCCGTAGCGCTTGCGCAGCTCCATCACGATGTCGAGGAAGTCCATCGAGTCGAGCTCGATCTGGTCGCGCAGGCGCACGTCGAGCGCGAGCGAGCCGAGCTCCTCGTCGGGAGCGATGGTGGAGATGATGTCCTTGATGGCGATGACGATTTCTTCGCGGTTCATGGGAGTGTGTTGGGAGAAGCGGGGCGGGCGGGAGCCTAGTTTCGGAAGCGCTCGACGATCACCGCCGAGTTGATGCCGAGCATCCCGAACGACATGTTCAAGATGCGGTCGATGGTGCGAGCGGGGCGCGCGGGTTCGTTGAGCACCAGCCCGTCGAGCGCGCAGGCCGGGTCGAGGTTGTCCACGTTGATCGTGGGGTGCACGAGTCCGTCCTCGAACGAAGGGAGGTTTCCGGCGAGCTCGAGCGCACCGGCGGCACCCATGGTGTGACCGATGTAGCTCTTGGTGTTGTTGACGCGCGTCGGGGTGCCTGCGAACACCGCGCGGATCGCCTCGCACTCGACCTCGTCACCCTGCTTGGTGCTGGTCGCGTGCGTGTTGACGATGTCGATCTCCTGCGCCGCGACTCGCGCGTGCGCGAGCGCGCCGCGGATGCAGGCCTGCTGGCCGCTCGAGCTCGGCAGCACGAAATCGCGGGCGTCCGAGTTGACGAAGTAGCCGCGCACTTCGCCGTAGATCTTCGCGCCGCGCGCGAGCGCGTCGTCGAGCCGCTCGAGCGTGTACAGGCAGCCGCCTTCGCTGACGACGATGCCGTTGCGGTCGCGGTCGAACGGCCGCGAGGCCTTGGATGCGTCGTCGTGCCGCGCGAGCGCGCCCTGCGAGCGGAAGCTCGCGAAAATGCCGAAGGTGTGGATCGACTCGGACACGCCGCCGCCGAGCGCGAGATCGACGATGCCCAGCTGCAGCATCTGCAGGCCCTGAATCAGGCCGAGATTCCCGGCCGCGCAGGCACCCCCGAGGCAGTAGGCGGGACCGGAGATGCCCAGACTCAGGGTCACCTCGCCGGCGGGGTTGTTCGCCACCGTGCGCGGGTTGTGGTGGTGCGACCAGAACGAGAGGTCGAAGTCGTACTGCGCGACTTCGTGGATCTGGTTCTCGGTCTCGACGTTGCCGTGCTCGGTGATGCCGATGTAGACGCCGACGCGCGATCGGTCGCGGGTCGCGAGGTCGATGCCGGCGTCCTTGAGCGACTCGTTCGCGCACCAGATCGAGATGCCGCCCGCGCGCGTGCCGCGGCGCGCCTCCTTGCGCGTCTGGTAGCGCAGCGGGTCGAAGTTGCACACGCCGGCGTAGGTCTCGCCGACGTGGCGGATCGTGTAGGGCACCACGCCGCTCTTGCCCGCGAGCAGGTTGGCGCGGTACTGCGCGAGGCTGTCGCCGTTGGGACTCGCGAGGCCGACTCCGGTGATCACGACGCGCGGGAGTTCACGCACGGCGAGCCTCCTTCGCGCGCTTGCGAGAGCTCGAGCGGCCCTGAGCGCTGCCCTTGGCCACCAGGAGCTTCGATCCGGCGTCCGCCTCGGAGTGGCGGACCTGTTCGGCCTCCGCGAGCGCGTTGCTGACGAGCTGATTGAGCCCGTTGCGACCGAGCAACACGCGGCTGGGCATCACCACGCCGACCTTGAGCGCGGCGCTGACGGCCTTGTGCAGCAGGCTCTGGCTGTCGTCGAGCGCACTGGCGACCGCGCCGACCACCAGACCCATCACGGCTTCCGCGATCTCGCAGGTCGAGATGATCGAGCGCAGCGTCATGACGCGCGGATCCTTCTCGCCGTGCTGCTCCTTCACGAAGGCGAGCATGCGCTGGCTGGCGACCTTGAACTGTTGGAACACGACCTGTTCGCGGCGGCGGATCACGGTCGCGGCGATGGCCAGCGTGTTCGAGACCGGCGCGTGCAGGTGGCAGCGACGCTCGTGGTCGAACTCGCTGGTGATCGCGCCCCACTCGGTCAGCTCGTGCAGCGCCGTGCTCGTCGCGCCCTGCGAGAGGTGCAGGCCCTCGCTGATCTCCTTGGCCGTGAGCGCGCGACCGCCGAGCACGAGCAGGCCCCAGATGCGTCCGTGGACGCGCTTGAACCCGATCGTCTTGAAGAACAGCTCGAACTGCGGGAGCTGCGCCGCGAGCTCGGGCTCGAGCCCGGGGAGCTGCGGCAGGGAGCGGGAGGTCGGGAGCTCTTCGGTCATGGGGCGGGGAGCACCGATTTCAGATTTTTCTGAAATCCGTGGAGCGCGTCTTGTACCCGCTCGCGGCCCGTCGGGCCAAGCGGAAACGGCCCGCGAGGACGGAATCAGGCCCGCTCGGGGCCCAAAGCGGCGCTTTTTCGCTCGGCCGCGCCGGTGCGCCGCGCGTTCAGGGCTCGAGGGCCAGCATCTGGCACTGCAGGCCGCTGCCGATCCCCATCAGCACCGTGCGCTGGCCCGCGCGCACGAAACTCGCGGCGCGCGCTCGGTCCCACGACAGCGGCAGCGACACCGAGCCGATGTTGCCGAGGGTCTCGACGGTCGGGAAGTCGAGCGCGAGATCGATGCCCATCGTGCCGAGCAGGAGCTTGCGGTGCGCCACGCCGACTTGGTGCGTGATCACGCGCTCCACCGTCTCGCGCGTCCAGTCCATCTCCGCGAGGAACTCCGCGAAGGTGCGCGCGGCGAGAGAGTTGCCCGCGTGCAGGAGCGTCTCGCTGTCGGTCTGCATGAGCATCCCCTCGCCCGCGTGATCGCCGTGGCACAGCGCGTGGTGCTCGGTGGCCGAGCGAGCCGTCGCGCCGACGAAGCGCGCGCCGGACGCGCACAGCTCCTTGCGCGCGATCACCATGGCCGCCGCGCCGGAGCCGATCGTGAGCGACGCGAAGCTCGCCTTGAGTTCCTCGCGCGTGAGGTCGCGCTTGGCGTCGAGGGTCGCAATCGTGCGCTCGACGAGCGCGCGTCCGCATTCGCCCGCGACGACGAGGCCCGCGTCGATCGCGCCGAGTTCGACCTGCGTCGCGACCACGCTGGCGGCGTTGGCGAATCCCAGGCACGCGTTGGAGAGGTCGAAGGCCAGCGCGCTGTGCGGCAAGCCGAGGCGGTGGTGGACGACGGAGGCGGTCGCGGGCTCGAGGAAGTCGCGGCACACCGCCGCGTGCACGAGCAGGCCGATGCGCTCGCGCGGGACGCCGCTGCGCGCGAGAGCGAGCTCGCCGGCGGCCGTCGAGCCCTCGCTCGGGCGCCAGCCGCGCGGGAAGAAACGGCGCTCGCGGATGCCCGTCATCAGCTCGAGACGGCCCGTGTTCAGGCGCAGGCGCGCGTAGACGCCGGCCAGCGCGCGCTCGAGCGCCTCGCTCGTCACGACCTCCTCGGGCAGCACGTGGCTCGTGGCCGCGATCCGGACCTTCTCGAAGCGCATGGGGCGAACAGGGTAGGTCGCGGGCGCTGCTTGTCCAACGCCGATTGGCTATCGTCTCTCCCAAGCCCCCCGCTCCCAACGCACCCGCCGCCGCGCCATGTCCACGCCTCTCCGCCCTGCGTTCCTCGCCCTCGCCAGCGCGCTTGCGCTCGCCGCCTGTGACCGTGCCGCGCCGCCGCCCGAGCCCGCCAAGGTTCCGGTTTCGGCGACCATGGTCAGCGGAGACTTCCTCGCGGCCAGCAAGCAGATCGCGGCCTTCGAGGCCTACAACGGCGGACGCTTCGCGGATGCGCTGCGGCTGTACGACGAGCTGCTCGCGGTCGAGCCCGAGAACCTCGACGCGCGCGTCAACCGCGCCGCGTGCCTCGGTCAACTCGGGCGTTGGCCGGAGGCTCTCAGCGCGACCGACGAGTGCATCCAGCACAACCCCGCAGATCCCGAGACGCACATCAATCGCTCGACGATCCTGAGCGAGCTCGGGCGCAGCGAGGAGGCGCTCGAGTCCGTCGAGCGCGCGCTGGTGCTCGCCAAGGACCTTCCCAAGGCGCTGCTGCTCAAGGCCACGATTCTCGGCCAGGCGGGCAAGGCGGACGAGTCGATGGCGATCGTCGACGCGCTCGTGCAGCGCTTCCCCGACACGCCCGCGCTGCTGCTCGAGAAGGCGCGCATGCTCGACCTCGTCGGACGCTCCGCGCAGGCCGATCCGATCTACGCCCAACTTCAGGCGCAGTTCCCCGGCGATGCGAACCTGCAGTCCGCCATCGCCGCGCGCCGCGACGCACCCGCGAAGTAGGCCGCGCGAGGCCGTGCGAGCGGGTGCGGTGGACGGGCACCGAGCGAATGGCGAAGATCGACGCTCCATGGCTCCTTCGCCGACGCCGATTCTGCACGTCGACATGGATGCGTTCTACGCGTCGGTCGAGGTGCGCGATGATCCGTCGCTCGCCGGCAAGCCGGTCGTGGTGGGGGGAGCCGCGAACGGGCGCGGCGTGGTGGCGGCCTCGAGCTATCCGGCGCGGCGCTTCGGCGTGCGCTCGGCCATGTCGACCGCCGAGGCGCTGCGGCTGTGCCCCGAGTTGGTGGTCATCGCGCCGAACTTCGAGAAGTACACCTCGGAGAGCCGCAAGATCATGGCGATCTTCCGCTCGTACACGCCGCTCGTCGAGCCGCTCTCGCTCGACGAGGCCTTCCTCGACGTGTCGGGCTGCGAATACTCCGGCGGTGATCCCGTGGAGATCGGACGCGCGATCAAGCGCGACATCCTGCGCGAGACGGGGCTGGTGGCCTCGGTCGGCGTCGCGGGCTCGAAGTTCATCGCCAAGCTCGCCAGCGACATGGACAAGCCCGACGGCTTCCGCGTGATCTTGCCGGAAGACGTGCAGACGATCCTCGCGCCGCTCTCGGTGTCGGCGATCTTCGGCGTCGGCCCGCGCACTGCCAAGCGGCTCGAGGCCATGGGCGTGCGCACGGTGGCGGAACTCGCGCGACTCTCGCGCGACGAGGTGCACAAGCGCTTCGGCGTGTCGGGCGTGTGGATCCACGACCTCGCGCACGGCATCGACACGCGGCGCGTCACGTCGCGGCGCGAGGAGAAGAGCTACAGCTGCGAGCGCACCTTCCCCAAGGACATCCACAGCCGAGAAGAGCTGCGCCTGCGCCTGCTCGAGTTCTGCGAGGAGCTCGCGTTCCGCCTGCGCGATGCGGGCCTGCGCGGTCGTACCGTGACGATCAAGGCGCGCTATCCGAGCTTCAAGACGATCACGCGCACGCAGACGCTCGGTTTCTCGACCAACGTGGGCGTGCGCTTCTACGCCGCGGCGCGCGAGTTGCTCGACCGCATTCCGCAGGGCCCGCTGCGCCTGCTCGGCTTGCAGGTCGCCAACCTCGAGGACGTGCGCACGCCCCAGCAGGGCATGCTGTTCGGAGGTGGCAATCCCGAGGCCGAAGCGCCCGCCCTCGTGCGCCAAGCCGCCCTGTTCCCCGACCGACTCGAGCGCGTCTCGCCCGGCCTCGACCGCCTGCGCCGCAAGTACGGCCGCGGCATCGTCGTGCCCGGGAGCCTGCTCGGCCGCGACGAGTCCATCGGCCGCGACGGCACGACCGGCTCGCTCGGCCAAGCCGCGCGCGCCGCGCGCAGCGAGCCCAACTCCCTCGACGCGAGTTCCCCGCCCAGCCTTGACGAATCGCCCAGCTTCGACGAATCGCCCCCGTTCGAAGAGCCGTCCAACGAGTAGCGCGGGGCAGCGCGCGAGGCCGGGCGCGGGGGACGCGCACGGCCTCGCGGGAGGGATGCTCGGGCGCTCCGCGGCTAGTGGCCGTCGGAGAGGTAGCTCATGAAGCTCATGCCGATGTCGCGGAAGCTCTGCACGCGCGGGATCTCGATCGCGTCCTTGATGCAGACCTGCTCGCACAGCTTGCAGGAGGTGCAGTTCTTCTCGATCACGGTGGCGATGCGGTTGAAGCCGTCCTCGTCGAGCTTCATCTCGAGCGCTTCGAAGGGGCACACGTCGACGCAGAACTCGCAGCCGGTGCAGAGTTCCTCGTGAACGAGCGCCTTGGGGACTTGCTTGGGCTTGATGTGCGTGACGAGCGTGTCGCGGTCGTTGGTGATCGCGTCGAACGGGCAGTAGATGCCGCACACCGAGCAGTTGATGCACAGGTCCGGGTCGATGAAGAAGCGCTCGCCGCCGGAGATCGCGTTGGTCGGGCAGACGCGCTCGCAAATCGTGCAGGCGGTGCACTTCTCGGTGATGAAGTGCGAGCGCCACTGCCAGCTCTCGGCGAGGCCGGGCTTCTTGAAGACGAGGATCTCGAGCTTCTGGTGGCCGTCGAAGCGGAAGCGGTGACCGAAGGTCGTGCGCTTGACCTCGATGGTGGTGAGGAACTGGCCGGGGAAGCTGTTGGTGGTGTGGCAGAGCGCGCGGATCTTGGGATCCTTGACCCAGCCGTAGATCTGGAACACGTTGCCGTCTTGCACGACATGGTTGCCGTAGATCGGCATCACGCTCGTGAGCCCGTAGCGGAAGCGGTCGCGCACCGCGGGCACCTTGGTCGGGAACTGCACCGTGACGCGGACGAAGTCCTCTTCCTCCTCGATCGTGAAGTCGCGGCCGTAGCGCCGGTCGCGTTCGAGGGGATCCTGCTCGACGCCGCGCCAAGGGGCCCATTCGAGCTCCCAACCCGGGACTTCCTCGAGCTTGGAGAGGTCCTCGGCGGGAGGCAACTCGCCCGTGTAGCTGATGGCGGCCGTCGGACAGACGTCGACGACGGTGCGCGCGTTGTAGAGCGTCGAGTCGTGGACGTCGTGCGTGTGCGCCTTGGCGTCCTGCCCCATGAAGAAGATCTCGGGGAAGTCTTGGCAGCACGCGTCGCAGGCGATGCACAGGTGCGGGTCGACGGCGAAGCGCTCGGCCTTGGCAACGCTGTCTTGGAGGGTCGGAGACTCGGTCATGGGGGCGGAGCCGATGGGGCGGGGCCGTTGGGGCGGTGCCGATGGGGCGGGGCCGTTGGGGGATCGGCGCGGGGGCGACTCGAACGTGGAGGGGAGGCTCTGGCGGCCGCGGTCGGTCCGCCCTAGTGCGCAACCATGCTAACCCCGTCGCGGGGCCCGTTCCTATACTTCGCCCGATGAACTGGAG
>Ga0194120_10002119_pt1 | contig 34735 bp, 34 predicted proteins | sample TA2MahCa65mmetaG_FD_148642 | JGI IMG/M metagenome (GOLD analysis project Ga0194120, IMG submission 148642) | Freshwater microbial communities from Lake Tanganyika, Tanzania - TA2015019 Mahale Deep Cast 65m | ecosystem: Environmental > Aquatic > Freshwater > Lake | place: Tanzania: Lake... | reverse complement strand
ATGCCGCCGCCGGGAACCCGGCCAGGGCCGCCGAATCCCGGAATGCCGCCGCCGGGAACCCGGCCAGGGCCGCCGAATCCCGGAATGCCGCCGCCGGGAACCCGGCCAGGGCCGCCGAATCCCGGAATGCCGCCGCCGGGAACCCGGCCAGGGCCGCCGAATCCCGGAAACCCACCCCCCGCCAATCCCGGGGGCCCGCCAGATCGGCCCCCCGGACCGCACCCGCATCCGAACGTCTGCATGGATTCTTCTCCCGTCGTCACTGGCCGCGGCTAGCTGCGGCCCCGTCCCCAACCCATTCCATGGCCGGACGCGGGCGGGTGGACGCGCGCCGACCTCGTGCACGCTCGCCTAGCGATGCTGCACGATGAACGTCTGCGCGCGCTCCCAGAATTCTCTTGCTGAAATCGCGTCAATCCGGCCCGTGCCCGGATCGAAGTACCGTATCTTGCCGCCCTGCTCCCCGAGCACCCTGACCTGGTGGAAGGTGCCTTCGGGCGTCTGGACTCCCGCCATGACCGAGCGACTCTGCGCGATTCGCCCCAGGACCGCGGTCTTGGCGGCCATTCCCACCTGGCCGGCGGCCTTGGTGTCCCGCGGCAAGAGGAAGGACAATGGCCCCCGCGATCGCGAGGCGTCCATTTCGTATGCCGACGAAATCGCGCCGGCCAGTCCCTGGAACTCGCCCGGCGACACGATGTGCGTCCCGATGCCCAGGACCTTGCCGGCAAGGCCCTGGATCTGCGCCTCGGTGAGGCCGCCCGGATCGTCCACGCCGCCATACTGCCTCGATCCGCCCAGGCGGCCGCCGCCGAACGTGCGCCTGGCTCCCAGGCGGCCGCCGCCGTAGGACCTGCCGCCGCCGAGGCGGCCACCTTCATAGTCGGACCCGGCGAGACCCGCCAGTTCGGCAAAGGTGTTGCGGTTGTCGGCCGGTTCTGCGTCGTCGGGAACCGTCTCCCGGGCGAAGTCCGACAGCGAGCCCTGTACCAGGGCGTTGAAAGGCCCTCGGCCCGTGTCCTTGCCTTCCTCGCGATCCAGGAGCTCGCGGGCAGATAGCTTGATCTGGCCGCCGCCCAGGCCTGCCGCGCTCCCGTCGAATAGCAGGTCGGTCGAAAAACGCGCGAAATCGGCCGGCGCCGCCTGTGCGAAAGTGCTCTGGATGGTGGCGGCCGCGCAGGTCCTGGTGCCCTGGCCCTGGTACACGGTCTCGGGATGTGCCGTCACGGCGACCAGGTCCGAGATGGCGTAGAGGGGATCCACCTTGCCGCGGAGGGACTCATGTAGCGGCTGTTCCACGCGGGCGGCAAGGGTTTCGACCATGGTCCGGCCGTACCTGTCTGGTTTCGAGAGCGTGCCGTTTTCGAGCAGCTTGCCGAGATCCTGGTAGGTGCGGCCCGGCAACTTGTCGGCGAGGTGGCCGAATCGCCCCGCGTTCGCCGGATCCCCGTAGGCTCCGAGGACCTTGTCGAGGGCCTCCTGACGCGGAGGATCCAGCCGCTGCAGGGCCGCACCGTGCCGCTGCCGGAACAGATCGGCGGCCTGCGAACGGTTGCCGGGTCGGAGGGCCGATGGGCCGGCACCGCCCCCGGCCAGCATCAAGGAGTCGCTGCCCAGGCGCGTGGTCCCCCTGGCTCCGGGCGGGCGCGTTCCCGGCGCTGCCGCGGCCGGCCCCGGGCCAGCGGCTCCGCGATTGAAGCCAGGATTGCCAACAGGCTGCGCCAAAGGGCCCGTAACCCGAGTCCCCATCTCGGAACCTCCAATTCCACCCCAATCACCCAACTCGCTCGAAGATGCCGGCGCGGCGACATCCGAGCAGATCCCGTTTCCTTTTCCCGCGCCGGCCGCCGGAACTTTCTTTAGAAAGTGTTTAAGAACTATGAACAATTTATTGCGTTTCACAAGAAACGAGGATCTGCCGGCCGCGGTTCATTAAACGAACATTAATCGCGCATTTTTCACGAAAGAAAGGCGTGTTACAGAACGAATAAGGTTAGCACGGCGCCCTGGGGACGCCGCTGGAGCGAGGAAGGTCCAGACCCGCGCGTGCAATCGCTTGCCGCTGCCTGCCGCCGCCATCCAGAAAGCCATCAGGTCGCCTTCTCCCCCGTAAGGTCGGCCGAGCGCGCAGGAAAGGTGAAGACGTGCTGGTTCCTGACGGGGTCAGGACCGCTCCGCTGGTCGGCGGGGCTGGTCCGCGGAAATCCGGGTCGATCGGCGATCCGGGCTCGCGCCCAGGCGGAACCCGGGATTCGCTACGGCTGACGGGCCCGGCGACGTCAGCGGCTCCGGGCGGGACCACGGCCCCCGCTCTCCCGGCCCCGGAGGCCGAGCGGCAGACACCGGAACGGCCGGGGGAAGCCAGCGGAGGCACGGCCGGCGGTCGCAAGACCATCTGGCAGAAGGTGCGCAACGCTTTCCGGAAGGCATTTTCGGCCCTTGGCCGCGGGTTCGCGCGGATGGGCAAGGCGATCGCGACAGCCGGGAAGCGGGCCTGGGAAGGCATCAAGCGCGGCGCCCGCAAGATCCGGGACGGTATCGTGGCGGCTGCCAGGAAGGTCTGGAGCGGCCTGAAATGGTTCTGGAAGAAGTGCGGGACGTACCTCCTCCTTGCAGCCCAGATCGTGACGTTCCTGGTGCCAGGCCTGCAGCCGCTCGCGCTCGGCCTGGCGGCAGTAAACGTCGCGCTGGCCGCCAAGAAGATCGCTGACGCCTCGAAGACCAGGGACAGGAAGGGCATTCTGTCCGGGGTGTTCGGCCTGATCGGCTCGGTGGCCGGCGGCATCGCGGCCGCGGCCACCAAAGGGATTTCCAGGGCGACCGAGGCGGTCCTCGGCATCGTGGACAAGGGGAGCGGCCTGGGCGGACGGGTCGTCGATGCGATCTCCGCGGCGGGCGAGCGAAACTGGCTCGGACTGACCACCGCCGTCGTGGGCGGAGCGGGCGCCGCCACCGGCGTCGCCGCCAGGGGGCTCGGATCTCTCGGCAAGGTCGGCCGGGCCGGCGTGAAGCTTCCCGGCCTGGACAAGGCCGAAAAGGGGCTGGACCTGGCCGGGAAGGTCGCCGACGGCACGACCGCCACCGTCGCGGGAATCCAGTCCAGCGACGCGGAGGGCATCGCAAGTGGCGTGGTCGGCCTCGGCCTGGCCGCCGGCGGCTACGGCCGCGACGCGCGGCGGACCAAGGCGACGGCCAGGGACGTCAAGGATCCCCCGCGTATCGAACTCGGCGTCCGCGCGGCGGCGGAGACGACGGCCAAGATGCCGCAGGAGGCGAATGCATGAGCGACCGCTCACTATCTGGCACGCAACGATCCAGCCCCGGGTCCGGCTTCGGGCCTCCGGCTCGGTCGAGCTTGCTAGCAGGCCCGGCGGCGACGCCCGCGCCGCGGACCGATACGCTCGAGCTCAGTCCGGCCGTCCAGGGCGGAGGCGGGACCTACCGGCCCGAGATCATGCCGCCGCCCAGGCCCGGCGCCGCCCCCCGCGAGCAGTTCGAAACGCTGCTTGCGCAGCTGAAGGTCTTGCTGGCGCAACTGGAATCGGGCAGGGCGGCCGGTCCGCCCGCGGAAGGCGCGCCGCCGTCCGGAGTCCCGGCCAGGCGGCGCCTCCCCGCTGGAGCCAGTTTCTACTCCGACCCCGCCGATCCGAACCACCAGACCTACGGGGTGTCGGGCTCATGGTGGCTCGTGCAGGCCGGCGGACAGCCGGAGGACATCCGGCGCGTCCTCGCCGGGGCCAAGGCTCGGGGCGACATTCCGGTGTTCACGCAGTACACGGTGGGCGGCCGCGACCGCGAACCGGGCCTCGCGCACTACCTGCGCGGCGTGGAGACGAACGCCCGCGCCATCGGGCCTGCCAGGGCAATCGTCGTGATCGAGCCCGACGCCTTGCCCGGCAACCTGAACCCCGGCGCGATACGGCAGGCCGTGGAACTCTACCGCCGGCACGCCCCCGAGGCTCTCGTGTACATCGACGCGGGGCACTCCTACTGGCGATCGGCCGACGACATGGTCAAGGCCCTGGTGGCCGCCGGGATCCGGGACGCCGACGGCTTCTCGCTCAACGTTTCCAACTTCCAGTGGACCGACGACGTCATGCGCTACGGGGACGAGGTGGTCGCCAAGCTTGCGGCCGCCGATGGGCGCCTGGCCGGCAAGCAGTACGTCGTGGACACGAGCCGCAACGGCAACGGCCCGGGCGTGGACGAGTCCGGGAAGTACACGTGGGGCGACCCGATCCGGGCCATTAACGGTGGCACCATCCAGAACGGCCCGTTCCCGACCACCGCGACGGGCAACCCGAATGCCGCGGCGTTCCTGTGGGTGAAGCCGCCCGGCGTGGGCGACGATCGCATCCGGCCCGCCACGCAGTTCGGGGGGAGAAGGTGGGTGGAACCGAACCCCAACCCGCCGCGGAACCCGAGCCAGCGGCCGGCACCGCCGATCCGGGAGGGCGCGGCGCCTTCCGCCCCGGCCGCCGGCAACCCGTCTCCGCGGCCCGAGGCACCGCCGCCTGGCCGGTTTCAACTCGGCGCCAACCTTCCCTGGCTACGTTACGGCGGCGACTTCGGCGGCACCGCCTGGGATCGCCGCGGCGTGTCCGATCCGGCGCGCCAGGCCGAGGCCGCGGCACTGCTGGATCGGCTCAAGGCGGACGGGGCGGAGCACGTCCGCTGGTGGCTCCTGGCCGACGGCCGCGGGGGCGTGCGCTTCGGGCCGGACGGCACGCCCCTGGGCCTCGATCCGCAGGTCTTCGCCGACATGGACGCGGCAGTGCGCCTGGCCAAGGAGCGCGGTATGCGCATCCAGTTCTCGCTGCTCGACTTCCACTGGCTGGCTCCGGCCGAGACAATCAGCGGCGTCACCAAGGGGGGCCATGCCGACACGTTTGCCGATCCGCGGAAGCGAAAGGCGCTGATCGACAACGTCCTGACGCCGCTGTTCCGGCGCTATGCCGGGGAGTCCACCATCGCCTCGTGGGATCTGATGAACGAACCGGAATGGCAGACCCGCGAAGTGGGGGGCAAGGCCGGCGAGGGAGTGGACAAGGAAACTCTGCGGGCCTATGTCCGCGAGGCGGCCGCCGCGGCGCATGCGGCCGGCGTACTCAAGGTGACGGTCGGATCGGCCAGCACGCGGTACCTGGACCTGGTCAAGGGCCTCGGCCTCGACGAGTACCAGGCCCACTGGTACGACCATTTCGAGGGCGATCAACCGCTCGGGCGCGACGTGGCGGCCTACGGCCTGGATAAGCCCCTGGTGCTCGGGGAGTTCCCGACGCGGGGCACCGGCAAGGACCTTCGGACGGTCCTCGACACGGCCAGAAACGCCGGCATGGCCGGTGCCTGGCTCTGGTCGGCCAACGCCGGCGATGCCTACAGCGACTATCCCGCGACCCGGAACACCCTGCGCGACTGGGCCGCGGCGAACCTGGCCGAAGGGACGGCCTGATCACAGATTTACTGACAAATAGACAATCCATGCTCCCTCTCCGGCCCCGTGCTGCGGCACGGGGCCTCCCTTCACGTTCGGAATACCCGAGAGGGAGACGCCCTGCGGGGCCCTACCCGCGCCCCCGCCCCCGCCCGGCACCCAAGCGCCCGCCGCCGATTTCCCGCACGTCGGCGGCCTCGACGTCCGACAGGGGCACGCGGACGTCCTTCGGCAGCAGTATGGCGATGGCGTCTTGCATGAACTCGGCGACGTTGCGGGTGAGCGTGCCGCCGGGCCGGGCGGGATCGTAATACGAAAGCGAGTTGCCGCTGACGTTGTCGACCGTCACCAGATGGCCGCCGCCCTCGCCGTTGTCCAGCACGACCTGCGTTCCTCCTCCGTAGAGGCCCAGGTAGGATCCCGCCATGTTCCTGGCGAATTCGTTGGGAAGGCCATAGGTGTTCTTGTTCGGGAAGAACTCCTCGAGGCTTCCGAGCAGTTGCGCGTCGCTCGCCAGCCGATCGCCCAGCATGACTCCTTCCTCGGCCAGGTGCGCGTGGACGTCCACGCCGGGAAGGTTGGCGCCGCCGCGGACGTACAGCCCGAGGTTGAACTTGACGAAGTCCACCGGCGACTCCTTCGCCAGATCCCGCGTGATGTTGGTCCAGACGCAGTCCACGGCCGTCTCCTGGCCGATGTCGTCGGGCCGCGCCAGGGTCGAGACCAGCGAGCTTGCCAGACCCTCGTTGGTGACGCCGTCCGCCTTCGCGGCCGGCGACAAGTCGGTCGCCACCGTCGCGTAGAGGTAGTCGAGGGTGCTGCGACCCGTGGCGTCGCGATCGTCCAGCTTGCCCGAATCGAGCAGCCTCTCTAGATCGTCCCTCGCGGCGGGCGACACCTTGTGCGCCAGGGCCGCGAACTTGCTCGCCTGATCCTTCTCCATCCTGGCGATCGCATCCTTGGAGCCGTTCTTCAGCCAGTCCGGCTGGGGCAGCGGGAATGCCGGCGCCTTCGCGCGGCCAGCGGCGATTTCGGCGGTCCTGGCGAGCTTCGACTGCTGGAAGCAGCCCAGCAGGCCTCCGGCCACCGGGTGGCCTGCCGCTCGGCCGCCGCCAGCCGGCAGGCCTATCGACGCCTCGCTGCCGCCGGCTTCGGCCGAAGGCGCCGACCTGGGGGCTCCGGACTCGTCGCGATCGGTGTTCTGCGAACTGGCCTGCGCTCGCAGCACCGCCGAGAACTGGCTCGGCCCGAGTGGTCCGGTTACTCCCGCCATCCTACCCCCCGGTTGAAAACAAAGGCACGCTGGCTGCGCGCCTCGCGACTCCTGCTCAGCTACTCTTACCCGCCGACGCCCCGGCGGGGTACAAAAAGATCGTGAGCACGTCCACCAGTAGCGTTCGTTGACCAAGGCGCAACTCTCAGGCGCATCGCCGAGCAAGTCCGGCAACTTACGGCGGGCCGGGCTAACTTCCCGGAGCCAGGAGTCCCGACCTGGTCGGCCACCGCGTGACGGCCTGGCGATTTCCAGCGAGGCGCGCGACGCGGCCCTGGCGACCCCGGGAGCGCCCGATCCGTTCGACCTCTCTGCCGAGGCCCGCCAGCAGATGGCCTCCCTCGTCAGTGTGGCCAGGCGCGGGGCGAATGGCCGCTCCCCGGCCGGCCGCTGCTACGCCGCCGTCACGAACTACCTGCTTCGATCGGGCTACGCCAACATCGCCGAGTCCCCGCTACCGTGGGAGTACTCGCGTTACGCCCGCCATTTCGCCGATTTCGCCAACGAGGGAGACAACGCAGCGGTGCTCGGCCTCAGGCGCCTGCCCCTGGACAATCCCTACGACGCTCCTCCGGGGGCCGTCGTGGTCGTGCGCGCAGGCTCCCCGGGCACCCGCCATCCCAAGGCCGGCGACATCTCGATCGCCGCGGGAGGAGGCCGCTTCTTCAACGACGGCGAGATGACCTACGGCGGACCCGAGCGCTTCCCGCCGGGAAACGACTTCGTGCTGGGGGTCTACGTCCCGCTGTAGGGCGAGGCATCGCTCAGCTAGCCAGGAATCAGTAGACCTGCCGGGCCCGCGCTTGGCTTCCCGCGCCGTAAACGAGGTCGGCGAACGACGCCGGATCGTAGCGCCCGACGCGCGCATCGCCCTCTATCTCGAGGCGCAGAGCGGGGCGGAATCTCCGGAACAGGGCGGCGGCTTCGCCCACGGTACCCACGAACACCTCGGGCACGCCTGGACGGCTCGCGGAGCCGGCGATGAACTGGCGCACGGACGCGTCCAGGATGATCTCTGGCCCGCCCTTCGGCCGCACGATGACGAAGGCATGGAACTTGCCCGCACGGGTCGCCTTGCCGTCGACCAGCACCGATCCCCCGAACTGGTCGGGATCCACGGTCGCGAGAAAGGCGGGGATGCCTTCGCGGCGGAGGCGTTCGACCCATTTGCCGGCGAGATCCAGGCAGATCCCCTCGGCTGCCCAGGGCCCGTCGGCCGCCTCGGCCGCCATGATGCGGCCGATGGTCGCTTTGAGCCGCGCCGCCGTATCCGCCGCGGGCCGCGGCGGAGCCTGGCGCAAGATCGGGGCGCGCGTCGGCCGGATCACGAGCGCCTGCCTGCGTACCGGGCCAGCAAGTCCGCGGGTAGCGAGTTGGAGCCGGTGATGCGCTTGAAGATCTCGAGGGCCGGGGTGGCGCGCCGTTTCAAGGCACCGCCGGCGCGATCGATGGCGTAGAGCCCGAAAGTGGGATCGAAGCTGCCCCACTCGTAGTTGTCCGTCAGCGTCCAGTGGGTGTAGCCCTTGACCGGGACGCCGTCGTCGATGGCGCGCTTGACTTGCACCAGGTGGTTGACCAGGTAGGCCTCGCGGGTCCAACCGTCCGGCCGTGGGCCGCCTCGGTACGACGCCAGGCCGTTTTCGGCGATCAGCAGCGGCAGGCCGAACTTCTGGTGATACTCCTTGAGCGCCTGGTAGAGGCCTTCGGGACGAACGGGCCAGTTGTAGGCCGGCATGGCCTTGCTCAGTTCGGTGGGCTTCAGGGCGTAGTAGTAGTCGAAGGACAGGAAATCCAGCGTGTTGCGGACCGGGCCGCCCGGTCGATCCTGCCAGCGCGTCCAGCGCTGCAACATCCGGTGGGCCGGGTCGATGAGCCCCGGGGCAGCCTGCAACTTGCCCCTGATGTCCATTTCCATCCGGAAGACGTTGCTCGAGACCTCGGCGGTCGGGTCGATGCGGTGGAGGACGTCGTAGGCCTTCACGTGCGCCCGGGTGATGTTCTCGACCACCCGGCCCACTGCAAGGGGATTCTTCTTCCCGGGCGGGAAGAAGCCCACGCCATAGCCCGCGATCGGCTCGACGTTGGGCTCGTTGATGGTTATCCAGCGCTTGACCTTGCCCTTGAGCGCGGTGGCGACGGTCTCGGTGAAGGCGGCGAAACGGTCGGGCATGTCGGCGCGCTCCCAGCCTGATCGGCCTCCCAGGCGGGCCTTGCCGACCTGCCATCCTCCCGCGGTCTCATCCAGCCAACCGGGATGCGAGAAATGGTGGAGCGTGACTAGCGGTTCCATGCCGCTCTTGTTTATGCGATCGACCATCTTGACGTACCGGGCGAGGGCGGCGCGGTCGATGACGCCCGGCCGCGGTTCGATGCGCCCCCACTCGACCGAGAAGCGGAAGAGGTTGGCACCGGACTTCTCGGCCCGGGCGATGTCCTCGGTGAAGCGATGCCAGAAATCGACGGCCTCGGCCCGCGCCACGTGGCCCTTCCCGTGCTTCCTGGCCAGAAACCGCGCCCAGTTGGAGGAAACATCGTGCCCCTCGGTCTGCGCGCCCGCGACCGCGACGCCCCACTTGAAGCCGTCCGGAAAGACCAGGCGATCGAAGCGCCTGGCCGAGATCTTGATCTCGTCCGGCAACAGGGTTGGCCGGATGCCGGCGCTGCCGCTGCGACCGAAGCCTCGCGGCGCGCGCAGGTGGGAGCGCACCGTGTGCCCTGCCTGCCGCTTGAGCGCCTTGCGCGCTTCGTCCGCGAACGCCCGCACTTTCCCGAAGTCCTCCTCGACTCCTGAGGTTCTCGGCGCGCGGCCCCGGCCGCTTTCTCGATCGGGCATCAAGGAGAGGTTAAGTTCAGGGTCCCTCGCGGGCGCCGTGTTGCCACACCGGAGCCGGCGGTCTAGGATTAACCGGAACTTCAAGAAAACTTTACGCGGAGGCAACAATCCCATGCGCCTGGTTCCGGCTTCCTGGCTAGTCCTGGCAGGGTCGCTCTTGCTGGCGGGCTGCGGTGCGACGGCGCATAGCCCCGCTGCCGGCGGCACCCCGGCGAAACCTGTCGGGCTTCTTGCCGGCCAGATCAGCGCAGAACGCGAATTCAACAACTACTACGCCGGCGAGATCGATTCCTGGCTGCTGCGCGGCGTCGGCTACGACGACTTGCTGCAAGGCCAGTGGGGGCGGGCCGCTTTCCGGGTCGAGGAGACCTTCTACGACGAGGTCGGCGGCAGCGTCGGCGGCAAGCGGGTCAGGTTGCGGGTCGGCAACGACTACACGCTGACGGGCGAAGCCGGCGGCAAGGCGGTCAGTGGGGTCTACGACGGAAAATTCGGGTCCCGGGCCGAAGCGGGCGGCCGCACCATTTACCTCGAGCGCCGGAACGTGCGCATCGAAGGTCGCACGCCGGCCGGTACGTTCGTCGTCACCACCACGCTGCAGGCGCACGAAGTCCAGTTGCTGGGCCTGCTGGCGGTGCTGCTGGCGGGCGATCCCAGCCAGTACGGCCCTTGATCCATCCCTCCAGGTGACCGAGCCGAGGACGCCCGCGAAAGTGCGGCTCAGCTACGCCCGATAGGAGATGATGCAGATCTCGCACCGCCGCCTCGCCTTGATGGCGGCGCTCGCGCTCCTCTCCTCGGGGTGCGGCAGTTCCGGCGCCAGCGCTCCCGTCGTCGTGCCCGGGGCGCAGGTCGCGCCGGCCAGTAGCCCGCCGCCGGCCCTGACCGACGCCGAGGAGGTCGGCTGGCGCCAGCTCCAGGCGGCGCGGGCGGCCCTGGCAAGCGCGACCAGCCTCTCGGGCGAATTCGAGGCGTTCAGCGCGGGGCACTTCAACGGCGGGAAGAAGGAGGCGGCGCTTCGCAAGGCATCGTCTCGGTCCCGCGTGCTGTGGGCGGCGCCCGAGCGGTTGCGCGTCGAAGTCCAGGAAACCGCGACCCCCTTCCTGACCGGCGCCGTGCTGGCCACCGCGGACGGGAGCGTCCTGTGGGCCAAGGGCAGCGGTTTGCTGTCGCTCGTGCCCGTCAGACTCGTCGCCGACGACACCCGCCTGGCCACCAACCGCAACCACCTGTTCCGCGACGCCCTCCCGATCGCGCAACTCCGCCGCCTCACCGGCAAGGGCGCCAACTGGAAACCCGGTGCCGGACAACCCCATGTCCTGACGGTCACGACCGTCTCGCGCCTCGACGGCGAGATCGACAAGGAGACCGTGACGCTCGATCCGGCCACGTCGCGGGTCACCGCCATCGCGGCCTACGTCAGGGGAGAGAAGGTGACCGAGTTGCGCTTCATCGAGCAGAAATGGAATCCGCCCATCGCAGGCAATCCGTTCCGCCTGTAGCGGCCCGCCGCGACCGCCTCCGAGCCCATTCCCAGGCTCTTGCGGCCCATGCCGGGAGTGATCACGCGGGGGGTGGGCCCGAACCATCCCGCGCTCGACATCGCATGTACGGTCGGCACCCGCGTGCGCGCGGCCCACGACGGCCAGGGTAGTTCCTATCGAAGCCACACCCTCGGGAACACCTTCGTCCTGAAGGGCGCCGGCGGCCTGCAGACCAGCTACAGCCACCTCGCTTCCGCGCGCCCGGCCGGACCCTACCGGCGGGGCGACCTCATCGGCGCCTGCGGCAACACTGGATCCTGGAGCACCGGTCCCCACCTTCACTTCGAGGCGAACAAGCCTGAGCTGCTCGGGCACCTAGCCGAGGAATGATTGCGCCGCTCGAGTGGCCTGGCGCCTCTCCGACGCAGGCACGGAGGCCTGCGCCACCGGTGCAAAAGGTTGGGCCGCGCTCGTCGTGTCGGGCCTTTGTCATGCGGGCCGCGCCATGAGCCCTCCCGTCGCCTAGCCCGTCGCGACGTCGAGGAAGTCCAACGCGTTCGAGACGACCTGGAACCCCATGCCGAGAGCTTCGTCGGGAGTGAACGCGCCGATGTCCAGCAACTCCTGGAGCGCGGCCTGCTTCTCGAAGTAGGTCCAGGTGCCCCCGGTGATCAGCGCGACGGCCTCGGTGCGCAACGTATCCCAGGTATGTTTCAACCTGTCCTGGTCCAGACCGCCGGCCATGAAGGTCTGGAACAAGAGCGCCCGCCGCGCGATGAGATCGGCGACCGGATCGTCGGTTGCAAGCGGTCTCTCGAGGTTTGCGGCCTTGCGGCCCTCGGCGCGGGAAACCACCTTCAACTGCGCCGGCGTCGGGTCGGGCCCGTCGATCACCGCCACGACCTTGCCCACGATGCGCGTCATGCCGCCCGGATCGACGGCGTAGCCCAGGTGGAACTCGGCCCGGTCGCCCTTCTTGACGCCCGCGAGATCGAGCTTGTCTGCCGCAATCTGCACCAGTTTCTTGCCGGTGTCGATGACGACCCGATCCCCGGACACCTTGGCCTTGCCATCCTTGACCGGCACCCGGGAGTACGCGAACTCGTCGAACCCGAGCAATCCCTCCAGAGCCTTGTCGGACCTGCCGGCCTCCCGGATCTTGAGCTTGCCGTCTTCCTTCTCGATCAGCCTCTCGAAGGGCGCGCCTTTCCGGCCGAAAAGCGGGATCCGGTCGTACCAGTGCTGCCGGCTGAACTTGAGGAGGGCCACCAGGCTATCCTACCCCGGAACGGCCGCTTGCCAGGCACCAGTCGCCTGATTCGAGGAACCGATTGCCGGCCCCTGCCGGCTCGGGCCTGCCGCGCCCGGGGCGGCGCGGGCCGATCCAGCCGCGCGCGCTACCGTCCGATCTGGCCAGCCAGGCCCTCGAGGATCTCGATGCGCGCGGATAGCGGAGGGTGATCCGCCAGGGGGCTGATGGTCTCAGGCCCGGCAACTCGCAAGCGCTCGAGGGCGGCGACCAGGGAACCGGGCGAGATTCCGGCCCGGGCCAGCATCCGCGCGGCGCCCCGGTCCGCCAGGAACTCCTGCTCGCGCTGCAGGCCTGCGGTGGCCAGATTCGCCAGGGTGCTGAACGGCTTCTGCAAGTCGGGCGGCAGGCCCGAACCCAGGCGCCTGCGCACGGCCCCCACGATCTGCAGCGATGTATAGTGCCGCTGCTCCAGGTGGGCGATCTCGTGGGCGAATATTGCCGCAGCTTCGTCAGCCGGCAAATCGTCCACGATGCCGCGAGACAGGATCACCTGATCGCCCCCGTTGCCGAAGGCCATGATTCCCGGCTCGTTGACTACCGCCGGGCGGTACTCCAGGTTTCGCCTGATCCGGTGCTGGTTCAATCGATCGAGGATGGACCGCGCGGCCGCCACGGACTTCGGCGGATTGTCGGCCGCGGAAAAGAACCCGCCCTGGACGAAGCGGCGGGCTTCGGCGACCTCGGCCGCCGTCGAGATCCGCGGCAGGACCACTTTGTCGATGTCGTCGCAGAGGCTGCGGAAGGCGCGAACGCCCGATTCGACATCACCGTGGGCGAAGTTCCTGCTCTCCAGTGCCGGCTTTGCCCGGGTGACAGCCTGCAAGACGGTGCCCAGGCGCTGGTCCCCCGGCGGCAGCAACTTTGCGATCAATGTGTCGAGTTGCTGCCGCAGCGGTACCTCGGTTTCCGAGATGCGCAGGCTGTCGGCGCGCACGCGCCGCAAGGCTTGCTCCCGCCCGCTGTTCGAGCGTCTGAGGCCGCCCAGGCGAAGCGCCCGGCGAGGCAGTGCCTTCAGGACCGGCTGGACCATATCTCCTTCCTCCGGGGCCATCGCACCGAGGTGCACCCGAGGATGTTGTCGGGATCTCGGAGGCGACCCTGACGCGGGCATCCATGAGGATTTGGTTCACGGAACGTCGAGCAGGGCACGCAAGGCCCGGCGCGGGAAAGGCCAGGGTGCGACCGGTCACGTCGAGAACGTACTGGCGGATGGCACCGGCGAAACGATCCAGGCCGCGGGAATCGCGACCGTGGTCGCCGGGGTGGGCCTCGCGGCGGTCGGCAGCGTCGTGGCGGTGCCCGCCTTGGGCGTGGCCGCGGTGGCGGCCGCCGCGGCCGGGACGCTCTTGATCGTCGGCGGCGAACTCTTCAACCGGACGGCCCCGGGCGATCCGGCGGCGATAATCGAGGTCACCGAGCCGCTCGGTTAAGCCTCGGCATCCGGTGGCGATCAGGCCGGGACGAAGATTCCCAGGACATGCCGGTTGCCCGGCGGGAAATTCTGCGAGCCGCCATACGACATCTCGCCGTCGTTGAGGAAGCGCCCGTTGCCGGCGGCGATCGCGATGTCGCCGGCGGTCGGGTGAGAGGTCCCGGGGGTGCCTGGATTGACGACCACGATGGCGCCGGGCGGCGCGTCATACGGGTTGTCCAGCGGGAGTTTCCGGAGGCCCAGCGCCTGCAAGTGGGCGCTCGCGTACCAGGCGAACTGCTTGGCATAGCTGGCGTGCGAGTCCGGTATGCCTATGGCCGGCATCCGGCCATAGCCGGCCTGCCTGATGTAGTTCCATACCGCCGCGTAGCACCAGCCGGCGGGATCGCGGCCACCGCTGCCGGCCCTGGCGGCCGAGACCAGAGCCTGCATCTGGCGCTTGCCGCCTTCCGAGGGGCCGGCCGGCTCGGATGGCTCGGCGAGCGGAGGCGAAGGATCCGGCTCGGCGGCCTGCGCCGCCGCGGCCGCGAGGATTTCCGCTACTGTTGCGCCCAGGGGCTGGGCGACCGTGCCATTATGGGTCGGCATCGGGGGAGGCGCGCCATCGCGTACCGGGGCCTCGGCCCTGGCCACGGGATGACGTAGCGCCGCGGCTCCGGTGATTCCGACCCTCATACGGTTGCTCTCCTTGGGGAACCGAGGGTGTATCGGCTCGGGAGGCCGCGGAGGTGGCTAACGCAACACTAAGGTCGGAAAAAGGACAGTTTAGCGTCCTGCCGGAGCCGGCAACCTGCGAGTGGCTGCGGCGCGCGCATCGGCGCGGCCGGGGCGGGCCGCGTCCCAGCGCCACGGATCGTCGAGCACCGCCTTGATGATGCCGGCAAACCGGGCTGCCTGGGCACCGTCGACGTAGCGGTGGTCGATGGTGGCCGTGACGACCATCTGCGGGCGCACGCACACCTCGCCGTCCACGGCCGCCGGCAGGTCGCGCACGGCGCCGACGCAGACGTAGACGGGCACATGCGACCAGTGCATGAGGGGGATGAACGCCTCTTCGACGCCGAACACGCCGACATTGGAGATGATGCACGAGCCGAAAGGCATGGGTTCGAGCCCGGCCGGAGGAACCGGGATGCCCATGGCTCCGGCCAGGTAGCCCAGGGCCCGGATGACCGGGCCGAGCAACCAGGCGGGAAGCACCTTGATGACGCCGCTACCCGCCTGATGGGCACGGTCGGCGCCGGAACGGAGTGCCGAAACTCGCCGCTCGCATGCCAGGGCGATCTCCTCGACGCTCCGGGTAGTGCCACCGTCGATCTTGAAGCGGGCCAGATCGGCGCCGCCGGACAGGGCCACCAGCACCGAGACGCTCGGATCGGGATTGGGGAGGAAGCGGCCGAGAACCAGGCGCGTGTTGAGGCGCGGCACGCCGGCGATGGCCTCCAGGACGGCCTTGGCGACCAGGTGCGTGAGCGTGGCGCGCACGCCGGTACGCGCCCGCAAGTCGTCGAGGTAAGCCAGGGCCTCGGTCGCGTCCACCGTGATCTTGCCCAGAATCGCCGGCTGGCCGGGGCCGTCCCAGCTGACCAGGGCCAGTTTGCGGCGGGCGGATCCTTGTTCGGCTAGCATCCACTTAATCTACTATCGAGTTGATTATCGGACAAGGCCGTGCCGAATGCGGCCTTGTGAGTCAGGCGCCAGGCGATTGTTCGCCGACCGGTGCGAAGGCTGCGTCGGGCCAGCTCAGGCCGGCGTCAGCTCCTTTTGCAGCTCCACCAGCGCGCGGCTGGTCAGCGCCAGCCGTTCGGACAGGATACGAGCCAGGTTGAGGCTGACCTGGCTGGCCAGCGCCGGCAGGCGGTCGGCCAGGGTCAGGAAGTCCTTCTCGGAGAGCACCATGACCTCGCCGTCGCGCAGGACCAGCACGTCGGCGGACCGGGGCGTCTGGCCGAGAAAGGCCATCTCGCCCACGATTTCGCCCGGCCCCAGCAACGAGATCGGCTTCTCGACGACCGGCAGGAAGACGCCGACCATGCCCTTGAGCACGAGGTAGAACTCGCGGCCCGTCTCGCCCGCCGTCAGCAAGGTGTCGCCCGTCTTGATGGGGATGATGGTGCCGGCCTCCATCACGGCAGTCGCCTGCTCGGGGGTCAGGCCGCGGAACAGCGGGATCGACTCGAGGGGATTGGAGTTGAGCTTGTCGCCCAGGAGCGCCCAGAATTCGTCCTGGGGGTACATCCGCGGGTTGACCGGCAGGTGGTACTCGGGAAAGTGCGACTGGAAGAAGGTGTTCCAGTTGGTTTCGTTGCTCGTGGGGGCGATGCTGGGGTACAGCGGCGACGAGATGCGGCGCAGGTGATCCTTGTCGAACAGCACCAGGAGCATCGGGACCCGGTAGCCGACCGGGTCGGAGAAGTTGTCCTTGTAGCGCCGGAACCCGAGGGCCTCGTACGACGCGACCATGTGGGGCGAGCAGTAGGAGAAAACCAGCTTGATGCCGTGCTCAAGGGCCCACCCCAGCGCGTACTGGGAAAGCGCGGCGCCGGCCGCCGCCGCCTCGGGCGCCACGACGAAGCGCGACGCCACGCAGATGCTCGCCGCCGGCACGTCGTCGAACTGGTCGAGGCCGTAGAGTTCGCGCAGATCGTCCGACACGCCCTTGGACAGGACGTTGAGCCGCAAGGTGCCCACGACCGCGCCCGACCGGTCGGCGGTGAAGAGCAGGATGCCCGTCTCGTCCTCGGTATCCCGGATTTCCTGGCGAGCGGCGTCCGCCCCCTGCACCTCCTTCTTGAGGTCCAGGACGTAGACCTTGTAACGGAAACGGAAGATATCGTCGCGTTGTGCGGCGTTGTCGGCGACTCGGACGTCCATTGGCTGTTGGTCTCCTTATGCGAGTTGTCCAGGATACAACACGTTGGGGCATCTGGGCCCGGTCTCCGGGGGATTCGCCCGGGCCCGGAAGAGGGTACGATGGCCTTGTGGCAGGAGTTCGAGCGACCGACAGGATAGGTACCGCAAAGGCGCCGGAGCGGCCGGCGTCGCCGGCCGGGGCGGTGCCCCGCACCTCTCGCGACAGCGTGGACCTCGGCCAGACCGCGATACCGGGTGAAGGTCCCGGCGGGCGCGACGCTGGCGTCGCTGACGCTCGGGAAGGCCGATCGGGTCGCGGAGATCCAGGACCGCAACCTGGGCCGTCCCGACTGGACCGTCGAGGTCAAGAACCGGCCCGACGGCCCCGTCGGCTGGTTCCTCGGCCTTTTCGGCGTGCCGGCCACCCGCAAGGAGCCCCGCTTCGGCCCCGGCGACGCCCTGCCCGAGGGCGCCACGCTCCTGTTGCCGCGGGAACTCGACCCTTTCGCCCCCGCTCCCCCCGGCTTCAAGCGGGTGGCGTTGCCGGCCGGCGACCGCGACTTGTCCGACCTGACCGGCGGCGACGCGACCTGGGCGGACGCGATCAACAGGGCCAATCCCGACCTCTCGCCCGAGCAGGCGGCCAGGGGCGGCCGCTACCTCAACCTGCCCGCCGATCTGCCCGTCGAGAACGGCCTGCCCGCGCCGCCCGACGCCGCGGCGCGGCCGGCTCCCGACCAGGTGGAACGCCTGATCGCCCACATCGCCCACGACAACCTGGGCCGGGACGTGGACAAGGCCCGCGGCACGCTCTTCGTCAAGCCGGGCGACACCCTCGCGACGCTGGCGAAACTCGTCTTCGACGACGCGACGCGGTGGGCCGAACTCAAGCCCCGCCACGATCCCGACGTCGGCCCCGGCGACGATCTGGCCGCCCGCGGCCGCACCTACGTGCCGCTGCCCGGAGCCTACGCGGCGCCCGACTGGGGCGACGTCGCGCCGCTGCAACCCGTCGATCCCTTCCTGCAGAAACTTGCGCCGGCCGCGGCGCGTATCCAGGAGGAGTACGGCATCCCCGCGGCGGTCATCCTGGCGCAGGCCGCCCTCGAGAGCGGCATGGGCGACTCGAAGATCGGCGAGTACAACGTCTTCGGCATCAAGGGCTCGGGGTCCCGGGGCAGCCTCCTGGTCGACACGTTCGAGTATTCCGGCGGGCGCCGCTTCGAGACCAGGGCCTATTTCGCCAACTTCGGCTCCTGGGACGAGGCGCTGCGCGAGCATGCCGAGGTCCTCAACACGCCGGTCTTCGAGAAGGCCATGCGCCACAAGGACGATCCGGTGGCATTCGCCCACGCGCTGACGGGCAAGTACGCCACCGACCCGAAGTACGGCGCCAAGCTAGTCGCCACGATGCGCGAGCAGAACCTGATCGCGGACTAGGTTCGACCGAACTTGGAGGCCGGCAGGGACGCCGGCCCCACCTGGCACCGACGCCGGCCCCACCCGGCACGGACGGGGGCCCACCCGGCACGGACGGGGCCCCGCCCGGCAGGTTGCACGACGGGGTGGCGCCGGCCTCCGTGCCGGCGGCGTCCCGCCTCGGACTACAGGTAGTAGCTCAGCCAGTCGGCCAGCTTCACGACGGGCATCTTGGTCCACGACACGCGCAGTTCGGCGTCCGAAGGCACGCGGGCGGTCGCGAAGTCGCGATCGAACACGCGCCGGTCGCATTCCTGGGTGAATTCCGGATCGGAGATGCCCAGGCTGAACTCCTGGTTCATCTCGTAGCTGCGCGTGTCGGCGTTGGCCGAGCCCAGGAGGATCCAGGCACCGTCGACCGAGACGTACTTCACGTGGCTGAACCGCTCCTCGTAGAAGCGCACCTGGATGCCGGCCTTGCGCATGCGCCCGCCGTAGTACTTGTTGAACTCGCGGAAGATCATCTGGTCGTTCTCGCGGGCGATCAGCACCTTGACGTCGACGCCCCGCTTCGACGCCCGCTCCAGGTGCTCGATGACCGTGTCGTCCGACAGGAAGAGCTGCGCCACCTTGATCGACTTCTGCGCGGTCTTGAGGGCCGCGAGCTTGGACATGCCGAGATCCCGGCCGCCGGCCTGGTCGTTGAGGTTGGTCTTGAGCGTCCGGGCCTTGATGTTGCCCATCGCCGCGACGCCGGCCGAGATGAGTTCGGCCTTGAGGTCGGGCTCGCCCGAGACGTTCCAGTCCTCGCCGAAGATGCGGTGCATGTCGCGGGCCACCGGGCCCTTCACGTCCACGAGCAGGTCGTGCCACGTGTGGGCGTATTCGTCGCCGATGTTCATGCCGCCGGTGAAGCCGCGGTCGCCGTCGAGCAGGTAGAGCTTGCGGTGCGTCACGTTCATCAGCGAGCCGAAGACGCGCTGGCGGTAGTAACGCACCGGCACGCCATGATCGAGCAGGACGCGGAACACGTCGCGATCGCCCGGCCGGTTCATCGTCCCGAGGGGATCCACCAGGACGCGCACGTCGAGGCCGTCGCGCTTGCGCTCGGCCAGGAGCTTGGCGAAGCGCTGGCCGGTCCGGTCGTTGTGCCAGATGAAGGTCTCGAACCATACCGACTTGCGGGCGGCCCGCACGGCGCGCTCGAGCGCGTCGAAGCCGTCCTGGCCGTCGATGAGGAGTTCCAGTGAGTTGCCCTCGACCGGCCGCGGCGCCACCGCGTCCAGCGCGGAATCGATGCGGGCGGCGAGCACGTGCTCCTCCGAGCGCGCCCCCGCCTTGCCGCCGGCGCCGGCCTGGAGGCCGATACCGGACGCACCGCCGCAGCCCGCCAGCAGCAGGCCGCCAAGCACCAGGGCACAGAGTCGCCGCATGCTCGCACTCCTCCGAGGACGGTTATCCGGGAGATGGGCCCCAGGCTTTCGGCTCTTAGCCTTCCCTTAACCGGAATTCCGGAGAAGCTCGGCCAGGGCGGCCGGGTCGGCCACGGGCGCCTCGCACGCGAAGTCGCGGCAGACGTAGGCGGCGGGCCGGCCATCCTGGATATCCCGGCCTTCGAGCAGCGGGACGGCGGGCTCCTGGCCCGGCCGACGCAGCGCCAGCACGCGATACGGCGCGTAGCCCGCCCGGGCCACGTCGATCAGCGCCTCGGTGGCCGCACTGGCGGGATCGCCGGCGATCGCCACTTCCACGACCGGCGCGAGGGCGAAATCCGCGGCGCAGAGGAACCGTCCGTAGCCCACGGGCACGCGGGCCGCCAGGCCGGCCAGGTCGCCGAGCACGCGGTCGGCGATCTCCCGGTACCGCGAATCGCCCGTCAGGGCGTGCAACCGCAAGAGGACGTCCACGATCGCCGAGTTGCCCGCGGGCGTGGCGTTGTCGTAGGTGTCCCGCGCCCGGATGACCAGGGTGTCGTGGCGCGGGCCCGCATCGTGGAACTCGCCCGCGCCCTCGTCCCAGAACTGGGCGATCGCCCGATCGGCCAGGTCGCGGGCCGCAAGCAGCCAGCGATCCTCGAAGGCGACCGCATAGAGCGCCAGCAGGCCCGACGCCACGCAGGCGTGATCCTCCAGGAAGCCGGGGATGGCGGGCTGGCCGCCGTTCCAGATCCGCAGCAGATCGTCGTCTTGCCGCATCCGCGTCAGGAGGAAGTCGGCGCAGGCCTCGGCCGCCTGCCGGTACACTCGGTCGCCCAGGATGCGGGCGGCGTCGGCGAAGGCTTCCAGCATGAGGCCGTTCCAGGCCGCGATGATCTTGTCGTCGCGGCCCGGCCGCACGCGATTCTCCCGTTCGGCCAGCAGCCTCGATCGGGCGTCGGCCAGGGCCGCCGGGGGTTCGGTCCCCGGCCGCGCGCACAGGATGCTCCGGCCCTCCCAGTTGCCGTTCATCGTGACGCCGTAGTACTCCAAGAACGGTTCGGCCGCCTCGGAGCCAAGCAGCGTGAGTATCTCCGGGTACGTCCAGACATAGAACCGCCCCTCCTCGCCCTCCGAGTCGGCATCGAGCGCGGAATACCACCCGCCCGCAGGGTCGGTCATCTCGCGCATCACCCACTCCAGCGTCTCGCGCGCCACGACGAGGTACCGCGGTTCGCCCAGCCGCTGGCCGGCCAGGAAGTACAGACGCGCGAGCAAGGCGTTGTCGTAAAGCATCTTCTCGAAGTGCGGGACGAGCCACCGCGCATCGGTCGAGTAGCGGTGGAACCCGCCGCCCAGGTGGTCGTAGATGCCGCCCGCCGCCATCTCGTCGAGGCTCTTGACCAGCATGCGGCGGGCGTGGAAATCCTCGAGGCGATGGTAGGTGCGCAGCACGAACTCCAGCGCCATGGCCTGCGGGAACTTGGGCGCGCCGCCGAAACCGCCGTGGTCGGGATCGAAGCTCTCCTGCAGCCGCGCCAGCGCCTCGTGCAGCGTGGCCGGCCCGAATGCGCCCCGCAGCTTGATACCCAGGTTGTGCCGGACTTGGTCGAGAATGGTATCGGCGTTGCGCTCGCAGTCGTCCCGGTGTTCGCGGTAGGCCCGCGCCGCGCCCAGGAGCACGCGCGGGAAGCCCGGCCGGCCGAACCGATCCGCAGGGGGGAAGTAGGTGCCCCCGAAGTACGGCCGGCCGGCCGCCGTGCAGAACACCGTCATGGGCCAGCCGCCCTGGCCGGCCATGGCCTGAACGGCGGCCATGTAGACCTGGTCCACGTCCGGCCGTTCTTCCCGGTCGACCTTGACGTTGACGAAGTGCTCGTTCATCAGCGCCGCGATCGCCGCGTCCTCGAAGGACTCGTGCGCCATGACGTGGCACCAGTGGCAAGCCGAGTAGCCCACCGACAACAGCACGGGCTTGTCCTCGCGCCGCGCGCGCTCCCAGGCCTCCGGTCCCCAGGGATACCAGTCGACCGGGTTGTTGGCATGTTGCCGGAGGTAGGGGCTCTTCTCCGAGGCCAGGCGGTTTGGCATGAGCCGCATTCTCTCACCGGGGCGCGAGGCTCGCTCGCGCGAGCGACCCGCGAAGCGACGGGGGGTCGGGTAGCTACCGCCCGGCCGTCTCGGGCTCCTGGTCCGGGTCCAGGCGCCTCTCGCGCGCCTTGCCCGCGGCCTGCGGCTTGCCCTGGCGCAGCCAGGGGAAGACGCGCTTGCGAGCGTCCGATCGCTGCCGCTCGCGATAGTCCTTGTGGTTGGACTTGCCGAACATGTTTCGCTCGAAGGCCGGGTAGTCCATGATCTGCACTTCGAAGGGGAAGAAGTAGCGGTCCACCACGCCCGCCGAGGATTTCTGCACGATCAGGATGCGGGCCGTGAATTGCAGCGACTTGTACTGCTCGTCCGAGTAGGGGTTGCGGGGGGCCGCATCCTCGGGAACCGCCGGTTCGCTGTCGTACCCGGCCACCGTTTCCTCGAACTCGTCGGGGGACAGGCGCCCCATCTCCAGGTCGGTCCAGGCCTCGCGCAGGAAGCGCCGGAAATCCGCCAGGTCGATGAGCGTGTTGTGGCTGCGGCTGGGCTTGATGTTGGGGTAGGCGAAGACATTGTTCTGGCGCAGGTAGCGCACCACGCGCAGGGCGTCGAACTTGGAGTGCGTGACGATGCGGCAGCCGACCTGGTCGTAGATCTCCTCGGCCACGCTGTCTTTCTTGCAGAGGAGCTTGAGCAGCAGGCTGTTCCAGGGCTTCTCTGTCTTGAACGTGAGGCGCGCCAGCGGGATGTCCCCAAGGTACTGGCGGCCGCCCCGGATCTTGAGGTGCTTGCGGATGCGCCGCTCGACCTGGGCACAGGCCTCGGCGACCCGCTCCCGGCCGGGCAGGTACAGGCCGTGGGACACGACGTGGCACACCCGGAGCATCGAGCAGGCCCAGTCGCGCAGCGGGTGATCCACCTGGCTCGCGATGATGAGGAGCTTGACCGGATCGTGGGGCAGGTCGGGCGGCACCTCGGTCAGGGGGCCCACCGGGAGCAGTTCCTCTTCCAGGAAGCGGAGCGCCAGGGGCAGGATCTTCGCGATCTCGCGCTGGCCGTCCTCGTCTCGCGGGTCGAAGCCGTAGGCGGCCAGGAAGTCCTCGGCCTCGGTCTCGGACGTGAAAGCCAGCCGGCCCAGGTCGATCGCCGACCCGCCGGCGACGATGCTCGACAGGATCTCCCACTCGAAGTCGAGCGATCCGGTCACGAGCTTCATGTCGGACACGGTGCCAAGGATACCCCTATCGCAGGTCCGACGCCAGGTTCGCCAGGTCCGCCCTGCCCAGCCGGCGCCAGGCGCCCGGCGCCAGATCGCCCAGGAGCAGCCCGCCGACTGCCACCCGCACCACGCGCAGCACCGGGTGGCCCACGGCGGCGCCCATCCTCCGGAGTTGCCGGTTGCGGCCCTCGCGCAGCACGATCTCCAGCCAGCACGTCGGCACGGTCTTGCGGAACCGCACGGGCACCGGCCGCTCCCAGAGCGACGGCTCGGGGATCACGCGCACGCCCGCCGGCGCGGTGAGGCGCCCCTGGATCGCCACTCCGCCTCGCAAGGCCGCCAGGGCGTCCGGCCCCGGTTCGCGCTCCACCTGCACCCAGTAGGTCCTGGGGTGCTCGAACCGCGGATCGGTGAGGCGCCGGCTCAACCGGGCGTCGTCGGTCAGCAGGAGCAGGCCCTCGGAGTCCATGTCCAGGCGGCCGACCGGGTAGACGCCCGGCACCCGGACCAGGTCGGCAAGGGTCGGGCGACCTTCCGCGTCGGTGAACTTGGAGAGGACGCCGTAGGGCTTGTTGAGCGCGATGACCATGAGCCTGGCGAGAATCATGCCAGCCGGGCGCAAGGTTTTGTTATCGACGGGTTATAAATCGCTTTGGAAGGACGTTTGGAGGATGGGAGGGACGCGCATGGCGATCGGGATCGTGACTGGCGGAGCGGGGCCAAAGGCGAGCGCGCCGGCGGCCGGCGGCCAGGAGGGCAAGACGGCGAGCCTGAAACCGGCCGAGATGAAAAGGGACACCTTCCTCCCCGAGGACCTGCCGGCCCGCATCAAGGCCGCGTTCGACAAACGCGCCGGGGCGCAGCGAATCATTTTCAGCCGGCAGATTCAGCTCTACGTGGGCTGGAACCCCAAGACCGACGTCGCCTACCAGCAGGCGTTGAAGGATCGCACCGCCGCCGACCACGAGATCAGTCGTTACCGGGCGATCGCCCCGGGCCTGGTCAAGGCCGAGGAGCGGTCGCGTAGCTGGGGATCCTTCTTCGGCCGGCTCTGGGAAGGCTTCAAGTCCCTCTGGCACATCGGCCCGATGGGGCTCCCCATCCCGTTCTTCAAGATGGAGAAGCCCGGCGTCAAGCTGGCCTGATAGCTACTCGCGACTTTCGGCCCACCAGTCCTCGAGCCGTTCGACCTGGTAAGTGTCCAGCGCGCCGGCCAGCAGGAGACCCTGCGCGACGCCATTGAACCAGTCATCGGCCTGGTGCAGGTGATCCGCCAGATACGCTCGCACGGAGTCCGGCGTGACGCCCTCGGTGACACCCGGCTGACCCGCCCGCGAACGGCCGGCGAGGGCCGCCTGGCGCATGCCCTCGGCGGCCAGGCAGTTGGCGACCGCCTGGCCGAGGGAGACCGCCAGCGCGCCCAGCACGACGCCGTCCGCCGAGGAGAAGGCATCCTCTTCGAAGCTGCCGAACGACGCCACGCCCAGCGGGGCGTCGGGCAGCGTGAGGGGCACCTCCAGCACCGAGCGCACGCCGGCCGCGAAGGCGCGGGCGTCATCGGGCGCGTTGAAGGTGCCGGGCCAGAGCAACCGCTTGATCGGCCGCCACTCGTTGAGGACGAGCATCGCCCGGACGCTTTCCCGCGGGAGGCACTCCTCGTCGAGGGTCCCGGCGGGGTTGGCCATGATGTGGCGGACGCTGTCAGGCTCGGTGTCCGAAAGCAGGAGGAGCACCAGCCGATCGAAGGCGACCAGCGACTGGGCCTCCCGCTCGAAATGCGCGAGCACCTCGCCCAGATCCAGGGACGCCCCCAGCATCTGCAGCACGCGGATGGAGCCCTCGAACCGGTGCGCCAGGCCCGAGAGCCGGTCCACCTCGGCCCGCAGCTTCTCGACCTCGGGCTTCAGGGTCGCGATCTCGGCAAGCGCCGCCTGCGCAGCCCGTACGAGCTGGTCCATCTGTGCCGGCGCAACGGTCTCGGGATCAGGCATTCGCCCTGCGATCATACCACCAGCGGAGCGACGCGATCTGCCCCTCCCAGAACCACCGCGCCTGGGCCGGATCGCCCGCGGCGAGGGCGGACAGGGCGAGCGACAGGTGGTACTCGAAGCGGCAGACCGGGAGCAAGGCCGGCAACAGCGCCCTTTCGGCTGCGTCCAGCGGCCGCACGGACTCGTACCCTTCCACGAGGCGCTCGCCCTGGGCGGCGTGCGGCGCGCCACCGCCGGCAAGCAGCGGCCAGGGGTAGGCCAGCGCGGAGACGGCGAGCGCCAGGTCGAACACCCGGTAGCCGCGGTTGCACAGGTCGAAGTCGAGGATCGCCGCCACCTGGTCGCCCGCGAAGAACAGATTGCGCTTGATCCAGTCGCCGTGGATCACGCGCGGGGCCGGCAGGATGGCGGCGGTGCCGGGCCGCAGGGCGTCGAACATGCGCAGCGCCTCGGTCACGCCGGGAAGCTCGCCAGCAAGCCCGGGAATCCCTTCTCCGGCCCCCAGGACCTCTTGGCGCCGCTTGCATGACTTCTCTCCGGCGTCGCGGCCGGCACGGAGGCCGGCCCCACCCGCTGTATCGGTGGCGCAGGCCTCCGTGCCTGCGGCCGAGAGGCGCTGGGCCATTCGAGCCGCACTATCTGCCGTCCCGCCGGCCCCGGGAAGCCCCCCGGCCTGCCCCGGTAGCGCCGGCGTCCCGCCGGCCGCCGCGCGGCACAGTTCCCGGAAGTCCCGGTGAAGGTCCGGAGAGAACGCCAGGTCGCACTGCGCAACCGGCCCCACGAACGGCCGCGCCGGCCAGGCGAGATCCGCGAGCGCCAGGTGCAGCCGCGCCAGCATGGCGCCCGCCGAGAACGCCTCGGCGTCAGTGTCGAACGGGGCGAAGACCGACGCCTCGCCGTAGCGGTCGACGCCGGCCGCCTCGGGGTACACCGCCCATTCCACGCCGTCCTGGGCCACCACGGTCGTGCCGGCCGCGGAGGCGAGCGGCGCCGGGACGGGCAGGCCGGCAGCCGCCGCGACCCGCATCGCCTCGTGCTCGCGCGTTAGCCACCCGGCGGCCTTCCGCCCCGGCCGCGTGCCCTTGAGGGCGAAGCGGCCGCCCGCGCACTCCACCAGGCAGGCCAGGCTGTTGGCCGACATGCCGTTGCGCACGATGGCGCGCGGCTCGCCCAGGTCGGGCCACGACGCCAGGACCCGCGTCGCGACCGCGGGCGCTACAGCGTCCTGGACGCCAGGTCGTAACTCAGCCACGGTTCGAAACCCAGGCGACCGTAGAAGTCGACCAGATCGGTCCAGTCGATGACCACCCGGCGCGCCCCCGTCCGCTTGAGGTGGTCGGCCGCCAGGGCGACCACCGCCAGGCCGAGGCCGCGGCCCTGCCAGTCCTTCGCCACGCCCACGGGCCCGATCGCCGCCACGTCAGGGTCGAAGCCTTGCCACCGCAACGACCCTGGCGACCCGGGGAGGTGGATCTGGGCGAACGCCACCGCGCGTAAGCCCGAGAACAGCGTCACCACGAGGGCGAGGGCGTCGGGCCGCCCCAGGGCTGCGCCCACGTCGCGGAACCACCGTCCCGGGAACTCGGCGGCGAGGAATTCGAGCAGAGCCGCCGTATCCTCGGGTTCGAACGACGAGCCCCAGCGCGTCCCCACGATCCGGCCCTCGACCCGCGCGGCGGCCAGATCCTCGCCGACGCGCGGCGGCACCTCGAAGTGCCGCACGTCGCGCGCCACGTCCCAGACCGTGCGAGGATCGAGGTCGTAGCCGCACCCCGCGAAGAACTCCGCCGCGCCCGGAAGTCCCCGCGGGATGCCGGCGAGGGCATGGTGGAACGAGCCACCCACCACGATTCGCGCGGCGCCGTCGGCTCGCAGGTAGTCCTCGGCGCGGGCGACCAGGCGCCGGCCGATTCCCCGCCGCTGGAAGCCGGGAGCGACGGCGAGCAGCGAGATGTAGCCGACGTCCCGGTATCGCTCGCAGCCCAGCGCCGGCCGCCGGAGGCGCTTGGCGACGGCGAACCCGGCAAGGTCCCCGCCCTCGTACGCGAGGAGCAGATCCTCCTCGCGGAACGACAGATCGCGCCGCGTGACCTCGGAGACCAGATCGTGCGTCAGCGGATGTGCCGCCGCGGCCCGGTTCCAGAGCCTGGCCAGGGGGCCCGTTCCGACGGTCGAGTGAGGCACGGCTGGAGTCTCGGATTAGAAGTGGGCTGGTCACTCCCGGGCCAAGCCCGGCGATAGGTAGTGGTACCATGGCGGCTCGAATGCTGCTCAGTCCCCGCAAGTCGCTGCTGGCACTCTCGGCCGCCCTCGCCGTCCTGGCGGGCTGCGCCGGGCCGGCGCGGCAGGGCCTGGCGTTCAGCACCTGGGGCTCCATCGACGAGATGGACATCCTGAAGCCCATTCTCGCCGAGTTCACGCGCCGCACCGAGATCCCGGTGGAGCTGCAGCACTTCCCCAAGGACTACGCTCACAAGCTGCGGATGGTGGTGGCGGCCGCCCGTGTCCCCGACGTCATGTTCATCTCCAACGAGGCGCTGCCGGGTTTTGCCGACCGCGGCGTCTTCCGGGATCTCGGCCCCCTGCTGGAGGAGGACCCGGACCTCGGGGCGAGCGACTTCTATCCGCAGGTCATGAAGGCCATGTCGTGGAAGGGCAAGCTGTACGGCATCCCCCGGGACCTGTCCAACCTGGTCGTGTTCTACAACAAGGATCTCTTCGACGCGGCCGGCGTGCGCTACCCCGAGGCCGGCTGGACCTTCGCCGATCTGCTGCGCATCGCGCCCAGGCTGACCAGGCCCGGCGAGCAGTGGGCTATTGGCTTCCAGCCCCAGCCCCTGGTCTGGACGCCTTACGTCTGGTCGCACGGCGGCGACATCATGGACGAGTCCATGTCCCGCTGCACGCTCGCCGACCCGCCGGCCTTGCAGGGCCTGAACTTCTACGTGGACCTGCGCAACAAGCACCACTACGCGCCCACCGACAAGGAGTCGGGCAACGCCCGCATGACGCAACTCTTCGCCCAGGGGAAGCTGGCGATGTTCGTCTACGGCCGGTGGGCCGTGCCGGGGTACCGCAAGAAGCTGACCTTCGACTGGGACGTCGCGCCCTTCCCCCGCGGGCCGGCCGGCTCCATCGTGGATACCGATTCGAGCGGCTGGGGCATCGCCAAGGATTCGCCGAAGCAGGAAGAAGCCTGGAAGCTGGTCAAGTTCCTGGCCAGCCGCTGGAGCATCGAGCAGTTCACGAAATCCGGCCTCATCGTGCCGTCGCGGCCCGACGTGGCCAATTCGCCGGCCTTCCTCGCGGGCAAGCCCGCCAGTTCCCAGGTCTTCCTGGATGTGATCGAAACCGGCCGGCCGCAACGCGTGCCGATGGCCTACGACGAGATCACGTGGGAACTGATCGACAACCTGGCCCCGGCCTGGACCGGCGAGGAGCCAGTGGACAAGGCCGTCAAGCCGCTGTGCGAGCGCATCACCGCGCTCCTCCGGGAGTCCTGATGGGCGTCGAAAGTCTGCCGGCCGGCCCCTCCAAGGGCCACCCCCTCCGCCACGAGGCCAACTGGGCGTGGCTGTTCATCATGCCGGCGCTCGCGGTCATCGGCGTCTTCTCGCTGCTCCCCACGGTCGGCTCGTTCGCCATCAGCTTCACGTCGTGGGATCTGCTCGGTACCCCGCGGTGGGTCGGGATGGACAACTACCAGGCCCTGCTGCAGGACCCGCTGTTTTACAAGGTCGTCGGCAACACGCTGTGGTTCGTGGTGCTGTACGTCGTGCTGGACATGGTGATCGCCCTGGCCCTGGCGGTGGCCCTCAACCAGAAGATCCGCGGCCTGGCGATCTTCCGCACCGCCTACTTCCTGCCGGTGGTCACCTCGATGGTGGCCGTGAGCATCGTCTGGGAGTGGATCTACGACCCGGGCTTCGGCATCCTCAACGTGGTGATCGGCTGGTTCGGCGCCGAGAAGGTCCACTGGCTGTCGGATCCGCGCTTCGCCCTGCCGTGCCTGGTCGTCATGAGCGTTTGGAAGAGCCTGGGCTACACCATGATCCTCTTCCTGGCCGGATTGCAGGCCATTCCGCCCGAGTACACCGAGGCCGCGGCGGTGGACGGCGCCTCGGGTGTCACGCGCTTCTTCCGCATCACCATGCCCCTGCTGGGCCCCACGCTGCTGCTGGTGGGCATCATGGCCACCATCCGGGCGTTCCAGACCTTCGACTCGGTCTACCTGATGACGCAGGGCGGCCCGCGCCGCGCCACCACCGTGGTGGTCTACTGGCTGTTCCAGAACGCCTTCACCTACTTCAAGCTCGGCAAGGCCTCGGCCCTGGCCTACATGCTCTTCGCCGTGCTCCTGGCGCTGACGTTGATGCAGTGGTCGCTGCGCAAGCGATGGGTGCACCAGGAGGAGGGGACGTAGGCCATGCCCGACCTCCGCAAGGTTGCCGCCTACACGGCCCTGACGCTGGGCGCCTTAGCCTGCGCCTTCCCGTTCGCCCTGCTGCTCTCCACGTCGATCATGACCTACCAGCAGAGCGTCACGTATCCGCCCGAGTTCATCCCCCGGCCGGCCACCTTCGAGAATTACGTGCGGGCGTTCACCTCCAGTTCGCTGCTCACGTATTTCGGCAACAGCGTGCTGATCGCCCTCCTGACCGTGGCCGGGCAACTCGCGACCGGGGCGATGGCCGGCTACGCATTCGCCCGCCTGCGCTTCCCGGGCCGCAACGTGCTCTTCTTCGCCATCCTGACGACGATGATGGTGCCGGTGCAGGTCAACCTGGTGCCGCTGTTCGCGATGATGGCTCGCATCGGCTGGGTGGACACCTACTGGGCGCTCATCGTGCCCGATCTGGCCGGCGCCTTCGGCGTCTTCCTGTTCAGGCAATGGTTCCTCAACCTGCCGCAGGAACTCGAGGACGCCGCCCGTCTCGACGGCTGCAACCCGTGGCAATTCTTCTGGCGCGTGGCCCTGCCCACGGCCCTGCCGGCGGTGGCCACGCTGGGCATCTTCCAGTTCCTGGCGTCCTGGAACACCTTCATGTGGCCGCTGGTCGTGACCAACTCCGACGCCCTGTTCACGCTGCCCGTGGGCCTGGCCAAGTTCCAGAACCAGATGGCCGAGACCACCAACTGGCCGCTGCTGATGGCTGCCACCGCCGTGGCCGTCCTTCCCGCCATCGCGGTCTTCATCGCCCTGCAGCGCTTCTTCCTGCGAGGCCTGATGGAGGGCGCCGTAAAGGGCTAGAGTCCCCGCGGGGGCTACGTGGCGCCCAGGTAGCCTTCCAGCAGCAACCCTTCGCCGCAGGGCCGGCAGCCGAGCCTGGAGACGGCGGGCGCTTCCTCGACGAACGACGCGCCGAGGCCGCCCACGAGGCCCGGAGCGGAGGCGCCGCCGAGAATGGCCGGGTGGACGTAGAGGTAGATCTTGTCGATGAGGCCGGCAGCGAGGGCCGCGTCGCTGAGCGTGCCGCCACCCTCGATCAGCACCGAGGCCACCTCGCGCTTGCCAAGGAGCGTGAGGAGGCGATTGAGATCGATGTTGGCGGCGAGAGGATCGCCCTCCTCGGGCGCCACGAGCACCTCCGCCCCGGCGGCCTTGAGCTCGCGCAGCTTGTCGTCCGGCGCGAAACGCGTCGTCACGACCAGCGCCTGCGGGCGGGCGCCCGCGCCCTTGTTGCCCAGGATCCGCGCCGAAACGGGCGTGCGGGCCATGCCGTCCACGACGATGCACAGGGGGTTGCGGGCGCGCTCCAGATGGGTGGTGATCTCGGGATCGTCCTGCACGACGGTGCTCACGCCGACCAGCACGGCGTCGTGCGACGCTCGCAGCAGGTCCACGGCACTGCGAGGCGCCTCCGGCTTCTCGCCGATGGACGTGGCCACCCGGCCGTCGAAGCTCATCGTGCCGAACAGGGCCACGAACGGCCGCCGCGTCGCGAGAAACTTGTAGGACGCCTCGTTGCCGCGGCGGATGACCTGCTCCTCGACGCCGACGTGCACCTCGACGCCGCGCTCCCGCAGGGCCGCGACGCCCTTGCCGGCGGCCACGGGATTGGGATCCTCGGCGCCGATCACCACGCGGGCGACGCCGGACTCGGCGATGCGCGATATGCAGGATTCCCGGGTCCGGGAGAAGCAGGGCTCGATGGTGACGTAGAGCGTGGCTCCCTGGGCGCGTTCGGCGGCGGCGCCCAGCGCGCACGGTTCGGCGTGGGGACTGCCGCCGCCCTGGTAGAAGCCCTCGCCGACGACCTCGCCGTCCTTGACCACCACCGCGCCGGCCATGGGACCGGGACTGGTCCAACCGCGCCCGAATTCGGAAAGTTCGATGGCGCGCCGCATGAAGGCGGTGTCGGTGGTGCCGGCGGGAGTCGAAACGGTGCTCATATGTAGTGCAGTGTCCCTCGGGGCATGGCGCCCCATCTGGGTAGTTTAGCACGTTGACCCTCGTGCCCCTCTACGTGATAGTGAACGACATGAAGGTGCTGCTGGCGATCGACGGGTCGGCGATCTCCAAGGTGGCGATGCGCCGGCTCCCGGACCTCGTGAACCTGGCCGGGGCGTCCGTCGTGGTCCTCACGATCGCTCCCAATCCGGTCATGCCCGACGTGACCGGCATGATGGGCCCGCCGTACGTCGACTTCACCCTGCTGGCGCAGCAGGTCAAGGCCGAGGCCGAGCAGCACCTGGCGGAGGCCGACGAGTACCTGCGCGGACGGGGACTGGAGGCGAAACTCGTGTTCCGGCAAGGCGATCCCGGCGGCGAGATCCTGGATTTCATACGCCAGGAGGGGATCGAACTGGCCGTGCTCGGCTCGCACGGGCGCACCGGCTTCCGGAAGCTCCTGCTGGGCAGCGTGTCCAGCCGCGTCGTCAACGAGGCGCCCTGCCCGGTGCTGGTCGTGAAGGATTCCTCGCTCAAGGAGGAGTGATCCTCCGGCCCGACAACCCACGCTAATTAGCTGAGGGGCGTCCGGGTATGTAGGCTCCGTGACGCAAAGGTTGCCGCAGGTTCACGCGCTGCTTTCGCACCCGGGAGCCGCCGAGGCCTTGCTGCCCGTGCTGCGGGCCATCCCCCCCCACCGGGCGGCGGTCGCCGCGGTCGCGCCGCGGTGGCCCGGGGTGTGCGAGGGCGTTCCCGCCGGCCCGGGCCCCTTGCTTGCCTCGCTGCTGCCAACCGCCGGGCCCATCTGCGACGTGCTGCTCGTCCACGCGGATCCCTGGCATCCCCTGGCCGGCTGGGCGGCCGCCGCGGCCGGTGCCGTCCGGGAGCGCGGCGGGCGCATCCTGGCCATACAGCGCGGCGCGTTCTACGGCGATCCCCCGCCGCCCTCCCTCGATCCCGACTACCTGCTGGCGCGCGGCGCTACCACCCCGGACGCGTCCGAGGGCGATCGGAGCCACGCCCGCATGCCCTGGGACGGCATCGCCCTCTGGGGACCGGCGTTCGCCCCCTCCCTTCCACCGGGCGCCCGGCACACCATCGCCGGCTCGCCCGTGCTCGAGCGGATCGTCCGCGGCGAACTCGCCTCCCAGAGCCCCCGCATGGCGCGCCACGCCGCGCGCATGGAAGTCACGCGCGTGCTCGGCCTGCATCCGAGCGCCATTCCGGTCATGATCGCCACCAAGCTGCATGGGCACTGGTGGCCGGAAGATCGCGTCGCCGCCCTGCTGGCGGGTATCGTCGAGGGCGTGCGCAAGCAGGGCCTGGAACCCTTCGTCGTGCCGCATCCGCGGGACGGCGCGGAAGCCCTCCGGGTGTACCGCGACGTGCTGGTCGAGGCCAAGGTGGAACGGCCCGTGGTCGTCTCGCCGCGGCACTGGCGCAAGCTCGAACCGGGAGCGTGGTACCTGGGCGTGGGCGCGGTCGTTTCCCAGGGCGGAGCCGAAGGCGTGCTTGCGGCGGCCCTCGGAACGCCGGCGCTGGCGGTGGTTCCGCCGGACACTCCCTACTGGGCCGCGCCGGTCGCGGTTCCCGACGGGCACTACCGGGTGGTGCGCGATCCCCTGGCCTACGTTCGCGACGGCGTCGACGCGGGCCTGGCCGCCCTGTCCGGCAAGCCGCACGATCCGCTTTCGTTCCGCGAGCATGCGATTCGCGCCGAGGGCGCCGCCGAACAGGTCGCCCGGGCGGCCCTGGACCTCACCCACCGCCGCCGGAAGGCCCGGCCCACCCGCACCGCGGCGGAGTCCCGCCCGCAGGTCGAGGTGGCGACAGAACACGCGGCCGCGCGGTAGCCCCGCGCCACCCGGGCAGGACCGGCTTTCGAGCCGGGGGAGGCCCGCAAGCCAAAGCCCCCCGCAAGCGCGAGGGGCCTACCCGTGGGTTCCTCCAGCAGGGGCTATCCGCCCAGGTGATAGCCGAGGCGGGACGCGACGTTGTTCGCGATGCCCTTGAGCCTCTGGTCCTTCTTCGCGCACCGCACCGCCTTCGCCAGGGCGACGGTGGCGTCCACATGCAGGCCTTCGCTGTGCGCCACGCAGCCGATCTTGACCAGGCTCGCCGTGTCGATGGCCGACGCGATGGCCCGCTTGACCGCGCTGGCGACCTTTTCCCGCTTGCCCATGAAGGCGTACTCGGTGACCTTCTGGAGGTGCCGGAACGTCAGCGTCGGCAGGGGATGCGAGACGATCGACCTCGGGAGGTGGTACTCGGCCCCGCGGAAGGACAGGACCTGCGACTCCTCGCCCGGTTCGACCAGCACGGCGATCCGGCCGACTTGCACGTCGACCGCGACCGGCCCCACCGACATGTCGGGCCCGACCTCGACCGAGAGGGCGGGCGGATTTGCCGCGGCGCGAGTCTCGATCGCGGCGTCGCCCTTGGTGACCGTCTTCTTCGCCATGTCCTCACACTCCCCTATCAGGGTCTCCGGGAAACCGAGAGGCCTTAACTATGCATTAACTGCCCTCGCTTATTATGCCCAGACTCGCTCGCTTCTTACGTCAAATGTCTGTTAAAAGGACTCGGCCTTAACCATTTCTTTCCTATTTTGCGATCCGTCACCCCGACGCTTAACCACGCCTTTCCGAGGTGCCGCGATACAATGGTCCCGTGGACGATCTGACCTTGCTCGGGCACGCCGCGGAGGTGCCCAAGGCACCCAGCCGCGCCGTCCTGGAGGCATTCGGCAATCCCCATCCCGACCGGGACTACCTGATCTCGTTCGCGTGCGCGGAGTTCACGTGCGTCTGTCCCATCACGGGCCAGCCCGACTTCGCCGAGATCCGCATCGCGTACGTCCCTGACGCCAGATGCGTGGAGCTCAAGTCGCTCAAGTTCTATTTCTACGGCTTCCGCAACGAGGGAGCCTTCCATGAGGCCGTCACCAACCGGATCGCGGACGACCTGGCGGCCCTGCTCGCGCCGCGCGCGCTCGAGGTGATCGGCGACTTCTCCCTCCGGGGCGGCATCAAGACGGTCGTGACGGTCGCCCATGGGGACCGGGCGCTCCTCGCGCGCCTGCGAGCCTGAACTTCACGGAAAAACCCGTTCCAGCACGGGCTGGGGCCGTGCTAGAGTAACTGTATAAGACCCTAGTTTTTCCTTGATACCCCTCAGCCTAGAGATTCCAGGAGCGTAAAAGATGACCAGAGGCACGCTGATGGTGGAGCCGAAGCTTGTCGTCCTCTCGCCCGAAGTCCTGGCCAAGGTCGGGTTCGACAGCCCGCCCGCAAGCGAGGCCGCGCCCGAGCCCCGGACAAAGGCCCGTCGCAAGCAGGAAGCCCGCGCCTTGCGGGATATCCGCCGGCACATGCACTACCACTGGTTCTAGGCAGACTCGGGGAAGAACTGATACTTCGGGTGGGGCCGGCGTCTCTGCCGGCCGGCACGGAGGCCTCAGGTTGCTTCACATCTCGCCGAGGCTGAGGCGTGGCGAGCGTTCCAGCGCCTCGTTTCGGGCGTGCCGCGCTGAAACGCTAGACAGAACAGGCAAACTGCGATCTCTTGGTCTTTATGACGAAGCAATCAGCT
>Ga0194120_10002118_pt1 | contig 34751 bp, 35 predicted proteins | sample TA2MahCa65mmetaG_FD_148642 | JGI IMG/M metagenome (GOLD analysis project Ga0194120, IMG submission 148642) | Freshwater microbial communities from Lake Tanganyika, Tanzania - TA2015019 Mahale Deep Cast 65m | ecosystem: Environmental > Aquatic > Freshwater > Lake | place: Tanzania: Lake... | reverse complement strand
TTGGCCCTGCCGGTCGTTGCCATCATTGGCCGCCCCAATGTGGGCAAATCCACCCTGGTGAATCGGCTCTGCCGCAGCCGCGAGGCGATCGTGCACGACGAGCCCGGCGTCACCCGCGACCGCACCTACCAGGACGGCTACTGGCGGGACCGCCACTTCAAGGTGGTGGACACCGGTGGCCTGGTGTTCGACGACGACAGTGAATTTCTGCCGGAGATCCGCGAGCAGGCCCACCTGGCCCTGGCGGAGGCCGCGGTGGCCCTGGTGATCGCCGATGGCCAGCAGGGGCTCACGGCGGCGGATGAATCCATCGCCGAGTGGCTGCGGGGCCACAACGTGCCGGTGCTGCTGGCGGTGAACAAATGCGAGTCGCCGGACGCCGGGCTGTCGATGGCGGCGGAGTTCTGGAGCCTGGGCCTGGGTGAACCTCACCCCATTTCCGCCATCCACGGCGCCGGCACCGGCGACCTGCTGGACAAGCTGGTGGAGCACCTGCCCCCCACCGAGGAGCAGGATGGCGCCGAGCCGATTCAGCTGGCCATCGTGGGGCGCCCCAACGTGGGCAAATCCAGCCTTCTGAATGCCATCTGCGGGGAGAAGCGGGCAATCGTGAGCCCGATCCGCGGCACCACCCGCGACACCATCGACACCAGCATCGAGCGCGACGGCCACACCTGGAAGATCCTCGACACCGCCGGCATCCGCCGCAAGCGCTCGGTGAATTACGGCCCGGAGTTCTTCGGCATCAACCGCAGCTTCAAGGCGATCGAGCGCTCCGATGTGTGCGTGCTGGTGATCGACGTGCTCGATGGCGTGACCGAACAGGATCAGCGCCTGGCGGGGCGCATTGAGGAGGAGGGCCGCGCCTGCGTGGTGGTGGTGAACAAGTGGGATGCGATCGAGAAGGATTCCCACACCATGCCGGCCATGGAAAAGGAGCTGCGCTCCAAGCTCTATTTCCTGGATTGGGCCCCGATGCTGTTCACCTCGGCCCTCACCGGCCAGCGGGTGCAGAGCCTGTTTGCCATCGCCGCCGTGGCGGTGGAGCAGCACCGCCGCCGGGTGAGCACCTCAGTGGTGAATGAGGTGCTGCAGGAGGCGGTGAGCTGGCGCTCGCCCCCCACCAGCCGCGGTGGCCGCCAGGGGCGCATCTACTACGGCACCCAGGTGGCCACCCGCCCCCCGAGCTTCACGCTGTTTGTGAATGACCCCAAACTGTTCGGCGACACCTACCGCCGTTACGTGGAGCGCCAGATCCGTGAGGGCCTCGGCTTTGAAGGCTCGCCCCTGAAGCTGTTCTGGCGGGGCAAACAGCAGCGCGATGCCGAGAAGGATCTGGCGCGGCAGCAGGCGCGCGGCCGCTGAGCGGATGCCCCTCTGATGGATTGGCTGCGCCAGATCCCCATCGGGCAATACGTGGATGGCAGCGGCAGCTGGCTGCGGGATCTGGATCCCCGGCTCAAGCTGGCCTGGACCCTCGCCTTTCTGCTCACGCCGATCCTGGCGGGCCCCGCTTGGCGGCTCGCCCTGGTGGGGCTGCTGCTGTTGATCACCGCCGCCAGTGGCCTGCCCTGGCGCCTGTGGCGCCGCAGCCTGCCGCTGCTGCTGGCCCTGGCCCTGCTGGTGGGGCTGTTGGCGGCGTTCCTCCCCACCGATAGCCAGCAACCCGCCCCCCTCAGTCGGCCCCCCAGTGAGTTGCGGCTCGCCCCGGAGCAGAGGGGGCTGCGCTGGGAGCTGGTGCGCTGGGGGCCGCTGCAGCTGGGCCCTGTGCCCCTGGGCCCCCTGGTGATCACCCGCCGTTCGGCGGAGCTGGGCCTCAACAGCGCCACCCTGCTGATCACGGTGATCCACAGCGCCAACCTGCTGCTGCTCACCACCCCCCCGGAGAGCCTGGTGTGGGGCATCGGCTGGTGTCTGGCACCCCTCGGGCGCCTGGGGGTGCCGGTGGAGCGGTTGGGGTTCACCCTGCTGCTGTCGCTGCGGTTTTTGCCCCTGGTGCAGGAGGAGTTTCAAAACCTGCTGCGCTCGGTGGCCACCCGCTCGGTGAACCTGCGGCGCCTCGGCTGGCAGGCGTCCCTGGGGCTGGTGCTGGCGGTGGGGGAGCGGCTGTTGGCCAATGTGCTGCTGCGGGCGGAGCAGGGGGCTGAGGCCCTGGTGGCCCGCGGTGGCCGCTGGATCGCTCCGGATCAGTTGTTGCGGGCGCCCCTGGGGCGACGGCCCCTGCAGTGGTGCGCCGGGCTGGGGTTGCTGGTGTTGCTGGGGCTGCGGTGGAGGTACGGTGACCTTTGATTGGTTGCCGTTGGCACAAACACGCCGGGTCGAGACGTGAGCACGGAGCGCTATCTCAATCACCCCACGTTTGGCCTGCTGTATCGCGTGGCGGAAGCCGGTGAGGGCCGCGATCTTTACGCCACGCTTTATGCCCAGCGCATGTTTTTTGTGGTGACCCTGCAGGAGCGGGGGGCGCAATTTGAGGTGATTCCGCTCATGGATGCCCGCCACATCGCCGAGCAGAACCTGGCCCGGGCCCGCCGTCAGAGCCCGGAGCTGCACAACGGCTGGCGACAATTGTTCGAGAAAACCTTCATCTGATCGGCCCTTGACTGCAGCCCCCGGCGCGGCCGAACGCCTGCGGCACCTCCAGGCTCAGTTGCCGCCCCCGGCGCGGCTGCTGGCGGTGAGCAAGGGCCAGGACGCCGAGGCGATGCGCACTCTGGTGGGTCTGGGGCAGCGCAGTTTCGGGGAGAGCCGCCTGCAGGAGGCGGCCCTCAAGCAGGAGGCCCTGGCGGATCTGGAGCCCCTCGATTGGCATTTCATCGGCCACCTGCAGGCCAACAAGGTGCGGCCGGTGCTGCAGCGCTTCGGCACCCTGCACTCGATGGATTCGCTCGCCTTGGCGCAGCGCACGGCCCGCATCGCCGCCGAGGAGGGGCTGGCTCCGCAGGTGTTGCTGCAGGTGAAATTGCGCGACGACCCCAGCAAAGGGGGCTTCAGCCGCGAGGGGTTGCTGGAGGCCTGGCCGCAGCTTCAGGGCCTGGCCCCCCTGCGGATCACGGGCCTGATGACCATGGCCCCCTTGGGGCTGGCGGCGGACCAGCGGGAGCGGCTGTTCCGCGACTGTGCAGCCCTGGCGATGGATCTGGGCCTCCAGGAGCTGTCGATGGGCATGAGCGGCGACTGGCCCGAGGCCGCGCGCGCCGGCAGCACCTGGGTGCGCATCGGTTCGGCGCTGTTTGGTTCACGAACCTGAAGGGGATGCTTCGCTTGAAGTCTTGCAAGCAAAGCCCTTGTCAGTGTTGATGTGGGACGCTATTTAGGTTCAGTGCAAGCCTGAGGATTCGAGGTGTCGTTGCTTTCCCGCCTGCGTGCCGTTGTCTCCGGTGATGACTACCTGGATGGCTACGACGACGAGCTGGACTACGACCACGGCGACATGCCCGAGTCCGGCAGCACCACCCCTTCGGGTGCTCTGGCGCTGACCAGCGATTTCGACACGGTCGATCCTTTTGCCGGCAGCAATGTGATCGGCATGCCCGGCATTTCCACCTCCGCCGCGGAGGTGACCCTGATGGAGCCGCGCAGCTTTGATGAAATGCCCCGCGCCATTCAGGCCCTGCGGGAGCGCAAAACCGTGATCCTCAACCTCACGATGATGGAGCCGGACCAGGCCCAGCGTGCGGTGGATTTCGTGGCCGGCGGCACCTTCGCCATTGATGGCCACCAGGAGCGCGTGGGCGAGAGCATCTTCTTGTTCGCCCCCAGCTGCGTGACGGTGACCACCGCCGCCAGCGAGGAGCCCTCCTCCCCCACGGTGGTGTCCCGCGACATCGCCCCGGAGCCCCAGGCCGCCCCCGCCCCCGCCTGGGGCCGTGACACCACCGCCCCCAACAGCTACGGCGCCAGCGTGGGGTGAGCGTTTTCTCCCCCAACAGCTTTGGTGTGATTGGCCTGGGCCGCATGGCCCAGGCTTTGTTGTTTCCGCTGCTGGAGAGTGGCCAGGTGCCCGCCTCCGGCGTGGCGGCGGCCGTGGCCAGCGCCAGCTCCGCCGATCGCCTGCGGCAGCAGCGCCCCGACCTTTCGGTGTCCACGGATCCGTCGGCCGCCTGGGCCAGCGCCGTGGTGCTGTTGGCGGTGAAGCCCCAGCAGCTGGAGGCGGTGGCGGCCCAGGCCCCCCAGCCCACGGCTGCTGAGCCCCCCCTGCTGATCTCGGTGCTGGCGGGGGTCACCCTGGCGCGCCTGCAGCGGCTGTTCCCCGGCTGGCGCATCGTGCGGGCCGTGCCCAACACGCCGGCCCTGGTGCGCTGCGGCCTCACCGGCCTGGCCTGGGGCGCTGGGGTGGAGCCCCCCCAGCGCGCCTGGGTGCAGGGGCTGTTTGCCCAGGTGGGGGAGGTGCTGGAGCTGCCGGAGCCGCAGCTGGATCCCTTCCTGGCGCTCACCTCCTCCGGCCCGGCCTTTGTGGCCCTGGTGGCGGAAGCCCTGGCGGATGGGGCCGTGGCTGCGGGCCTGCCGCGTCTGCAGGCCCAGCACCTGGCCCAGCGCACCCTGGCCGGTACGGCGGCGCTGCTGCAGCAGCAAAACCTGCACCCCGGTGAGCTCAAGGACATGGTGAGCAGCCCCGGCGGCACCACCATCGCCGGCATCCGTTGCCTGGAGAAGGCGGGCCTGCGTTCGGCCCTGATTGAAGCGGTGCTGGCCGCGGCGGAACGCAGCCGCCAGCTGGCCTAGGGCCCCGTCAGGCCCCGGGTTTCTTCTGGCCCAGCTTGGGTTCGGTGCCCGCCAGCAGCCGGCTGAGGTTGCTGCGGTGGCGCCAGATCACCAGGGTGCTGGTGAGCAGGGCCAGCGCTAGGTAGGGCCAGCGCAGGCCGAGGCCCTGATCCTGGAACCAGCCCAGCATCAGCAGCGGCAGGGCGATGGCCGCCACCACGCTGGAGAGCGACACGATCCGGCTGACGCTGAGCACCGCCAGGAACACGCCGAAGCAGGCCAGGCCAACGGGCCAGGTGAGCCCCAGCAGCATCCCCAGGGCCGTCGCCACCGCCTTGCCGCCCCGCCAGCCCAGCCACACCGGCCAGATGTGGCCCGCCAGGGCCGCCAGACCCGCCGCCACCACCCAGCTGTCGCTGGCCACCGCGGCGCCGCCATCCAGCGGCAGCCCCAGGGGTTGCAGCACCGCCTTGGCCAGCAGCACGGCGGCAGTGCCCTTGAGCACATCCACCAGGAACACCACCAGGGCCGGGCCCTTGCCGAACTGGCGCAGCACGTTGGTGGCACCGGTGGAGCCGGAGCCGAGGCTGCGGATGTCCACCCCCTGCAGCCAGCGGCCCGCCAGGTAACCCGCGGGGATGGAGCCCAGCAGGTAGCCCGCCACCAGGCAGAACAGGGGCGCGATCAACAGGTCGGTCACAGCAGGTCGTCCTCCAGGGCGAGTTCGGTGGGGGTGCCGGCGAAGGCCAGCCACAGGGGGAACTGCAGGATCGGGATCTCCACGGCGGGCTCCGCCGCATCCACCACGATGAACGGCAGTTCGCCGCGCTCTTCGAGTCGATCGGCCCGCTCGATCAGGGCATCGGCCCGCTCGAACAGCACGATGCCGCTGCTGGGGCCGAAATCTTCACGGCTGAGGCCCAGGCAATCCTGCAGACCCCGCCGCCATTCCCCCAGGCGCTCCGGCATGCCCGCCAGCACCAGGGTCTGGAAGCGGTCGCCGTAGAGCTCCCCGAGGATGGCAATGGCCGCGGCGGCGGTGAGGGCATTGCGGTTGCGGCTGCCGCTGCTGGGCTGGGCGCCCCGACCCCCCTGGCTGAGGAACCAGTCGTCCAGCAGGGCCGCGCCGCCGGGCTCGAGGCTGCGGCGCAGCTTCCAGGGGTCGGCGTAGAAATCCGGTTGCCCCTGGAATGCCGCCAGGCGTTCACGGATCAGGGCTTCGTCGTTGCTGAACAGGCCGGCGGCCGCCACCGGTGCGCTCGGCTCGGCCATCCCGCCGGTGGCCTGAGAAGCGGTGAGATCCAGGGGGGAGGGCTGCACCACCAGCGGTTGCACCACCAGCTCCATCTGTTCGGCCGCCACCGCCAGGTCCTGCAGCGCCCCCACCAGGTAGTCCTGGAAGCCCTTCACCCGCCGGGCGATGGCGTCGGACTGGCCGGCGAAGCTGCCCCCCAGCTCCTGCTGCAGCTGGTCGCGGCGGCCGGTGAGCTCGCTGATCTCCGCCTGCAGCGCGTCCCGCTGCTGGCGCAGTTCGCTGAGGGCCAGCTCCAGCCAGGGGGGGTGGGGGGTGGTGCTCTCGTCGCTCATGGCTGAACGCTCACGTGGCTGTTGAGCTGCTCCCGCAGGGCGGTGGCATCAAACAGCACGGGCAGCAGGTGGATGCTGCGCTGTTCACGGAAATAAAACAGCACGGGCACGGGGCCCCAGAACAGTTTCCACCCCAGCCATTCGCTGTAGGGGAAGCGCCGCAGCACCTGCTGGCCGCTCCACACCAGCAGGGCCTCAGCGCTGAACTGCAGCCGCAGCAACTGGCTCTGAAGCAGCAGAAACAGCCCCAGCAGGCTCACCACCAGCGCCGCCCACAGGTTGAGCAGCAGACAGCCGATGCCCAGGGCCACCACCGCCAGGGGCAGCCAGGGGCGCGGCGCCAGGATCGTGCCCTGGCTGGGATCGGGACCACTCATGAGCCGAACAGCAGTTGGGTGAGCACCACATCCACCAGGGACACGGTGACCAGAATCATCACCACGGCGCCGGTGGTGCTGGTGCCCACCTCCTTGGGGCCGCCGCGGGTGGTGAGCCCCCAGCCGCAGGCGATCACCGCAATCTGCAGGCCAAACACCAGGGCCTTGGTGAGCATGGCCGGCAGGTCGGAGGGCTCCATCCAGGTGCGCACCGAGTTCCAGAACACCCCCGGCGGGATCTGATAGAGCACGGTGCTGCTGATCTGGCCCGACCACACGGCCACGGCGAAGAACAGCAGACACTGCACCGGCGTCATGATCAACATCGCCAGCACCCGTGGTACCACCAGGTACTCCACCGGATCGGTGCGCAGCATGGTGATCGCGTCGATCTGCTCGGTCACCTTCATGGTGCCCAGCTGGGCCGCGTAGGCGGTGGCCACCTTCCCGGTCACCAGGGTGGCGGTGAGGATCGGGGCGATCTCACGGGCCAGGCCCACCGCCAGGATGCCGCCCACGGTGGAGCCGGCCCCCTGTTTGGTGAGCTCGGCGGCCACCTGGATGTTGAACACCGTGCCGGCCGCCAGACCCGTGATCAGCACAATCAGGAAGCTGCCGGGGCCGGCCTCCATCAGTTCGGCGGTGAGGTCGGTGGGGCTGACGCGCCCCTTGGCCAGGGCCGCAACGGCCTGGCCGCCGATCAGGCAGCTCTGCCCCAGGCGCTGCAGCCAGCGGGGGCGACACCAGGCGGGGATGCGGCGCAGGGGCTTCAAGGGGTGGACAGGCGGGGCGGGCGGTGATCAGGGGGTGGTGGGGTGCTGCTGCAGGTGCAGCCCCTTGTCGGGCCAGCGGCGCATCACCACCAGCCCCAGCACCACCAGCACTGCGGGAATGATGCCCATGCACAGGCGGATCGCCAGCAGGGCGCTTTCAGGCTGCAGCATGCCGCGGCTGGCCACGTAGCCGCTGAAGCTCATCAGGTTGCCGAAGAAGAACAGGGCGAAGCTGATGCAGATCTTCTGGGTGAACACCATCCAGGCGCTGTATTGCCCGGCGGGTTTTTCCGGATCGGCATCAATGGCATCGGGCAGCAGGGCCCAGGGGATCAGGTAGGCCGTGGAAGCCCCCAGACCCACCACCAGGATCACCGCCACCAGGGCCGCCAGCCGCAGCCCGTTGCCCAGGCTGCCGAGGGGGGGGATGGCCGCATCCAGGGGGCTGAGCAGCATGGCCCCCGCGCAGCTCGCCATCCACAGGCCGGCCCCCCAGTGCAGGGCCCGGATGCGCCCCTGGCCATGGGCCACGCTGGTCCAGAGCTGCAGCCCCACCAGGGTGCTGATCTGGAAGGGCAACAGGATCCAGTTGCTCCAGCCCTCCGGCACGTGCATCACCACCGGCAGGAAGATCAGGGCGGCGGTCTGCATGATCTGCAGCGCACACCAGAGCAGCAGGTAGAGGCCCAGCACCCGCAGGAAACGGCCGTTGCGGCCCACGCGCTTCAGCAGCCGCCGGGTGGTGCCGGGATGGGCGGTGGGCTGCTGGCAGCCGCGGGCCATGGGGGCGATGCCCCAGGCGCAGAGCAGCGTGCACACCGTGATGATCAGGCCGCTGAATAGCCCCAGACGCCAGTAGTTGGCGGCGTTGTCGTGGTCGCGCAGCAGCAGGCCCCCCAGCACGATGCCGATCAACCCCGCGATGATCGAGCCCGTGAAACGCGAGGTGTTGAGCCGCGTGCGCAGGCTGACGCTGGTGGTGAGTTCCGCCGCCAGGGCGGCATAGGGCAGGTTGACGCAGGTGTAGAGGCTGTTGGCCAGCACCGAGATGGCCACGAAGATCCAGAAGCGCACCCAGTGGTCGCCGGGTGGCAGCCACCACATCAGGGCCATGGCGATCCCCAGGGGCAGGGCACTGCCCACCAGCCAGGGCAGCCGCGGACCCCAGGGGGTGCGGGTCTTGTCGCTCAGCCAGCCCACGATCGGGTCGTTGATGGCATCCCAGAGGCGGGCCAGCATCAGCACCAGGCCGGCCATCCAGGCGGGCAGCCCCGCCGCCGCGGTGTAGAAGATGAACAGATAGAAGCCGATCAGGGAAGCGGCCATGCCGGTGCCGGCGTCCCCGAGGCCGTAGGCCAGCAACAGGCGCAGCCGGCTGAGGCCCCGCAGGTCGGCGGCATCACTGGGGGCCGCGTTGATCGCCTGTGGCGCGGGGGGCAAGGCGCTCAAAGGGGCGTCTGGGGCTGCGGGCCATAATGCTGCAGCCAGCGTGAAATCCAGCACACGCCGGCCATGCCGCAGTACATTTGTACTGATGCGGGCTTAGTTTAGTGGTAAAACCTCAGCCTTCCAAGCTGATGATGCGGGTTCGATTCCCGCAGCCCGCTCTTACAGCTGATGCCCCCGCATCAGGGGTTCCGCCACCAGCAACAGCAGGCTGCGGCTGGGGAGCGGTGCGCTGCCGCCGCTGATGGCCGTGGGCTGCTCCGGCAGGTCGGCGCCGGCAGGCTGGCCGGTGTGGATCACCTGCAGCCAGCCCTCCGGGCAGCGGGGCAGTTCAAAGCAGAGCTCCTGATGGAAGGCGTTCATGCCGCACCACAGCAGGGGGCCCCGCTGCCGGTCGTTGAGGCTCCAGGCCAGCGTGTGCGACCAGTTGGCCCAATCGGGCTGCCCCAGCTTCAGCCCATGCCATTGGCGCAGCAGGTGGCCGCTCTGGTCGAACCGGGGTGACTTGGCCTCCCCGTGGGGGAGCTCCGGGTTGAGCAGGTCCGTCAGGTGGTGGCGCAGGTGGATCAGCCGCCGCACGAACAGCTGCAGGGCCCGGTCGCCTTCATCGGGCTGCCAGTGCATCCAGCCGAGGGGGTTGTCCTGGCACCAGGCGTTGTTGTTGCCCCCCTGGCTGCGGCGCACCTCATCGCCCATCAGCAGCATCGGCACCCCCGGACTGATCAGCAGGGTGGTGAGCAGGTTGCGCAGCTGGCGGTTGCGCAGGGCTTCCACCGCCGGATCGCTGCTGGGCCCCTCGGCGCCATGGTTCCAACTGTTGTTGTGGTTGTCGCCGTCGCGGTTGTCTTCGCCGTTGGCCAGGTTGTGTTTGCGGTCGTAGCTCACCAGGTCCGCCAGGGTGAAGCCGTCGTGGGCGGTGAGGAAGGTGATGCTGCGCCCCAGCACCGCCGGCTGGCCGCCGAACAGATCCGGGCTGCCGGCGATGCGCTGCCCCATGGTCCAGCAGCTTTTGTCATCCCCCTTCCAGAAGCGGCGCACGTCATCGCGGTAGCGGCCGTTCCAGGCCCCCACCCGCCGGGCCGGGAAGTCCGCCAGGCGGTAGAGGCCGCCGCAGTCCCAGGGCTCGCTCACCAGCTTCAGGTCCGCCAGTTCAGGGTCGGCTTCGATCTCCTCGAACAGGGGCGGGTGATCCAGGGGGGCCAGCTCTTCGCCGCGGCTGAGGGCGATGCCGAGGTCGAAGCGGAAGCCATCCACCCCCAGCTCCAGGGCCCAGCAGCGCATCGATTCGAGGATCAGCCGCCGCACCAGGGGCCGATTGGCGGCGATGGAGTTGCCACAGCCGCTCACATCCAGGTAGTCGCCCTTGGCGTTCTGGTGGTAGTAGAGGCGGTCGTCGATGCCGCGCCAGCTGAGGGTGGGCCCCGCCTGGTTGCCCTCGCAGGTGTGGTTGTACACCACATCCACCAGCACCTCGAGCCCGGCCCGGTGGCAGGCGCTCACCAGCTCCCGCACCTGCTGGCGGATCTGCAAGGGATCGTCTCCCTGCTGGTAGGCGTGGTGGGGCGCCATCCAGCTGATGGGGCTGTAGCCCCAGTAGTTGAGGCGTCCCGGCGGCGCGTCGTGGGGGTCGAAGGCCATCACCGGCAGCAGCTCCACCGTGGTGATGCCCAGCTGCTGCAGGTGCGGGATGGCCTCGATCAGCCCCAGGTAGGTGCCCTGCCGTTCGGGGCTGATGGGGCTGCCGGCGCCGCGGCTGAAGCCCCCCACATGCAGCTCGTAGATCACCGTGCGCTGCCAGCTGTGGCGCGGGCGCGGGGCGGCGCCGAAATCGAAGCGGTCGCGCTCGGTCACCACCCCCTTGAGGCAGCTGGCGGTGTTGGGCACCGCGCCGATGGCATCCACCCGCCGGTAGACGTTCCAGCCGGCGATGGCGCGGGCACAGGGATCCAGCAGCAGCTTGGAGGGGTTGAAGCCGTGCCGGCCGGGCTGCAGCGGGCCGAACACCCGGTAGGCGTAGCAGCAGCCGATGCCGACCCCCTCCACCTCCACATGCCAGATGTCGCCGGAGCGGTGCCGGGGATGCAGCTCCACCACCTGTTCCGGCTCGGGCGCCTCGCCATGGGCGAACAGCAGCAGCTCCACCCGGGTGGCCATCGGCGCCGCCAAGGCGAAGTTCACCCCCTTGGCGGTGGTGCTCGACCCCAGGGGCCACGACTGTCCCAGGTGGATCGCGCGCAACGGGTCCTGCAGGCCGTTGTCACAAGCTAGATCTGGCCCCTGGGTTCTGGCTTGCCATGTCATCGCTCCCAACCCAACCCAGCGAGGCGGGGCGGCCGGCGCGGCAGGTGCTGGATGCCCTGTGGCTGTTTGCCCCCAACCGCGACACCCAGGGGGGCAGCGCCTGGTGGCTCGAGGGCCCTGGCCCCGGGGGTGCCGGCGGTTGCCTGATCGACTGCCCGGCCTACACCGAGGCCAACCTGGAGCTGCTGCGCCGCCGCGGTGAGGGGTGCATCCTGCTCACCAGCCGCGAGGGCCATGGCCGCGTGCGCCGCTTCCAGGAGGCCCTGGGCTGGCCGGTGCTGGTGCAGGAGCAGGAGGCCTATCTGTTGCCGGGGGTGCAGGGGCTGCAGCCCTTCGGCGACACGCTCGCCTTGGCGCCAGGCCTGCGGATCCTGTGGACCCCCGGCCCCACCCCGGGGGCCTCGGTGCTGCTGGCCGAAGGGGGCGCGCTGGGGGAGGCGGCGGTGCTGTTCTGCGGGCGTCTGCTCAGCCCGGTGGCCGAGGGGCAGGCGGCCCCCCTGCGCCACCGGCGCAGCTTCCACTGGGGTCGCTGGCTGCGCAGCCTCGAGCGTTTGCGCGGCTGGCTACCGCCCCAGCGGCCCCTGTGGCTGGCCAGTGGCGCCGGCCTGGGGGCCCTGCGGGGCGAGGCGCTGATCCCCCACGGCTGGGACCTGTTGCAGCGGCTGGATCTGGAGGCTCTGTCGCTTCAGGAACCCCGCTGAAGGGGCGTTGTGGCGGCCATTTCGGCGCCGTTGGCGCTGATTTCGGCAACAAAAGTGGCAAAAGCGTGTTGCCGCGGGGGGTGTTTTGGTTGCCGGCCCTTGCCAACACCCATACGATTGGCGCGCTGAAACCAGTGGCGGTCGGACTTCCCGAGCCGCCCGGCTGCTGCTGATCCCAGAGGCTTTCCCACTCCGATGAACAAAGCTGACCTCGTCAACCTCGTGGCCGCCCGCACCGAGCTGACCAAAACCGACGTTGCCCAGGTGGTGGACGCCGCCATCGAAACCATCATCGACTCGGTGGTGGAAGGCAAGAAGGTGTCGATCCTTGGCTTCGGCTCCTTCGAGCCCCGCGAGCGCTCCGCCCGTCAGGGTCTGAACCCCAAGACCGGCCAGAAGATCAAGATCCCCGCCAAGCGCGTGCCCGCCTTCACCGCCGGCAAGCTGTTCAAGGACCGCGTTCAGGGCTGATCCCAGCTCCGCAGACGCGTCCAGCGCATCCACCAGGGCGGCCTTCGGGCCGCCCTTTTGCATGATGGGCCCCTCCGCACCAGCGCCTCGCCGTGCTGCCTGATCACCTGCAGCAACGGTTGGCGGCGGTGCAACGGCCCCTGGCCCCCCGCGGCCGTTATGCCCCGTCGCCCACCGGGCCGCAGCACCTGGGCAATCTGCGCACGGCGTTGCTCTCCTGGTTGATCACCCGGCTGCAGGGGGGCGAATGGCTGCTGCGCATCGACGACCTCGACACCCCCCGCAACCGTCCCGGGGCCGAGGCGGCGATCCTGGCGGATCTCACCTGGCTGGGCCTGAGCTGGGATGGGCCGCCCCTGCGCCAGAGCGAGCGGCGGGGCCTGTACGCCACGGTGCTCTCCAGCCTGCGCCGCACCGGCTGCCTGTATCCGTGCCGTTGCAGCCGGCGCATGCTGGCGGACATCTCCGCCCCCCATGGCGCCGCTGCGGTGTATCCGGGCTTGTGCCGCGACAAGCCCCCGGCCTGGGGGCCCCAGCAGGGGCGGCTGCCCAGTTGGCGCCTCGCGCTGCAGCCCGGAGGCCTCACCTGGGAGGAGCGGCTGGGGCCCCCGGGCCGGCTCGATGCCTGCCAGCACGTGGGGGATGTGGTGCTGCGGCGGGCGGATGGGTTCCTGGCCTATCACCTGGCCACGGCGGTGGATGAGCTGCTGCTGGGCATCACCGATGTGGTGCGAGGCGCCGACCTCTGGGCCGCCACGGCACCGCAGGTGGCGGTGATCGACCGGCTGGGGGGCACGCCCCCGCGCTACTGGCATCTGCCGTTGTGGTGCGACGCCACCGGCCAGCGGCTCTCCAAGCGGGAGCAGGCCACCGGGCTCGAGCCCCTGCGGCAGCAGGGCCTCGATGGGCCGGCGGTGGTGGGGCTGCTGGCGGCCAGCCTGGATCTGGTGCCGCCGGGGTCGCGCCTCAGCCCCCAGGAGTTGCAGCAGCAGTGGGGCCTGGAGGCCCTGCAGCAGCGGCTCAGCCACCCCGCCAAGGCTTAAGGAAGCCTTCGGGATCAAACGGGGGAATCACGCCCACACTGAATCCATCAGAACGAGGCGGGTGATGGACAACGTGGAGGGTGCATGCCCCAGTTGCGGCGGCAGTGGCGTGCTGCGCACCGATGGCGCCAGTTACCGCACCTGTCTGGACTGCGTGGGCCAGGGGTCCCTGCCCCAGTTCGAGGCCAGCGATGAGCTTTCCCTGGCCATGGCACGGGCCATGGGGCAACGGGTGAACCGGGGCTTCCGGGGCGACCTCAGCGCTTGGATTTCTGGCGCCAGATGAAGAAGGTGGCGGTGGCCACCACCACCAGCAGCGGAGCCGCGGTGAGCAGCAGCAGCGCAACGGCGGTCCAGTCGGTGTACATCGCTGTCAGGCTTGCGGGCAGGGCCCATCATCTCAGCAGCGCCCCCATCGCCTGATCCCATGCCCGTGCACCTGATGCTGATGGTTGCACTGGCGCTGCTGCCCGGTGCCGCCAGGGCCGGGGTGGAGTTCACCGATTGCCAGCCCGTCTCCGGCGGGGGCATCACCTGCGACACCCAACCCACCGGCAACACCGCCGATGACGATGAGGCGGCCCGCTATGGGCTGTTCGATGAGGCCAGCCCCGGCTGGGCGGAATTCGACCCCTACGAGGGGTATGACGACATGCTCGGGGGCAACTGGACCTGATCCCCAGGGCGCTCCGTAGGATCCGCCCCAGCCTGCCGCCGCCGCGCCAGCCCCGATGGAGCTCACCTACCGCCCCCGCCGTCTGCGCCGTTCACCAGCCCTGCGGGCGATGGTGCGGGAGACCTCCCTCAGCCCGGCGGACTTCATCTATCCGTTGTTTGTGCATGAAGGGGCCAGCAACGAGCCCATCGGCGCCATGCCCGGCTGCCAGCGCTGGAGCCTGGAGGGCCTGGTGCAGGAGGTGGGGCGCGCCTGGGATCTCGGCATCCGCTGTGTGGTGCTGTTTCCCAAGGTGGCCGATGGCCTCAAAACCGAAGACGGCGCCGAGTGCTTCAACGAAGGCGGCCTGATCCCGCGGGCGATCCGACGGCTCAAACAGGCGCACCCCGGCATGGCGATCATGACCGATGTGGCCCTGGATCCCTACTCCTGCGACGGCCACGACGGCATCGTCAGCGAGGAGGGGGTGGTGCTCAACGATGAAACCGTGGCGCTGCTGTGCAAACAGGCGGTGGTGCAGGCCCGGGCCGGTGCCGATCTGATCGGCCCCAGCGACATGATGGATGGCCGTGTGGGTGCGATCCGCGAAGCCCTTGATGAGGAGGGCTTTGAGCACGTGGGGATCATCAGCTACACCGCCAAATACGCCTCCGCCTATTACGGCCCCTTCCGTGAGGCGCTGGATTCGGCGCCCCGGGCCGCCGCCAGCAAGCCGATCCCGAAGGACAAATCCACCTACCAGATGGATCCGGCCAACGCCCGCGAGGCCATCACCGAAGCCCAGCTCGATGAACAGGAGGGGGCCGACATCATGATGGTGAAGCCGGGGTTGGCTTACCTCGACATCATTTATCGCCTCCGCGAAGAGAGCGAACTGCCGATCGCGGCTTACAACGTGAGCGGTGAATACGCGATGGTGAAGGCCGCCGCCGAGAAGGGCTGGATCGACGAGCGTGCCGTGGTGTTGGAAACCCTGCTCTGCTTCAAGCGGGCCGGCGCTGACCTGATCCTCACCTACCACGCCTGTGATGCGGCGGCTTGGCTGCGGCAGGGCTGACACAGGGGCCTGGAGCCGTTCTGACAATCCGATGATCGCTTTCTAGCTTGGTGGGAACGGGGCACAGCGGTGGCCCCTCGGTCATGCCCCCATGAGCGAATCTGCGCCCCAGTCGAGCGGCTTGAGCCGCCGCGAAAGCCTCCAGATCGGTGCGCTGTCCTTGCTGGGATTGCTGGCGCCGGGGAGCGCCAAGCCCGCCGAGGCGGCGGCGCCACCCGCGGCCACGGGGGCCGCCGCCGCCAAGGGCAACGGCGACAAACTGGCCCCCGACCACGGTGTGCGGGTCACGGAGCGCCCCGCCGACTACATCACCCCCAAGGGGCTGAAGGTGGATCGCGAGATCGTCAACTTCAGCGATATCAAGTTCAAGCTCAACGGCTACGACCTGGGCAACCGCATCCTGGTGATGCCCCAGAAGATGGGCGGTGGTGTGAATCTGATCGATCTCGGCTCTGGCCGGGCCCTGGCCTCGCTCTGGTATTGGAACTACGGCGATTACAACCCCATCAGCCACCACATTCAGGCCTTCCCCAGCAGCAATCCCTACCAGGAATTCGAATTCATCAACAGCTGCCAGGGGGGCATGAATTCCCTGATCTACGGCATGCCCACGTCGGTGACCGACCCGCCGCCGGGCTTCAACATGTATCGCGTTCGCTTCAACGGCGATGTGATGGAGCTGGAGGAAAACATCTCCGAAACCACCGGCCTTGGCCTCGGGGTGCATACCACGATCCGCCCCTCCGACGCCAAGAGCTACTGCATTTCCGACGGGCAAAAAGACATTTTTGCCTGGTTTGATCGTGCCTCCACCCGGGTGCTCCAGGCCTTCCGCTACGACTGGGAAGGGGCCTCCCCCAACCTCGCCGATTGCTGGACCGGTGGCGGCGTGTTGAAGATCACGCGCATCAAGCCTGATCCCAGTACGGGTCTGTTTGATTTGCGCGGCACCAAGGGCATCAAGATCAACTGGGAAATGGTGCCCATGGGTGAACTGTTTGTGCCGGAGGGCAAGATCCCCGGCCCCAACGTGCGCGCCCTGACCGGTGCCGATGCCTTTGTGTGGCACCCGAGCGGCAAGTGGGGCGCCGAGATCATCCGCATGTTGGGGGGATGTGTGGTGCATGACGTTGAGAACCAGATGACCCCCGTGGCCTATTGCGCCTTCCCCAGTGCCTCGCCGGATACCTACCCGGTGGAGCAGATCGATGCCGACACCTGGCAGGTGGTGATTGACCGGGTGTACTCACCGGGCCATGAGCTGGGCTTCTCCCCCGATGGCAACCATCTGGTGATGATGAACAACGGGCTCGAGAACAGTGTGGGCATCTTCGATAGTTCCAACCCCGACCCTCGCCAGTGGACCAAGATCAAACAGATCGTGGATCCCACCTGGGGCAAGCGTTATCCCAGCCCCTTCCACATGGCGTTCACGCCGGACAGCAAAAAGATGTATCTGGTGGTGCTCAATCCGGCGCCGGGGCGCAGCGGCATCATGGTGGTGGATACGGCCACCTGGACGCCGATCAAGGAGCTGCAGAACATCACCCAGGACATGCAGTCCTGCACCATCACCCCCGATGGCAAGTTTCTGCTGGTGGCGGTGGGGGGCTTCCAGCGATACGCCTCCGGTGTGTTCGTGCTGGATGTGGAGAAGGATGAGCCCGTGGGCTTCATCCCCAACCCCGGCGGTCACCACGACCTCACCCTGGTGCCCACCAGCGTGGATCAGTTGAAGTTCTCCCGTTCCTGTGCCATGTGAGCGCTGGGCTGGTGTCATTGGCACGGCTCATCCTCAGCAACCTCACCCGTCGCCGGTTGCGCTCCGGGGTGCTGATGCTCGCGGTGAGCCTGGTGGCCGCCCTGGGATTCCTCAGCGTCAACCTGGTGGGCCGATTGGAGCGCTCTCTGCTGCAGGGGTTTGAGCGGCTGGGGGCCGATCTACTGGTTGTGAACGCCGACGCCCGGGTGAACCTCACCCAGGCGCTGCTCACCGTGGAGCCGGAGGCGCCACCCTTCCAGCCTGCGCAGCTGGCGGCGGTGGCCGGCTTGCCCCAGCAGCTCTCCATCAGCCCCCAACGGGCCGTGCGCAGCGATGGTCAGCTGGCGATGGAGCTGGGGTTGGACCACGGCAGCACCGTGCCTCTTTATGGCATTGATCCCGATCACGACACCACGGTGTTGCCATGGTTGGAGGATCACCGCGGCATTGATTTCCAGGCGGGCCAGGTGATCCTTGGCCACCGCCTGCGCGGCCGCCAGGGCGATCGCTTGCGTGTGCGGGATCACACCTTCCAGATCTATGGCCGCCTGGCCCCCACCGGTGTTCCCTCCCACGAGAGCGGACTGTTCTTCACCCTTGACGACCTTGCGGAGCTGTTGCCCAGTGCGACCGCCGATGGCTTGGGCGTCAATGGTCTGTTGATCCAGGCCCCTGCCGATGAGCCCATCGATCAGGTGCGTTTCAGCCTGCTGGCGCAGCTGCCCGGTGTGAAGGTGGTGGGCGGTCGCACCCTGGTGGCGATGGTGCGCCAGGGCGGCACCCTCACCCTGCAGCTGTTGGGGGCGCTCAGTGGGGTGCTGTTGTTCAGCGTGCTGTTGCTGATCAGCCTCTACTACGTGGGCATCGCGGCGGAGCGGCGCCAGGAGCTGGGGCTGCTGCTCAGCCTGGGGGCCACGCCGCTGCAGTTGGTGGGCTTGCTGGTGGGGGAGGCCACCGTGCTCTGTGCTGCCGGTGGGGCCCTGGGGTTGGGCGCGGCCGCCGGGCTGCAAGCGGTACTGAATCCGCTGCTGGCCCTGCGGCTCACCGAGGCGGGATTGCTGCTGCCGGAGGCCTCCCCCGTGCAGTTGGTGCGGCTCGGGCTGCTGCTCTGGACGCTGATGACCAGCCTCGGTGCCGTCGCGGCCCTGTTGGCCAGTGCAGCGCTGCTGCGCCGTGACCCGCTGCTGTTGGTGCAGAACGATGGCTGAGTGGCTGCTTCGGGCCGATGGCCTGCGCAAGCGTTACGGCGCGGCGGGGGTGGTGGAGGCCAGCGTGGGCATTGGCCCGGGGGATTGTGTGGCGGTGTTGGGGCGTTCGGGCTCGGGTAAATCCACCCTGATGGCGATGCTGGCGGGCCTGAGCCGGCCGGAGCGGGGCACGGTGCAGCTGCAGGCTGAGGCCTGCCGGCATGGCGGCGGTGGGGAGCCGCTGGATCTGTGGGCGCTCTCCAGCGCCGAGCGCTGCCGCCTGCGGCGCGGCCCCATCGGCTTCATCAGCCAATTCACAAGCCTCCTGCCGGCCCTCAGCACCCTCGACAACGTGCTGTTGCCGGCCTTGCTCGCCGGCCGCCGCCGTGATGCCGCCCTGCTGGCCCAGGCCCAGCGGTGGCTGGAGGCGGTGCAGTTGGACCATCGCCAGCAGGTGTCGGCGGGGTGTCTGTCCGGAGGCGAGCAGCGGCGGGCGATCGTGGCGCGAGCCCTGCTCACCAACCCCGCCCTCCTGTTGGCGGACGAGCCCACCAGCAACCTGGATGGGGCGAGCGAAACGGCGCTGTTCACCCTGCTGCAGGATCTCTGCCGCAGTGCTGGCACCGCCCTGCTGATGGTGACCCACAGCGAAACCCTGGCGGCGCACTGTGACCGCACCCTGTGCCTGGAGGCGGGGGTGTTGCGGGATGGGGCGTTATCGGTTGCAGCCACTGCCCTGGCGGCGCCAGCACCCATCGCTCCAGCGGAGGCGGTGCCCGATCGAGCTCGCCGGCGTCTGCTGATCGGAGCAGCCCTGGCGGGCCTGGGGGTTGCGGCGGGTGCGGCGGGGCAGCGGTGGTGGCGGGGCCAGCAACGGGCACTGCTGCAGCGCCGGGATCAACTGCAGCGCTTGGCCTTCAGCGGACTCTCCGCGGAGCTCACCGCCCTGGAGCGCTTGGGGCCGGCCGGCTATCGCGGCACGATCGCCGTGGACAACCTCGATCGGCTGCAGTCGCTGTATCTGCTGCCCCTGGATGTGCAGATGTACGTGCAACAGGGATCCCGCTGGAATCCCTATAGCGCCGCCTGGAGTGACGGCAGCCGCTCCGTGCTCGCGGTGCAGCGGCCCCTGGCCGTGCATTTCGATCTGTTGGATCTGCCGTCGCGCTTCACCGAATTGGTGCCGGGCTACATGCATGTGCGCCTGGACGTGACCTACGCCATCGCCGATCGCCCCGATCCCGATGCCGTTCCGGTGGAACGGCGCGATTCCTTTTTTGTCTACCTGTTACCGGTGAACCCGGATCCGGAGCGGATCGCGCTGAACGCCTTCCCCGGCGACGTGCCGTTGTTCATCCCGATGCCCCCCCATTAGGGCTGGCGTGCGCAGGGCCGCTGCGCTCGGGGTTGTCAGTGCTGGTGCTGTGGCTGACCGTGCTGTTTGCAGGGCATCCATTGGTGGCCCATGCGGTGGGCACCTTCGCAGTGGAAGTGTTTCCGGGCGGCCTGTTCGGCCTCCGCCTGGGTGCCATAGAGGGCCGGCACGGCGGCGGGTTTGGTGCTCTGTTCCGCCCGGCCCGCTGCGGGCAGTAGCAGCAGAGCCGAGCCCAGCAGCACCCCCCTGAGCCCGTGGCTCCGCAGGGGCGTGGCTGAGGGGAATCGCGGCATCGCTCGTCTTCGGTTTGCTCCAGGATTCCACGGATCTCCCCAACTGGTGCACCCCCCGCCGCCCGGGGTGGTCTGCGGAAACCCGAGAATGGGAGCAGCAGCAGCTCCATCCATGGCGGATCCGCACGCGGCTCAGCATCGCCTCGGCCATGTGGCCCTGCGCGTGCAGGACATGGCCCGGGCCAAGGCCTTCTACCTGGGCCTCGGCCTGCGGCTCACCTGGGATGCCGACGATTGGTGTTACGTGCAGTGGCCGGACAGCGGCGAAGGCATCGCCCTGCTCAGCCCGGACTACCGCGCCGCGGGCCCCCATTTCGCCTTCCATTTCCACGACCGCTCCGAGGTGGATCGCATCCGAGAGCAGCTGGTGGGCCAGGGCCACAGCTGCGGCCCGGTGCATGACCACCGCGATGGCACCGCCTCCTTCTACCTGCAGGATCCGGAGGGCAACTGGCTGGAGATGCTCTATGAGCCCGCCGCCGGTCTGCCCTCCAACGTGGGGGCCGAGCCGATCCCCTTGGTGCGGGCGTGAGCGCATCGGCGATTCAGCAGGAGGCCCTTGAGCTGCTGGAGTGGCCGCGGCTGGCCCAGCACCTCGCCGGCTTCGCCAGCACCGCCCTTGGCCGGCAGCGTTGTCTGGCGTTGCCCCTCGCACCCAGCCCGGAGGCGAGTGCACGGCTGCTGGCGGAAACCACCGAGCTGATCGCCCTCGATGGCCTCACGGAGGGGGGGCTGAGTTTTCAGGGGGTGGCCGACCTCAGCCGCACCCTGCAGATCTGCGCCAAGGGCGGCACCGCCAGTGGCGATGACCTCCTGGCGGTGGCCACCACCCTGGCGGCGGCACGGCGATTGCGGCGCCAGATCGACGAGCCGGCCCTGCGGCCCGTGTGCTCCGCCCTGGTGGAGGAGTTGCGCACCCTGCCGGAGCTGGAGCAGCGCCTCTATTTCTGCCTCGAGGAGAGCGGCCGGGTGGCGGACCGCGCCAGCCCTGCCCTGGGGGAGCTGCGCCGGCAACTGGCGGCCGTGCGCCAGGAGCGCCGTGAGCGCCTCAACGGGCTGATGCGCAGTTTTGCGGCCCTGCTGCAGGACACCGTGGTGGCGGAGCGCAATGGTCGCCCCGTGCTGGCGGTGAAGGCGGGGGCCGCCGCCCAGCTGCCGGGCCTGGTGCACGACAGCTCCGCCTCCGGCAGCACCGTGTTCATTGAGCCCCAGGCGGTGATCCCGCTGGGCAACCGCATCCGCCAGCTGGAGGGCCAGGAGCGGGAGGCGGAGCAGGCCGTGTTGCAGGAGCTGAGCACCCTGGTGGCGGCGGAGCTGCCGGCCCTCGAGCAGTTGCAGCAGGTGCTGGTGCAGCTGGATGCGGCCCTGGCCCGGGCCCGCTATGGCCAGTGGATGGGCGCCGTGCGTCCGCAGCTCGAGGGCGATCCCCTGGCGCCGCTGCAGCTCGAAGACCTGCGTCATCCCCTGTTGCTCTGGCAGGAGCGCCGCGATGGGGGCGCGGCCGTGGTGCCCGTGAGCGTGCGCGTGGAGGGGCCCCTGCGGGTGGTGGCGATCACGGGCCCCAACACCGGCGGCAAAACCGTGACCCTCAAGAGCATCGGTCTGGCGGCCCTGATGGCCCGGGCCGGGTTGTTCGTGCCCTGCGGCGGCACCCCGCGCTTGCCCTGGTGCCGGCAGGTGCTGGCGGACATCGGCGATGAGCAGTCGTTGCAGCAAAACCTCTCCACCTTCAGCGGCCATGTGCGCCGCATTGCCCGGATCCTGGAGGCGTTGCCGCCGGCGGGGGCGGATCTGGCCGGTCTCGGCGGTGCCGATCTGGTGCTGCTGGATGAGGTTGGGGCCGGCACCGACCCCGCGGAGGGCACCGCCCTGGCCATTGCCCTGTTGCGGCAATTGGCGGAGCGGGCCCGGCTCACCATCGCCACCACCCACTTCGGGGAACTCAAGGCCCTCAAGTACAGCGACGATCGCTTCGAGAACGCCTCCGTGGCCTTCGACGTGGAGACCCTCTCGCCCACCTACCGGTTGCAATGGGGCATTCCGGGCCGCAGCAATGCCCTGGCGATTGCCTCCCGCCTGGGGCTGGATGCCGCCGTGCTGGAGCAGGCCCAGGGGTTGTTGGCCCCCAGCGGTGAAGGGGAGGTGAACCAGGTGATCGCTGGCCTGGAGAGCCAGCGCCAGCGCCAGCAGGAGGCCGCCGAGGAGGCCGCTGCCCTGTTGGCCCGCACGGAATTGCTGCATGAGGAGCTGTTGGAGCGCTGGCAGCAGCAAAAGCAGCAGAGCGCCGAATTGCAGGAGCAGCGGCGCCTGGAGCTGGAGCGCTCGATCCGCGATGGCCAGCAGGAGGTGCGGCGCATCATCCGCCGCCTGCGCCAGGGCCGTGATGGCGACACCACCCGCCTGGGGGAGACGGCCCGCCGCGCCGGCCAACGCCTCAAGACCCTGCAGCAGCAGCATCGCCCCGCCCCCGAGCGGCGCGACCACCAGGGCTGGCTGCCCAAGCTCGGCGATCGGGTGCGCGTGCTCTCCCTGGGCAAGGCCGGTGAGGTGCTCGCCCTCTCCGCCGATGGCCGAGAACTCACCGTGCGCTGCGGTGTGATGCGCCTCAACCTGGAGCTCTCCGCCATCGAAGGCCTCAACGGCGAGAAGCCCGCGCCGCCACCGCCGCCCCAGGTGGCGATCCGCAGCAGCCGGCGCCTCGGCGGTGGCCCCCAGGTGCGCACCGAGCGCAACACCGTGGACGTGCGCGGCCTGCGGGTGCACGAGGCGGAGGCGGCGGTGGAGGACCAACTGCGAACCGCCAGTGGCCCGCTGTGGGTGATCCACGGCATCGGCACCGGCAAGCTCAAGCGCGGCCTGCGGGAGTGGCTGGCCACGCTCCCCTACGTGGAGCGTGTGAGCGATGCGGAGCAGGGGGATGGCGGCCCCGGCTGCAGCGTGATCTGGCCGAAGTAGGGCTCAGCCCAGCGGCGGCAGCAGCGGCTCGGGAGCCACTGGGGTGGCCACGGGCGCGGGCGGCAGGGCGTCACCGCCGTTGTCGAACAGTCGCCAGCCGCCGGGCTCCACCTCCAGGTGCACGGTTTCGCCAGGGGCCACCCGCTGGTCGGGTTCGGCCCGCAGCTGCACCAGCTGATCCCCCTCCAGCAACCGGCAGGTGAGCAGCTGTTCGTTGCCCAGGCTCTCCACATGGCAGAGCTCCGCGGGCAGGTTGCGGTTGGTGGCGGGGGCCAGCCGCAGGTGTTCTGCCCGGAGGCCGCCGGTGAGGGCGTCGGGGCCGCCCCGGCTCTGCCACTGCTCCAGGGCGGCGCGCACCGGGCCCTCCAGCAGGAAGCGGCGCCCCCCCAGCTGCAGTTGGCCGTTGCCCACCGCCTGCACCGGCAGCAGGTTCATGGGTGGGCTACCGATGAACTGGGCCACAAACAGATTGCTGGGCCACTGATACAGCTCCATCGGCGTGCCCAGCTGCTGCAGCTGGCCGCGGTTGAGCACGGCGATGCGATGGCCCATGGTCATCGCCTCCACCTGGTCGTGGGTCACGTACACCGTGGTGGTGCCCAGCCGTCGCTGCAGCTCCACGATCTGGGCGCGGGTGCCCGTGCGCAGCTTGGCGTCGAGGTTGCTGAGCGGTTCATCCATCAGGAACACCGCCGGCTGGCGCGCGATGGCGCGGCCCAGGGCCACCCGTTGTTTCTGGCCGCCGGAGAGCTCCTTGGGCAGCCGATCCAGCAGGTGATCGAGCTCCAGGGTGCTGGCCACCTCGCTGATGCGCTGTTGGATCCGGCTTTCCCGGCTGGAGGGAAACCGCAAGGGACTGGGGAGGCCGGCGCTGGCCCGGTGCAGCCCATCGGCCAGTTGCTGCAGGGGCGTGCGCCGCCGCTGGCGCCGCAGCCCGAAGCCGATGTTGTCCGCCACGCTCAGGTGCGGATACAGGGCATAGCTCTGGAACACCATCGCCACGTCCCGTTGGGCGGGCCGCAGCTGGGTGACGCAACGGTCCCCCACAACGATGTCGCCGCCGGTTGGCGATTCGAGGCCCGCCAGCAGCCGCAGCAGGGTGCTCTTGCCGCAGCCCGAGGGGCCCACCAGCACCAGGAATTCCCCATCGGCGATGGCCAGATCGAGCTGGCGCAGCACCTCCACCGGCGCGCTGCCCCGCCGGGGTGGGTAGGTCTTGCTGACCTGCTGGAACCGAACCTCTGCCAACCCCTGGGCCCGCGGCGGCCCGATCCTAGGGTTGATCAAATGCAGTTCATTGATCAGGCCCGCATTGCGGTGCAGGCCGGCCGCGGCGGTGACGGCATCGTGGCCTTCCGCCGGGAGAAGTACGTGCCGGCCGGCGGCCCCTCCGGCGGTGATGGCGGCCGCGGCGGCGATGTGTGGCTCGAGGCCGATCCCAACCTGCAGACCCTGCTCGACTTCAAATACAAGCGCCTGTTCGAGGCGGTGGATGGTCGCCGGGGCGGCCCCAACAAGAGCACCGGCGCCAGCGGCGACCACCTCACCATCAAGGTGCCCTGCGGCACGGAGGTGCGCGACCTGCGCACCAACATCCTGCTGGGGGACCTCACCGATAAGGGCCAACGCCTGCTGGTGGCGGTGGGGGGCCGCGGCGGCCTGGGCAACGCCCACTACCTCAGCAACCGCAACCGCGCCCCGGAGAAATGCACCGAGGGCCGCGACGGTGAAGCCTGGAACCTGCAGCTGGAGCTGAAGCTGCTGGCGGAGGTGGGGATCATCGGCCTGCCCAATGCCGGCAAGAGCACCCTGATTTCGGTGCTCTCTTCAGCCCGCCCCAAGATCGCCGACTACCCCTTCACCACCCTGGTGCCCAACCTGGGGGTGGTGCGCCGGCCCACCGGCGATGGCACCGTGTTCGCCGACATCCCAGGGCTGATTGCCGGGGCGGCCCAGGGGGCGGGGCTGGGGCACGATTTTCTGCGCCACATCGAGCGCACACGGCTGCTGATCCACCTGGTGGATTCCAGCTCCGAAGACGTCGTCCGCGACCTGCAGGTGGTGCAGCAGGAACTGCAGTCCTATGGCAACGGTCTCAGTGAGCGGCCCACCCTGGTGGCCCTCACCAAGATTGAGTTGCTGTTGGAGGAGGAGCTCCAGGCCCGCCGGCAGCTGCTGGAGCAGAACTGCGGCGGGCCCGTGCTCGCGATTTCGGCGGCCGCGGCGCGAAACCTGGATCAGCTACTGGCGGCCACCTGGCAGCAGCTGGGGATCTGAGGTCAGATCCCCGAAGCGACGATCAGTCGTCGTAGACCAGGCACTCAGGGGCTTCGGGGTTCAGGTCGCAGAACACCTCGAGCGGGGTGGGGTCATGGTTGTCCCCGGGGTGGTGGGCCTTGTACTCCTCGAGGTCCTTGAGTTCGCCTTCGAGGTGACGCACCTTGCTGGCATCGCCGGCCTCCAGGGCCGCTGCGATCTCGGACTTGTCCTTGGCGATGTGCTCGTCGATGGTGTTCATGGAAGGGGCCGGAGATGCTCGGGCCGCTCGACGTCGCGCACACCATACGGGTGCCCGGGCGCCAGTGCCGGGGTTTGTGGTGGGCTTCTGATGCTGGCCCTTGCGGCGCATTGGCGCCGCCGTGGCTAGGAGAGAAGCAGCTGCACAGCTGTCCCATGGCCCGGATCCGTCAACGGCGGGATCGCCATTTCATCGATGACCATGGCCAGCTGTTCTGGATCAACGGCCCCGACCACCACTGCTACCTCTCGGAGCAGCGTCAGTGGCGCCAGGGGCTCAGCTTTGAGGAGGTGCTCGAGTGGAAGCAGTGCTCCCCCAGCGGCCTGGTGAGCCAGCGCTTCACCTCCCTGCTGGCGGCCTGTGAGGCCTTCGAGCACAACCAGGTCACCTGGTCGCTCGACCTCTACCTGCGCCGCATGGGCGATGAGATGGCCCTGCAGCGGGGCTGTGATGACTACAAGCCCACCGCCATGAAGGAGGAGGAGGCCCGTGGTGCCCGCCCCCGCCAGCAGCCCTGGCTCACCGCTGCGGCGGCCGGCAGCGGCGCCCCCGCTGCCCCCATCGCGCCCCGCTGCGACCTGAGCGCCCGCCCCAGCTGCGCCCCCGGGGAGGCCCCCCACCTGCAGCGCCGTCGCCGCAGCAGTGCGGCCCAGGGCGCAGGGATCAGCCCGGCAGCTCGCTGAGCTCCAGCCAGCGCTCCTCCCCCTGTTCGATGCGCAGCAGCAGCTCGCTGAGCTCCTGGCTGAGCAGCTCCAGGGCGCCGTAATCCGCACCCCCCGTCGCCAGCCCCCGCTCCAGCTCCTGGCGCCGGGCTTCCCACTGGGGCAGCTCGGTCTCCAGGGCCTGCAGTTCGCGGGTTTCCTTGAAGCTTCGCCGCCGCTGCTTCGGCGCCGCAGGCTGGGGGGCGGTGGGCTCGGTGCTGGGGGTGGGCGTTGACGCGCTGGCATGGCCTTTGGCGGCCCCCTGCCGCTCCAGGTAGGCGCTGTAGTTGCCCTCAAAGCGCTGCAGCCGTCCCCCGTCGAAGCAGAACAGCCGGTCCACCGTGCGATCGAGGAAATAGCGGTCGTGGGACACCACCACCACGCAGCCCCGGAAGTCCTCCAGGAAGTCCTCCAGCACCGTCAGGGTCTGCACGTCCAGGTCGTTGGTGGGCTCATCCAGCAGCAGCACGTTGGGGGCTTCGATCAGCAGGCGGCAGAGGTGCAGCCGCCGCCGTTCGCCGCCGGAGAGCTTGCTCACCGGCTGGTGCTGCTGGGCCGGGGGAAACAGAAACCGCTCCAGCAGCTGGGCGGCGCTGAGGGTGCTGCCCTCCAGTTCGATGGAGCTGGCGGCGTCCTTCACCACATCGATCAGCTTGCGCTCGCGGCCGGCGGCATCGGTGCCATCCAGCAGCTGGTGGCTGTGCTGATCGAAATAGGCCAGCTTCACGGTGCCGCCCAGTTCGATGCGGCCCCCGTGGGGCTGGCGCCGGCCGGCGATCAGATCCAGCAGGGTGGATTTACCCACACCGTTGGGGCCGATGATCCCGATACGGTCCTCCGGGCTGAAGTCGTAGCTGAAGTCCCGCAGCAGCGGCGCGGCTCCGGCCTCGCGGGCCGCCTCGCTGGCCCACACCTGCAGCGCCTCCGCCTCGATGGCCCGTTTGCCCAGGCGCCGCTGGTTGCTGGCCAGGCTCACCTGCCCCTTCACCTGCCGTTTGGGGATCTCCTGCAGGGCTTCAATCCGCTGGATGCGGGCCTTCTGCTTGGTGCTGCGGGCCTTGGGGCCCCGGCGCAGCCACTCCAGCTCCCGCCGCAGCACCCCCTTGAGCTTCGCTTCGCTGGCGGCCGCTGACTCCTCCTGCTCCGCCTTGCGGCCCAGGTAGGTGGCGTAGTTGCCGCTGTAGCTGCGGGCCTCGCCCCGGTCCACCTCCACGATCCGGTCGGTCACCTGATCGAGCACGTAGCGGTCGTGGGTGATCAGCACCAGGGCGCCGCGGAAACGCTGCAGGTAGCCCTGCAGCCACTGGATGCAGTCGGCATCGAGGTGGTTGGTGGGTTCATCCAGCAGCAGCACATCCGGATCCGCCACCAGGGCGGCCGCCAGGGCCAGCCGTTTGCGGTAGCCGCCGGAGAGGTCGCCCACGCGGCGCTGGGTGTCGCCGATGCCCAGCTGCTGCAGCACCTCGCGGATCTGCTGCTCCAGCCCCCAGGCCTGGCTCTGGTCCATGCGGGCATTGAGGCTGCTGAGCTCCGCCAGCAGGGCGGTGTCATCGCGCCCCTCCCCGTGGGCCAGGGCCAGGGCATCGCTGAGGGCCGTGTAGCGCCCCAGCAGTTCCATCTTTTCGCCGCTGCCGGCAAACACCTGCTCCAGCACGGTGCGCTCCGGATCCATCTCCGGCTCCTGGCTCACCAGCACGATCCGCGCCTGGGGCAGCACCCGCCGCTGGCCGGCGCCTGGCGGCTCCAGGCCCGCCAGCAACTTGAGCAGCGTGGATTTGCCGGCGCCGTTGGGGCCGATCAGCCCCAGCCGCTCCCGCTCCCCCACATGCAGGGTGAGGTTGTCGAACAGGGTGCGGATGCCGAAGTCCTTGCGGACCTCCACCAGGCTGATCAGGCTCAAGGGCTGGGGCGTTACCGCTGGGACTCCAGATAAGCAAACACGCTCTTGTCGCCCACATCGGCGGCGGCAGCCATGGGGAATTTGCGCAGGCAGAGCACCAGCAGCAGAGCCGCCTCCAGCCCCAGCAGCAGCGCCGTGCCGCCCCCGGGCAGTAGGCCGCTCAGGTGCCCCAGCAGCGCCACCGGCAGCAGCAGGGTGACGCCGATGGCCTCCGGCCGCCGGAAACAGAAGAACTCCTTGAAGCCGATGCCCGCCAGGGCCGCGAAGAAGGGCCCGATCGCCCAGATCCAGCGGCCATCCGCCGCCACCGCCTGGGCCATGCCGCTCGGGCCCGCCTGGATCGCCAGGGCCACAAACCCCAGGCTGCCCACCAGCCACAGCAGCTGCAGGGCCCGGTGCAGCGGCCGCAGGTAGATGTGAATCCAGCGCAACGCCAGCCCCACGCCGGCTAGCAGCGGCAGCAGCCAGGGCCACAGCCAGCCGCCTCCCCAGCGCTGCCACTGCAGCAGCAGGGCCGCCTGGGCGAGGGCGGCGGTGAACAGCGCCAGCCGGTAGCCCAGCACCTCGCGGCGATCGGCATCGGTGATGCGGAAGGGGCCGTAGACCCCCTCGAACACCACATCGGCGGGCAGGTCGCTGGCGCTGGTCATGGCTGCACCTGGGCTTGCACCAGTGTGGCCAGGGACGGCCCGGCGGGCACGATCCCGGAGGGGTGGAGCGGGAACAGGGCGCCGAAGTAGTCCTGGCGCCAGGCCTGGTCGCAGCAGCTGGCGGCCACCCCAGGCAGCGCAAAAAACCGTTGCCGCCAGCCCCACAGGGCCGGCAGCTGCCAGAGGGGCTGGCGGCTGACGCCGAACAGGGGCCCGTACACCAGTTCCAGCCGGATCAGGGTGGGGAACAGCTGCACGTCCGCGAGGCTGAGCTGGGGGCCACACAACCAGGGGCCACCGGCGCCCAGCGCCGCTTCCGCCTGCTGGAGGGTGGCGAACAGGGCCGCCTCAGCCCGGTCGTAGGCCGCCTGGGTGCGGGCGAAGCCGCAGCGGTAGACGCCGTCGTTGACGCTGCCCTGCAGCCGCTCCCGCCAGCCCTCGATGGCCTCCCGCAGGGGCTGAGGTTCCAGGTCGGGGGCATCGGCGGCGGCGGGCCAGGCGTTGAGCAGCTCCATCAGGCGGGCGCTTTCGCCCACCACCACCCGGCCGCTGGCCCGCTCCACCAGCACCGGCACCGTGGCCCGTTGGCCGGGGTCGGCGCCGGCGCGTTGGTAGAGCTCCTGCAGGGTGTCGCAGCCCAGAAAGGGCTGGCTGAAGCGCCAGCGCCCTTCCTCCGGATCCGGCTCCACCGTGAGCAGGTCGATGCTCCCCTGCAGCTGCCGCAGCAGCCACACCAACCAGGCCCGGTGCGCCCAGGGGCAGCTGCGCCCCACGATCAGCACATGGCCGCCGGCGGCGCCGGCGTTGGCCGGCACGGGTGGCGGCTGGGTGAAGGCCCCGGCGGGCCGGATGTAGTTGCCGTCGGCATCGGCGGGCCCCAGCCCGCCCATCAACCGCTGCCACTGCCAGTGCCAGCCCGTGCGGGCGGCACGCACCACGGCCGGGGGGATCGCCATCGGCGTTTGCGCCTCACTGCTGCCAGGCTGGCGCAAGAGGCAGCGGGAGAACAGGCCATGGCCCAGGGCCGCGTGCTGGTGGTGGCCGCCACCCACGGCAACGAGCGCAACGCCCCCTGGTTGCTGGAGCAGTGGCGCCAGCGGCCTGAGCTGTTGGCCGCGGCGGGGGTGGAGCTGGCCCTGGAGCTGGGGAACCCCGAGGCCCTGGCCGCCAACCGCCGCTACATCGACCGCGACCTCAACCGCAGCTTTGCGCCGGAGCTCCTGGCGGACCCCAGCCGCCAGGAGCTGGAGGTGCAGCGGGCCCGGCAGCTGCTGGCCCGCTTCGGCCCCGATGGCGACCAGCCCTGCAGCGTGGCCCTCGATCTGCACAGCACCACCAGCGCCATGGGCAATTCCCTGGTGGTGTACGGCCGCCGGCCCGCCGATCTGGCCCTGGCGGCGGGGGTGCAGGCGCGGCTGGGCTTACCGGTGTATCTGCATGAGGCCGATGCCGCCCAGACGGGTTTCCTGGTGGAGCGTTGGCCCGCCGGCCTGGTGATCGAGGTGGGGCCGGTGCCCCAGGGGTTGCTGAGCGCCAGCATCTGCCGCCAGACCCAGCTCGCCCTGGAGGCCTGCCTGGCGGTGCTGGCCCAGGCCCGGGCCGGGCGGCTGCGGCTGCCTGAAGCGCTGTGGGTGCATCGCCATGCCGGCAGCGTTGATCTGCCCCGCCATGGCGATGGCCGCCCCGCCGCCGCCGTTCACCCCCTCCGCCAGCACCGCGATTGGCGCCCCCTGACGCCGGGGGATCCCCTCTTCTGGAGTGCCGATGGCACGGTGATCGCCTACGAACCCGGCGCCAACCCCGCGGCCCGTTGGCCAGTGTTCATCAACGAGGCGGCCTACGGCGAGAAGGGCATTGCCCTCAGCCTCTGCCAGCGGGAACGTTGGGGTTGTGAGCTGGGCTGGGGGGATGCCCTGGCGGCCCTTTAGCCACAGGCCCAGGTGCCCTGCTCCTTGGTGCAGGGCAGATCGCTGTTGCTGCCATCGGCCCAATAGATGCGCAGGCGGTCGTCGGCACTGCCCATGCGGAAGGTGAGCGACTTCACTGGCCCCGCCGGGGCTTTGCCGCCACGGTCGGCGCTGTTGGGGCCATCGGGAGCGTTGAGGCGCTGCTCCAATTGCTGCAGGCGCAGCTCCAGCCGCTCCAGCCGCTGGCTTTCACTGGGGCCCCGTTGGCAGCCCGCCAGCACCAGGGCCGCGGCCAGGAGAAGCAGGGGGGTGCGCATGGCGAGGGGGGCGTTGGGTCACTCCTAGCAGTGATGCGGCGCTTTGGCCGGTGATCTTTGCCGGCTTGAAATGCGCTGCGATTGGATCACGCTGCGAACCGCTGCACAGCGCCGCAACCGTTGCCGCAACGTGGGGGATCAGTCGCCGTTGCAATGGGGCAAAAACAACGTCGCACCTGCGCTGAGGGCGGCTGTTGATGACTGGAATGGAAACAAAAAGCCGGTGACTGGATTTGAACCTGCGACCTACTGATTACGAATCAGTTGCTCTACCACTGAGCTACACCGGCAGCGTTGAGAAACTAGCATTCAGCCCCACATGCAATCGAGGCCGCTCCATGGCTGGTTCGGATCCGGCCCGCAGCGGCCCCCCGTCGTTGGATCCAGCCCTGCGCTCGCGGCTGTTGCAGGAGGCCCGCACCCCCTGGCGGGGGCTGCGGCGGGGCCTATGGCTCGCCTTCACCGCCTCCGGTGCCATCGGTCTGGCCACCATGGCCCTCCGCGCCTCCGCCGGGGAGCTCGTCGCCCTCAGCGACCTCGGCATCCAGGTCGGCGCCGTCGTGCTGTTCGGTGGGCTGCTCTGGTTCGACCGCAACCGCAGCGTCGACGACGACAACGGCTGAGGCCGGGAGCGGCTCCTCCTCGGCTTGCTCGGGCTCGGGTTCGGGCACTGGTTCGGGTTCGGGTGCTGGTTCGGGCGCCGGGGCGGCTTCGGGATCCGGTTCGGCGGCTGACTCAGGCTCAGCTGCAGGCTCAGGTGCCGGCTCGGGCTCCGGCTTGGGCGCTGGTGGCGGCTCCGGCAGGTCGAGGGGGGGCAACAGCAGCAGCGGCAGCCCCAGGTTGAGGCGTTGCTGAGCCGCCTGGCTCTGGCTGAGGGGCAGGGTCTGCTCCAGCTGCTGGGCCGAACGGCTGAACAGCCACAGCACCTGCACCAGCTGTTGCCACTGCCAGAGCATCAGGGCCAGCAGCGGCAGGGCCACCAGCAGCCCCACCAGCCGCGGGCTGGCATTCAGGGGCGACCAGGCCCAGGCCATGCCCGCCGCCGCATCCGACCACCACAGCAGCGGCAGCAGCAGCAGGCTGCCGCCGGCCGCCACCAGTTTCAGGGGCAGGGCGGTCTGCAGGGCACTGAGGCGCAGCTGATCGGGCCGCCGCCCCCGCAGGGGCACCTGCACCACCAACAGGGACCACAGATCAGGCGGCAACCGCCAGAACAGCACCGCCGGCGCCAGGGCCCCCAGGGCCCAGGCCAGCACCCGCTCAAACCCCGGGAACAGCCCGGGGTCCGACCCCGCCAACACCAGCAGCAGCGCCAAGGCCTCCAGGGGCAGGGCGGCGAGCCCCAGCAGCTGGATCCACAGGAGTGGTTCGCGTCGTGCCGGATTCACGCTCTCGCGCCGCTGGGGGTCAGGTGCTCAGTGTGCGCCGTTGGGTCACCAGTTTGTAGGCCTCCACCCGATCGCCGTCCTGCCAGTTGGCGAAGCGATCGCAGCCGATGCCGCATTCGAAACCGGTGGCCACCTCCTTCTGGTCGTCCTTGCCGCGGCGCAGGGAGTCGAGGTCGCCCTCGAACACCTTCTCCTTGCCGCGCCAGACACGCACCCGGCAGTTGCGCTGCAATTTGCCGTTGGTGACGTAGCAACCCGCCACGGCGCTCTTGCCGATGCTGAACACGGCCCGCACCTCGGCTTCGCCCAGGTTTTCCTCCACCATCTCGGGCTCCAGCAGGCCCTCCATGGCCATCTGGATTTCCTCGAGCAGTTTGTAGATCACGTCGTAGTCGCGCACATCCACACCGGTGGCGTCGGCGGCGCGCTTGGCGCCGGGGGCCATGGAGGTGTTGAAGCCCACGATCACGGCGCCGGAGGCGGCGGCCAGGTCCACGTCGGTTTCGGTGATCTCGCCCGGGGCCGACAGCAGCACCCGCACCTGCACCTCCTCCTGGGGCAGCTGTTCCAGGGAGCCGAGGATCGCCTCCACGGAACCCTGCACGTCGGCCTTGAGGATCAGGTTGAGCTCCTTGAGCTCCCCTTCGCTCGCCTGGCCGGACATGGACGCCAGCGACACCCGGCGCGAGGCCATCTGTTGGGCCAGGCGGGTGGCGCGGGCTTCGGTGGCGCGATCGCCCACCACGGCCCGGGCGCTCTTCTCGTCCGGGTACACCTCGAATTCATCGCCGGCGGTGGGCACTTCGCTGAAGCCGAGGGCCTCCACGGCGTAGGAGGGGCCGGCCTCCTTCACGCGCTTGCCGGTGTCGTCCACCATGGCGCGCACCTTGCCCAGCACCGGGCCCGCCGCCACCACGTCGCCGGTGCGCAGGGTGCCGTTCTGGATCAGCAGGGTGGCCACGGGGCCCTTGGCCTTGTCGAGGTGCGCCTCGATCACGGTGCCCTTGGCCATCCGGTCGGGGTTGGCCTGCAGGTCCTCCACTTCGGTGACCAGCAGGATCATCTCCAGCAGCTTGTCGATGTTCTCGCCCTTGACGGCGCTCACCGGCACCATCACGGTGTTGCCGCCCCAGTCCTCCGCCACCAATTCCTGGGCGGAGAGCTCCTGCTTCACCCGGTCGGGGGAGGCCCCCTCCTTGTCGATCTTGTTGATGGCCACCACGATCGGCACCTTGGCGGCGCGGGCGTGGCTGATGGCCTCCAGGGTCTGGGGGCGCACGCCGTCATCGGCGGCCACCACCAGCACGGCCACGTCGGTCACCTTGGTGCCGCGGGCCCGCATGGCGGTGAAGGCCTCGTGGCCCGGGGTGTCCAGGAAGGTGATCTTGCGCTGTTCGCCGGCGTGGGGCACCTGCACCTGGTAAGCGCCGATGTGCTGGGTGATGCCGCCGGCTTCGCCCGCGGCCACACGGGTTTTGCGGATGGCATCCAGCAGGCTGGTTTTGCCGTGGTCCACGTGGCCCATCACGGTCACCACCGGTGGGCGGCGGATCAGGTGAGCCAGGTCGCTCTCCTCGATCATCTCCACCGTCTTGGCGGCGGCGGCCTCCACGTCGTCCTCGAGCACCGGCACGCCGAATTCATCGGACACCGTCTCGATCGCGGAGAGATCGAGGGTCTGGGTGACCGTGGCGATGATGCCCTTGAAGAACAGGCTCTTGATGATTTCGGAGCTGTCGACGCCGAGGCGGTCCGCCAGTTCCTGCACCGTGAGGTTGCCCTCGGGCACCACCAGCATTTCGGGGCGCTGGGCCTTGGCCTCCCGGGCGGCCCGCAGCTCCATGGCGCGGCGGCGCTGGCGCTGGCGGGTGGTTTCCTTCTTGCGCTTGCGGGCCACCACCGTGGGCTTCGGCTGGGCGGCGGAGACGCTGCGGGGCTTGGCGGGACGGGCCAGGGAGGCCTGCAGCACCAGGGCCTCCTGTTCGCCGGCGAAGCCCCCCGTTTCGGCGGTCAGGGCGTCGTCGTTCTCGCCAATGATGTGAACCTTCTGGCGCTGCTTCTGGGGCGAGCGGCTGCGCAGGGCTTCGAGCTTGGCGGAGTCGTCCCAGTCGGGGCGGCGGGCCCGGCCCGGTGCCGGCGCCTGGGGCGTGCGGAAGTTGGGGCGGCGGGGCGCCGCGGGCGGTGTCGCCAGGGGGCGCAGCCCGTCCTCACCGGCGGGGGCTCCATCGGCCCCGGGGGCACCGGGGCGGCGGGGGGCCGGGGCCGCGGGCCGGGCGCCCGGCTTCTGCAGCTGCATCAGCTCGCCGGGGGCCACCGGCTTGCGCATGCCGGGCATGCCCGGGCGGCTCGGCGGCGCCGGGCGGCTGCCCCCGGCCATGGGGGCGTTGCTGTCGCGGCGGATCGGTTTGCCCACCAGCTCCACCTGGGGGCGCACCGGTGGGGCGCCGGGGCGGCCGCCCTGGCCGGCCCGCACGGGGGCCGGAGCACCGGGGCGGCTGGGCATGCCGGGCCGCTGGCTCAGGGAGGGGCGGCCTGAGGGGGAAGCGGGGCGGCTACCGCCGGCAGCAGCGGGCTGTCCCTGCCCCTGGGGGCGACCCACCAGCTGGGGCCTGCCGCCACCGGCGGCGGGTCGGACGGGGGCCGGGGCGCCGGGGCGCTGGGG
>Ga0194120_10002116_pt1 | contig 34786 bp, 27 predicted proteins | sample TA2MahCa65mmetaG_FD_148642 | JGI IMG/M metagenome (GOLD analysis project Ga0194120, IMG submission 148642) | Freshwater microbial communities from Lake Tanganyika, Tanzania - TA2015019 Mahale Deep Cast 65m | ecosystem: Environmental > Aquatic > Freshwater > Lake | place: Tanzania: Lake... | reverse complement strand
CATGGCCAACGAGGGGCTCTTCTGTCCGTGGCGCATGAGCAACATTCGGCCGCCGCAGATCTGCGCTGCGGCGTCGAATTGTTACGCGGGCGCCGCCTCAGGCGGCGGCGCTACTTCGCTCGTAATACTAGAAGTTGTCGTGCGCTTCCTGGCGCCGGGACCTGGGCGTGACGTAGCCGTTCGCGTCCAGGACGCATCGGACCGTGTGCGTGCTGACCTTGAAGCCTTGGCGACGCAGCTGGTTACGGACCTGGGTGGGCCCCAGGCCGGGATGAGCGCGCCACTCGGCGAGTATGCGCTGGTCATGCAGCTCTGCCGCGTTCTCGTCGGATCCAGCAAGAGGGTTATCCGAGCGCTTTCCCTCGGCATGCTGCTGGGCCTTGCGGCGCCACTCCCGCAGCGAGAAGCGCGAGATCCCGAACTTCCTGGACGCGGCGGCCGGCCCATGTTTCGCGGCATACTCCAGGGCCTGCACCCGCTGCGAAGGCGTGTAGACCTTGGCAACGTTCTGGCTCGGTGCCGTGGTCGCAGGATCCCCTGCCACCTCTGATCTGGATGTGACGGCATCTTGCGGTGCCGACGGAGCAGAGTTGCTCTCGCTCGCGCTCTCGCAACCAGCAGCCTGGGCGGCCACCGGAGCGGCTCCGCCGTTCGTCTTCCGATGCACATACGCCCAGAAGCTCAACGTCCCGTCCGGGATTCCCAGCTTCTTTGCCGCCGCCGCGGGTCCCAGAGCCAGCGTCACGCGTACGCCTTCTGCGCGCTCCTCGGCGGAGTACCGGCGTATCGTCCGACCTTTGCTCATCATCCGATGACCTCCGTACTCGACGGCGTCACCAGACGAAAGTGTCCGGCGTAAGGCCGCCTGATTCACGTGGTCAACGTACGACAAGAGCACGTAGGCAAGACCCTCGTAGGCATCTACGTGATCGCTCAGCGGAAGGTGAACACCCTGATCCTGGTCCATACTCAGCAACTTGTTGACCAGTGGAAAGCGCAACTCGCGATGTTCCTCGGAATCGAGCTTGATGAGGAGGGCCAGATCGGCGGGGGGAAGCGCACCCCGAACGGCCGGCTCGACGTTGCGAGCATCAGGAGTCTCGAACGCGGCGGACGAGTGGACGACCGGGTAGCGGACTACGGCCTCGTGATCGTGGATGAGTGCCACCATGCGGCGGCCGTGATGTTCGAGCGGGTGCTCAGGGAGGTTCGCGCCCGCTTCCTCCTCGGGCTCACGGCTACGCCGCAGCGACGTGATAGCCTGCACCACATCGCCACCCTCCAGCTGGGACCGCCCCGATTCGTGATCAAGCCAGGCGATCAGGCGGCCCGGCCTCTCTTCACCCAGCGCCTCATCGCTCGGCCCACGGACATTCGCAGGGAACAGTCCGCCGAGGCGGCGCCGCTGTCTCACTTGGCGCTGTACGGGCAACTGGCTGCCGACGAGGATCGCAACCAGCTCATTCTCGCGGATCTCAAGGAGGCGTTGGACGAGGGGCGTTCCCCGCTGGTGCTGACCCAGCGCAGGGAGCATGTCGAGTTGCTGGCCGCCCGGGCTCGCGCCCTCACTCCCCATGTGATCACCCTGCGTGGTGGCAGGACCGCCCGCCAGCGTGCTGACCTTGCCGAGCAGATAGCGGCGATCCCGGAGGGAGCGCGAACGATCGTCGTGGGGACTGGCCCTTTCGTCGGCGAGGGTTTCGACTTTCCGCGTCTGGACACGTTGCTCCTGGCGATGCCGTGCTCTTGGAAGGGAACGCTCATCCAGTACACGGGGCGGATCGCTCCTGTCTCGTGCCAATCGAAGCCAGGTGCTCGGCCAGGCGATCCAGGGTCTGCCTGCCGCCTTCGACGGCGCCGACCTCGGCGACGACCTTGTCTCGCGCCTCGGCCGACGGGAAGCGGCTCCGCATGGTGAGCCGCGTCCTCCCGTCGCCCTCCTCCGCGAAGCGGACGGTCACGAGCATCATCGTGGGATCCTCCGGCGAGCCGTGGTCGTAAACCAGGCGCTCGGGGCGGACGATCTCGCGGTACGTGACCACGTTTTCGAAGGAGCCGTACTGCTCGTGGCGCATGACGTAGCGCCACGAGCCGCCGACGCGGAAGTCCATCTCTGACGTGGTGGTGGTGAACCCGCGCGGCCCCATCCACCGGTCGACGTGCCGAGGATCGGTCCAGGCCTCGAAGACCAGGTCGCGGGGTGCGTCGAAGACGCGCGCGGTCACGAGGTCTCGATCGGTCTCCAGGGTGTCGAGGTACGCTACGAGCTGATCGAGCGTGCCTCTGGTGCCGGCCTCCACGCTCCCCAGGACGCTGGCGAAGGTCTGCAGCTCCTCGGCGGTCGCGTCGATCGGGCGCGCCCGCAGGGTGACGCGCGTCCTGTCCCCGTCGGCCTCGAATGTCAGGACGTGCCTCACCTCGAGCGGATAGGTCGCCCAGGTCCCACCGAAGGGGTTGCGCGCGACCTGGCCGTCGGCCGTGGCGAAGGAGTTGTTCCAGACGATGCGCACCTCCGGAACGATCTCGGTATACGCGAACTTGCCGTAGGCGACCTCGGGACCCAGGCCGTGCATCGCGTAGAGGAACTCGCCGCCCGGGCGGAAATCGAGCCTGATGACCGTGAGGCCGATCCCCTTCGGTCCCCACCACCTCGCCAGGTGCCCGTGGTCTGTCCAGACCCGGTAGGCCAGCGCCAGGGGCGCATCGAGGACGCGCGTGAGCACCAGTTCCTCGCTCGCCATGGCGGCCGCTTCACTGCCCGTCGGGCTCATCCGAACTCTCCTTCCGCTTCGCCTGAAGCTGCTGCAGATACTCGTCCAGACGGTCGAAACTCTGCTCCCAGAACAGGCGGTACTGACCCACCCAATCGGCGACCTCCTTGAGCGCAGCCGGCTCCAGCCGGCACGGACGCCTCTGAGCATCCCGACCGCGGGAGATCAACCCGGCCCGCTGGAGCACCTTGAGATGCTTCGAAACGGCCGGCAGGCTCATGTCGAAGGGCCCCGCCAGCTCCTTGACCGACGCTTCCCCGCTTGCCAGACGCGCCAGGATGGCCCGTCTCGTCGCATCGGCGAGGGCGGCAAAAGTGTGGTCGAGGTCCCGGCTTGCTAAACCCATCGGTTAAATAACCTACTGGTTAATTACAGCCTCCCGGGGCTCGTTGTCAAGCGGTCGCGAGGCAGCGCCTAGGGGACGTCAGGCAACCTTCACGGCCTGACGGCCACGACCCGGAAGCCGATGTGCTCGTGGCGCCGCTCGGGCTCGAAGCGCAAGCGGAACGCCGAGCGACACGCCCAGCCGGGATCGGCGTAGCAGCCGCCGCGCCGGATCCGCGAGAACGAACCGCTCTCGTTGCGGTCGCCCAGCACGGCATGCAAGTCGGGGTCCACGCCGCCCGGCAGTTGTTCCCGCGCCCAGTCGCGGCACCACTCGAACACGTTGCCGTGCACGTCGCGTAGTCCCCACGGGTTGGCCGGATAGCTCCCGACCGGCACCGTGCGATCCAGCGAAGGGCCGGGCTCGCCGCCGTTGTACGGGGCGCCCCGGAAGTTGGCCTGCTTGCTGCTCAGCGCCGCGCCGAACGATGTCGCCGCGGTCGTGCCGGCGCGGGCGGCGTACTCCCATTGCGCCTCGGTCGGCAGCCGGAACTCCCAGTCGGCGGGCAGGTCGCCCGAAGCCCGCGCCGTCGCGGTCAACTTCAGGCAGAAGTCCTCGGCCTCGGCGAAGTTCACGCGGTACATCGGGAACGCGGCGCCTTCCCCCACGTTGAAAGGCTCCGGGGCCGCCCCGACGATGCGCTGCCACTCGCCCTGCGTGACCTCGTGCTGCCCGACCCAGAAGCCCTTGCTGATGAGCACCTGCACCTGGTCTTCACCGGGCCGCCGCTCCGGCTCGAACACGGGGCTGCCCATCGTGAACGTCCCGGCCGGGCACCACCGGACCGGCACGCCGGCTATCTGCCGGCTCTCGCCCGCGGCGGCGCCGTCGAAGGTGGACGGCGGGGCGAAGGTGGCCCCCGGCGGCAAAGGCCGGATCGGCTTGCAGGCCGCCAGGCCGAGAGCGACGGCCAACCCGGCGCCGATCGGTACGGCGCGTTGGCGCGCCCTATTCTGCGCCTTGGGCCTGCCGCGCGCGCTGGGCGGCATCGGATACCCGCGCCGGATCGTCAGCCGCATGATAAGGCAGGCGATAGCCGGCCCAGCCGGACTTGATATCGGTCCAGGCACGGCTGAGGTCGAGCTGATTCCGCCTGAACCCCAGGAGCGCCGGCGGCAGGTTGAAGGCTGCCCCGAACGCGCCGCCGACCACGTTGATCAGGCGCGAAATGGCCGTCATCCTGCGTGGCGGAGGCATCTCGACCGGTGTTCTTGGAATGACCGGATTCATCAGGCACCCTCCCAGGCTAGCTCGCCCGCTGAGAATTGTACCCGCCGGCCTGGCCTGGCGCGCGGCCTCGGGGAACGAGCCGCCGCTCCCCGTCGTCAAAGCGAGCGGGATGGAGATCGCACGCCTGGCCGCGAGCGCGGCCCTCATCGCGCTCTTTGCCGCGCCTGCAGAAGCGCACGGGCACTTCGGCGGCGCCATCGGCTACGTCAACCGCATCCAGTTCACGCCGGCCGGCCTGTCGGGCGCGATGAACGGCGTGGGGCTCGATCTGGGCGAACTCGGGCGGGGGCGGAAGGTAGGCGTCGAGGTCGGCTACATGCAGCTCCTCACCGGTCCACCGGGCGTGTCGGTCATTGGCCGCCTCGATCACCAGTTCCCGCTGATCCCCGGGGTGTTCACGTTCTTCCAGACGACCGGCGGCGGCTTGCAGGCGATCGACTGGGACACGCCGACCGAGGGCGTCCTAACCTACCAGGCCTTCGCATCCGGGGGCGCCGACCTCGCGCTGCCCGGCGGCTTCCACGCCGCGGCCGACGCCGGTTACGCCTATGTAAGGCTCGGCCCCGGCCAGGGCGAACTGGCCGGTCCCTTCATCAGGCTCGGCCTGAGCCGATGGTTCTGACCCCGAGGGGCTATCCGGCCGTCGTCCTGGCGATCGCCAGCGCGGCTTGTGCTCTGGCGCCCCAAACGGCCGGTGCACCGGCAGCCGGCAGCGCCCAGTTGCCGGCCGGAGCGCGGATCGACTGGGTGCAGCCCGGTTTCAACCCGACCCTGCCGGCGTGCCCGGGAGACGTCGCGACACCGCTGCTCTCGGTGGTCCCGATGGCCCCGGGAGACTACGTCGCGTTCCGCCCCCTGGGCTTCATCTCGCACCCGATCTGGGTGCTGCCGGCTTACCACTCCAGCTTCGCGATCGCGGAACCCGGCCAGACCGTGGCGGACGTGCGGCCGGTCAGGGCGCCGGCCGACGGGTGGGTCGCGCTGATCAACAAGGTGGCGATCGGCGGCGGGATCAACTACCAGGTCTACTTCCAGCCATGCGCCGAATTCGTCACGTACTTCAACCATTTGAAGCAGCTCTCCGAGCCGCTCGCGGCCGAACTGGCCAGGGTCCTGGTCGACGAGCGGTCCGATCCGGACTGCCGCTACACGCCCTTGCAGGGCGGCGACAAGACGAGCTGCGACAAGAAGGTCCTTGTCCCGGTCAAGGCCGGCGAGGTACTCGGCCGATCGGGCGACGGCGCCGGCGTTGACTTCGGCGCCTACGACAAGCGCGTCGTCGCCAACAAGCATGCGGTTCCCGGCCATTACTCGGGCTACCGCCCGTACGTGTCGCCCGTCCCGTACCTCGCGCCTGACGCCCGCGCGGCGATCGCCGCGTCGCTCGGGAGCGTGATGGACCGACGCGTGAAACGCACGGCCCTGCCCCTCCACGGCGAGTACGTCCAGGACCTCGAGGGAACCGCCCAGGGCAACTGGTTCTCCGAGGGACGCTTCCCTTCCACGCAGGGAACTCCTTTCGAGCCGACGGCACTCGCCCTGGTACACGACTACGTCGCCTACGATGGCGAGGCCCTGCTGTCGATCGGCGCCTCGGCCCTGAAAGGCGGCCTCACGGGCATCGTGGGCATCAAGGCGCCCCTCGCCACGACCGGGCGGGCCAACCGCGACTGGCGCGACGTCAAGGCCGACGGCCCCTACTGCTACGACGCTTTCGCCACCGGCCGCACGACCGGCGGCCTGCCGTTGACCCGGCCGACCGGCATCCTGCTCGTCCGACTGGTCGACGCCTTGCACCTCCAGGTCGAGAACGTCACGAACAGCGCCGCTTGCCCCGCGGATCCGGCGGCCATGACCCTATCGGGCCAGGCGACGACCTTCGAGAGATAGCCGGCGCACGTTCAGGCCAGCGGGTGCCAGGGCGGCAGGACCGTGGGCTTCTTCTTGAGCCGGGCCTTCTGGTCGGAATCCAGGTGCCGCTTGTGGACGATCAGGGCGTAGACATGCTCGTCGAACCAGGCGTCGGTCATCAGGAAGATGCCCTTGTTGCCGACCTCATCACCCCAGCTATTCTCGATCTTCCACTTCACCGGCCGATCGTCGACCAGGTCGACGCCCAGGATCACCATGTTGTGCGTCAGGCGCGCCTGGAGGAACTGCATGCGCTCCTGGCGGCTCATCGAGAATGGCATGTCGAACAGCAGGTCGTACTCCAGGACGCCGGGCGCCAGGACGCCCAGCTTGCGGCTGGAAGCTTCCTGGAGCACGTCGCAGCCGAAGAGGATGGCCTGCTTGTCCTTGAGCACCCGGACAGCCAGGTCCTTGAGATCGGGCATCGGCAGGTTTAGGAAGCGCCCGGGATCGCCTTCGACCACGTTGTTGAACTGCTCTATCCAGAACGTCTGGTGGTAGGGCGTGCTCTCGAGCGGGGAGCTCATCACCCATACGTAGTCATCCAGGTCGAGCCCGACGATTTCCCGGAAGAACGTCCGCGGCGTCAGATTGCGGTGGGCATGGAACTTCTTCTTCTTGTCGCGGTACGTGAAATCGAAGCGCTCGGGCGGTTCGCCCAGCAGGATGCAGAGCAGCCTGTAGATCTCGGCGAGCGCCCGGCGCTTGATCTCGTCGATCGCGGCCTGGCCGGCCCCCTTCCGCTGCGCGGCGAAGATCTCGGCGGCCGTCTGGCGCAGCTTGTAGCCTACTACCTTGTTGAGGAACCCCGAGTCGGTCAGATTGGCGGTATCGTTCATCGCGGACTTGGGAACCAGGCCGTACTTGCGGATCAAGTTGGCGACCATGTGCCATTCGCCGCCGTCCGGCGTGGGTTCGCGCACGAGGAAATCGATCGTGCGATCGTCGGTGGGTCGGTCGCGGAGCGCCACCATGGCCGACAGGAAGCGATTGGCCTTCTCGAGCCGATCCCAGAAGGTCAAGTAGTTCTGCGAGAATTCGAACGTCTCGACCTTGAGCTTCTCGATGACGCCGATGCGGAGCCAGTTGAGCGCGGCGAACATCCAGCAGAGGCCGGCGCGCTTCTGATTCGAGATCGCGCCGGTCTCGACCTCGTTGGAGAAATGCCAGTCCAGGCCCGAAATGGCGCGGCGATTGAGCGCGATTTCGTCGACGTTGCCCTGGGAGCAGGCGTTCATCGCCAGCCGGTAGGCCGGGTTGGCCGCGAACTCGGCCCGCCAGTGCGCGAGCATGTCGTGATCGATCGCGCCGTTGCTGGAAACGGCGGCGCGGGGGGTCTTGGTTGCGGTACCGCTAGGCATTTGCGCCCTCCTCACAGGCCATCCATCCTACCGTGCCTCGGTCCTGCCCGTCATGGCGGATCGGGCGTTCGCCGCGGGAATGCTTGGTTCGGAGGATCGTCATGAGGGAACTGCTGCCGGTCGTCGCCGCCCTGGCGCTGCTCGCCCCGCCCGCAATCGCGGCCGAACCGCGACCGCTCGCGCCCAGCGGGCCGTACCGGCCCCGCCTCACCCTGGTCGACGCGCCGGCGAACCTGGCCCAGGCCTACCAGGTCCCCACCATGCGGCAGGCCCTCGATCTGACCCGGTCGCTCGTCGAGGGCGTCGACTGGGCCGTGGACCTGGGTTTCGACCACCTCGCCGCCGGGTGGGACGAGGGGCTGCGCTACGGCCTGGAGATCCCGGCCCTGGCCGGTGCGACCGTCTTGCTCGGGCAGATCCCGCTCGGCGCCGGGTGGTCCCACGAGGAATGGCACCGGGCGGTCATGGCGCGGCACGGCATCGGCAGCCGCAACGGCTTCTACTCCTACCCGCCTTTCAGCGACGCCATCGCCGTCGATCACGTCACCGACGACGCCCTCGCCACGCTCAAGCGCTCCCGGCCGCGCGATTTCGTGCGCCTCTCGGCGGCCGGCATGGAAGCGAACGTGCTCCTTGCAAGGGAGATCCGCGACGAAGCCTTCTTCGATCGCCGGCCCCTGTACCGCGACATCCCGGCCGTCGGCCTGACCCTGGGCAACGTCTTCTTCTACCTGCAAGGCTGCGCGTCGGACGGCTTCGACGCGATGGTGGACCAGAAGATGGCGCAGGAGGGGGCCGACATGGCCAGGCGCGATTTCGCCGGGGCCGACTGCCTGGCCTGGATGTACGACCTCGAACGCTTCAACGAGGCGTACGACGGCCGGGGCGCGCACCCGTCCGGTGTCGGCATCCGCCGCTATCGCAAGAGCACCGACCTGTCCGCCGAGGGCCGCGCCTTCCTCGGGCAGGCCCGCACGCTGTCGCTGCTGAACTTCGCCGCGCCGGACCTCTTCGGCCTGCCGCCCCTCGCGATCCCCGGCCACGGGGAGTGGACCTTCGGCCTCCAGCACATGCTGACCAGCTTCGGGCAGGTGGTGCAGGTCGAACTGCTGAGCCGGAGCCCGGAGCACGGCTTGACCCTGGGCTACCACCACTTCTTCAACGGCGCGCGCGCCTTCCCCGGCCTCGAGGCCGCCCTGGTGCGCCAGCCAGTTCGCCTGGGCGACCTGCGCCTCGCGGTCGATGTGGGCGCGGTGGCGTGGCTCCAGCCCCGGACCGGATCCTTCCTCGACACGTCGGAAGGTCCCGGCGGAGCGTTGCGTCTCGGTCTGGGCCTGCCGCTCTCGGATCGCGCGACCCTGCGCCTGGAGGGCCTGGGGAAGACCGACGGCTGGCTTGCCGGCGAGGTCGATCTCGACGCGGCCTGGATCGGGCGGGCCGGCCTGCTGCTTTCCCTGTAGCGCGGCTACAGCCAACCCAGCAGCAGCGACAGGGCGCTGCGCGCCTCGTTGGTGAGGCTCTCCCCGCGATCGAGCAGCGCGCGTACCTGCGCCAGCGAGAGCCAGCACCAGCCCTCGGGCGGGTCGGTGGCTTCGCCCACATCCAGCAGGGCGTAGCGGTTTTCGTCCCGCAGGAAGCGGCCGCCCTCCTCGGATTGCAGGCAAGACGCGATTTCCCTGCCAAAGGCGCGCAGGTCGGCCGCGAAGGAATCGGCCGGCGCCGGCCGCACTCCCGGCGGCGCCGTCAGGGCGGGCGTGAACTCGACGCGGCTTCCGAAGCCCGGTTCGACCGCCGGCCGGAACAGGAAGTGGGGAACACCAACGAAACGCCCAACGGGCAGGATCACCTCGCCCGGGCCAGCGCTCTCGACGATCGGCTGGTCCCATTCCGGTACCTCACGGCTCCGCGCAGCCACGCGGACGTGCCGCAGGCGGAAACTCCCGCCGCCTGCCGGTTCGGGCCCTTCTTCGGCCATGCGCCAGCCCGCCAGCCGCTCGAGCGGCACAACCCCCGGCGCCTCGCGCCAGGGAGCGAGCTCCGCCAGACCGGCGACCACTTCATCCAGGGGGCGCCAGGCCCGAGCATCCGGCAGATCGAGCGAGGCCCGAAGATCGCCCGCGAAGCCGTCGCCGCCGAACGGGCGGCCCCCCGCGAGAAGGTCCCACGGCATGCACAGCAGGGCCGAACGCGCGTCCGTGTTGACCATGTGATCCGCGGCCAGGAGGGAGCACAGCTCCCGCGCCGGCAACCACCGGTGATGCGCCCCGTGCGGGACGTCGCCGGCCACCAGGATCGCGGCGTTGCGGTTGCGCTTGCCCAGGAAGCGGGTGCCCTGCTCGGACTGGAGCGTGCTGGCGACCGACGTCCCATGCGCCACGCCCAGGCACCACTCGTGCAGGGGCGGCGGCGCGCCGCCGTGCGCCCGGGCGGCGTTGCTGCCCGTGGCCTGGAAGGTCGGCGCGAGCTGGATGACGCCCACGTTGCCGGGTTCCACTTTCGCCTGGACCAGCAGGTCGCCGCCCTCGCGGACCAGGAAGAGGAGCGTGCCGACCTCTCGCTGCTCGAGCAACGGCTGCTCGCAGGCCGCCCCGTCGGGAAAGCGCGCGCGCACGCCCACCACCGAGAAGAAGCGGCCGGTGCGGTGCCGGATGGCGCCGGCGCGCGGCGCCCACTCCCGCGAGTCCGCGAGTGGCACGTGATCCAGGGCGAAATCTTCGGCGCGCAGGAGTTCTTGGAACCAGGCCGCGATGCGCTCGGCTGCCGGAGAGGGCGCCGTCAAGGCTGTCCGGCGGAGATCGTCCATTGCGTCCGCAGATCCAGGAAGTGCTTGAAGATGCGGTTGCCGAACCGCGAGGCGAGCTTCTCCCGGCTTTCGTCGTCGTCGATCAAGCGCCCGAGAACGCGATCGGCGAGGAGGCGGCGGGAGAGATCTCGGCCCGCCGCGGCGTGGCAGGCGAAGGCCGCGAGGTCCACCACCGGCTCCGCGTCCGGCCCATCGGGAAAGGCATCCGGGAAGATCTCGGCCAGTCGGCCCAGCAGGGGCGGGCGGGCGTAATTCTCCAACACGTCGGCCCACTCCATGGCGATGCGCGCCTGGTGGCCCGGGTGCGGCGCGCTGAGGTTGCGGGCGCCGATGCGCATCCGGGTGAGCGGTTCGGGCACGACGTGCAAGTTGGCGCGGGCCGCCAGGCGGATCCAGAGGTCGACGTCGGCCAGTTGCACGAGGGAAGGACGGAACCGCCCCACCTCCCGCAACAGATCGTGGCGGACCAGGGCGGACGTGATGCACAGGCAGTTGCGCCAGAAGAACTGCCGGAGCCACTCGGCCGACGTGCGCTCGCGCGCTCCGTCGCAGAACTGCCCGTCGGCCCACGTGCCCGAGACCGGCAACCCATCCTCGTCGATGAGTTCGACCGCGGTGAACACCGCGCCGACGTCGGCTCGCCGCTCCAGCACGTCAAGCTGTGCGGCCAGCTTTCCGGGAAGCCACTCGTCGTCGGAGTTCTGGAACGCCACGAAGCGCCCGCGAGCCAGGCGCAGCCCGAGGTTGCGGGCGTGCTCGCGCCGGTTCTCGGGGAGGCGCACCAGGCGGATCCGGGGATCGTCCAGTGCCGCGACGATATCCGGCGTGCCATCGGTGGACCCGTCGTCGACCACGACGACTTCGAGATCGGCCACGGTCTGCACCAGGACGCTCTCGATCGCCACGGCGACGAATTCGGCGTGCTGGTAAGACGGCACGACGACTGAAACCAAGGGATCGGACACGGCAAACTCCAGCCCCCCCACCATACCACGCGGGCGAGCGCCGCAGCCTGCCGCTGCTCCGGCTATTTCCCGTATGGCGCCTGCCCGCGGGCGCTTGTATACTGTGATGTTTCACGGCTTTCCAGGGAGAAAATCAAGAAAAATGGCGACACACAAGATCATCTGGACCGAAATCGACGAAGCCCCGGCCCTCGCGACCTATTCGCTGCTCCCCATCGTGCAGGCTTTCACGGCCGGCACGGGTGTCGCCGTCGAGACCTGGGACATCTCCCTCGCGGGCCGCATCATCGCCAGCTTCCCCGAGTACCTCACCGAGGCGCAGCGCATCCCCGACTACCTGGCCGAAATGGGCAAGCTCACCCAGAGCCCCGAGGCCAACATCATCAAGCTCCCCAACATCAGCGCCACGGTCCCGCAGTTGAAGGCCGCCCTCGAGGAGTTGCAGCGCCAGGGCTACAACCTGCCCGACTACCCCGAGGATCCGCAGACTCCAGACGAGACGGAGTTGCAGGCGCGCTACGCGAAGGTCCTGGGCAGCGCGGTCAACCCCATCCTGCGCGAAGGCAACTCCGATCGCCGGGCGCCGGTGTCCGTCAAGAACTTCTCCCGCAAGAACCCGCACAGGCTCGGAGCCTGGGCGCCCGATTCGAAGACCCACGTGGCGTACATGAGCGGTGGCGACTTCTACGGCAACGAGCGTTCCGTGGCCATGGACGCGGGCGGCGACTTCCGGATCGAACTGGTCGCCCGGGACGGCGCGACGAAGGTCTTGAAGGACAAGCTCGCGGCCCTGCCGGGCGAGATCCTCTCCGCCTCGTTCATGAGCGCCAAGGCTATCAAGCAGTTCTACGCCGAGCAGATCGCCGACGCGCGCGAGCAGGGCATCCTGCTGTCGCTGCACCTCAAGGCGACCATGATGAAGGTCTCCGACCCGGTGATGTTCGGGTACGCCGTATCGGTCTTCTTCAAGGACGTCTTCGATAAGCACGCCGAGACGTTCCGGGACCTGGGAGTCGATCCCGCGCTGGGGCTGGGCGATCTCTACAAGAAGCTGGAGAGCCTCCCCGAGGCCAAGCGCGCCGAGATAGCGGCTGACATCAAGGCCCAGTACGACTCGCGGCCGGCGCTCGCCATGGTCGATTCCGACAAGGGCATCACGAACCTCCACCAGCCAAACGACATCATCATCGACGCCTCGATGCCGCCGATGATCCGCGATTCGGGAAAGATGTGGGGCCCCGACGGCAAGCTCCACGACACCAAGGCCCTGATTCCGGATCGCTGCTACGCCCGGGCGTACCAGGAGATGATCGAGGACTGCCAGAAGAACGGCGCGTTCAACCCGGCGACCATGGGATCCGTACCAAACGTGGGCCTGATGGCTCAGAAGGCCGAGGAGTACGGCTCGCACCCCACGACCTTCATCCTGGACACCGACGGCACCCTCCGCGTGGTGGCGGCCGACGGCAAGGTCCTCATGGAGCACGCGGTCGAGACGGGCGACATCTGGCGGCTCTCGCGGGTGCGGGACATCCCCATCCGCGACTGGGTGAAACTCGCCGTGGCCCGCGTGCGGGCGACCGGCGCTCCGGGCGTGTTCTGGCTCGACAAGAACCGCCCGCATGACGCCAACGTGATGATGAGGGCCGAGAAGTACCTCCAGGAGCACGACACAACGGGCCTGTCCTTCTACTTCATGGCCCCGGTGGACGCGATGAAATTCTCCCTGGCCCGCATCCGCGACGGCGAGGACACCATCTCCATCACCGGCAACGTGCTCCGCGATTACCTGACCGACCTGTTCCCCATCCTGGAGCTGGGCACCAGCGCCAAGATGCTCTCGATCGTGCCCCTCCTGGCGGGCGGCGGCCTGTTCGAGACGGGCGCCGGCGGGTCGGCCCCCAAGCACGTCCAGCAGTTCGTGAAGGAAGGCTACCTGCGCTGGGACTCGCTGGGCGAATTCTCGGCGCTGGCCGCCTCCCTGCAGCACCTGGCGGGAGCCTTCGACATCCGCAAGGCGCAGATCCTGGCCGACACGCTCGATCAGGCCATCGGCAAGTTCCTCGACAACAACAAGTCGCCCGCCCGCAAGGTCGGCCAGATCGACAACCGGGGCAGCCACTTCTACCTGGCCATGTACTGGGCGCAGGCCCTGACCGAGCAGGCCGAGGACGCCGACTTGCAGGCGAAGTTTGCCGGCGTGGCCAGGCAACTCGAAGACAGCGAAGCCAAGATCAACGAGGAGTTGCTCGGGGCGCAGGCCAAGCCGATGGACCTGGGCGGCTACTACCACCCGAATAGGGACAAGGCGTCCCGCGCGATGCGGCCCAGCCCCACGCTCAACGCCATCATCGACGGCATCGCGCGCGAACTCCCGAGCCGCGAGGTGCAACTGGCCTAGCGCCTTGGTCTCGTACCCGCCCGGTCGCCACGACGCGGTCTGATCGCGACCGGGCGGTATACTTTTTCTCGACTTGATGCCGCTGCTCGCGCTGACCTGGGAGGCGCCGGCGCTGCACTCGCTGATCGAAGCCTTCGGGAGCTTCTCGGCGATGGCGCTGGCGGCCCTCGCCTGGCTGCTCTGGTGGTCGCGCCGGGAATTCGGCGCCGGGGTGCGCATGGCGGCCGCGTTGCTGGCGATGGGCATCCTCGACGGCATCCATGCCGCGGTAGGTCCCGGGCCGGCCTTCGTGTGGCTGCATTCGTTGGCCGTGGGCGTGGGCGGCGCGCTGTTCGCGCTCGTGTGGCTGCCCGACCGCCCGATATCCGAGCGCGCGGGAATCATTCTGCCGCTCCTGGCATCCGGGGCGGCGGCCGCCCTGGGCATCTCCGTGGCCTTCCGGCCGGACTTCCTGCCGCCGCCCTTCGACGCCGCCGGCTTCACGGCAGCGGCCGTGGCGGCCAACATGCTCGGCGGCGCGGGCTTCCTCGCGGCCGCCCTGCGCCTGGCGCGCGCCGAGTTCTTCGCCTATCGGTCCTGGCCGCTCGCGGTGTTCCTGGCCTTGCAGGGCGCCGGCGGGCTCATCTTCCCGTTTTCGACGCTCTGGGATCCCATCTGGTGGACCTGGCATGTCGTACGCGTCGCCGGCTACTGGATCGCGCTCGGGTATCTGTTTGCCTACTACCGGCAGGAAGCCGACCAGGCCGAGGAGACGCGGCGCGAGCTCGAATCGCTGCGCCGCGCCGACGAGCTCAAGAACCGCTTCCTGGGCATGCTCAGCCACGAGTTGCGGACGCCTCTCAATTCGGTCCTTGGTTTCGGCAGCATGCTCGAAGACGAGCTGGCCGGGCCCCTCAATGGCGCACAGCGGGACTACCTGGGCAAGATGCTGGGCGGCGCCAACGTCCTCCTGGCGCTCATCGACGACCTCCTCGACATGAGCCGCATCCAGGCGGGGCGATTCTCGCTCAGCATGCGCCTCATCGACTTCCCGGAAGTGATTTCCGGCGTGCTCTCGTCGCTCCAACCGCTGGCGGCATCGAGCGGCGTGCGCCTCAGCTCGGACGTCGCGGATCTCCCTCCCCTCCGCGCCGACGATCAGCGCCTGGGCCAGGTGCTGTACAACCTGGTGGGCAACGCCATCAAGTTCACCCCGCCCGGCGGCACCATCACCGTTCGGGTGGAGCGCAACGGCGACGTGCGCTGCGCGGTGCGCGACACGGGGCAGGGCATCGCGGCCGACGACATCCCGAAGCTCTTCCGCCCCTTCTCGCAGCTTGCGCCGCCGGGCACCTCTCCCATCCGGGGCACCGGCCTGGGCCTGTCCATCAGCAAGGCCCTGATCGAGGCCCATGGCGGAACCATCGGCGTGGTCAGCGAACCCGGCCGCGGATCCGAGTTCTGGTTCACGTTGCCGGGCAGCGCGATCGTCGCCGAGCACGACACCCGGTAGCCCCCCCTACGCCACCGGGATGCGCAGGGGCGCGGGTTCGGCGAGGACCAGCGGTTCGAACTCGGCGCGGAACTGCTCCAGGTTCATGCCGGCGGTCGCGGCGAACTTCGCGAGCTCGTGCGGATCGTCGAAATCGTCGCGCCGCAGGCGGATCATGTACCGCCGGGCGATGGCGTAGCGGGTGGAATTGATATCCACCAGCCGAACCTTGGCGCGGCCCGACTCGGGGTCGAGAAGCTGCTCGAACGGGATGGGCACGAAGTTGCCGCCCTGCAGCGATATCATCGCCGCGTTGCCGCCCGACAGGAGGTACTTGGCCGCGCAGTAGCCCAGGTCCCGGGTGTACTCCATGTCGAGCGGGATGGGATCGGCGCAGCGCAGCTCGTAGCCGATGTTCTTCTCCACGATGGTCGCCTTGACGCCGAACTGCTTGAGGCGCTTCTGCACTTCGTGCTTGAGGATCTCGCCGATGTTGACCTCGGCGATGCGGATGTGGCCGTGGGCGTCGCGTTCGACCTCCTCGAGGGCCGACAGATCGTCCTTCTCCAGCGCCAGGACCAGGCCCTCGGCAAGGATCGCCACGCCGTCGCGCCGGCCGTACGACTGGCGCTTGAGGATGGCGCCGACGAGGGTGTCCACGAGGGCCTTCAAGCGGACCCGTTGCCCCGCGAGCTCCTCGGGGATGAGGGTCAGCGTGGCGCCGGCGGCCTTGCCGATGCCCAGCGCCAGATGCCCGGCCTTGCGGCCCATCGCGATCACGAAGTACCAGCGCGAGGTGGTCTTGGCGTCCACCATCAGGTTCTTGACGATTTCCACGCCGTGGTGGCGGGCCGTCTGGAAGCCGAACGTGTCCACGTGCGCCGGGAGATCCAGGTCGTTGTCGATGGTCTTGGGGACGTGGACGACGCGGATGCGGCCCTCCGCGTGCTTTTCCAGCCGCATCGCCGAGAATGCCGTATCGTCCCCGCCGATGGTGATCAGCTGCGAGACGTTGAGCCGCAGCAGCGAGATGACCGTGTTTTCCAGGAGCTGCGGATCCTTGGTGGGGTTGGCCCGCGAGATGCCGATGTACGATCCGCCGCGAAAGTGGATGCGGCTCACGTTTTCGATGGTGAGCGGCGTGACGTGGTCGATGTCGCCCTGCATGATCCACTCGAAACCGTCCCGGACGCCGATGACGTCCACGTTCTCGAGTTCGGCCCGGATGGTGGCCGCCGAGATGACGCTGTTGATGCCGGGCGCGGGGCCGCCTCCGACCAGGATGGCGAGTCTCTTGTGTTGTGTCGTCACGTGCTGCAACTCCTAGCGCCATCATACCCCCGAGGCGGAACCGCCTGAGAGGTGGTAATCTCGTCGAGCACAGGAAGGACCATCCTTGAATCCCGCTCGCAAGGCTCTCAGCATCTTTCTGACCGCGATCGTCGCAAGCTTGGCCGGTTGTTCGGACCTGCAGCCGTCGGAGGCCGTCAAGTACGACGAGGCGGCGGCCTGGCAGACCCTGGGCCTGAAAGGCGCGCGCGCCGATTTCGAGAAGAAGCTGGGCGACCTGGCCAAGGTAAAGCTCGAGACGCCGCCCGAGGTGGGGACCGACTACCACCCCAAGTTCCCGCCGGATCTGCCTTTCAAGCCCGAGGAGTGGTCCACCGGCAAGGCCACGTCGTTCGTCAACGATCCGCGGGCGCACCGCGGCGGAACCCTGCGCATGCCCATGCGCGACTGGCCGCCCACATTGCGCACCGAAGGGCCAAACTCGCGGCTCAAGTCCACGCGCGACATCCACGAACTCGTCTACGAAACGCTTCTCGAGTACGACGTGGCCAGGGGGGCCTACCTTCCGCGGCTGGCGGACTACTGGTGGATCGGCCCTGACCGGAAGACCTTCCGCTTCCACATCGACAAGCGCGCCCGCTGGGCCGACGGCCGCGCCGTGACGGCCGACGACGTCAAGGCCACCCTCGAGCACCTCATGCGGGAGGATCGCAAGGATCCCCAGGTGGCCGAGCGCAACCGGGAGATGATCAAGGAGGTCAAGGTCCTCGATCGGCTCACCGTCGAGATCACCGGCCATCTGCCGCAGTGGGAGACGATGGTCACCATCGGCCTGGGCACGCCTATTTACCCCGCCGCCTACATCCGCATGGACGGCGAGACCTATCTGTCCGAGTGGAACTGGAAACTGCCCCCGGGGAGCGGCCCCTACGCGCTCGCGACCGACGGCCTGCAGCCGGGTCGGTCCATCGCGATCAAGCGGCGCTACGACTGGTGGGCGGAGAAGGATCCCGCCAACGCCGGGAAGTTCAACTTCGACGCCATCGTCTACAACGTGATCCGCGACGAGGAACTCGAATACCAGAAATTCTTCGCCGGCGAACTCGACGTGTACCGCGTCAACCGCGCTCAGCGCTGGGTCGACGAGATAGACAAGAAGGTGGCCATCCAGAAGGGATGGGTGCAGAAGCGCAAGCTCTACAACCTCGAGCCCCAGGGCTACAGCGGCTACTGCCTCAACATGCGCAGCGCGCCGTTCAACGACCGCGACGTGCGGGCCGCCTTCGCCCACCTCTTCAATCGCGAGAAGCTCTTCGAGAAGTTCTTCTACTTCCAGTACGACTACATCGACAGCTACTTCCCCGGCCAGATCTATTCCCGCCCGAACGCGCAGCGCATCCGCTTCGACCCGGCCGAGGCGCGGCGGCTGCTCGCCAAGGCCGGCTGGAGCGGCCGCGACGGCGACGGCTTCCTGATCAACGGCCGAGGGCAGCGTTTCCCGGCGCTAAGCCTGGATAACGCCGACGGCCCCAGCTTCGGCCGCCTGCACCAGGTCTTCAAGGACGATCTCTGGCGGGAGGCCGGCATCAAGCTGGAGATCCTCAACGTCGACTACGCCTCGCTCCTCAAGAAGGTCTGGGAGTACAAATTCTCCATCGTTTTCTTCAACTGGACCGCGTCCATCTTCCCGCAGATGGAGGGCCAGTTCGCGTCCAAGCTGGCCGACAAGCCCCAGACCAACAACCTCAACGGCTTCAAGAACGCCGAGGCCGATCGCCTCTTCGACGCCTACAAGTACGAATTCGACCAGGCCAAGCGTCTCAATATGATGCAACGCGTCGACGAGATCCTCTTCGACCAGCATCCCTACGCCCTGGCGTGGTACGCGCCGTACTGGCGGGTGCTGTACTGGGACAAGTTCGGCCACCCGCCGGAGTACTCCGAGCGCTTCGTCGGCGATTTCGCCGCCATCACGCGCTACTGGTGGCTGGATCCCGAGCGTGCGCGCAAGACCGAGCAAAACCGCGCCGTCGACAAGCCCAACCATCCGGGCAAACCGTTGAATCAGTCCGAACAGGTCGAGGATCGCTACTGGCTCACCCATCCCGAGCCGCGTGTCGAACCCGGCCGCGACGAGGCGCTTCGCGCCCTGGGAGTGGAGCCGGCACATTGAGCGGCATGTCTGCCTACTTCATCCGGCGCCTGTTGCTGGTGCCGGTGACCTTCCTGGCGATCACCTTCCTGGTGTACGCCATCTTGCGCATCGCGCCCGGCGGCCCGGTCGAGCAGGCCGAAGCCGCCATGAAGATCCAGGCCGCACGCGGCGAGGCCGGCGGCAGCGGCGGCGGGCTTTCCAGCCGCAACGACCTGATGCTCGACGAGTCGGCCCTCAAGGATCTCGAGCGCTACTACGCCCTGGACAAGCCCATCCCGATCGGCTACGCCCAGTGGCTGGGGGCCGCGCCGCGACCCTTCCGCACCCGCGTGCCGGCGGCAAATCTGGAAAAGGACGCGGCCACCTTCGCGCCGCTCAAGGAACTCTACGAGCGCCGCGCGAAGCTGCAGACCGAACTCGACGACCTCCTGGCGGCAAAGGAGTACCTGGCGGCGAAGGGCGCGGTGTGGCGCCCGCTCACTGAGGCCGAGGTCAAGGACCTGCCGAAGCACGTGCGCGAGAAGGCCGAACACCTGGCGGCGGCCGGCTTCGGCAAGGCCGCGCAACTGGAGGCCTTCCTGGCCCCGCACGGCCTCACGTGGGCCAACAGCCAGCCCTACAAGCACCTCGAGCGCTCACCCGAGACGACCGCCCTGCTGGATCAGGCAGGGAAGTTGCTGGGCGCCCTCGCGCTCGCCTCCGACCTGGAGCGCAAGCTGAAAGACGAGCATGGCTACGAGCTATCTCGCGACGGGCTGATCTACCAGGTCGAGCCGCGCTTCTCGGGCATCCTGCAAGGCGACTTCGGCAGGTCGTACACGCATAGCCGCGGCGTCCTGGGCCTCATCACGTCCCGCTTCGAGATCTCGCTGATCTTCGGGCTGACGGGTTACCTCCTGGCCTGGATCGTATGCGTGCCCCTGGGCGTCCTGAAGGCGGTGCGCCACGGGTCGGTCTTCGACTCGTTCACCTCCTTCCTGGTGCTGCTGGGCTACTCGGTGCCGGGCTACGTCGTGGCGATGCTGCTGCTCGCGACCCTGGCGGCCAACGGGTGGCTGCCCCTGGGCGGCTACCAGCCTCCCAACATCGAGCAGCTTTCGTGGGCGGAAGCGACCCTGGAGCGCGTCCGCTACATGATCATCCCGGTCACGGCCTACGTCGCCGGCCAGTTCGCGCTGATGACGATGCTGATGAAGAACTCGGTGATGGAGAATCTCACGGCCGACTACGTGCGCACCGCATTCGCCAAGGGCCTCACCGAACGCCGGGTGATCTTCCTGCACGTGCTCCGTAACTCGCTGATCCCCATCACGGCGGGCATCGGCGGGGCCATCGGCCTGCTGCTCGCGGGGTCGTTCCTGATCGAGAAGACGACCAACATCCCGGGCATGGGCCTGCTGGGCTTCGAGGCCCTGCTGCAGCGCGACTATCCGGTCGTCATGGGCATCCTGGTGCTCAGCGTGCTCATCACGCTGATCGGCAACATCCTGTCGGACCTGGTCTGGGCGGCCATCGATCCGCGCATCCGCTTCGGGGGGCAGCAGGCATGACGACGCTCATCGGCTTCCTGCTCATCGGCGTCGCGGCCTACTTCCTGTCGTTCCGCCTCGCTCCGGCGGCATTCCGGGGCGCGCTCCGCCTCTTGGGCTTCACGGGCAAGCTCAACCCGCTCACCGAGCGGCGCATCGCCCGCTTCCGTCGCATCCGCCGCGGATATGGCGCCTTCGTCCTCATCGTCACCGCCTTCGTGGCGTCTCTCTTCCTCGAACTCTTCGTCAACGACCTGCCGCTCTACATCCGCTATGGCGACAAGGCGCGCTTCCCGGCGGTGGCGGCCTGGAGCGGCTTCGTGTTGCCCTGGACGTCGCCCAAGACCGACCTCATGGCCGCCGACTACGGCCTCAAGGCGGGCGGGGGCCTCGAGACACGCAAGTTCGCCGCCTGGGTGGGCGATCCCGCCAAGCTCACCGAGGAGGCAAATGCGATCGAGCAAGGCATCGTGGACGACGAAAAGCGCTTCCGCACGGTCATGCAGCAGCAGGCGCAGACCAAGGGCCTCACCTACGATCCGACCCTGCCCCTGCCGGACGCCAAGCTGGCCGACTACGCCGAACGCCGCGAAAACGCCAAGGCCCTCCTGGCCCTCCAGAAGGACCTGCAGGCAGGCAAGGCGCAGATCGTCATGCCGCTGTGGCCCTACTCGCCCACCGAGCAGTTGCTCGGATTGCCGGGCACGCCGCCGCACAAGCCGTTCACACCCGGAGTGCCCCTGCTGGGCACCGACTCGGCCGGCCACGACGTGGTGGCGCAGTTGCTCTACGGGTTCCGCGTGGGCATGGGCTTCGCCCTGATGGTGACCATCAGCGGCTACCTCATCGGCGTCGTGGCGGGCGCCCTGATGGGCTTCTACGGCGGCTGGATCGACATCGGGATGCAGCGCTTCATCGAGATCTGGGGCTCGTTGCCGTTCTTCTTCATCATCATGATCCTGGCCTCCATCCTGCAGCCCAACTTCTGGGTCCTGTCGTTCCTGCTCATCGTCCTCGCCGCCTGGGAAGGCATCACCTACACGATGCGCGGCGAGTTCTACCGGGAGCGGTCCCGCGACTACGTGCAGGCGGCCCGGGCGCTTGGCGTGCGCGACTGGAAGCTGATGCTGCGCCACATCCTGCCCAACGCCCTGGTGCCCATCGTGACGCTGGCGCCCTTCTCGATCGTCGGCAACATGAGCACCCTGGTCGCGCTGGACTACCTGCACTTCGGCCTGCCGCCCAACACGCCTTCCTGGGGGGCCCTGCTCGATCAGGGCGCCAACAACATCGTCAACCACCCGCAACTGGTCTTCATCCCGACCCTGGCATTCGCCGGCACGTTGCTATGCGTGGTCCTGGTGGGCGAGGCCGTGCGCGAAGCCTTCGACCCGAAGCGCTATGCGCGGTTGAGATAGGAGACCAGCTTGGCCGGCACCCTGCTGCAGATCGAGGGCCTCAAGACCTACTTCCACACCGAAGAGGGGGAAGTGAAGGCCGTCGACGGCGTGAGCCTGGCCGTCCAGGAAGGCCAGACCCTGGGCATCGTGGGCGAGTCCGGCTCGGGCAAGTCGGTGACGGCCTACTCGATCCTCCGCCTGATCCCCGAGTCGTTCATCTCCCTCAAGGAAGGGCAGGTGACGTGGAAGGGCACGCGGGGCGCCGTCGACCTCCGGGGCCTGCCGATCGAGGAGATGCATTACTACCGGGGCGGGGAGATCGCGATGATCTTCCAGGAGCCCATGACGAGCCTCAACCCGGTGCTCAAGTGCGGCTACCAGGTGGCCGAAGCCATCGTGAAGCACCAGGGCAAGACCTGGGAGGAGGCCTGGGAGCGCGGCACCAGGCTCCTCGAGGAAGTGGGCATCGCCATGCCCGCGCGCCGGATGGCGCAATACCCGCACGAGCTATCCGGCGGCATGAAGCAACGCGTGATGATCGCCATGGCCCTGGCCTGCGATCCGCGCCTGCTCATCTGCGACGAGCCCACCACGGCCCTGGACGTCACCATCCAGAAGCAGATCCTCGACCTCATCAAGCAGTTGCAGCAGGATCGCGGCATGGCGGTCCTGTTCATCACCCACGATCTGGGCGTGGTGGCCGAGTTGACCGACCAGGTGGCCGTCATGTGCCCGGGCGAGACCTTGCGCCAGCTCTACCAGGGCACCGAGAAGCAGGATTCGCCCGAGTTCGACCGCGGCGGGCACGTCGTCGAGTTCGGCAGCGTCCAGGACATCTTCACCAATCCGCAGCACCCCTACACCAAGGGCCTCATCGCGTGCCGCCCCACCCTCAAGACCGCCTCGTCGCGCCTGCCCACGATCGACGACTTCATCCGCGCCGAGAAGCAGGGCATCACGCTCGATCCCACCGATCCCAACCTGGAGCTGCACTACCCCGGCCGGGCGCAGGCCAGCCGCGAGGACCGGCCGGGCTTCGGCGAGCCCCTGGTCGAGATCAAGGGCCTCAAGACCTGGTTCCCCATCCGCGCCGGGGTCTTCCAGAACACCGTGGGCTGGGTCAAGGCCGTCGACGATGTGGACCTGGTCATCCCGCGGGGCAAGACCATCGGCCTGGTGGGCGAGTCGGGCTGCGGCAAGACGACGCTGGGGCGCACGCTGCTGCGCCTGGTCGAGCCCAAGGCCGGCGAGATCCGCTACCAGGGCCAGGACGTCACGAAGATGTCGCTCCACGACCTGCGGAAGATGCGCCGGAAGATGCAGATCATCTTCCAGGACCCCTACTCGTCGCTCAACCCGCGATTGTCGATCGAGGAGACCATCGTCGAGCCGATGAAGGTCCACGGCCTCTACAAGACCAGCGCCGAGCGCCACGACCGGGCGGTGCGCCTGATGGAACTGGTGGGCCTCAAGGAGAGCTATCTCTCGCGCTACCCGCACGAATTCTCCGGCGGGCAACGGCAGCGCATCGGCATCGCGAGGACCCTGGCGGTCGAACCCGAATTCGTGGTGTGCGACGAGTCGGTGAGCGCCCTCGACGTGTCCATCCAGGCCGGCATCATCAATCTGCTGCTCGATCTGCAGGACGAACTGGGCCTGACCTATCTGTTCATCAGCCACGACCTCTCGGTGGTGAAGTACGTCTCCGACTACGTGGCGGTCATGGCCTCCGATGCGGTCGTCATCGACCTCTATTCCGGCGAGGAGCAAGAGCGGCTCAAGAAGCGGGATCGGGGCGGGCACATCGTCGAGTTCAAGACCCCGGGCGACCTGTACCGCAATCCCGAACACCCCTACACGCGCAAGCTCCTGGCCGCCATCCCCGAGGGCGATCCGACGCGGGTGGGCCACCGCGCCGGCGGGTAGGCGTCGGGGGCAGCGGCTGCAGGGCGGACGCCGGCGCCATGACTGAAAGATGACCGACCGGTTAGGGAAAACTACGTAGACCGGGCACCCGGTCGGACACTACGATCGAGGGATGAAGCGTGTTGATGATTTTCGGCTGATTCTCGGCAAGGACTCCTACGTCCCGATCATGCTCGGGGGGATGGGCACCGACATCTCGACCTCGGCGCTCGCCCTCGAAATCGCTCGCCTGGGCGGGATCGGCCACATCTCGGATTCCTGCTCGCTGGGCGTCGTGGATCGTCACTTCGGCACGACGTTCCTGCGCGACAAGGGCCGGCGCTTCCAGGCCCTGCGCGGCGGCACCGACAAGAGCGCCATCCGCTTCGACGCGGCGGCGATCAAGGAGGCCGCGATGCTGCAAGTGGGCCGCACCATGGCGGCCAAGCGCGGGACCGGCGGCATCTTCGTCAACGTCATGGAGAAGCTCACGATGGGCGCGCCGCGCGAGACGCTCAAGGCGCGCCTGGAGGGCATCCTGGACGCCGGGGCCGACGGCATCACGCTGAGCGCCGGCCTGCACCTCTCGTCGTTCGACCTCATCACCGATCACGCGCGCTTCCGCGACGCCAAGCTCGGAATCATCGTCTCGTCGGCCCGCGCCCTGGGCCTCTTCCTGCGCAAGGCGCGGCGCACCGGCCGCCTGCCCGACTACGTGGTCGTCGAGGGGCCCCTGGCGGGCGGCCACCTGGGGTACGGCATCGACGAGTGGCGGCACACAACCCTCGAGGACGTCTTCGCGGAGGTCAGGCGCTTTCTGGCGGCCGAGGGCCTGGCGATCCCCCTGATCCCGGCCGGCGGGATCTTCACCGGGTCGGACGCCGTGGGATTCCTGGAGCGCGGAGCCGCCGCCGTGCAGGTGGCCACGCGCTTCACCATCGCCCAGGAGAGCGGCCTGCCCGACCGGGTCAAGCAGATCTACCTGCAAGCCCGCGAGGAGGATGTCGAGGTCAACACGCAATCGCCCACCGGCTATCCGATGCGCATGCTCAAGTCCTCGCCGGCCCTGCGTTCCAACGTGACGCCCAACTGCGAGGCCCTGGGCTTCCTCCTGGACGGCGAAGGCAAGTGCAAGTACCTCGACGCCCACGCCCGCACGCCGCGCGACGCGGCCACCGGACGCACCGCGCCGGTGCAGGACAAGACCTGCCTGTGCACGCACATGGCCGGCTTCCGCGTCTACACCTGCGGCCACTACGTCTATCGCCTCAAGGACACGGCTCGCGAGATAGCGCCCGGCCGCTACCTGCTACCGACGGCCGAGGAGGTCTTCCGCGACTACCAGTTCGGCGCCGATCACCGGGTGTCGCGGCCGCGGCAATCCGAGGCGCCCGCGCGGTCCAAGCCCCGGCCCGATCCGGAAGTTTGCCAGATCAGGGCTTGAACTGGCGAATCAGGCCTTGATCTGCCCGATCAGGGCCTGATGCCGCTGGGCTTCCCCGCCGGAGGCTGGAGGTGCGCGTCCCCGGGCGCGGGCTTGGGCCGCGGCTTCTTGGGTCGCGGCCGATCCACCGGCAGGACCATCGCCGAAGGCGTCCCGATCGTCACGACGCCCTTACGCGTGGCGTTGCCGCTCCTGAGGCGGGCTGGCATGGCGGCTCCTCCCTCCTGAGAATGATTTACCCGGGACTGCGAATCGCCACCATCTGGATGTTGGTCATCTCTTCCATGGCGAAGCGGACGCCCTCCCGCCCGAGGCCGCTCTGGCGATTGCCGCCGTAGGGCATGTGGTCGCAGCGGAAGGAAGGCGTGTCGTTGACGATCACGCCGCCAAAATTGAGGTGGCGCACGGCCATCAGGATGCGATCGACATCCTGGGTGAAAACAGCCGCCTGCAAGCCGTACTCGCAATCGTCAGCCTGGCGGAGGCCTTCGGCGAAATCGTCGAACGGCAGCACGGCGACGACCGGACCGAACGCCTCGTCGGCCACGACCCGCATTTTTGGCGTCACCTCGGTGAGGACGGTCGGCCAGTAGACAGGTCCCTCGCGCCGGCCGCCCTCCACGACCGTGGCGCCCGCCGCCTTCGCCTCGTCGACCCAGGCCGCGATGCGATCGGTCTCCCGGGCGTCGATCATGGGGCCGACGTCCACGCCCTCGGCGAGGGGATCGCCGACGACCATCGCCCGCGTGGCGGCCCGCAGCTTCTCGAGGAAGGGCTCGTACACCCGGCGATCGCAGTAGATCCGCTGCACCGAGATGCAGACCTGGCCCGAATTGTAGAAGGCGCCGACGGCGCAGCGGCTGGCGGCGAAATCCAGGTCGGCGTCATGGCAGATCACGACCGGCGAGGTGTTGCCCAGTTCCAGCGTGACCTTCTTGATGCCGGCGCGAGCCAGGATGTCCTGGCCGACCTCCTTGGAGCCGGTGAACGTGACCTTGGCGACCCGGGGATCGGCCACCAGTTGCGGCCCGATGCGCGATCCCGGGCCATGCACGAGGTTGATCGCGCCGGGCGGCAGGCCCGCCTCGGCCAGGATCTCGCACAGGATCACCGACGCCAGGGGCGTCCAGGCCGCCGGCTTGAGCACGATGGAGTTGCCGGCGGCAAGCGCCGGGGCGACCTTGTGGGCCACCAGGTTGATGGGGAAGTTGAAGGGCGCGATGGCCGCCACGACGCCCACGGGCCGGCGCAGCCAGAACCCGAAGTACCCCTCGCCGGCCGGCACGGCGTCGAGGGGAATCGTCTCGCCGTGCAACCGCTTGGCCTCCTCGGAGGCCACCGCGAAGGTCGAAGCCGCCCGGTCCGCCTCGATACGGGCGAACTTGAGCGCCTTGCCGGCCTCCCCGGCGATCGTGCGGGCCAGATCTTCCTTGCGGGCGGCCAGCAGCGCCGAAGCGCGCGCGAGGATGGCGCCCCGCTCGTGGGCCGGCATGCGGGCCATGACCGGCGCCGCCGCCGCGGCCGCCGCAAGCGCGCGATCGACTTCGGCCGGGCCGGCGATCGGCAATGTGGCGATGGTCCGGCCGTCGTACTTGTTGAGGACAGGCCCCGCGCTGTCGGTGGTGATCCACTGCCCGTCGATGTAAAGCTTGCATTCCATGGTTGCAGGATACCAAGTTCGCCAGCGTGGCAGCCAGGGCCCGGATGGGGGAAACTGGAAGCGAGAGGAGATCTGCAATCGATGGCCGCCAAGGAGTTCCACTACCAGGATTCGTTCCCGCTGGGCCCCGACACCACCAGGTACCGCCTGGTCTCGAAGCACGGGGTCAGCGTCGCGGAGTTCGACGGAAAGCAGATTCTCAAGGTCGACCCCGACGTGCTCACCCTGCTGGCCAGACAGGCCTTTCGCGACGTGTCGTTCATGCTGCGGCCCGAGCACAACGAATCGGTCGCGCGGATCCTGACCGACGCGGAAGCCTCGCCAAACGACAAGGGCGTGGCGATCGCCATGCTGCGCAACGCCGAGGTGGCCGTGGAGTTCCAGCTCCCCATCTGCCAGGACACGGGTACCGCCACGGTCATGGGCAAGAAGGGCCAGCAGGTCTGGACCGGGGTCGACGACGCCGAGTACCTCTCGCGGGGCATCTACCAGACCTACACCGAGGAGAGCCTGCGCTACTCCCAGACCGTGGCCCTCGACATGTACCGGGAGATCAACACCGGCACGAACCTCCCGGCCCAGATCGACCTCTACGCCACGCCCGGCATGGAGTACAAGTTCCTGTTCGTGGCCAAGGGCGGCGGATCGGCCAACAAGACCTACCTGTTCCAGGAGACCAAGGCGCTCCTGACGCCCGAGCGGTTGTTCGGCTTCCTGGTCGAGAAGATGAAGACTCTCGGCACGGCCGCCTGCCCGCCGTACCACCTGGCGTTCGTCATCGGCGGCACGAGCGCCGAGGCGTGCCTCAAGACCGTGAAGCTGGCCAGCACGAGGTACTACGACGCGCTCCCGACCGAGGGCAACGAGCATGGCCAGGCGTTCCGGGATCTCGAACTCGAGCAGAGGCTCCTGGAAGCGGCCTACGGCATCGGCATCGGCGCCCAGTTCGGCGGCAAGTACTTCGCGCACGACGTGCGCGTGATCCGCCTGCCGCGCCACGGCGCGTCCTGCCCGGTGGGGATGGGCGTCTCGTGCTCGGCCGACCGCAACATCAAGGCGAAGATAAACGCCGACGGCGTCTGGGTCGAAGAACTCGACCGCAACCCGGGCCGACTCATCCCGGACTCGTACCGCGGCCAGCACGGCCACGGCTTCCGCATCGACCTCGACCAGGGGATGCGGGCGGTGCTCGCCGAACTCACCAAGCACCCCGTCGCCACGCCGGTGCTGCTCAACGGCACCATCGTCGTCGGGCGCGACATCGCGCACGCCAAGTTCAAGGAACTGCTCGACGCCGGCAAGCCGCTCCCGCAGTACCTCATGGACTACCCGATCTACTACGCCGGCCCCGCCAAGACGCCCGAGGGCAAGGCGTCCGGGTCGTTCGGCCCCACCACCGCCGGCCGCATGGACTCGTACGTCGACCTCCTGCAGGCGCACGGCGCCTCCCTGGTGATGATCGCCAAGGGCAATCGCAGCCAGCAGGTCACCGACGCGTGCAAGAAGTACGGCGGGTTCTACCTGGGCTCCATCGGCGGCCCGGCGGCACTCCTGGCCGAGGAGAACATCAGGCGCGTCGAGTGCATCGATTTTCCCGAGCTGGGCATGGAAGCCGTCTGGAAGATAGACGTGGTGGACTTCCCGGCCTTCATCCTGGTGGACGACAAGGGCAACGACTTCTTCAAGCAGCTCTGATCAGACCGGATCGCCGCAGAGAAAGCCGATGAACCGCTCGTGTTCTTCCGGCCGCACCGGCCCGCGCTTGCCCCCCGCGCCGGCCAGGTCCCGGAAGCGCCGCACGACGCGCCTCGAGCGGGGCGTCGCCGCGGCCAACAGATCGTCGAGATGCCCCCACCAGAGGATCTCGCCGCCCCCGGCCAGGAGGACGTTGGTTTCCGGGATGCGCGCTTCGGGCAGGGTGGTGCCCAGGTCGGCGGTCGCGGCGGCCACCTCGCGCCGGATGCGGGCGACGGCCGGATCGTCGTCCTGCAGGTGGATCAGCGGCTCGGCTTCGGCCAGGTAAGCCAGGGCTTCGCCCGGCGAGCCGAACCAGTAGAAGATTTCCCCGCGGCCGGACGCCAGATCGTCGCGCAGGAGCAGGCCCCAGGGGTAGTCCTCGGGATGGCGATCGGTCAGGTCCTCGATGACCAACTCCAGCGAGTGGCCCTGCCAGCGATAGCGCGTGGAAGACGTGTGCTCCGGCATCCCTGGAGGTATTGCCCGGGCACATGTTGCGATCGTCCCGGATAGATTGACCCGGGATGAAGCCGCCCGACGCTCGGCTCCGCCGGGAGTCTCCGCATTTTCGACCGATCCCCTAGGGGCGCGCGGTGCGCGAACCTGGACCTGCGTGGACAAGCGGTACGCTTCCGTATCCCGGGCCCTCGACGGCGTCCTCCGGGATGGTATGACCCTGATGGTCGGGGGCTTCGGCCTGGTGGGAGTCCCCGAGAATCTGGTCCGCGAGGTCGTGCGCTCGGGCGTCAAGGACCTCACCGTCATCTCTTCGAACATGGGCGTCGCCGACGGCGGGGCCGGCGTGCTGCTGGAGGGGGGCCAGGTCTCGCGGGTGATCTCCTCGTTCTCGGGCGGCAACAAGCTCTTCGAACGCCTGGTGATCGAGGGCGCGGTCACCTGGGAGATAGTGCCGCAAGGCACGCTCTTCGAGCGCATTCGCGCGGGCGGCGCCGGCATCGGCGGCTTCTACACGCCGACCGGCGTGGGGACCGACATCGCCCGGGGGCGCGAAGTACGCACGATTCGCGGGCGGGAGTACCTCTTCGAGGAGCCGCTGCGGGCCGATCTGGCCCTGATCAAGGGCTGGCGCGGGGATCCGTATGGCAACCTGGTCTACCGCAAGACCGCCCGCAATGGCAACCCGGTGATGGCGACGGCGGCCGACGTGGTGGTGGCCGAAGTCGAGGAAATCGTCGATCTCGGCGACCTGGATCCCGACGCCATCCACACCCCCTGCATCTACGTCCATCGCCTCGTCCTGGGGGAACACTACCAGAAGCGGATCGAGTACCGGACGGTCCGGCCGCGGGAGGCGCGACTCGACGAGCCAGAGGAGGATTCGCCGATGCGAACCAAGGAACTGGTACTACTGGCCGATCCGCGCGACGATCGCCTCGTCACGCGCCTGAGCCTCGAGCACGACGGCTACGGCGTCGAGGTGTGCAACACGATCGAGGCCGCCCGGCGCCGCATCGCCGAGGCGCACCCGGACGCGGTCCTCATCGAATGCCAGGGCCGCTGCCACGAAGCGCTTGCCCTCATGCGGGACCTGCGCGCCGATCCCGCCACGGCGGACACGGTCGTCGTGGCCCTTACGGCCTGCCCTGGCCTGGACGCGGACTGCAAGGCCATCGAAGCCGGCTGCGACCGGGTCATGCACAAGGAACGGGCCCTGGACGTGCCCCAGGAGCTGCAACTGCTGCTGCGGGGCCCCTGCGGCCAGTAGGCGCTAGCGCGCGCCCCTGCCGGTGAAGAAGGCCGGGATGCCCTCGGAGGTCACCAGGCGCTCGATCTCGTTGTCCGGCCGGACGATCCCCCGGGATTGCCTGCGGAAGAGGCCGAAGAGCATCCCCTGCTTCTTGTAGGCCTCCTTCGAGTAGATGGGGTTGTAGCTCAGGTACACCAGCAGCCGCGTCAGCGAGCTCAGGTGCGTGTCGAAATCCCACACCCGCCTGAGAATGGACGCCTTGGTGTTCCACTCCTTGCGGCAATGCCAGCAGGCGGCCGTGAGCTCGTCGGGAGTCATGTTCTTCGGGACGTAGGCCGCGTGATTGAAGCGGTACTGCGGGTGGACCCACCACTTCTTGTCGTAGAGCAGGCGGCCTTCCCGTTCCAGCTTCGCGTAGAAGGGCGTGTGCGGGTACGGCATCAGGATGTTGAACGCCGCGAAGCAGAACTTGTTGTGCATCGCGAACGCCAGGGTGTCGTGGATGGACTCGACCGTGTCGTGGTCGTAGCCCAGCGTGAACGCCGCCCAGGTCTGCAGGTGGAACTGGCGCAACACCTCGATCTGGCTCTGGTAGCGGTCCCATTCGGGCCGGTACGGGTTCTTGCGCGCCCCGCCCAGGAAGTTGGGGCCCTTCTTCATCTCCAGCAGGCTGCCGGCCTGGATCGACTCGAAGCCGATGACGAAGCCGAGGCACCCGCTCCGCGCGAGCAGGTCCATGAGTTCCAGGTCGTTGACCATGTCGATCGACGCCTGCGAGACCCAGCGGATCTTGAGGGGGATGAGTTCGCGCAGGAAAATCTTGGCGGCCTCGTGATTGGACAGGAAGTTATCGTCCACGAAGAAGACCAGCTTCCGGTCCTGGGCCTCGATTTCCCGCACGACCTCCACGGCGTGCCGCACGTAGTGCTCGCGATCGAAGTACACGCTGATGTGGCAGAACTCGCAGGCGAAGCGGCAACCCCGGCTGAACTGCATCAGCGTGATGGGCAGGTAGCCCTTGCCCTTGAACAGATCGCGCCGCGGCAACGTGCCGCCGACCTGGGGCACGCCGGGCGGGGACTTGTACACGGGCTTCAAGTTCCCGTTCCGCGCGTCGGCCACGACCTCGTGCCAGCCCAGTTCGGCGTCGCCCACGAAGATGGCGTCGGCGTGCTGCAGGCACTCGTCGGGCAGCAGGGTCGGCTGGAAGCCGCCCATGACCACCTTGACGCCCCGCGCCCGGAACTCGGCGGCGATCTCGTACGCCCGCCGCGCCGTGTAGATCTCGACCGTGATGGCCACCAGGTCGGTGGGCTCGTCGTAGGGAATGGGCTCCAGGCGGTCGTCGTAGAGCACGCACTCGACGTCCGGCGGGGTGAGGCCGGCCAGCACTCCCAGTTGCAGCGGCTCCATGCGGCCCTCGTCCACGTAGAGGCTGTGCTCCATGCGGCCGATGTTGGGTTTGACGAAGGTGATCTTCAAGCCAGGCACCTGTTGGCGGTCTGCAGGGGGGAGACATCCAGCGGGTCAGCGCCGCCCAGCGGCAGACCCTGCTTGGAGTGGATCTCGCGCCGGGAGATCAGGTTGGCGCCCAGGAAGATCCCCAGGCGATGGGCCGAGCGGAGGTGAGTGCGGGAGTCCAGGGCGCGGTAAGCCAGGGACGAAAGCGCATTGAACCGGGATCGCGCCCGGTAGCACCCCGCCGTGAGCTCCTCCGGGGTCATGCCCGCCGGCCGGTACGTGGCGCTGCCGTAGCGGTACGCGGGATCGAGCCACCACCGGTCGTACAGCAGACGCCCCTCGGCTCGCAGCCGATCGTAGAGCGCCGCGCCGGGCGTGGGCGTCAGGGGGTTGAAGTGCGCCAGGAAGAACTTGTTGCGGATGGCGAACTCGACCGTGGCGTCGAAGGCCTCCGGCTTGTCGCGATCGTAGCCCATCACGAAGGTCCCGAAGATCATGATCCCGGCGTCCTGGAGGATGCGGATGGACGTCTGGTAGTCCTGGTGCTTGACGTTCCAGGCCTTGCGCATCTGGCGAAGGTTGTCGATGTCCAGCGACTCGAAGCCCACGGTGGCGGCCGTGCAGCCGCTCTGCTCCAGGAGGCGCATGAGTTCGGGATCGTGCGCGATGTCGATGGACACCTGCGTGGACCACTGGATCCGCAGCGGGATCAGGGCGCGAAACAGTTCCTTGGCCTTGGGCACGTCGATGAAGACGTTATCGTCCACCAGGAAGACGTGCCTGGGCGCGAGGCGTTCTATTTCCTCGACTACCTCGCGCACCGGGCGGTGGCGCAGGTTGTCGCCGTAGAAGGCGCGAATCGAGCAGAACTCGCAGGCGTAGCGGCACCCGCGGCCGTACTGGACCATCCGCACCGCGCCGTAGCGCTTGCCGGCGAAGATCGACCGGTCGGGCATGACCCCGGCCAGATCGGGAAAGCCGTCCTGCCGGTAGAGGGGTTTCAGCTTCCCCTTGCGGGCGTCGGCCACGATTTCCGGCCAGGTGCCCTCGGCGTCGCCGATGGCCACGCTGTCGGCGAAGCACAGCGCCTCGTCGGGCAGGAACGTGGGGTGATAGCCGCCCATGACGACCGGGACGCCGCGCTTCCGGAACTCCCCGGCGATCTGGTAGGCGCGGCGCGCCGTGTAGGTCTCGACCGTCAGGGCGACCAGGTCGGCGGGCGCGTCGAACGGGATCGGCTCGAGTTGCTCGTCGTAGAGCGCCACCTCGACGTCTCCCGGCGTCAGACTCTTGAGGATGGCGAAGCAGAGCGGTTCGAGCGCATCGGTCGACCGCGTCTCGATCAGATTCGGCCGGATGAAGAGGATGCGCACGACAGATCCATTCCCCCGGCCTCGCGCTTCGCAACCTGCTCCCGCAAACCGAAGGGGCCCGGGGTCCGGGCAGGTCGAGGGCGGCGGCGCAGCGGGGCCCCCCTAGAAAATGCCGGGCACCAGGCGCCAGGTGCGCTGCCGGTAGGCCAGATAGTCCTCGCCGAAGACGCTCTCCAGCATCGCCTCCTCGACCCGCATCCGGATGAGGAGGGCCACGAGCGGAAAGCCGACCAGCAGGACGAGGCTGAGCGCGTTGCCGACCGCCAGGCCCAGACCGCAGAGGCTGAGCAGGGTGCCCGTATACGCCGGATGCCGCAATAGCCGGTAGGGGCCGGCCGTCACGAGGCGGTGCTCGGCGAGAGCCGTCACGTTGATCGTGAAGTGCCCGCGCAGCGAGAGGATCGCCCACCAGCGCAGCGCCACGCCGCAGCCGAACACCAGCAGGCCGACCGCCCCCAGCCAGAGTGGCTGGGGCACGCGGCCGAACCCGAAGTACCACGCCGCGAACGCCCCGCCGGCGGCCACGGTGGTGAGCGCGATCATCAGCGGCAGGGTGCCGCGATCGGTTCCCTTGTGGCCGCCTGGCCGGTAGGTGGCGCGACCTAGCAGGGACTCGGACGCGGCGAACACGACTCCGAGCACCAGGGCGATCCGCGGGATCAATTCTTCCAGCGGGCTGCCTCCTCGCTCCTGCCATTGTACGTCCGTTCGCCCGCGGGCTAACCTGTTGGGGATGACAAGCCCCTACCCCCACCTCGCGGCGCCACTCGATCTCGGCTTCACGCAACTGCGCAACCGCGTGGTCATGGGTTCGATGCACACCGGCCTGGAAGACCGCGCCCGCGACTTCCCGCGCCTGGCGACCTTCTTCGCGGAACGCGCGGCGCAGGGCGTCGGCCTCATCGTCACGGGCGGCTTCGCCCCCAACATCGAGGGGTGGCTCTCGCCGTTCGGATCGCGCCTGGCCACGCGCGGCGCCGCGAAGGCCCACCGCATCCTGACCGCCGCCGTCCACGACCACGGCGGCAAGGTAGCGCTGCAGATCCTCCATGGCGGCCGGTACAGCTACACGCCGCTGTGCGTGGCGCCCTCGCGCATCAAGGCGCCGATCTCGCCGTTCACCCCCCGTGGCCTCTCGGAGCGCGGCATCGAGCGGCAGATAGCCGCCTACGCGCGCTGCGCCGCCCTCGCCCGCGAGGCCGGCTACGACGGCGTCGAGGTCATGGGCTCCGAAGGCTACTTCCTCAACGAGTTCCTGGTCGCGCATACCAACAAGCGCACCGACGCCTGGGGCGGCACCTACGAAAACCGGATGCGCATGCCGGTGGAGGTCGTCAGGCGGATCCGCGCCGCCGTGGGGCGGGATTTCATCGTCGTCTTCCGGATCTCGCTCCTGGATCTGGTGCCCGACGGCAGCACCTGGGACGAGGTGATCGTGCTGGCCAGGGCGCTGGAGGCGGCCGGGGTGGACATCCTCAACACGGGCATCGGCTGGCACGAGGCGCGGATCCCCACCATCGCGAGCCCCGTGCCGCGGGCGGCGTTCGGCTGGCTCGCCGCCAAGCTGCGCGCCGCGGTCGGCGTCCCGGTCTGCGCGAGCAACCGCATCAACGCGCCCGACGTCGCCGAACGGCTGCTGGCCGAAGGAGCGGCCGATCTGGTCTCCCTGGCCCGCCCGTTCCTGGCCGATCCGGCCTTCGTGGCCAAGGCCCTGGCCGGCAAGGCCGACGAGATCAACACCTGCATCGCCTGCAACCAGGCATGCCTCGACCATATCTTCGCCCGGAAGGTCGCCACCTGCCTGGTCAACCCGCGAGCCTGCCACG
>Ga0194120_10002114_pt1 | contig 34797 bp, 33 predicted proteins | sample TA2MahCa65mmetaG_FD_148642 | JGI IMG/M metagenome (GOLD analysis project Ga0194120, IMG submission 148642) | Freshwater microbial communities from Lake Tanganyika, Tanzania - TA2015019 Mahale Deep Cast 65m | ecosystem: Environmental > Aquatic > Freshwater > Lake | place: Tanzania: Lake... | reverse complement strand
TCGCCGCGTAGCAACAGACGCCCGCCCCGCAGGCGACGGCGCTGCAGCTCCCGACCAACCTTCTCTGACTTCCGCATGCTCGCTCCGTCCGGGAATGTACATCGGATTGGACTCACGGCATACGGAAAAGTTGCAAGGCATTTATGCAAGGCTCAATAGAACGACGGCGGCGTCGCGGCGCTGATGATCTCACAACGCTCGCGGCCGCGATTGCGGAACCGGTGCGGCACGGCGCTGGCGAAGTAGAACGCCTCACCGGGGCCGAGCTGGCGCGTCTGGCTGCCGACGGTGATCTCGATGCGCCCGCGGACGACGACCCCACCTTCCTCGCCGGCGTGACTCAACATTTCGGCGCCGGTATCGGCGCCCGGCTCGTACACTTCACGCAGGATCGCGAGGCGCCGCCCCGGACGGCTGGCGGCGACCAGGCGCAGCGAGACCTCGCCCTCGCCCAGCTCGACCAGCTCGTCGGCCCGATAGAACACCGGCGGCGCCTGCGCGGGATCGAGCGTGAAGAACTCGGCGAGCGCCATCGGGATGCCATCCAGCACCTTCTTCAACGACGCGACGGACGGGCTGACCCGCCCCTGCTCGATCAGCGAAATCATGCCGTTGGTGACGCCGGCGCGCTTGGCGAGTTCGCGCTGCGACAAGCCGTGCATCTGCCGTACTGACCGCAGCCGGGCGCTCACGTCATTACTCATCGGCCGGCACCATCCGTCTAGGATATTAAACGTTGATGGCGTAATATCCCGATTTAAGCCCCCTATTGTCAATTATTCTGAACACACACTGCATGGAGCCGCCCTTGAACGCCGCCACCTCCGCCGCCGGGGACCTTGCCGCCTTCTGGATGCCCTTCACCGCCAATCGCCAGTTCAAGGCCGCACCAAGGATGCTCGCCCGCGCGAGCGGCATGCACTATGAGACAGCCGATGGCCGCCGGATCCTGGACGGCGTCGCCGGCCTGTGGTGCGTCAATGCCGGGCACGGCCGGCCGGAGATCACCGCAGCGGTGAGCCGGCAGCTCGCTGCGATGGACTATGCGCCGCCGTTCCAGATGGGCCATCCGGCTGCGTTCGAACTGGCCGCCGCGCTCGCGCAGCTCGCACCGGCGGGGCTCGACCGCGTGTTCTTCACCAACTCCGGTTCGGAGGCCGTGGATACCGCGTTGAAGATTGCACTGGCCTGGCAGCGGCTGCGCGGCGAGGCCGCGCGCACGCGGCTGATCGGGCGCGAGCGCGCCTATCACGGCGTCGGCTTCGGTGGCATCTCGGTGGGCGGCATCGCCACGAACCGCAGGCAGTTCGGTCCGCTGCTGCCGGGCGTGGATCACCTGCGCCACACCCACGACCCGGCGCGCAATGCGTTCGCGCGCGGCCTGCCCGCCCATGGCGCCGAGCTCGCCGATGACCTCGAGCGCCTGGTCGCGCTGCACGACGCCTCGACCATCGCCGCGGTGATCGTCGAGCCGATCGCCGGCTCGACCGGCGTGCTGCTGCCGCCGCGCGGCTACCTGCAGCGGCTGCGCGAGATCTGCACGAAGCACGGCATCCTGCTGATCTTCGACGAGGTCATCACCGGTTTCGGCCGCATCGGCGCCGCCTTCGCCGCGCAGGAATTCGGCGTCGTGCCGGACCTGATCACCTGCGCCAAGGGCCTGACCAACGGCACCGTACCGATGGGCGCGGTGCTGGTCAGCCGGACGATCCACGACGCATTCATGTCGGGGCCGGAAGCCGCGATCGAGCTGTTCCACGGCTACACCTACTCGGCCCACCCGGTCGCCTGCGCCGCCGGCCTCGCGACCCTCGGGATCTACGGCGGCGGCCTGTTCGGGCAGGCGCGCCAGGTGATGCCGGCGTGGGACGAGGCTGTGCACAGTCTGCGCGGCCGGCGCCATGTGGCTGACCTGCGCTGCTACGGGCTGGTGGCCGGCATCGAGCTCGAACCGCGGCCGGGCGCCGCCGGCGCGCGCGCCTACGAAACTCTGGTGCGGGGTTTCGAGCGCGGGATCCTGATCCGCGCGACGGGCGACACGATCGCGCTGTCACCGCCGCTCGTGATCAGCACCGCTGAAATCGATCAGCTCATCACGACACTCGCGGGCGTGCTCGACAGCATCGCCTGAACACACGCCGCTGCGTAGTCCAGCGGACCCGCACCGGGAGCAACGGCTGGCCGCAGCAAGGCGGGCTGTGGGCTGGGACAATCGCTCGCTCGCGCGAGTCCGGATTTACGCGCTCGCTCGCGACGTCCCAGCCCCCGGCCCGCTGTGATGCCGCGGGCGAGACTGCAACATCCGCGGCGCAGGCGAGGCGGACGGGGGCCCGGGAGCAAACTCGTAAAGATCGGCCGAGTTTGCGAGCGGGCCCCCGGACAGCCGTGCCGGCGCCGCGACCGGTAGCGCTCACGGACTACGTGGCCGTGCCGGCGCCCGAATCGAAGATCGCGTAGAGCTTGCTGGCGGGCTCGACCGTTTCCCAGGTGCCGCTGAATCCGGCCGGAATCACCCAGGCATCTCCCGGTCCGAACTCCCAGCGGCCGCCGGCATCATCGGTGAGCAGGACCCGCCCCTCGAGCAGGTGACAGAACTCATGCTCGGTGTAACTCACCCGCCACCGGCCGCGCGTGCTCGACCACCGTCCGGCGAAGAATCGGCCACTGCCATCGGCGTAGTGATTCTGTACCTGTGCCCGCGGCCGGCCCGCGAGCACGCGTCCGGCGGCCGGGCTGGAATCCTCCGCTGCAACCGGATTCCGGAAATCGACGATCGACGTACCCATGAAACGACCTCCGCGGACTCAGCCTGCAGACCAGCAGCAGACGAATTCTGCCAGCAAATCCCTGGCAGTCCCGATGGGGCAGGAGTAGCATCGATTCAGTGCCCGCCATGGGGGCCGTGGCGGGCTTCGCCGAGGAGCCGGGCCATGAGCAATCGCCTCCCGCCGATCGTCGGCCAGTGGTACACGCACCGCGACAAGGGTGAGCCGTTTCAGGTCGTCGCCCTGGACGAGGATTCCGGAACGATAGAAATCCAGGGGTTTGAAGGCGACGTCGACGAGCTCGACCTGGACGAGTGGAGCCAGTTACTGGTCGAGTCGGCGGCACCCCCGGAGGACTGGAGCGGACCGCTCGATGACGTCGAACCGGACGAACTGGGTTATACCGATCTGGAGACGATTCCCGGCGCCGAGCAGCGCGCGGCGTCCGCACCGTTGACGTGGGAGGAAGTCGTCGAGGACGACGACTTCGACGAAACGCCGCGGCACTGAGGCCCGCAGCCCAGACGATCGCTACAGCGGTGGCAGAGCCACGGGCCGCCACGGCCGCCGGCGCGGCACTGGCGATCGGAACCCCGCCGGCTTCAACACCAGCACGTCGCAGGCCACGGCGTCGATCGTGCGCTCAGCCGTACTGCCGATGAACAGGCGGCGCAGACCGCTGCGTGATACGGCCCCCATGACCACCAGGCCCGCCTCGATCTGCGCGGCCAGCGCCGCAATCTCGCTGGCCGGGACGCCGCTCCGCAGGTGACGACGGCGGGCCGGCAGTCCCCAGGGCTCGAGCATCGCGTCGAACTCCCGCTCGGCCGTCGCGCGCTGCTGCTCGACCAGATTGGCCGGCAGCGGCACCGGCTCCATCAGCACGCCGGCCGTGAACGGTGTCGCCAGTTGCCACACGTGCAGCGCGTGCACGCGCCCGCGGAAGGCCGCGGCCATGAATGCGGCACTGCGCAGGATCGCGGCGTCGAGATCGGCCGGCTTGGCGTGCGCATGCAGCGGGTCCACCGCCGCCAGGATCCGCCCCCGTTCCCAGGGGCGCGCGTTCTTCACGAACAGCAGCGGCACGGGGCACAGGCGGATCAACTGCCAGTCCGTGTTCGACAGCAGCACGCGCGACAGCCGTGTGTGCCGGTGGCTGCCGGCCACGACCAGGTCCGCCTTCTCGCGCAGCGCTTCGCGCACGATGCTGTCGTGCACCGGATAGTCCCAGCGCACGCGCTCGCGCACCTGCAGCCCGGACAGGCGCAGCGGCGCCGCAAGCCGCGCAAGCTGCTGGCGGCGCACGTTGACCGCGCCTTCGATGTCCTGCTGCAGTGCCGCCGGGCTGTAGTACTGCTCGCCGGCGACGTACGGGCTGTAGAAACTGTGGAACAGCGTCAGCGTCGCGTCGCAGCGCCGCGCCAGCTCAGCGGCCTTGACCAGTTCCGGCGCCGGCTTCGCGCCGCAGTCGGCCACCGCCACGAGTATGCGCCGGATGTCCATCGTCGCCCCCTCTCCGGCGGCCGCCACCGGCCTGGCCGGTGGCGGCTGTACCCGGAAGAAATGGTGGCTAGGGAGAGACTCGAACTCTCGACCCCGGGGTTATGAATCCCGTGCTCTAACCGGCTGAGCTACCTAGCCACGCGGTGGGAAGGTGGCCCCGGGGAGGCGCGATTCTCCGGACGGTGTCAGCGGGTGTCAAGCCGCCCGAAAATGGGGACAGCCCCCATCTTCCGCTCGGCGGCCCGGTCCGGCGTCCGGGCAGGCCCGCTGCTCCTGCGGCACGGCTGGAACTTCGCTGACGCACTGCACCCCGCGCTGGCCGCCGATTGTGATGATCTCGCCACGTTCGATACGACTCGGTCACGGCGCGTCCCGGGGATCACCTCGATCGCGTCCGTTCCTGTCGCAGCATCTCCTGCTGTCGCTACAGTCGGCGTACGTCCGGGAGCGCGGCCATCCTTCGGTCCAGCGTGAGTGTACTGAGTCCGGCGCGACGATAATCGTCGGCAATCAAGCGGTCGAGCAGCCCGCAGCCCGCGCTGGCTTCCAGGGCGGCGAATACGCCGGCCCCGTTCAGCGGTGCCACCAGGCCGCTCCTGAGCACGCTGGCCAGTGCGGCGCGCGCGTCGGGTTTGGACACGCCGTAGTGATGTTGCAGGGCGACATAGGCTTCGCCGATTACCTGATTCGAAGCGAACACCTCGGCATCGTCGCGCTCGATGAGCGCGCTCAACTTGCGCACACAGTTTTCGAAGCCGTCCGCGGGATCGCCGGTCGCCAGCCGCACCAGGATCGAGGTGTCAATCCCGCAGCGCGCGATCATGCGGAGTATGCCGGAAGACTTCCAGATCGAAGGTGCCCTGGCCACGGCGCAGCTTGCCGCGTAGTGGCGCGAGGCGCGTCCGATCGACCTGGCGCGCGCGCAGGACGAACCCCTCGGGGCCTTCCTCGAGTTCAATCCGGTCGCCGGGCTTGACCCCTAGTGCCTCAAGAACCCGCGCAGGAAACGTGACCTGGCGCTTGGCAGTGATCTTGACGAACATACCCGCAGTTGCCTCTGGGGGTCACCTTACCCGAACTCTATGATAGTAAGGAGGTGGCGTCAAGACTCCCATGCCGGCGCAGTCTGGAATCTCGCTCAGACGTTGAAGCGGAAGTGCAGGACGTCGCCCTCGCGCACCACGTAGTCGCGCCCCTCGAGCCGCAGCCGCCCCGCCTCGCGCGCGCCGGCCTCGCCGCGGCCGGCGATGTAGTCGTCGTAGGCGATGGTCTCGGCGCGGATGAAACCGCGTTCGAAATCCGTGTGGATCACGCCGGCCGCCTGCGGCGCGGTGGCCCCCGCCGGCACCGTCCAGGCGCGCACTTCCTTCGGACCGGCGGTGAAGTACGTCAGCAGTCCGAGCAGCCGGTAGGCCGCGCGGATGACCCGGTCGAGCCCGGCCTCCTCGAGCCCGAGGTCAGCGAGGAAGGCGGCCCGGTCCGCGGCGTCCAGTTCGGCGATTTCCGCCTCGATCGCGGCGCACACCGGCACGAGGCCGGCGCCTTCGGTGGCGGCAATTCCCTGCAGCACCTCCAGGTGCGGGTTGGCGCGGAAACCGTGCTCGGCGACATTGGCGATGTACAGCACCGGCTTGGCGGTCAGCAGGTGCAGCTCGCGCAGTCGCTCGCGCTCGAACTCGTCGAATCCCAGCGCGCGGGCCGGTGTGCCGCGATCGAGCGCCGCGCGGATGCGCTCGAGCGCCGCACACCAGCGCTGTGCATCGCGGTCGCCGGCGCGGGCCGGCTTCTCCGCCCGTTGCCGCGCGCGCTCGACGGTCTCGAGGTCGGCGAGCGCAAGCTCGGTGTTGATGATCGCGACATCGCGGGCCGGATCGACGCGACCGGCGACGTGCACGATGTCGTCGTCGTCGAAGCAGCGGACCACGTGGGCGATCGCGTCGACCTCGCGGATGTGAGCGAGGAACTGGTTGCCGAGTCCCTCGCCCTGCGCGGCACCGGCGACCAGGCCGGCGATGTCGACGAACTCGACCGTCGCCGGCAGGATCTTCTCCGGCCGGGCGATGGCGGCCAGCGCCGCGAGACGCGGATCCGGCACCGGCACGACGCCGACGTTCGGGTCGATCGTGCAGAACGGGTAGTTCTCGGCCGCGATGCGCGCCTGGGTCAGCGCGTTGAACAGCGTGGACTTGCCGACGTTCGGCAGACCGACGATGCCGCAGCGGATCCCCACGCCCCCGGCCTCAGTCCGCGGCGCCGTCGTCGGACGGCTTCGCGTGCAGGCGGTTCATCGCCCGGTCGGCGCCCTCGGTCAGCAGCCGCGGCAGTTCGCTGAGGCCGAGCTCGACCGCCTCGCGGATCAGCCGCTCCTCGACGGCCGGCGGCCGCTCGAGCACGTAATCGATCACGACGTGGCGGTCACCGGGATGGCCGATGCCGAGCCGCAGCCGCCAGAAGTCCTCGCCGACGTGGCTGATCACATCGCGCAGGCCGTTGTGCCCGCCGGCGCCGCCGCCCCGCTTCAGGCGCACGCTGCCCGGCGGCAGGTCGAGGTCGTCATGCACGACCAGCATCTCCGCCGGCGGGAGCTGCAGGTAGTCGCAGATCGCGCGCACGGCGAGCCCGCTGCGGTTCATGTAGTTCATCGGCTTGAACAGCCACAGCGGCGTGCCGGCGACGGTCGCCCGCCCGGCCTCGCCGGCGTAGCGCCGCTCCGCTTTCCACTGGGCCTCGTGGCGGCGCGCCAGTTCGTCTACGAACCAGAAGCCCGCGTTGTGGCGCGTGGCGGCATGTTCGGGGCCTGGATTGCCCAAGCCCACGACCAGCCGCAATGGCAGCCCGGCCATGCTCCGCTCCCGGACGACGCGTTACTTCTTTGCGTCGCCCTTGGCCGGCTTCGCGTCGCCCTTGGCCGGCTCTTTGACCTCGGCCGCTGGCGCCGCGGCAGGAGCCGCCGCGCCCGGAGCCGCGGCCACGGCCGCCTCGGCGACCACGGCCGGAGCCTCCTCCTCGACCCGCAGCGCGTGGATCGACGCCACCGGCGCATCGCGACCGGCCAGCAGCTCGACGAGCTGCACGCCCGCCGGCAGCCGCAGGTCGGAAAGCTGGATCACCTGGTTGATCTCGAGTGCCGCCACGTCCACCTCGAGGTACTCGGGCAGATCGCGCGGCAGGCAGGCGACCTCGACCTGGTTGCGCAGGTGCGAAAGGATGCCGCCCTGCGTGCGGACGCCGACGGCTTCCGCGCCGCCGCGGAAGTGCAGTGGCACCTGCATGCGGATCGGCTCATCCTCGAGAACCCGCTGGAAGTCGGCGTGCAGGATCTGGTTCCGCCACGGATGCCGCTGCACGTCCTTGAGTACTGCCGCCTGTTCCGCCTCACCGACCTTCAGGTTCAGGATCGTCGAGTAGAAGCGTTCGTCGGCCATCAGGTGCCGCAGCCGGTCGTGATCGAGCGCCAGGGCGCGCGGTTCCTGGCGCCCGCCGTACAGGATCGCCGGGACCTTGCCGTGACGACGCAGGCGGCGGCTCGCACCCTTGCCCTGGTCGTCGCGGAACTCGGCGGCGAGTTCAAAAGCAGTCTTCATGTGTTCCATACTCCTGAAAAACAGGACCGCCGGCCCGCGACCAGGCACCGGCGATCCGTCCCTGGGACCGCCGGACCTCCCGGCGGCTGCCCATGCGGAGGGACCGACTCCCTCCTCAATCCACGTACAGCGAGCTGACCGACTCCTCGTCGCGCATGCGGCGCATCGTCTCGGCCAGCAGCCCGGCCACCGTCATGACCCGGATGCGCCGGCAGGCGGCGGCATCGGGGCGCAGCGGGATCGTATCGGTCACGACCAGCTCATCGAGCGCGGAGCCGGAGATCCGCTCCACCGCCGGGCCCGACAGCACGGCGTGCGTGATGTAGGCGGCCACGTGCAGCGCGCCGTTCTCCTTCAGCGCCTCGGCCGCCTGGCACAGCGTCCCGGCGGTATCCACCAGGTCGTCGACCAGCACGCAGGACCGCCCATGCACGTCGCCGATGATGTTCATCACCTGCGACTCGTTGGCGCGCGGCCGCCGCTTGTCGATGATCGCCAGATCGGCGTTGTCGAGGCGCCGCGCCAGCGCGCGCGCCCGGACGACGCCACCCACGTCGGGCGACACCACGATCATGTCGCGGTACTTCTGTTTCCAGACCTCGCCGAGCAGCACCGGCGATGCATACACGTTGTCCACCGGCAGGCCGAAGAAGCCCTGAATCTGGTCGGCATGCAGGTCCACGGTCAGCACGCGGTCGATACCGGCGCAGCCGATCATGTCGGCCACCAGCCTGGCGGTGATCGGCACGCGCGTCGCACGCGGCCGGCGGTCCTGCCGCGCATAGCCGAGGTACGGGATCACCGCGGTGATGCGCCCGGACGACGCGCGCCGGCAGGCGTCGGCCATCACCAGCAGTTCCATCAGGTTCTCGCTGGCCGGCGGACAGGTGGACTGCAACAGATAGACATCACGGCCGCGGACGTTCTCCATGATCTCGACCTGAATCTCGCCGTCGCTGAAGCGGCCGACGATCGCGCGGCCGAGCGGCACGTTCAGATGGCGCGCGATCCCCTGCGCGAGCAGCGGATTCGCGTTGCCGGTGAACACCGCCATCGTGGACTGATCCACGCGAGTCTCCCTCATGCCGGCGCGCCCGGCGCGCCGTTCCTCAACTGGCTGGGGTGGAAGGATTCGAACCTTCGTATGACGGAACCAAAATCCGTTGCCTTACCACTTGGCGACACCCCACTATTCCGCGCGCTCGTTCCGGGACGCGCGCTGCGCCGCCAGGCGTGCGAGCAGCGGCGAGCGTTGCAGTCCGCGGACCACGAAACCGGACCATCGCGCCGGCAGTGCGGCGAGCGCCGCGCGGGCCGAACTCCGGTCAGCGAACGCGGCGAACACACAGCTACCCGTGCCGGTCAGCCGGGCCTCGCCACCCCGGCTCAGCCAGGCCAGCGCCTCCGCCACCGCGGGGTACCGCCTGGCGACCACCGGCGCACAGTCGTTGCGCCCACCCGCCTCCAGAAAGGCGCGGATTGTCGTCCGGGGGGTATTCCTTGTCAATTCAGGCGCCTGAAACACTGCCGCCGTGCTGACGGCCACGCCTGGAAAGACGACGGCGTAATACCGCTCGGGCAGCGGCAGCGGCTCGAGCTGCTCGCCGACGCCGCCGGCCCAGGCGCTGTGTCCGCGGACGAAGACCGGTACGTCGGCGCCGAGCTCGAGTGCCAGCGTGCCCAGTCGTTCCGGGGACCAGCCCAGGCCCCACAGCTCGTTCAGCGCGACCAGCGTCGTAGCCGCGTCGGAGCTGCCCCCGCCGAGACCGCCCCCGACCGGGATCCTCTTGGTCAACGCGATGTCGGCGCCGCGCCGGATCCCGGCGGCCTGCTGCAGTCGCTGCGCCGCCCGGACCGCCAGGTCTTCACCCGGCGGGACTAACTCCGGACCCGCCGTCCGCCGAATGCCGGGGTCGTCCCGGACCCTGAACCGCAGTTCGTCCGCCAGGTCGATGAGCTGGAAAGCGGTCTGCAGCTCGTGGTATCCGTCCGGGCGCCTCCCGATCACGTGCAGGAACAGGTTCAGCTTGGCGGGTGCCGGCCAGCTTTCGCTCATGGATGCATCTGCCATTGCCCCGTCACGACCCGTACGCGCGCGCCGGGAGCCATCAGCTCGAGCCGCGCCGGCAGCACCATCGCGCCCACCTCCCGGTAGCGGTCGTAGCGTAACTCCCAGCCGGACTGGACCAGCCGCTCGAGCCGTCCGTCCGGCCCGGTCTGCTCGAACTCCACCGCGCCCGGAGCCGGCGCGCCGACCAGCCAGTAGCGCAGCTCCGCGACCGGCAGCGGCACCCCGAGTGCCTCCGCCAGCGCCGCATCCGCGGCTGCTCCCGCCGCGACCTGACCCTGAGCGTCCGCGACCGTGAGCCGGCTGCCGTCGATGCTCAGCGTGAGCGCGGTGCCGCCGAGCGGAGTCCGCACGTCGACCTCGGCATGCGACCCGTCCTGCCGCCAGCGGAAACCGCCGCTGAAGCCCTCACCGCCGGCGGCCACGGCGATCCGCCCGTGCAATTCCCAGCGCGACAATGCCTGCAGTGCGAGGCGGCGGGCAGGCCAGTCCCCCGCTTCGCGCGAGACCGGGACGATGGCGCATCCGGCGAGCAGCAGGATGGCCAGTCCGGCGACCGCGCGCGCCATCTACGACCCTGCGCGGCGCGCGATCGCCTTCCGCAGTGGCGCGCTGTCCGGATGCTCGCCGAGCACCCGCTCCCAGAGCTCCCGGGCCTCGCTCTGGCGGCCGAGCAGCCACAGTGCTTCGCCGAGATGGGCGGCGACCTCCGGGTCCGCCGAGCGCTCGAATGCAGCTTCGAGCCACGGCAGTCCCTCGGCCGGGCGCCCGAGGCGAACGAGCGCCCAGCCCTTCGAGTCCTGGATCGCAAAGCTGTCCGGCCGGAGTGCCAGCGCCCGCTCGATCAGCTCGTGGCCTTCGCGAAGCCGCAGGCCGTGGTCCACCAGCGTGTAGCCGAGCGCATTCCACGCGTCCGGGCTCTGCGGCCGCTCGGCCAGCAGCGCCCGCAGGTCGGCGACCGCGGCGCGCACGGCGCCGCGCTTCTCGTGCACGATGGCCCGGGCGAATAACAGGTCGCCGCCAGCGAGCTGCCGCAGCGCGCGATCGAGCAGCGCGACCGCCTCCGCGCTCTGGCCCGCATCGGCCAGCACACCGGCGACACCGGCCACGATTTCGCCGGTGCTGGCGGGCGTTGCGGCGAGGAATTCGTCGAGCTGCAGCTCCGCCCGCTCCGGCTGGCCGTCTTCGCGCCAGAGTCGCCACGCGCGAAGCTGCGCGGCCGCGGCCCGCGAGCCGGTGCGGACCTGCTGGTAGTGCAGTGCGGCGAGGGCCCGGTCGCCGCGCTGCTCGGCGAGCCGCCCGAGGTACCAGGGCACATTCTCACCGCTGCCCGCGGCGCGGCCCAGCTCGCCGAACAAGCGTGATGCGTCCTCGTGGCGGCGATCGTCCAGCGCGATCACGCCCAGCGCCTCGAGCGCCTCGCGGGTCAGCGGGCCTTCGCGGCGTAACTCTCCGAACAGGGCCGCGGCCTCTTCGCGCCGGCCCAACCCAAGCAGGATCCAGGCGTGCCCCAGCCTTGCCTGCGCATCGCCATCGGCCGCCAGTGCTGCCGACCGGGCCAGCGCTTCGTCCCGCCGCCCGAGCGTCAGCAGCGCGCGCAGCACCGCGTACTGCGCCGCGCGCCAGTCCGGCCGCAACGCCAGCGCGCGCTCGGCCGCAGCCAGCGCCCGGCGGCCGTGATCGGCGTGCTGCCACAGCACGCTGAGCACGAGCTGCGCCTCCGGCAGCCCGGCGTCGGCCGCCGCAAGCTGCTCCGCGACCTGCGCCGCGCCGGCCTCGTTGCGCTCCTCAGCGAGAATGCCGAGCAGTTCGTTCCAGGCCCGGGCGCGGTCCTCGACCGCCAGCAACGGCGTGAACTCGCGGGCCGCAGCCACGGCATCGTAATCACGCAGCAGCGCAATCGCCAGGTGCCGGCGCGCGGTCTCGCTGTCGGGCGCGAGCGCGAGCCAGCGCCGCGCACTGGTGACCGCGCTGTGCACCTGCCGCAACTCGAAGGCGCCGCGCGTCGCCCGCTCCGCGAGCGCGGCGTCACCCGACCGGACGGCGGCACAGGCGAGCCAGTCTGCGGCGCGCGCCCATTCACCGCGCTGCCGCGCGCGGTCCGCGGCGGGTTCCACGGCTCCGGCATCGCCGGCCGGGCAGCGTGCGGCCGCGGCCGCCGCCGTGCTCGCCCACAGCAGCAGCGACAGCAGCCAGATTCCGGGTCCGCGGCGCATGGCGACACTATAGCCCGGCGCTTGTGCTGCCGGGACCGTTCCCAGACAATTCCGCTCCACCCGCAGCCGGCCGCTCATGTCGCTCCTCGTCCTCGGACTCAATCACCGGACCGCGCCGATCGAGGTGCGCGAGCGCATCGTCTTCGCCGCCGGCGCGCTGCCCGCGGCGCTCGCGGAACTGGCGCAGGTGCCCGGCGTCCGCGAATGCATGATCGTCTCGACCTGCAACCGCACCGAACTCTACTGCGTCGCCGCCGATGCAGGCGGGCTGCCGCAATGGCTGCTGGCCCACGCCGGCAGTGCGCCGGTACCGGCGCATTGCCTGTACGAGCTGCGCGGGCCGGAGGCCGTCGCGCACCTGTTCGGCGTGGCCGCCGGCCTCGACTCGCTGATTCTCGGCGAGCCGCAGATCCTCGGCCAGCTCAAGGACGCCTACCGCGCGGCGCAGCAGGCCGGCCAGGCCGGACCGCTGCTGAACCAGCTTCTGCAGACGACCTTCTCGGTGGCCAAGCGGGTGCGCTCCGAGACCGCGATCGGCGCGAGCGCGGTCTCGGTCGCCTCGGCCGGTGTCCAGCTCGCGCGGCGGATCTTCACCGGCTTCCGCCAGCACACGGCGCTGCTGGTCGGTGCCGGCGAAATGATCGATCTCGTCGCCCGCCACCTGCACGCCCAGGGTCTCGGCCACCTGATCATCGCCAACCGCAGCCGCAACCGGGCCGAGCGCATCGCCAGCCGCTACCAGGCTTCGGCGATTGCGCTCGACGCGCTGCCGGCGCATCTCGACCAGGCCGACATCGTAGTCAGCTCGACCGCGAGCCCGGAGCCGGTGATCAGCGTCGCGGCGGTGCGCGCGGCGCTGGCGGCACGGCGCCACCGGCCGATGTTCATGCTCGACCTCGCCGTGCCGCGCGACATCGAACCGCGCGTCGCCGAACTCGACGACGTGTACCTGTTCACGCTCGACGATCTGCGCGGCGTCGTCGATGAGAACGTCCGCGCCCGCCAGCAGGAAGCAGCGGTCGCCCGCAAACTGATCGCCGAAGAGGTCGAGAGGTTCTTCGCCGGCCGCAAGGTCCGCGACGCGGCGCCGCTGATCCGCAGCCTGCGCGGTCAGTCGGAGACGGTCCGCCTGCAGACGCTCGAACAGGCCCGCCGCCTGCTGGCGTCCGGCCAGGATCCGGCCGCAGTGCTGGAGTTCCTCGCCGCCACGCTGACCAACCGGCTGCTGCACGCACCGTCGGTCGCGCTGCGTGAGGCGGCGACGCAGGGCGACGAGGCGCTGGCCGAGGCCGCGGCCCGCCTGTTCCAGTTGCCGCGCGACGAGCCATGAGGGACACCGTGCGCCGCCGGCTCGAGCGCATCGCCGACCGGCACGCCGAAGTCGAACGCCTGCTCGCCGATCCCGGCGTGCTCGCGCGCGCCGCGCAGTTCCGCGAGCTGTCGGTCGAATTCGCGCGGCTGGCGCCGGTCGTGCGTGCGTTCGGCGGACAACGCGCGCTGGAGCACGAGCTGGCCGCGGCGCGTCTGCTGGCCGATGACCCCGATCCGGCCGTGCGCGGTCTCGCCGCGCAGGAGCGCGCCGAGCTCGAGGCCCGGCTCGCGACCGGCGAGCACGAGCTGCTGCAGCTTCTGCTCCCGCCGGACCCGCTCGATGGCCACGACGTGTTCCTCGAGATCCGCGCCGCCGCCGGCGGCGACGAGGCCGCGATCTTCGCCGGCGATCTGTTCCGCATGTACTCGCGCTACGCCGAGCGCCGCGGCTGGAGCGTCGAGGTGCTGAGCGAACACCGCGGCGAGCACGGCGGCTTCCGCGAGATCATCAGCCGTGTCGCGGGCCGCGGCGTCTGGGCCCGCCTCAAGTTCGAGTCCGGCACGCACCGCGTGCAGCGCGTGCCGGCGACCGAAGCCCAGGGCCGCATCCACACCTCGACCTGCACGGTCGCGATCCTGCCCGAGCTCGACGAAGTGGACAGCGTGACGCTCAATCCCGCCGAGCTGCGCATCGACACCTTCCGCGCCTCCGGCGCCGGCGGCCAGCACGTCAACAAGACCGACTCGGCCGTGCGCATCACGCACCTGCCGACCGGCCTCGTGGTCGAGTGCCAGGACGAGCGTTCGCAGCACAAGAATCGCGCCCGCGCGCTGGCGCTGCTGCGCGCGCACCTGCTGGCCGCCGAACGCGAACGCGCCACTGCCGCGCAGGCGCGCACGCGGCGCCTGCAGGTCGGCAGCGGCGATCGCTCCGAGCGCATCCGCACCTACAACTTCCCGCAGGGACGCCTCACCGACCATCGTATCGAGCTGACGCTGTACCGGCTCGAGGCGATCGTCGACGGCGACCTCGACGAGGTACTCGACGCACTGCAGCGCGAGCACCGCGCCGAGGAGCTGGCCCGCCTCGAATGACCAGTGTCGCCGCCACGCTCGAGGCGCTGACCCGTACGCTCGCCCCGGTCGGCGCCGGTGCCCGGCTCGAGGCCGGCGTGCTGCTCGCGCACGCGCTCGGCTGCAGCCGTGCGGCGCTGCTCGCCGATCCGGCGCGCCCGCTGACGGCCGCCGAGGACGCGACACTCGCCGCATTCGCCGGGCGCCGCCTCGCCGGCAAACCGGTAGCCTATCTGACCGGGCGGCGCGAGTTCTGGTCACTGGAGTTCGAGGTCACACCGGCCGTCCTCGTACCGCGCCCGGAAACCGAGCTGCTCGTCGAGCTCGCGCTGCGCGCGCTGACCGGCCGCCACGCGCCAGCCGTGCTCGACCTCGGCACCGGCAGCGGCGCGCTGGCGCTCGCGCTGGCCCGCGAGCGGCCGGACGCAGCCATCGTCGCGGTCGAGCGCAGCCCGGAGGCGCTGGCCGTGGCCCGCCGTAATGCCGCGCGACTCGGCTGCGACCAGGTGCGGTTCGTCGCCGGCTCCTGGTACGAACCGCTCGCCGGGCAGCGCTTTGCGCTGGTCGTCGCCAATCCGCCCTACATCGCCAGCGACGACCCGGCGCTGTTGACCCTGCGCCATGAGCCACGCGGCGCGCTCGATGGCGGCGCCGACGGCCTCGCGGCGCTGCGCCTCGTCTGCGCCGGCGCCGTGGCCCATCTGCAGGCCGGCGGTACTCTGATCGTCGAGCATGGCGCCACGCAGGGCCCGGCGGTCCGCGCGCTGTGCCGGAACGCCGGCCTGGCCGGCGCCGCGACCCACCGCGACCTCGCCGGCCACGAGCGCGCGACGCAGGCCGCGGCGCCGGGCTAAGATGGCGCCGCGCCTCGGGGCGCGACGGCGGCATGGAGAGCTGACGATGATCCGCTTCGAAACTTCGCTGGGCACGATCACGGTCGAACTCGATCCCGAGTCGGCGCCGATCACCTGCGAGAACTTCCTGCGCTACGTCGACGCCAGCCACTTCGACGGCACGATCTTCCACCGCGTGATTCCCGGCTTCATGATTCAGGGCGGCGGCTTCGACGCGGACCTCGAGCAGAAGGACACCGGGCCGCCGATCCGCAACGAGGCGGCCAACGGCCTGCGCAACCGGCGCGGCGCGCTGGCGATGGCCCGCACCAGCGACCTGCACAGCGCGACCGCGCAGTTCTTCATCAACCTCGTCGACAACGCCTTCCTCGACCACCGGCCCGGCAACTTCGGCTACGCCGTGTTCGGCCGGGTCAGCGACGGCATGGAAGTCGTCGACGCGATCGCCGGCGTCGCGACCGGACGGCAGCGCGGCCACGACGACGTGCCGCTCGAGCCGGTCATCGTGCACTCGGCGCGGCGCTGCGCCGCAAGCTGAGGTTCCCGCGTGGCGGTGCGCCGGTGGTTCGCGCGTCTGGCGCGGACGCTCGGCCTCTGCGTCCTGTTCGGCGCCGCGCTGAGCCTGTTGCCAGTCATCGCCTGGCGCTGGCTGCCGGTGCCGGTCACGGCCTTCATGCTGCAGGACGCGACGACGCCGCCGCGCGACTACCGGTGGACGCCGTGGGCGTCGATCGCGCCGCAGGCCGCGCTCGCGGTGATCGCGGCCGAGGACCAGAACTTCCTGCAGCATGCGGGCTTCGATTTCGCGGCGATCGACCAGGCGCTCGAGGCCGCGGAGCACGGGCGGCGCCTGCGCGGCGCCAGCACGATCAGCCAGCAACTGGCGAAGAACCTGTTCCTGTGGCCGGGCCGGAGCTGGCCGCGCAAGGCGCTCGAGGCCTGGTTCACGACCTGGATCGAACTGCTGTGGCCGAAGCGCCGGATCCTCGAGGTCTACCTGAACGTGGTCGAATTCGGACCCGGCGTCTGGGGCGTCGAGGCCGCGAGCCGGCGTTACTTCGGCCGCGCGGCGGCCCGTCTCAGCCGTGAGCAGGCGGCGTTGCTCGCCGCCGTGCTGCCGAACCCGAAGCGCTACCGCGTCGCTGCACCATCGGCCTTCGTGCGCCAGCGCCAGCGCTGGATCCTCGGCCAGATGACCGCGCTCGGCGGCAGCGCGCACCTGCGCGCATTGACGCCGGAATCACCGGCGCAGCGTTCGCGCCCGCGCTGATCAGGCCGCGTCCGCGGCCCGCGCGAGGTTCGGCGCCAGCCAGCGCCGCGCCTCGTCGGGGGTGATCCCCTTGCGGCGCGCATAGTCCTCGAGCTGATCGGCCTCGATCCCACCGACGGCGAAGTAACGCGCCTCCGGGTGCGCGAAGTACCAGCCGCTGACGGACGCGGCCGGGTGCATCGCGAACGATTCGGTCAGGCGCATGCCGGTCGTGCGCTCGACCTCGAGCAGCCGCCACAGCGTCGCCTTCTCGGTGTGATCGGGGCAGGCCGGGTAGCCCGGCGCCGGGCGGATGCCGCGATAGTCCTCGCGGATCAGGCGCTCGTGGTCGAGCCGCTCCTCGGGTGCATAGCCCCAGTATTCGCGCCGGACCCGCGCGTGCAGCGCCTCGGCCAGCGCCTCGGCCAGCCGGTCGGCCAGCGCCTTCAGCAGGATCGCCGAGTAGTCGTCGGCGGCCGCCCCGAAGCGCGCCAGGTGGGTCTCGATGCCGAGGCCGGCGGTCAGCGCGAACGCGCCGAGATAATCCGGCGGGCCGCCCGCGACCGGCGCGACGAAATCGGCAAGGCACAACTGCGGCAGACCGTCCGGCCGCGGCTTCTGCTGGCGCAGGTGATGCAGGCGGGCCAGCACTTCCTGCCGGCCGGCAGCCGTGAACAACAGGATGTCGTCGCCGTCGGCCGCGGCCGGGAAGAAGCCGAGCACCGCCTCGGCGCGCAGCCAGCGTTCGCGCACGAGCTGGCGCAGCATGCGCTGCGCGTCCGCGTAAAGCTGCGTCGCCGCCGCACCGCGTTCCGGATCGCTGAGGATCTGCGGAAACTTCCCCGTGAATTCCCAGGCGTTGAAAAACGGCATCCAGTCGATGTAGGCGATCAGCTCAGCCAGCGGCAGGTCGCTGAGCACGCGCGTGCCGAGGAACCGCGGCACCGGCGGACGGTAGCCCGACCAGTCCAGGCGCGGAGCGCGCGCGCGCGCAGCCGCCAGTGTCAGGCTGCCGCCGCGGCCGCCGCGCTCGGCATGCCGGGCCCGGCGCTCGGCGTGCTCACGCCGTGTGCGTTCGACGAAGGCCGGGCGCGTCTCCGCCGACAGCAGCGCCTGGCACACGCCGACCGCCCGCGATGCGTCCTTCACGTGCACGACGCCGTGCGCGTAGCGCGGTTCGATCTTCACCGAGGTGTGCGCCGGCGAGGTCGTCGCGCCGCCGATCAGCAGCGGCACGGCGAAACCCTCGCGCTGCAGCTCGGCCGCGACGTGGCTCATCTCCTCGAGCGACGGCGTGATCAGGCCCGACAGGCCGATGAGATCTGCACCGGACTCGCGCGCGGTCTGCAGGATCTTCGCGGCCGGGACCATGACGCCGAGGTCGATGACCTCGAGGTTGTTGCACTGGAGCACGACCCCGACGATGTTCTTGCCGATGTCGTGCACGTCGCCCTTGACGGTCGCCAGCACGATCCGGCCATTGCGGCCGGCGGCCCGGCCCGGCTGCTGGTCCAGATGCGGCACCAGCAGCGCAACCGCCCGCTTCATCACCCGCGCCGACTTGACCACCTGCGGCAGGAACATCTGGCCGGCGCCGAACAGGTCGCCGACCACGTTCATGCCGTCCATCAACGGCCCCTCGATCACGTCGAGCGGGCGCGCGGCCGCGCACCGCGCCTCGGCCACGTCCGCCTCGAGGAAGCGGTCGATGCCCTGCACCAGCGCGTGCTCGAGCCGCCTGGCGACCGGCCACTCGCGCCAGGCAAGGTCCTCGGCGCGCTTCGCGCCGGCCCCGGCCCGGTAGCGCTCGGCGACCTCGAGCAGGCGCTCGGTCGCGTCCGGGCGCCGGTTCAGCAGCACGTCCTCGACGCGCTCGCGCAGCTCCGGCTCGATCTCGGCATAGATCGCGAGCTGCCCGGCGTTGACGATACCCAGGTCGAGGCCGGCGCGGATCGCGTGGTACAGGAACACCGCGTGCATCGCCTCGCGCACCGTGTCGTTGCCGCGGAACGCGAACGACACGTTGCTGATGCCGCCGCTGGTCAGCGTGCCGGGGCAGCGCTCCTTGATCCGGCGCACCGCCTCGATGAAGGCGAGCCCGTAGCCGGCGTGCTCCTCGATGCCGGTGCCGACCGCGAACACGTTCGGATCGAAGATGATGTCCTCGGGCGGCATACCGACGGTGCCGGTCAGCAGCCGGTACGCGCGCTCGCAGATCGCGACACGGCGCTCGACCGTGTCACCCTGGCCCTGCTCGTCGAAGGCCATCACGACCACCGCCGCGCCGTAGCGGCGCAGCCGGCGCGCCTGCTCGAGAAACGGGCCTTCGCCCTCTTTCAGCGAGATCGAATTGACCACGCCCTTGCCCTGCAGGCACTTCAGGCCCGCCTCGAGCACCGACCAGCGCGACGAATCGAGCATCACCGGCACGCGCGCGATGTCGGGCTCGGCGGCCACCAGATTCAGGAAACGGACCATCGCCGCCTCCGAGTCGAGCAGCCCCTCGTCCATGTTGACGTCGATGAGCTGCGCGCCGTTCTCGACCTGGTCGCGGGCGATGGCGAGCGCGGCGCTGTAATCGCCAGCCTCGATCAGTTTGCGGAAACGCGCCGAGCCGGTGACGTTGGTGCGCTCGCCGACGTTGACGAACAGCCGGGCCGGCTCGATGTTGCAGGCCTCGAGCCCGGCCAGCCGGCAGCGCAGCGGCAGCACCGGCGGCACGCGCGGCGCGACACCGGCGACCGCCGCCGCCAGTGCCGCGATGTGCGCGGGCGTCGTGCCGCAGCAGCCGCCGACGACGTTGACCAGCCCGCTCGCGGCCCACTCGCCGAGCTGGCGGGCCATCTCCTCCGGGGTCTCCTCGTATTCGCCGAATGCATTCGGCAGGCCGGCGTTCGGATGGGCGCTGACCGGACAGTCGGCGACGCGCGCCAGTTCCTCGAGCCACGGCCGGAGCTGGCGCGCGCCGAGTGCGCAGTTCAGGCCGACGGCCAGCGGTCGCGCGTGCCGCACCGAATTCCAGAAGGCCTCGACGGTCTGGCCGGAGAGCGTGCGGCCGGAAGCGTCGGTGATCGTGCCGGAGATCATGACCGGCAGCTCGCGGCCGGCTGCCTCGAATACCTCCGCGATCGCGAACAGCGCCGCCCGCGCGTTCAGCGTATCGAATACGGTCTCGACCAGCAGCAGATCGACGCCGCCTTCGAGCAGCGCGCTGGCGGCGGTCGCGTAGGTGTCGCGCAGCTCGTCGAAACTGACGTTGCGGAAGCCGGGATCGTTGACATCGGGAGACAGCGACGCGGTACGGCTGGTCGGGCCGAGCACGCCGGCGACGAAGCGCGGCCGTCCGGGCGTCGCGACGGCATCCGCGGCCCGGCGGGCGATGCGCGCGGCTGCGAGGTTGATCTCGGCCACCAGCCCGGCGAGCCCGTAGTCGGCCAGCGACGGTGCGCTGGCATTGAAGGTGTTGGTCTCGATGATGTCGGCACCGGCCTCGAGATACTGCCGGTGAATCTGCTCGATCAGCTCCGGCCGACTCAGCACCAGCAGGTCGTTCGCGCCCTGGAGCTCGCGCGGCCAGTCGGCGAAACGGGCACCGCGGTAGTCGGCGGCGCCGAGCCCGGCGGCCTGGATCATCGTGCCCATCGCGCCATCGAGCACGAGAATGCGCCCGGCGAGCGCCGCCCGCAGTGCCGCCACCCGCGCCATGGCGGCCGTCATCAGCGCGCCCGCACGCCGAGCGCGTGGCAAATTGCGTAGGTCAGCTCGGCCCGGTTCAGCGTGTAGAAGTGGAACTCGTCAACGCCTTCGTGCCGCAGGCGGGCCGCCAGTTCGATCGCGACCGAGGCGGCGATCATCAGGCGCGTCTCCGGATCGTCCTCGAGACCCTCGAAGCGCTCGACCAGCCACGCCGGCACGCTGGCGCCGCAGCGCGCGGCGAAACGCAGAAGCTGCGGGAAGCGCGTGATCGGCAGGATTCCGGGCACGAGCGGCGCGCTGATGCCGCGCGCTGCGCAGCGGTCGCGGAAACGCAGGTACAGCTCGGGCTCGAAGAAGAACTGCGTGATCGCCCGGTCCGCGCCGGCATCGAGCTTGCGTCGCAGGTTGTCGAGGTCGGCCGCCGCGTTCGCTGCCTCCGGGTGCGTCTCCGGGTAGGCGGCCACCGAGATCTCGAAATCGGCGACGTCTTTCAGGCCGGCGACCAGGTCGGCGGCAAAGGCGAAACCTTCGGGGTGCGGCACATAGGGGCCGCTGCCCGCCGGCGGATCGCCGCGCAGCGCGACGACATGCCGGACCCCGAGTTGCCAGTAGCGGCGCGCAATGTCGCGGATCTCGTCCCGGCTGGCGCCGATGCAGGTCAGGTGCGGTGCGCCGGTCAGCGTGGTCTCGCTGAGCACCCGCGCGACGAGGCGGTGCGTACGGTCGCGAGTCGAGCCGTCGGCGCCGTAGGTCACCGACACGAAGCGTGGCTGCAGCGGTGCGAGCCGCTGCAGCGACGCCCACAGCGTCCGCTCCATCGCCTGATCGGCGGGCGGGAAGAACTCGAACGAGACCTGGACTGGCCGGCGCACCGGATCAGGCCAGTCCTTCGGCCTTGAGCGCCGCCTGCACGGCCGGCCGCGCCGCGACGCGCTGCTGGTAGGCCGCCAGGTTCGGCCACTGGCCGAGATCGAGCGGGATGAACTTGGTCCAGCTCAGCACGGTGAACAGGTAGGCATCCGCGACCGAGAACTCCTCGCCCAGCAGGTACGCGCGTCCGGCAAGCTGGCCGTTGGTCCACGCCAGCCGGCGTTCGAGGTTGGCGCGGCCGAACTTCTTCCATTCGTCGCTCGCCCCCGGGAAGAAAAACGGGATGAACGACTTGTGCAGCTCGGTGCCGATGAACGTCAGCCATTCCTGCAGGCGGTAGCGCGCGCGCGAGCCGTTCGGCGGGGCCAGCTTCTTCTGCGGCACGAGGTCGGCGAGGTACTGCAGGATCGCCGGGACCTCGGTCAGCAGCTCACCGTCGTCGAGCCGCAGCGCCGGGATGTAACCCTTGGCATTGATCTGCGTGAAGTCGCCACCGCCGTCCATCTGCCTGGTCCGGAGGTCGACCGCTTGCGTGTCATAGGCGAGACCGGCCTCCTCCAGCACGACGTGCGGAGCCAGCGAACAGGCACCGGCCTTCAGATACAGCTTCATGCGCGCAACCTCCATCCGACAGCAGTGAAGGTTGCAGACAGTAGGGCAAGCCTGCGCTGGCCGCCAGTCCCTTGTTGGGGCCGGTTTATGGAACGGCGGCGCCCGGAATCGGCGGCGACACCTGCGCCACCCACGCATCGATCAGGTCGCACAGGGCCTGCGGCTGCTCAGTCGGAATCCAGTGCTGTGCCGCCAGCTCGGCGATCTCGCAGCGCGCGAGCGCCGCCAGCGCCTGCCGCGTGATCGCCGGCTCGGCCATCAGCCGGCCGCTCGATAGGATCGCCAGCACCGGACAGGTGATCTGCGCGAGCGGCAGCGGCCGCAGCACCTCCAGCAGGTTGTTCAGGTACTGCACTGTCGGCAGGGTCTTCAGGTCGTGCCGCGGCGAAGCGTAGCGGCGGCGCATCGCCGGCAGATCGGCGGCCGCGGCCGCGGGCCGCCAGACGCTGCGATCCAGCTCCTCGAGATCGAGCGGCTGCAGACGCCGGCGCCGCAGGCCCAGCCGATTCGCGCCGCGGGCCAGCGCGAGCGCGAGTCGCAGTCCCGGGTGCACCCAGCGCAGGCGGGCCAGCGCGCCGGTGAGCGCCGCCGCGACCATCGGCTCGATCAACACGAGCCCGGCGCAGAGGTCGCGGTGGCGGGCCGCGAAATGCACGGCCACGTTGGCGCCGAGGCAATGCCCGCCGACCAGAGCCCGCGGCCGGCCGAAATGGCGCAGCAATACCGCGAGGTCGTCGCACCAGTGCCGGGCGCCGACCGGCCCGCGCCACAGGGACAGGCCGTGACCGCGCAGGTCGGGGCACAGCAGCAGCCGCTGGTGCCGCAGCCGGCTGTGCGCGGCGAAGTGCCACCAGCGCGTGCCGTTGCTGGCGGCGCCGTGCAGCAGCACCAGCGGCGGCAGCGTCGAGTCACGCGGGCCGACCCAGCGGCAGCCGAGCGTCACGCCATCCGCCGCGCGGAACTGCGTCACCTGCCATGCTATTCTCGGCTCGCCCGTCACCGGCGCCCCGCCATGCTCGAACTCGCCACCAGCCCCGCATTCTGGATCGCCGTCCTGCAGATCATCGCCATCGACATCCTGCTCGGCGGCGACAACGCCATCGTGATCGCACTGGCCTGCCGGCGCCTGCCGGAGCGGCAGCGCAACCTCGGCATCTTCTGGGGTATGGTCGGAGCTATCGTCCTGCGCATCGTGCTGATCTTCTTCGCGCTGCAGTTGCTGGCGATCCCGTTCCTGAAGATCGTCGGCGGAATACTCCTGCTGTGGATCGGCGTCAAGCTGCTGCAACCCGAACGCGCCGGCGGGCACGGCGAGGTCGAGGGCAGCACGCGGCTGCTCGGTGCGATCCGGACCGTGATCGTCGCGGACGCCGTGATGAGCCTCGACAACGTCATCGCGGTCGCGGCGGCCGCGCATGGCGACATCCGGCTGGTCGTGTTCGGCATCGCCGTCAGCATACCGATCATTGTCTGGGGCAGCCGCTTCGTGCTGCGGCTGATGGACCGCTGGCCGGTGGTCATCACCTTCGGCGGCGGACTGCTCGGCTGGATCGGCGGCGGTATGCTGGTCGGCGACGCTGCCCTGAAGCCATGGCTCGGCGACACGGCCGGCCTGCTTCGCTACGGCGCCGCCGCGCTGGGAGCAATCGCCGTGGTGACTCTCGGCGGCTGGCTGGCACAGCGCGCCCTGCGCGTGCGGCCGGCGGTCACCGTGGTCGCGAGTGGTACGCAGGAGAACCGCGATGGGCACTGAAACCGGGCAGCCGGAACGGAGCCGGTGGCTCGTACCCGTGGACGGATCGGCCAATTCCGACCGGGTCATTGAGCATCTGGTGGGCGAGCACAACGCCGGACGGACGGCCGAACTGCAGCTTCTGAACGTGCAGATCCCGCTCGAGTCGGGCCATGCGCGCATGTTCGTGAGCCCCGAGGCGATCCAGGCCTGGCATCGCGAGGAAGGCGAGCGGGACCTTCAGTCCGCGCGCCAGCGGCTCGACGCGGCCGGCATTCCTTACTCGTGGCACGTCGCCGTCGGGCGCATCGCCGAGACCATCATCGACTTCGCCCGGGAACTGGGCTGCGAGCGGATCGTCATGGGCACGCGCGGGCGCGGTGCACTGACCCACCTGCTGCTCGGCTCGGTCGCGAGCGCCGTCACCCGCGACGCGGGTATCCCCGTCACGCTGATCCCGTAGAGCCGGCCGGCACTTGATTGCCGGCTGGTGGGACCCATCTCGGTCCCATGGCACGAGCACCGCATGGCTGGATGTGGGCCCAGGCCCTCGAGATGCTCGAGGAGGCCGACCGCCTGCAGAGACGCTTCTTCACCCGCGCTGAGGCGCGCGGGCGACCGGTAGCCGTCTGGGAACCGCCGGTGGACATCTTCTCCGACGGCGAGGACGTCTGGCTGTTCTTCGCGGTTCCCGGCGTCAGCGCGGACCAGGCTGAAGTCAGCGTCGACGAGACTGGCGCGATCGTCGTGCGCGGCGAGCGCGGCCTGCCGCGCCCGGCGCTGTCCGGCAGCATCCGCCGGCTGGAGATTCCGCACGGGCGCTTCGAGCGCCGGGTGCCGCTGCCACCCGGCCGGTTCGAACTGTTCGCGCGGCAGTTCGACCGTGGCTGCCTCGTGATCGGCCTGCGCCGGATCGCCTGACGGTGAATGCCGCCATGAATCTCGACCAGGACCAGCCCGCGAACCCCGTCCCGACACCGGCGATCGCGCCGGCGCCCGCCGGCGGCGCCGACCTCGTACTGCCCGACGACACTCTGGCGCTGGTGCCGGTACGCAACCTCGTCATGTTCCCCGGCATGATCCTGCCGGTCACGATCGGGCGCGGCCTGTCGGTCGCGGCCGCCCAGTACGCAGTCAAGCACGAGCGGCCGATCGGACTGATCCTGCAGCGCGACCCGGCCGAAGATACGCCCACCCCGGAAGGCCTGTACGGGATCGGCACGGTCGCCCGGATCCTGCGCTACGTGACCACGCCGGACGGCGCGCACCACATCGTCTGCCAGGGCGAGGAGCGCTACCGCGTCCGCGAGTTCCGGCGTGACCTGCCCTTTCTCGCCGCGCGCGTCGAACGGCTGCGCGAGGACAGCGAGAGCGCGCAAGAGATGGAGGCGCAGTTGCTGCAATTGCGCGAACGCGCGATCGAGGCGCTCGAACTGCTGCCGCAGGCGCCGCCGGAAATGATCCAGGCGGTGCGCGGCTTCACCGCACCCGGCGGGCTCGCCGACCTGGTCACCGGCTTCATGGACCTGCCGCCGCCGGAGAAGCAGGCTGTGCTCGAGATGACTTCGGTGCCGGCCCGGGTCGAACACGTGCTCGGGCTGCTCGCGCACCGGATCGAGGTGCTGAAGCTGTCGCGCGACATCGAGCAGCGGACCAAGGCAACGATGGACGAGCGCCAGCGCGAGTACGTGCTGCGCGAGCAGTTGCGCCAGATCCGGAAGGAACTCGGCGAGGGCGAGGACGGCAAGGAGGAATTCGCCAGTCTCGCGGCGGCGATCGAGCGCGCCGGCATGCCGGAAGAAGTCGCGGCGGCGGCGAAGAAGGAGCTGCGGCGACTCGAGCGCATGCCCGAATCCTCGGCCGAGTACTCGATGGTACGCACCTACCTCGACTGGCTGATCGAACTGCCGTGGGCCGAGCCGGCGGCGACGCCGATCGACATCGCCGCCGCCCGCCGCATCCTCGACGAGGATCATTTCGGCCTCGCCAAGGTCAAGCGCCGGATCATCGAGTTCCTCGCCGTGCGCAAGCTGAATCCGGCCGGGCACGGGCCGCTGCTGTGCTTCGTCGGTCCGCCCGGCGTCGGCAAGACCTCGCTCGGCCAGAGCATCGCCCGCGCGCTCGGCCGGCGCTTCGTGCGCGTCGCGCTCGGCGGCGTGCACGACGAGGCCGAAATCCGCGGCCACCGCCGCACCTACGTCGGTGCGCTGCCCGGCAACGTGATCCAGAGCCTGCGCCGGGCCGGCGCCCGCGATTGCGTGATGATGCTCGACGAGATCGACAAGCTCGGCGCCAGCGTGCACCACGGCGATCCGTCCTCGGCGCTGCTCGAAGTGCTCGACCCGGAGCAGAACAAGGCGTTCCGCGACAACTACCTCGGTGTCACCTTCGATCTGTCGCGGGTGCTGTTCATCACGACCGCGAACGTGCTCGACACGATCCCGGGGCCGCTGCGCGACCGGATGGAGATCATCCAGCTTCCCGGCTACACCGAGGACGAAAAGCTCGAGATCGCGACCCGCTACCTGCTGCGCCGCCAGCGCGAAGCCAACGGCCTCACGCCGGAGCAGGCCGAGGTCACGCCGGCAGCAGTACGCGCCATCATCCGCGATTACACGCGCGAGGCCGGCGTGCGCAGCCTCGAGCGCGAGATCGGCGCGGTGCTGCGGCATGTCGCGGCGCGGGTCGCCGAGGGCGAGTCGACCAGCGCGCGCATCGACGCCGGTGACCTGGCGCCGATCCTCGGCCCGGCCCGCTTCGAGGCCGAAGTTGCGCTGCGCGCGGCGCTGCCCGGCGTCGCGACCGGGCTCGCCTGGACCCCGGCCGGCGGCGACATCCTGTTCGTCGAGGCCAGCCGCACGCCGGGCAGCGGCAAGCTGATCCTGACCGGCCAGCTCGGCGAGGTCATGAAGGAGAGCGCGCAGGCGGCGCTGACGCTGGTGAAGTCACGCGCCGCGGCGCTCGGGGTCGATGCGGATTTCGATCACGCGGACGTCCATATCCACGTCCCGGCCGGCGCGATTCCGAAGGACGGCCCGAGCGCCGGGGTCGCGATGTTCATCGCGCTCGTGTCGCTCATGACCGGCCGCACGATACGCGCCGATGCGGCGATGACCGGCGAGATCAGCCTGCGCGGGCTCGTGCTGCCAGTCGGCGGCATCAAGGAAAAGGTGCTGGCGGCCGCGCGTGCCGGCATCGGCACGGTGCTGCTGCCGGCCCGCAACCGCAAGGATCTGGTCGACGTGCCCGAAGCAGCCCGCGCGGGGCTGCGGATCGAGTGGCTGGAAACCGTCGACGACGCGATCACGCAGGCGCTGGCGGGCTGAGCGCCAGGCTCAGGTCTGGCCCCGTCCGCCTGCGGCGCGGGGTCAGAAATCCGGCGTCAGCACGACCCGCTTCTTCAGCCGGCCGTGATGCGCCTCGTCGAAGACCTGCCCGATCTGGCTCATCGGCCGGGTTTCGACGAACGGCCCGAGCGCGATCCGGCCATCGAGGCACATGCCGAGCACCTCCGGGTAATCGGCCGGCCGGCAGCCCCAGACGCCGATCATGTCGGCCTCGAACGCCATCAGCTTCGACAGCATGTACTGCGTCTCGGCGGTGCCGTAACCGACCACGATCAGCCTGCCGACGAAGGACAGCAGCGCGAGCGCGAGTTCCTGGCCCGCCTTGCTGCCGGTGACCTCGAAGATCTTCCAGCCGTAGTTGGCGGGCAGGCCTTGGGTCTTGCACCAGTCCTTGATCAGGTCCTTGACCTCTCTGGCGCTCCGGCCACGCGGGTTGATGGTGAAATCCGCGCCGTAGCCGCGCATCAGCTCGAGCTTCTCCTCGTTCAGGTCGATCGCGACCACGGCGCGCGCGCCGAGCCCCTTCGCGATCTGGGTCATGAAGCTGCCGACGCCGCCGGCGGCGCCGATGACGACCACGCGGTCGCCCGGCTGCAGGCCGGCGCGCTTCGCCGCATGGAAGGGTGTGGCGATCGCATCGGCCACGACTGCCAGGTGCTCGAGCGGCTGCGGGCGGCCGGGCGGCACGCGGCACAGATCGCGGGCCGGCACCGGGATATGGCTGGCAAAGCCGCCCCAGATGCCCATCGAGTTGCCCGGCATGCGCTGCTTCAGGCAGCGGTTGCCGCGGTCCGCACGACAGATGTCGCAGTCGTTGCAGGGCAGCACGGCCGGGATGATGACCTCGGCGCCGATCAGGCCCGACTGGTCGCCGGCGACCACGACACCGGCGATCTCGTGGCCGAGTGTCATCGGCGGCTTGTCCACGGTTGGCACGCCGTCGTAGAAATAGGACAGATCGGTGTGGCAGACGCCGCAGCCGCGAATTTCAACCAGCACCTCGCCGGGCCGCAGTTCGGGCCGCGGGATGTCGGTGCGCTGCAGCCGGCCCGGCTCGGTCATCTGCCAGGTCCTGATCGTGTCCGGAATCATCGGGTACTCCTGTCGGGTCGGTGAATCACGGCCGGGCCTGGCCCGGCGGGCGACAGTGTAACCAACTGGCCGGGCGCGAGGGCCTTTCGGAATCCGGTCAATACGGATCTCAGCGGCTCAGCCAGCCCGCCACCCGCCGCAGCCAGCCCGCGGTGCGCGGCGGGCGCAGCAGGAAGCCGCCGTTGATGCGGCTCTGGTAGAACACACCCTTGAGCTGGCTGAAGGTATCGAAACCCTCGCGGCCGTGGTAACGCCCCATGCCACTCGGGCCGACGCCGCCGAACGGCAGATCGTTCTGGATCACGTGCAGCATCACGTCGTTGACTACCGCGCCGCCCGAGGTGGTCGTGCGCAACACCTGGCGGATCCGCTGCCGGTCGCGCGTGAACAGGTACAGCGCCAGCGGCCGCGGGCGCCGGTTGACGTAGTCGATCGCCTGCTGCAGGTCGTCGCAGGGGACCAGCGGCAGCAGCGGCCCGAAGATCTCCTCCTGCATCACCCGCATGTCGTCGCTGACGCCGGTCAGCGCCAGTGGCGCGAGCTGCCGGCTGCCCGCCGGTTCCGGCTCGTCGTGCAGCCGGTGAATGGTCGCGCCGCCCGCCGCCGCATCGGCGACCAGGCCGCGCAGCCGCGCCGCCTGGGCCTCGCTCGCGATGCTGGTGTAGTCCGGGTTGCCCTGCAGCCGCGGGTAGAACTCCATGGTCACGCGCCGGGCCAGCGCCAGGAACGGCTGCTGCAGCGCCCGCGGCAGCAGCACGTAGTCGGGGGCGACGCAGGTCTGGCCGGCGTTGGCCAGCTTGCCGAACAGCACCTGGCGGACCGTGCTCTCGAGCGGTGCATCGTCGGCGACGATCGCCGGCGACTTGCCGCCGAGTTCCAGCGTCACCGGCGTCAGGTTGGCGGCGGCTGCCGCCATCACCTGGCGGCCGACCCCGGTGGATCCGGTGAACAGCAGGTGGTCGAACGGCAGCGCGGCAAAGGCCCGGGCCACGGCGACACCGCCCTGCACGATCGCCAGTTCGTCGCCGGCAAAGCGCCGCGCGACGCGTTCGGCCAGCAGCGCGCTGCAATGCGGCGTGAACTCAGAGGTCTTGACCAGCGCGCGGTTGCCGGCGGCGAGCGCCGCCACCAGCGGAGAAACCGCCAGGTACAGCGGGTAGTTCCACGGCACGACGATGCCGACCACGCCGAGCGGCTGGCGGACGATCCGCGCCCGGCCAGGCCACGAGAGCGGCGTCGCCGGCCGCCGCTCGTCGCGCATCCAGCGGCCCAGGTGGCCGAGCGTGTGGCGGATCTCGAGGACGCTGGTCAGGACCTCGAAGGCCAGCGTCTCGTCGCGCGAGCGCTGGCCGAAGTCGGCAGCAATCGCCGCCTCGATCGCCGCGCCGTCCTCCTGCACGACCGCCAGCAGGCGTCGCAGCCGGTCGCGGCGCAGCGCCAGCTCCGGATATGGGTCGCGCCGGCTGGCGGCCCGCTGCCGCTCGAACAGCAGCGCGAGCTCCGTGCCCGCCAGGTCCGCCGCACCGCTGCCTGCCGTCATTCTGCTCCTGCTCCTTCCAGCCGCTCCCGCAGCGGCCCGAGCCACGCGGCGTAGCGGCGCCAGTGGCCGAGCCCGCCGCCGTGGATCGGCTCGCGGACCTGGGTGCCGCTCGCGGTGGTCACCGGCGCCGTGTGCCGCTCGATCTCGGTACAGCCCTCCTCCCACGGCAAGCCGCAGAACTCCAGCACCCGCCGCGCGGTCGCGGCTGGCTCGGTGACCAGCGCCGCGTACGGCACGTCGAGGATACGGCCCGGCAGCAGCGCATGCCAGTGCCGCCATCAGCCGGCGCTGGTGAAGAACGGCCGGTCGCTGGCGCGCCACTGGGTGTGCCCGAGGTAGCACTGGCTGAGTAGCTGGGGAGCGACGGTGCGGGGGGGCCCCGCGATCAACTCCGCATCCGGGAGGGCCGGCACCTCGCGCTTCGCGGCGCCGCCGGGGTTCTGGCAATTGCCGGCGGTGTTACCGTTCCGGGCGCGGCTCTGAGGCTGAGTTCGGACGCCCGTCATTCTGAAAATGACCGTGCTGAGGAAGGCCGACGTCGCGGTCAACCTGACCTCCAGCGATCCCACCGTGGCGGCCTTCACCGGCGGGCGCGCGCCGGCGATCGTGAGCCAGCCGTTTGACGTCAGCCCGCAAGCAGTTATTCGCCGAGACCGTAAGAGGGACGAGCGCGGCCGCGAGGACGAACGTCATGAGAAGCGGCAACCGCAGGTTTGCGGTGTCACGCAGCGGAGCGCCACCCCTGATGGGCGCCCGGGGGAGCGCCATGCCCGGTTCGTTCCGCTCCGCGGTCGCTGATCGACCGCACCTGCTCTTCTTCCCGCTCGCGCTCGCGCTGTCCTGGTATCCCTGGATACTCGGGATGCTCGGCGTCGAGGGCACCGATGGCATCAATCCGCTCGGGGTGCTGGTGGCTGCGCACGTCACTGCCGGCATCGCCGGCGGTTGGCCCGAGGCCAGAGGCGTGTTCGCGCGCATCGGGCGATGGCGCGCGCCACTCGCGCTCTACGCTATGGCGCTGTTCTTGCCGGTGGCGCTCGCAGCGGCTGCGGGGTTGATCGCGCTCGCGGTCGGGACGCCCACGACCAGCGCGTTCATGCCGAGCGTGGAACTGGTGGACCGGTTCCTGATCGCGTTCCTTTTCGTCGGGGCTGGGCGAGGAGCCCGGCTGGCGCGGATACGCCCAGCGCGTGCTGGGCGCGAAGTGGGGTTGGATCAGGGCCGCGCTCGTCATCGCCGCGGTCTGGACGCTGTGGCATGCGCCCTTGTGGGGCAGCGAGTTCGAATGGCGCCTTGTTCCGATCTGGGCAGTGAGTGTGGTCGGCGCTGCGCTCGTGCTCGCCTGGCTCTATCGCGCCTCTGGGGAGAGCGTGCTGCTCTGCATGCTGATGCACGCGAGCGTGAACATGGTCGGCCCCGGCTGGGTGTTCAAGTGGTTTGCGCCCGAGTACCAGACGGCGCCGTGGGTGGCCCTGGCCCGGGGCGTGGTTGGCGGTGAGACTGCTGCTCGCGCTGCGGCAGAAGGACCCCGGCACCGAGAGCCCGCCGTCCTGAAACGCGCAGGGCGGCCAGGTGGCCGCCCGATTGAATCGACGAAGACTCGTGGCTGCCCACAAGACGGGCAAACCCGACATCGTCGTGGACAGCCAGCTCCTGCGGATGGGCGCTGAGCCAAAAAAGAGCGGGCCCCGCAGGGCCCGCCCGAGGTTTCGGTCAAGCCGGATCTGTTACCTGAAGTCGTGCTTGTAGGTCAGATACCAGTACGCGCCGCCCGGCAGGTCGTACGAGCCATCAAAGCTGTGCGCGAACGAGTTCTGCGTCTTCGGCGGTTCGGTGCCAAACAGATTGCGGGCCCCGACCGTCAGCACGCCTTCCCACGGAGTCGTCCACGCGACCTGCAGGTCGTGATACAGGCGCTCCCTCAGGAAGTTCGTACCTGTATCGTCGAAGATGTTGGTCCGCGTTGGTGCGTTGCACATGATCGGATTGTAGGTCGACGACTCCGGATCGATGTCGCCGATGCCGTAGTAGTGGATCCAGCAATCCTCCTCGAGCTTGGACATGTAGCGCATCGTCCAGGTCGTGCTGAAGTCCCCCATGGTCCAGTTGGTCGTGAAGATGGACCGATACTCCCAGTGCGGCTCACCGTTGTAGATGCCGATCTCGTCGTACCAATCCTCACCGGCTTCCGACTGGGTCTCGTCGCTCATCGTGTAGGTTGTGTCCCACGAGAAGCGGAACGCACCGAAACGCTCCGTTGTCATGCCATACCGAACGCCGACGTCGATGCCCTCGACCTCACGGGCGGCAGCGTTGAAGCGCGTGGCACGCACCGCCTCAATCCCGCCCGTGCCGCTACGTTCGATGAAATTGCAGAAGCCCAAGTCACCGCTGAGGATGCAGCGGTTCAGGATTGTCTGGGAGCCGAAGCTGGACTGGGCGTCATCGAGCTGGATGTTCCAGTAGTCGACAACGATGTCGAGGTTCTCGACGAACGTCGGCGTCCAGACGAAGCCGACGGTAACGTTCTCGCCCTTTTCCGGCCCGAGCAGCGGGTTACCGCCGACCAGTTCGCGCAATTGCGAGGTTGGCTGCTCCGCGCCACCGGTCGGGACACCCTGCGCAGCGCAACGGGCCTTTTGCGCCGCATCCAGCGAGCCCCACTGCGTCGTATTGCACGGGTCCGCAGCCTGAGGGAAGCTCTCGCCACCACCACTGTAAAGATCCGAGACGCTCGGGGCCCGGAAAGTCTGGCCCCAGTTGGCGCGGATCAACAGGCTGTCGACCGGGCGCCAGCGCAGGCCGATGCGAGCAGTGGAATCGCTGTCGAGGTTGGCATCGACCCAGTCGAGCCCGACTTTGCCGCCACCCCTATAGTCCGAGTAGCGCACCGCCGCGTTAAACTCCAGTTCCTGCGCGCCCGCGACGTCCGCGAGCAACGGCAGCGACAGCTCGAGATAGGCTTCTTCGACGGATGTAAAGCCGCTGGTCGGTTCGGTGAAGTTGGTCGAACTGCCACCGGAGGCCACCAGCGTATCCGGCTGGTTGAAGCCGCTGTCCTTGCGGTACTCGACACCCAGCGCGAACGCTGCCATGCCGCCCGGCAACCCGAACAGCTCGCCGCTGATATCGGCGTAGTAGTTCGTGGTGGTGTTGCCGGCGGTCTCGACCAGCGTGTAGCCGACGTAATTCAGCATCGCTCGTTGCTGCTCGGCAGTGATCACGCCCGCCGCGAGGCCGAGGTCCGGCCCGCCGAACAGGTTGAACGGTACGCAGCCGCGGATCACGTTGCCGGGCGTGCCGCAGAACAGGTTGCCACCCTCGTCGCGGAACGATGGCCCGAGCGCGTTCGCCAGGTTGAACAGGTTGACGTAACCGGGGCCGTAATTGTCGTACTGGCCGTCGTTGCGCTGCCAGCCGACGTCCCAGTGGAACTGACGCTCACCGATGCTGAACTTGCCCCTCAGGCCGGCGTTCAGGCCGTAGGTGTCGTAGTCGTAGTGATTCTCACGCGGCCCAAGGGCGATCATGCGGAAGCCGATCCCCGGAATATTGACGTCGAACGGGTTAAAGACGTTGTCCGCCGTAACGTTGGCGCCCGGCCGCCAGTTCCATTGCGGGCCGCTGACTCCGATCGTCAACGGCACCTCGGCGATCTGGTTGTCGGAGGTGCGCTTCACGTAGGTCAGCTTGGTGTACGCCTCGACTGCGTCGTTCAGCTCCATGTGGCCGCTGACGAACAGGTTGTAACGCTGGACCGGAAGCTGCAGATAGTTGATCGGCGCAAAGTTGTAGCGCGCCGCATTGGTCCACGCGGTGAAGTCGGTCGGGCTCGTGCCGGGGCGACCCGGGATCAGCGTGCGCTGACTCGAAGGTGTGCCGCTGAAGATTCGCCCGTAGGCCGGAAACGACGAGCCGCAGAGCACGGAGTTCGGTGGCGTCTGGCAGCCGAAAACCGCGACCTTGGAAATCTCCCGATCGCCCGCCATGATCTCGTCCTGGGTCGCGTAGCTGAGGCTCAGCGTGACGTTCGATCGCTCACCGGACGCCCCCATTGTCAGCGCGTAGTGCTGGCGGGTGCCATCGCCCTTCTCGGTCTGTCCCCAGTAGGAGTCCAGCGAGATGCCGTCGAAGTTCTTCTTCGTGATGACGTTGATGACGCCCGCGATCGCGTCAGAACCGTAGATTGCCGAGGCACCGTCCTTCAGCACTTCAACGCGCTCGATCATCGCCAGCGGGATCGTGTTCAGGTCGACCACACCGTCCAGATCCGTGACCCAACGGCGGCCATCCACCAGCGTCAACACGCGGTCGGCATCGAGGCCGCGCAGGGAAATGTTCTGGGTGCCATCGCCACCGTTGGTGGCCGTGCTGACCGGCATCAGGCCGCTGCCGTCGCTTGACGTGATGTTCTGCAATACGTCGCCCACGCTGTTGAGTCCGGTCTGGGCGATCGCCGTCTGATTGATGACCTCAACCGGTTGGCCGCTGACCAGTTCAGGGCGCGCAATGCGCGTGCCGGTGATGGTGACGGTGTCGATCGTGGTCACCGGGGCCGGCTTGTCCTCCGCAGAGGCGATCCCGGCAAGGCCGGCGCCAAGAGCACCCGCCGACAACAGCGCGAGCCGCACCGCCCGCCCGAGCTTGTGGTTGGTCCCGTAGCTCCTGCGTGCTTCTTCGTTGATCATCCTGTTCTCCAGTACATTAGGCCCAGAAAGGAAATCCACCCGACAGGGTAGCTGCCGCTACAGAACCCAGTTACAGCCTGCCCTGCGTCTGTAACGGCACCTGCGGGTGGTGCTTGTGACGACGGATACTACACTCCCCTATAGAGCGCGGCAACAAGTGTTGTGGACGTGTTGTGGAAGTACAACACGCCAACGCCGCGGATGGACTTTGGGTCCTCACGCCAGCGAGTGATAGACCTTCTGCACGTCGTCGTCCTGTTCGAGCCGGTCGATCAGTTCCAGCACCTCGTTGGCCTCGGCCTCCGGCAGCTCGACCGGGGTCCTGCAGGTGTATTCCTCTTCGGCCGACAGCGGCGTGATGCCGCGTTCCTCGAACCGCTTCTGCAACTGGCCGAAGTTCTCGAACTCGCATTCACAGGCGTGGCTCATGCCGTGCACGGCGCGCTTGAAGATCTCCTGGCCGTCGAAATTCCACTCGGTGTCGCCGAGCACCCAGCCGCAGTTGGCATAGCGGCTACCCATGCCGTGTACCTGCAGGATGCCGCGGTAGTCGCCGTAGCTGCCGAGCTTGTCGGCGAGCACGCCTTCCTCGCGCG
>Ga0194120_10002113_pt1 | contig 34836 bp, 31 predicted proteins | sample TA2MahCa65mmetaG_FD_148642 | JGI IMG/M metagenome (GOLD analysis project Ga0194120, IMG submission 148642) | Freshwater microbial communities from Lake Tanganyika, Tanzania - TA2015019 Mahale Deep Cast 65m | ecosystem: Environmental > Aquatic > Freshwater > Lake | place: Tanzania: Lake... | reverse complement strand
CGCCGCCGAAGCCGCCACCGCCGCCGCCGAATCCTCCGCCACCGCCGCCGAACCCACCGCCGCGTCCGAAGCCGCCGCCCAGCGGCGGGAATCCGCCGGATCGCCCCCCGCGCCGCATTCCCGGTCCGCCGAACGGCGGCGTGAAGAACAGACCGCGCGCGAGAAGCATCAGCACGACGAACGCGATCCAGAGCAGCACGACCCAGCGGGGCGCTTCCCGCTGCGACTCGCGCGCGGGCAGCGGCAGCACCTCGCCCGAGATCACCTCGAGGATCGCGCGCGTTCCGGCGCTCACGCCGCGGTCCATCCGGCCGGCGCGGAACTCGGGAAGGATGCTCTCAGCGACGATGCGCGAGGCGATCGCATCGGGAAGCACGCCCTCGAGCCCGTAGCCGACCTCGATGCGCACGCGCCGCTCGTTCGGCGCGACGGTCAGGATCACGCCGTTGTCGAGGTTCCTCTGGCCGACCTTCCAGGCCTCCGCGGTGCGCATCGAGTAGTCCTCGATCTCGAGCCCCTCGAGCGACGGGGTGACGTGCACCACCACCTGGTGGCCGGTCGTCCGCTCGAACTCGACGAGCGTCCGCTCGAGCGCTCCCGCGGTCGGCGCGGGAAGCAGGCCAGCGCGGTCGAGCACGTGCGCGCGCAGCTCGGGCACCTCGAAGCCGCTCGCGGCGCCAGCGAACGCGAGGCCGAAGAACGCGAGCCCGAGCAGCGCAGCGCTCGCGAAGCGCGAGCTCAGAACTTCACCTCGGGCGGTTTCTCCGCGCCGCCGGTCGCCTCGAAGGTCGGCCGCGGCTCGGCGCCGAGCAGGAAGCGCGCGGTCAGGTTCGTCGGGAAGAAGCGCACGAGCTTGTTGTACTCGGCCACCGTCTCGACGTAGCGCTTGCGCGCGACCGTGATGCGGTTCTCCGTGCCCTCGAGCTGCGCCTGCAGGTCGCGGAAGCCCGCGGTCGCAGTCAGCTCGGGGTAGCGCTCCGACACGACGAGAAGTCGCGAGAGGGCGCTCGAGAGCGATCCCTGCGCGGCCTGCAGCTTCGCGAACGCCTCCGGATCGTCGAGAACGGTCGCGTCCATCTTCACGCTGGTCGCGCTCGCGCGCGCCTGGATCACCGCCTCGAGCGTCTCCTTCTCGAAGTTCGCCGCGCCCTTCACGGTGCTGACCAGGTTCGGGATCAGATCCATCCGCCGCTGGTACTGGTTCTGCACCTCGGCCCAGGCGGCCTTCACGTCCTCGTCGGCGCCCTGGATCGAGTTGTAGCCGCAGCCCGAGACCGCGAGCGCCAGCGCGACGAGCGCGCAAGCCATCGAACGCTTTGGGTGTTTCATGCGGCCAGGGTAGCTTGCTACGCTGGGGCCCGCGATCGGATGGAGGAACGCATGGCCAGGCGAATCGACTGGTACTACCAGCGCAAGAGTTGAACGAGCTGTGTGCGGGCGTCCAAGTTCCTGGACGCGAACAAGCTCGTACCGGTCGAGACGGTCTCCGCGAGCAAGAAGCTCGGCAAGGCGGATGCCGCGCGGCTGGCGAAGGCGGCGAAGCAGGTGATCGTCGCGAAGGGGAAGCAGGTCACGCGCTTCACCCCGGGCGGCAAGGCGTCCGAGGAGATCGTCGCGGCGCTTCTGGGTCCGACCGGAAACCTGCGCGCTCCCACGCTCGTCGTCGGCGACAAGCTCCTGGTCGGCTGGAACGAAGAGGCCTACACCGCCGAGCTGCTTTGAGCGAGCCGTGCCGGTTTCGCGTCTAGAGCTTCGCGAGCATCTCGTCGCGGAGCTGCTTCCACTCTGGGAACGGCACGGCCTGGATCGCGTTCGCGGCGGCTTCTGGAACCGGATCGGCCCCGATCTACAGCCGCTTCCCGACGGGCACAAGCGGCTGCTGGTCCACGCGCGCCAGATCTTCTCGTTCACGCTCGGCGTGGAGCTCGGGGCGGGCGATCGGATTCGGGCAGCGGTCGAGCACGGGCTCGAGTTCATGCGCGCGCGCTTCTGGGACGCGCGCAACGGCGGCTGGTACCGGACCACCGACGACGAGGGCACGCCCCTCGACCGGCGCAAGGACCTCTACGACCACGCGTTCGCGATCTTCGCGCTGGCGCACCACCACCGCGTCTTCGGCGCGCCCGAATCGCTGCGACTGGCGCACGCGACGCTCTCGCTCGTGCGCGAGCACCTGCGCGATGCGGCTTGCGGCGGGTTCTTCGAGGGCGCGAGCGAGGACTGGAGGCCGATCCACGGCCCGCGGCGGCAGAACCCGCACATGCACCTGTTTGAGGCGCTCCTCGCTCTGCTCGAGGTCGCGCCCGGCGACGTCGCGAAGCGCGAGGCGCGCGCGCTGGTCGGGCTGCTCCGCTCACGCTGGCTCGATCCGGACAGCGACGCGCTCGGCGAGCACTTCGATCCCGGCTGGAAGCCGCTCGACGGCGACTCCGGTCGCGTGGTCGAGCCGGGCCACCACTTCGAGTGGACCTGGCTGCTCGATCGCTTCGCCGCGCTCGAGTCCGACGACGCGATCCGCTCGCTCGCCACGCGGCTGCTCGGGTTCGCGCGGCGCTTCGGCGTCGATGCCGATGGCGGCGTCTTCGACCAGGTCGACCGCGGCGGAAGGCCGCTCGAGACCGGCAAGCGCCTCTGGCCGCAGACCGAGCGCGTGAAGGCGCTGGCGGCCCGCGTTCGCGCGAGCGGCGACGCAGATCTGCGTCGGGAGCTCGAAGCAGGGCTCGCGTACTGTTTCGCGCGCCACGTCGATCCGGCCACGCGCGGCTGGCACGAGCAGCTCGACCGCGAAGGTCGGGTGCTCTCGGCGGCGCAGAACGCGACCAGCGTCTACCACATCGCGCTCGCCCTGGACGAGGCGGGCCGGGCGCTCTAGAGGACAGGCCGGCCCGCCGGCAGGTCTTCCGGTTGAACGATCGGGTTCCCGCTGCCAGACTGCCGCCCAGCGAGGGGCGGACGGAGTGCACCAGAAGGCCCGGGGCTACCTGATCGCGATCGCGCTTTCCGCCCTGGCCGCGGCGATTCGCGCCGTGGCGGACGAGCCGATCGGCGACGTCGGCCTCTTCTTCAATTTCTACGTCGCCACGGCCGCGGCCGCCGTGATCGGCGGCCTCGGACCGGGGCTGCTCGCGACGTTCGCGACCGGACTCGCGGCGTCGCTGCTGTTCCTGCCGCCGTTCGGGTCGCTCTGGATCGAGCGCGCCGATCACCGCGCGCTGATCACGGCCTTCTTCGCGATCGGCGTGGTCACGAGCCTGCTCGCCGGTCGGGCGCAGCGCGCCCGCATCCGGCTGGCCGCGAGCCTGGAGGCCGAACGCCAGGTATCCGCGCGGATGCAGGCGGTGGTCGAAGCGGAGGGCGACGCGATCGCGATCGTCGACAGCGACGGCTCGATCGAGTTCGTGAACCCGGCGCTCGAGCAGACCTTCGGCTACCGGCGCGACGAGCTGCTCGGCCAGCACTTGAAGCTGCTCATGCCCGAGCCGTACCGGAGCGAGGCGGACGACTACCTCGACGCCTACCGAGCGACGCGACAGCGCCGGCTGATCGGCGTTGGCCGCGAGGTGGCGGGCCGGCGCAAGGACGGCGCGACGTTTCCGATCCACCTGTCCGTGAGCGAGGTCGAGGTCGGCGGGCGGCGGCTCTTCGCCGGCAGCATGCGCGACCTCTCCGCGAGCAAGGCGCTCGAGGCGCAGCTGCTGCAGGCGCAGAAGATGGAGGCGGTCGGGACGCTCGCGGGCGGCGTCGCGCACGACTTCAACAACCTGCTCACGTCGATCCTCGGCTCGGTCGAGCTCGCGCTCGCGCATCCCGAGAGCCGCTCGCTGCTCACGCGCTCGCTCGAGCGCATCAAGCTCGCGGGCAATCGCGGCGAGGCGCTCACGAAGCAGCTGCTCGCGTTCAGCCGCAAGCAGGTCACGCGGCCCGAGCTGCTCGACCTGAACGCCGCCCTGCGACAGGTGCGCGAGCTCTTCGAGCGGATGCTCGGCGAGGACGTCGACGTGAAGCTCGACCTGCACGAAGGCGCCGGGACGGTGCGAATCGATCCGGCTCAGCTCGATCAGGTGGTGATCAATCTGGTGGTGAACGCTCGCGACGCGATGCCCTCGGGCGGCGTCCTGCGGCTCGCGACCGGGCGCGCGAACCTCGACGCCGCGCGCGCTTCGCGCCTGGGGCTCGCGCCCGGCGAGTACGCGACGCTCTCGATCCAGGACGCGGGGGAGGGAATTCCGGCAGAGGTCCGCGCTCGGATCTTCGAGCCCTTCTTCACCACGAAGGAGCCAGGACGCGGCACCGGGCTCGGGCTCTCGACGGTGCTCGGGATCGTGCAGCGCCACGGCGGCGCGATCGACGTGCACTCCGAGCCCGGCCTCGGCACGACCTTCGAGATCTTCCTGCCGCTCGTCGCCGAGCCCGCGCCGCTGGCGGCGAAGTCCGAGACGCGGATCGAGGCGCCGAGCTGCGAGTCCAGCTCGATCCTCGTCGTCGAGGACGACCCGATGATGTGCGACCTGCTGCGCGAGGTGCTCGAGCGAGCGGGCCATCGCGTGCTCGTGGCCGAGAGCCCCGCGGTGGCGCTGGAGCTGGCGTCGAGCCAGCCGGTCGACCTGCTGATCAGCGACGTGATCATGCCCGGAATGACCGGCTTCGACCTCGCGGCGAAGCTGCGCACGTCGGGCGGAAGGCCGCGCGTCATCTTCATGTCGGGCTACACCGACCAGATCCTCGCGGACCGCGGGGAGCTGGGCCCCGACGACGCCTTCATGCGCAAGCCGTTCCGGATGGACGAGCTCGTGTCGAAGGTTCGAGCGCTGCTCAGCCGGAGCGAGACGGGCGAGCGCCAAGCGCGGCGCTGAACGCGGCGACGAGAGACCCCGCCGCGAAGGGCTTCTCGATCAGGCGCACGTCGGACGGCGGCTCCGAGTCCCCCGGCCAATCGCCCGTGAGCACGACGGCCGGCGCCGGCTGCCGACGCTCGATCGCCTCGAGCAGTCGCAGCCCGCCCGACCGCCAGAGCTCCGTCTCGACGACCAACGCGTCGAAGGCCGCGCTCGCCAGAACCCGGATCAGGTCATCGGCGCTGGACGCCTGACGCACCTGCGCGCCCTCGGCTTCGAGGATCTCGGCGACGACGTCGCGAACGTCCCGGTCGGTCTCCGCCACGACCACGAGGATCATCGCGAGCTCTGATTTCGAGCCCGCCGCACGGACCGTCTGTCCGCTTCGAGCACAGGTGATGTGGCGCGCATAGCCATCTCTACGCCTGCAAGGCAGCCTGAGAAGGGACTCGTGCAGGATCCGGGCCGACGAGCGCGAGGTCGGCCGGCGAAGCGGTCGCTCGGCAGCTAGGCTGGCCTGCGTCTGCCTGGGGAGCGGAAATGAAGCTTGCCGAGATCGTCTATCGCTACGACGCTGCGGGCGCGCTCGGCCGGGCGCGTCCAACGAGTGCGACCGAAGCCCGCGAGCGCCTCGAGGCCGGAAGCCGCGCGATGGCCGATCTGATCGAGAGCCTGGCCGAGGGCGACGGCACGGCGCGCCGCATCATCCCCGTCGACCCGCGCGATCTCGGCATCGCGGCGGGCGCCGATGCTGCGCCGCCGCAACGGCCCTATGCCGCGGTGCTCGGCTGCTCCGATGCGCGCGTGCCGATCGAGCTGATCTTCAACGAGGGCCCGAACGACCTGTTCGTCGTGCGCGTCGCCGGCAACGGACTCGGCGGCGAGGTGCTCGGCAGCTTGACGTACGCGGTCGACCATCTGGGCGCCAGCTTGAAGCTGCTCGTCGTGCTCGGGCACAGCGGCTGCGGGGCGGTGTCGACGGCGGTCGACATCTTCCTCGATCCCTCCGCGCACCTCGAGCTGGCCGGCGAGCACGCGCTGCGCAGCCTGCTCGATCGGCTTCTGGTCGTCGTCCACGCGTCTTCGCGACGGCTGGCCGCCGAGCACGGCCCCGAGGTTTCACGCCGCAGCGGCTATCGCAAGGCGCTGATCGAGTCGGCGATCGTTCTGAACGCGGCGCTCACCGCGCACTCGATCCAGAAGGAGATCGCAGGCCACGCCGACCCGGCGTCGCTGCGTACGGCGTACGGCGTGTACCTGCTCGACGACCGCCAGCTCTGGGCACCGCGCGGCGGAAGCGCGCAGTGCGATGGCCTCGCCTACCCGCCGGTCGATCCGGCGGGCTTCGCAGCTTTCGCGGCGAGCGTGCTCCGCTCGGAGCGGATCACCGCTCTGCTCGGCGCATCGACGCCGTGAGGCCGAAGACGCCCTAGCCGCGCAGCGCGAACTCGCGGACCAGCGCGGCGAACGCTTCGGGCTGCTCGAGCTCCGCGAGATGCCCCGCAGCGGGAAGCACGGCGAGCTTCGCGCCGGGAATGCGCGTCTGCCAGGCCGGGCCGTGCGCCGCGGGAACGACCGCATCCTTCTCGCTCGTCACCACCAGCGTCGCGGCGCGAATCCGCGGCAGGCGAGAGGCCACGCCCGTGTCCGGGATCGGCCAGAGGAACTTCGCGCTCGCGCGAAGTGCGAGCATCTCGGCGATCAGCCCCTCGACGGGGCTCGGGTGCCCGGCCAGCAGCATCGTCTCGCGCAGCTTCGGATCCGCGAAGAGCACGCGCGTCATTTCGAGCGGGTGCTGTGCGAATGGATCGGCGCCCTGCGCGTCCTCCAGCCAGATTCCGAGCGGGTTTACGAGCACGAGCCTGCGCACGCGCGCGGGCAGGATCGCGGCGAGCTCCGCCGCCATCCACGCGCCGATGCTGATCCCGACCACGCTTGCGCTCTCGATCCCGAGCGTCTCGAGCAGGTCGCCGTGGTGCAGCGTGAGGTCGAGAGGGCCGCGGTCGATCGCCTCGAGGTCGTCCTTCGACGGGCCCCAGCCCGGCGCGAACGGCGCGATCACGTCGAAGGATTCGGCGAGCCGCTCGAGCGCGGGCTCGAATCCCGCGAGCCCCGCCACGTGGTGCAGATAGAGCAGCGGCTGGCCCTTCCCCGCGCGGTAGTAGTGGACCGTGCGGCCCGACGCTGGAATGCGTAGCGTTCGGAGATCCATGATCAGCGCCCTCCCGCGGCCGCGCCGCTCGCGATCGGTCTCGGCACCGCGCGCGCCTTCTCGGCGATCGGCTTGGGCGACCACTGGTCCTCGTACTCCTTCCAGATCGGGCGCAGCTCCGGCATCACGCGCCGCGCGAAGAGCTCCGTGTTCTGCATGCACTTCTCGGTCGGCATGTCGCCGATGTGCTGCAAGCAGACGACGTGTCCGATCTTCAGCTTGCGCGCGACGTTCTGCATCTGCTCGATGCAGCTCGCGGGGCTGCCCGCGACGATGAAGCCCTGCTCGACCAGCTCCTTCCAGGACAGCTTGTTGGCGAGCACGGGCGAAGCCGCAGCACCCGCGACCTGCGTCGCGAGCCCCGCGCGGATCGTCGCCTCGGTGCGGTAGCCGGGGGCGTCGGCGAAGCCGGGCCAGATGTGCAGGCAGCGGTCGAAGAAGTAGCGCACGTGCGGCTCGTACAGCCGCTGCGCCTCGTCGTCGGTCTCGGCCACGCAGATCTGCTGTGCGAATGCGGCCTGGTAGGGGTTGAAGGTCTTGCCCAGCTGCTCCATGCGCTGCCAGAAGCCGCGCATCAGCTGCTCGCCGCGCAGGTAGCCGCTGAAGGAGAGGTAGCTGTAGTTGTAGTTCTGCTCCGCGCAGAAATCCCAGGTCTCGATCGAGCCGCCGCCCGGCACCCAGACCGGCGGAGGGTTCTGCACCGGCCGCGGCCAGATGTTCACGTAACGCAGTTTGGTGTGCTTGCCGTTCCAGGCGAACACGTCCGGGTCGCTCCAGGCGCGCCGGATCAGGTCGTGCGCCTCGCGGTACTTCTCGCGCAGTGTGGCCGGGTTGGCGCCGAACGCGTAGTTGTCGTCCATCGAGGTGCCGACCGGGAAGCCGGCGATCAGCCGCCCGCCCGAGATCACGTCGACCATCGCCATCTCCTCTGCCACGCGCGTCGGCGGATCGTAGAGCGCGATCGACTGGCCGAGCAGCAGGATCGAAGGCTTCGCGGTGCGCCGCGCCAGCGTCGCGGCCATCAGCTGCGGCGAGGGCATCAGCCCGTAGGCGTTCTGGTGGTGCTCGTTGATGCCGAGCCCGTCGAAGCCGAGGTCGCCCGCGAACTCGAGCAGATCCAGGTAGTCGTTGTAGACCTTGTGGCCGACGACCGGATCGTAGAGCCGCGAGTCGACGTCGACCCAGACGCTGCGGTGTTTCTCGCGGAAGTCGGCCGGCAGGTGCGGCCAGGGCATCAGGTTGAACCAGTGGAACTTCATCGCGCTCCCTCCACACAGTTGCGAACCGAGTCGACCTCATTTCCTTCTATCACGGCCGCGCGCGGGAAATCAGGCCGAGCTCTGCTCCCGCCGCGCGGGCTGCTTCGGGAACAGCACCGACATGAGCATGGCGCTTCCGATCAGCAGCGCGATCACGCCCAGCGAGATCTCGATCGGGAGCTTCCCGCCGAAGGCGCCGTTCAGCCAGACCATCTTCACGCCCACGAAGACCAGCACCAGCGCCAGCCCGTAGTTCAACAGGTGGAAGCGATCCACGGCGCCGGCCAGCATGAAGTAGAGCGAGCGCATGCCCAGGATCGCGAAGATGTTCGACGCGAACACGATCAGCGGCTCGCGGGTCAGCGCGTAGATCGCGGGCACGGAGTCGACCGCGAAGACGATGTCGGTCGCCTCGATCCAGACCAGCGCGATCAAGAGCGGGGTCGCCAGCCAACGGCCGTTCTCGCGCACGAGGAAGCGCTGCTCGCGCAGGCCGTCGCTGAGCGGCACGAAGCGGCGCATCAGCCGCACGATCGGATTGCGCTCCGGCGCGGGCTTTGCGTCGCCCACCCAGAGCATCTTCATGCCGGTCAGGATCAGCAGCGTGCCGAAGAAGATCACCGCGGCCTCGTAGCGAAGCAGCACCGACCCCATCGCGATGAAGATGGAGCGGAACACCAGCGCGCCGAGAATCCCGTAGAAGAGCACGCGGTGCTGGTAGCGCGGCGGGATGGCCAGATAGGAGAAGACCACCACGAAGACGAAGATGTTGTCGACCGCGAGCGCCTTCTCGACCAGGAAGCCGGTCAGGTACTCCAATCCCACGCGGTCCGCGGCCGCGGCGGGATCGAAGCCGGGGATGGCGAGCAGGCGCGGGTCGCGCGGGAACGCCCAGTGCGCGTACTGCCAGAGCGCGACGTTCACCGCCACGCCGAGCGAGATCCAGACCACGGTCCAGACCGCCGCCTCGCGGATCGAGACGGCGTGCGCGTCTCTGTGGAAGACGCCCAGGTCCAGCGCCAGAAGCGCCAGCACGAGCGCGATGACGGCGCCGTACAGCCAGGCGTACTCGGCGAACGGGAACAGCAAGTGCTCGGTCGACACGATCCTTCTCCCCGGTTGTCTGCCGGGAGGATCGGAGCGCGTCGCGAACTTGGAAAATAGATAATGTCGCGAGATCGCATCGAGAATCGCGAACGATCGCGGCGACCGGCGCGGGCCGAACGGCTAGCCGCGCTTGAAGATCCGCTCGCGCGCGGCCTCGGTGATCGCCGCGACGGCCGGGTGCTTGATGCGCCGCTCCACCGAGATCGCGTAGTAGCGCTCGATCACCCCGTCCGCGTCGCCGATCGCGCGCACGCCGTACTGATCGCGAAGCTCCTGCGCCAGAAGCGACGGGGCCGCGAAGATCCCGTGGCCGTGCTGCGCGAAGACCTTCGCCAGCGCGCTGTCCTCGAACTCTGCGACCAGGCGTGGCTGGATCCCGCGCCGCTGGAACCACTGGTCGAGCGAGCGACGCAGCTGTGTGTTGGGCGTCGGCAGCAGCAGCGGCGCGCCGCCGAGCGAGTCCGGGAAGCGGCGCCGCAGCCGCTCCGCGAGCGCGCGCGTGGCGAAGAAGCCCACCTGCGCCTCGCCGAGCAGGTGATTGTACGCCTTCACGCTCACGTGGGGCGACAGTGGCGCGTCGGTGATCACCAGGTCGAACCCGTGCAGGGCCAGGTCCGCGAGCAGGCGGTCCGACTTGCCCTCGAGGCAGGTGAGCTGGACCGGCGGCGCCTGCGCGAGCGCGATCTCGAGCAGCCGCGCCGTGATCAGCTTCGGCACCACGTCGGCGACGCCGATCACGAGCCGCGGGCTGCGGTCGGAAGGCCGCCCGCGCAACGTCTCGGTCAGCTCGCGTCCGAGCGTGAAGATCTCCTCCGCGTAGCGGAACACGACCCGGCCCATCTCGGTGAGCACGAGATTGCGCCCTGCGCGCGCGAAGAGCTTCTCGTCGAAGGCCTCTTCGAGCTTGCGGATCTGTCCCGAAAGCGTGGGCTGCGCCAGGCGCAGTTGCCGCGCCGCGCGCGACACGCTGCCCTCCTTCGCGACGGTGTAGAAGTAGAGCAGGTGATGGTAGTTGAGCCAGTCCACGCGGCGGGAGTATCTCCCGTCACGCCGCGTTGCGCAGCCGCTCGATGCGCTGCTCGAGCGGAGGATGGCTCGCGAACCAGCGCGCGAAGCGACCGCCGCCGCCCGCGATCCCGAACGCGGACAGACCCTCGGGCAGGTCGCTGCGCCCGCCCGCGTGCCGGCGCAGCGACTCGAGCGCCGCGATCATGCCTTCGCGACCGGCCAGGCGAGCCGCACCGGCGTCCGCCCGGAACTCGCGCTGGCGCGAGAACCAGAGCACGAGGAGCGTGGCGAAGATGCCGAGCACCAGCTGCGACGCGAGCGACGTGACCAGGAAGGCCGGGCCGTGGCCTTCCTCGCTGCGGAAGACCAGCCGATCGACCGCGTGACCGATCACGCGCGAGAGGAAGAGCACGAAGGTGTTCACGACGCCCTGGATCAGCGCGAGGGTGACCATGTCGCCGCTTTGCACGTGACTCACCTCGTGCGCGAGCACCGATTCGACCTCGCGCCGGCTCATGGTCCTCAGCAGCCCGGTGCTGACCGCGACCAGCGCGGCGTCGCGACGGGCGCCGGTCGCGAAGGCGTTCGGCTCGGGCGAGTCGTACACGGCGACCTCCGGTACGCCGATCCCGGCCGCGAGCGCCTGCGCGCGCACGGTCTGCACCAGCCAGGCCTCCTCCTCGTCGGCCGGGCGCTCGATCACGCGCGCGCCGGTCGCGCGCTTCGCCAGCCACTTCGAGAGCAGCAGCGACAGGAACGAGCCTCCCATGCCGAAGACCGCCGCGAAAGCGAGCAGCTTGGGCAGGTCGAGCGCGACGCCGCGCGCGTCGAGCGTGCCTCCGAGCCCGAGCAGGCTCGCGACCAGGACCAGGACTGCCAGGATCGCGAGGTTGGTGGCCGCGAACAGGACGATGCGCTTCATGGATGCCTCCTCTGCCGTGGATCCGCCGTTTCTAGCGAGAGCTTCGGCTCGGAGGACTCATTGGTCCAATAGATAAATCCCGAGCTACTCATCGCCTTTCACGATGATTCGCGGAGCTCCGGGGCGGGGCGCCGGGTCGGAGCTAGCGGCGGCGCCGCTCCACGTCGCCGGAGCGGAAGTTCCCGACCAGGGTGACCTTTCCGCTCTCGATCAGGTGCTGGATCGTGGCCACGACCTCCTCGTCGGTTTCGGCCTCGTCCGAGATCGCCGCGACCAGGTCGAGCAGGGTCAGCGTCTCGGGATGGTCCGCCTCGATCGATTCGAGCTGCGCGAGCGTATGGGCGACCTGGGTCATCGAGAGCTGCTCCCCTCTGCTTCTCCAGAGTGCAGAAGCATCGGGCGTGCCAACCTGCGTCATGCGCACGAGACGCGTGGAAGTGGGCGGATATTCGAGCCTGGCGAGTCTGTCTCGAGCCCTCCGGAGCGCGGATGTGGCCGAAGTCCGTCAGCACGGTGACGGTTCTCGTCAACGCTCCGTCGCGCGGACCGATCAGCGATTCAGGCTCGACCAGCGCGAGTCGGCCGCCCGGAAGATCAGGATCCGGTGCGGCAGGACCAGCGTCACCGAGTCCGCGCCGAGCGTGCTGCGCTCCGGAATCTCTCCGGGAGCCAGCGGGTACGCGACGAATCCGCTCGAGAGCGGCGAGAACGCGACGGCGCGCCGCGGCGTGATGATGGCGGCCACGTTCTCGTCCGCGAGCAGCTCGATCGGCCTCTCGCCCGGGCCCAGGCCGAACTCGCGCCAGGACGCGATCTGCGGCGCGAACGCCAGGATCCGCGCCGGGAAGGCCACGACGACCAGCCGGTCGCGGACCTCCAGGTCCTGCTCCCCCGGCGCCGACTCCGAGACGCGGTAGCGCGTCTCGACGAAGCTCGCGGCGCGCGACTGGATCGCGAGCAGGCGCCGCGTGGTCACGGCCACGCCGACCTCGCCCTGGGTGCGAAGCGCGACGACCGATTCCCCGAGCTCGAGCGCGGCGACCACGGCGGCAAAACCCGCGGAGGTGACGGCGAGGACCCGGTCGTCGACGTGCGTGAGCGTGACGCGTTCTTCGGGCCGCGAGCGCGAGTCCGCGTGCGCCGCGGGCGCCGGGCAGAGCAGGCAGGCGCAGAGCGCGAGGACCGCGACGCGATCGCTCAGAACTTGTCCTTCAGCGCGCGCACCGCGCCGAGTACGCTCGCCGGGTCCGCGGGCGTCGCGGGCAGGAGCGCGCGCACGCTCGCGAGCAGCTCCGGCGAGCTCGCGCGCATGAACGGATTCGTCGCGCGCTCGTCGGCGATCGTCGAGGGCACGGTCATCTCGGCCTCGGCTGCGTCGTGCCAGTCCGCCGCCGCGCCTGCACGGGCCCGCTTCACTCGGTCCATTCTCTCGACCAGCGCGGCGTTTCGCGGCTCGAGGGTGAGCGCGAAGCGCAGATTGGATTCGGTGTACTCGTGCCCGCAGTAGACGCGCGTGGCGTCGGGGAGCCGGCCGAGCTTCAGGTTCAGCGCCTCGTGCATCATCTGCGGCGTTCCCTCGAAGATCCGCCCGCAGCCGCCGGCGAAGAGCGTGTCGCCGCAGAAGACCGCGCCGGGAAACACGTACGCGACGTGGCCGCGCGTGTGTGCCGGGATGAACACGACCTCGGCCGAGAGCCTGCCGACCCTCACGTGCTCGCCCTCGTCCACGCCGTCGGTAAAGCCGGGAATCCGCTCCGCGTCCGAGACGTGCCCGACCACGGGCACGCCGTAGCGGGCGGCGAGCTCGGGGTTCGCGCCGCAGTGGTCCAGGTGGTGGTGCGTCGAGAGGATCTTCGTGAGCCGGACGCCGAGCTTCGCGATCCGCGCGATCACGGGCGCCGCTTCCGGCGCGTCGATCACGGCCGCCTCGTTCGAGGCGGGATCGATCACCAGATAGGTGTAGTTGTCTCGCAGCGTCGGGACGCGTTCGACTCGCATGCCCGCAAGTCTAGCCGATCACGCGAACGCGACTTCGAGCTCCTCGCAGACGAGCTTGCACAGCCGCTCCGAGACCAGCGCCCGAAGCTCGGACGAGTCGCCCTGCGCGACGTGCAGCTCGACTCGCAGGCCCGCGACCGACACGAGCTCGATCTCGGTGTTCGCGGGAAGCCGCGCGGCGATGCTTCCGAAGAGCGCGGTCTCGACCCGCCGCGTCGCCTCCGCCTCGCCGCGGGCGCGGTTCTCGCGACGGATCGCTTCCGGAAGCGGCGCGCCGCGCACGTCGGCGAGGATCTCCTCGAGGTCGGGCCGGCAGCTCCCGCAGCCGCTCCCCGCGCCGAGGCGCTCGGCGATCGAGTCCACGTCCGCCAGGCCATGCTCGCGGACGAAGGCCTCGATCCGTCGGCTCGACATCCCCATGCAGCGACAGATCAGCCGCACCATCACGGTCTCATCGGCCGGAGCGGGTCAGTCCCCGAGCAGGGAGAGCTGGCGGGCCTGCTCGTCCGCGTCCGGGACGAGCAAGCCCGGATCGGCGATCCGGTCGGGAGCGGCCGAGCGGACGGAGGCTGGCGCTTCCGGGCAGATCCCCGCGTAGTCGCACCAGCGGCAGAGCGGCCCCGGGCGCGCGGGGAACTCGCGCTCGGCCTCGATCGCGTCGATCAGCTGAATCGTCGCCTTTCGCAAGCTCTCGAGCGTCTCGGGCGAGCGCCGCGAGCGGAGCGTCTTGTTGAAGATCAGGTAGTGCCAGACGAGCTCGACCTGCTGCACGTCCGGGTAGGTCTGCTCGAGCCCGATCTGGTACAGCGCGAGCTGGCGGTCCTGGTCGACCTGGCGCTGCGGCGGAAGGCTCGCGCTGGTCTTGTAGTCGTGGATCTCGAAGACGCCGTCGCCCTGGCGCACGATCCGATCGACGATGCCGAGCATCTTGTAGCGGCCGTCGCCGTCGAGCTCGAGCCGCAGCCGCTCTTCGAGCGCGACCGTCTCGCCGGACGTGAACGGGTACCAGGTGCGGTAGTAGTTCTCGAGACCGCGCGCGCCGCGCTCCAGGTAGTACTCCGGCGGGTTCTCCTTGCGCACGATCTGGACCTTCTCGTGCCAGCTCCGCGACCAGTCCTTCCGGTAGCGCTCGAGCACCTGCGCCAGGCTCGGCGGCCGGCCGTTCCGCGCGACGTGGTGGTAGAGCCGTTCGAGGATCTCGTGCACGCGCTTGCCCATGAACGCCTCGACGCCCTCGGTGTCGACCTTGATCTGGTCCACGTAGCGGTACTTGAACTTGCGCGGGCAGCTCTCGTACGACGAAAGGCGCGAGTGGCTGTACTCGGTCACGCTCCCCCCAGAGTCCGGGCCAGTATGCGTCGGCCGGCCTGCTTTGAAAATCCCGGCCTCGCGAGTAACCTTGCCCGGGGGCGGGAGGTCGAAGGTGAAGGGAGAGCCTGACGTGTCCACCTTGACCGAATCGATCGCAAGTCATCTGCGCGCCAAGCGCGAGCAGAACGATCCCGTGAGCGAGGCGCGGCGCCAGGCCTGCCCGGACACCGCGCGCGTGGTCGACGTGCTCGAGAATCTGCGCGCAATCATCCTGGAGCAGACCCCGTCGGAGCGGCTGAATTCCGATCTCGAGGTCGTGCACGGTCTGCTCTCGGGGCTGGTCGGATCGGACCTGGCGTCCCGCTTCATCGAGCACCTGCCCGACGTCCGCCACTGCGTCGGAATGGACGTCGAGGCCGCCTTCAAGGGCGACCCGGCGGCGAAGTCCTATGCCGAGGTGATCGCGGCGTATCCGTCCGCGTACGCGGTCTCGACCTACCGCATCGCCCACGTGCTCTACGAGCTCGGCGCCCCGATCGCCGCGCGAATCATGTCGGAGCACGCCAAGAGCAAGACGGGAATGGACATCCACCCCGGGGCCACGATCGGCTGCCACTTCTTCATCGATCACGGCACCGGCGTGGTGATCGGCGAGACCGCGGTGATCGGCAACCGCGTGAAGATGTACCACGGCGTGACGCTCGGAGCGTTCTCGAACAAGCAGGGCAGGCTCGACGCCGGCAGCAAGCGCCACCCGACGATCGAGGACGACGTGACGATCTACCCCAACGCGACGATCCTCGGCGGAAGCACGGTGATCGGCGAGGGCTCGGTGATCGGCGGAAACGTCTGGCTACACCAGTCCGTGCCGCCGTACTCGCGCGTGCAGATCACGCCGCCGCAGCTGCAGGTGAAGCACAAGGACTCGGAGTCCGGCTCGGTCGATCCGGCCTACGACATCTAGCTCCGAAGCTCGAGCTCCACCGGGCAGTGATCCGAGCCGCGCACCTGGGTCTGGTGGCGCACGCGCGCGACGCGCTCCATGAGCTCGGGATTCGCGACGAAGTAGTCGAGCCGCCAGCCGATGTTCCGCTCGCGCACGCCGGGGCGCTGGCTCCACCAGGTGTAGTGGCCCGGCTCGGCGCAGAGCGCGCGGAACGTGTCGACCCAGCCGTGCGGGCCGATCAGGCGGTCCATCCAGGCGCGCTCCTCGGGCAGGAAGCCGGCGTTCTTCGCGTTCGACTTCGGATTGGCCAGGTCGATCTCGCGGTGCGACACGTTGTAGTCGCCGCAGAGCAGCACGTTCCGTCCCGAGCGGCGGTAGCCGTTCACGAGCCGCAGCATCGCGGCGCAGAAGCGCAGCTTGTAGTCGAGCCGCGCGTGATCGCGCTGGCTGTTCGGGAAGTAGGCGTTGATCAACACGAAGTCGCGGAACTCGGTGCGCAGCACGCGGCCCTCCCGGTCGAACTCGGGCGCGCCGATCCCGACGACCACGTCGAGCGGCTCCCTGCGGGTGAAGGTCGCCACGCCGCTGTAGCCCGGCTTCTCGGCAGGGTGGAAGAAGGCGTGGTAGCCGCGCGGGCTGCGCAGCGCGTCCGCGAGCTGCTCGGGGCGCGCCTTGATCTCCTGCACGCAGACCGCGAACGCGCGCTGCTCGGCGAACCAGTCCAGAAAGCCGCCGCGCTCCGCCGCGCGCAGCCCGTTCACGTTCCAGGACAGAAGCCGCACGAAGGCCCTGCTAGCGCGACCGCAGGGCCGCGACGCTCGAGCTCGTCGAGACTCCGTACGGAACCAGCAGCGTGAGACAGATCTGAAGCACGTGCTCGCAGTCGAGCTCGCCGCGGATCAGCGCGCGGCCGTGGTTGATCGCGATCAGGATCGTCCCCACCACGACCGTGGTGCGAAGCGCGCGTCGCACGACTTTGGGATCCCGGGCGAGGCGCAGCCATTCCGACACGGCCGCAGAATAGCTCAGCGCAGCGATGCCACCGCCGCGAGCTTCCGGTCGATGATCGGGCGCAAGCTCGCGGCGCGCGCGGCCTTCACACCCTCGTAGCCGCGAATCCCCGCGGCGAGCTTCACGATCTCGAGCGCTTCGGCTCGGTTCTCGGCGCTCAGCCGTGCGCCGAGCTCGTCGAGCACGCCTTCGAGCCAGCCGGCGAGCTCGCGCTCCAGCCTGCGCGCGCGCGTCCAGCCGAACGGATCGAGCGCCGTCCCGCGCAGTCCGCGCGCGCGGATCAGCGCCGCGAAGAGCGGCTCGATCCACGGCCCGAACGCGAGCTTCCTCGTGAGCCCGAGACTGCGCAGCAGCGGCGGCTGCAGGTGGTAGCGGATGCGCGGCTCGCGCGCGGAGTGGCGGCGGAGCCAGCGTCGGTGCGGACCGCGAAGCAAGAGCCGCGCGACCTCGTACTCGTCCTTGTAGGCGAGGAAGCGGTAGAGCTCGATCGCCGCGGCCTCGGTGAGCGCAGGGCCGTCCGGATCGAGCGAAGCCTCGATCTCTGCCAGCCGCGCGATCCGCGCGCAGAAGCGCGCGGCGAGCCGCGTGCTCTGATAGTCGACCAGATCCAGCGCCAGCGCCGCGATCCGGTTCGTGACGCGATCGCAGTCCTTGGCGTGCTCGAAGCGGTTCAGCGCCTCGTGCAGATCGCTCCAGCTTCGCCCGAGCGCGCTAGATGCGGCCGCGATCCTCGTGCCGTCGCCGATCGCGGGCGGAGTCGCGTCGTCGAGAAGCTTCGCCGCGAGCGCCGCGTCGCAGGCCACCGCGCGGCCCAGCTCGAGCGCGCGCAGGTTCGCCGCGACGGCCACGCCGTTCTCGCGAATCGCGCGCTCGAGCGCAGCGCGCGACACCGGCACCAGACCGCGCTGCCAGGCGAAGCCGAGCAGCAGCAGGTTCGCGGCCAGCGCCTGCCCGAGCGCGGCTTCGGCGAGAAGCTCGGCCGGCACCCGCTCCAGCGTTCGCGTCGCGGCGCGGAGCGGCCCGGAGAGCTCGCTCGAGGACGGCGGCTCGAAGCCGGGCGTGCTGACGTCCGCGCCGGTCGGAACGTAGAGATCGTGGACCAGCGCGCGAGTTCGCGCCGGGTCGAGCGCGCGCAGCGATTCGCGGTCGGAAGCGCCGAGCGGGTCGAAGGCGAGCAGCACGTCCGCGCGCCCCGGCTCGATTCGCGGGCTGCCGGAGAGCGGCGCGCGCGAGAGCACGCAGTGCGAGACCACCTTTCCGCCGCGCTGCGCGAGCCCGGTCTGGTCGAGGTGCATCGCGTACAGCCCGTCGTGCTCGGCGGCGCGCACGAGCAGCGCGTCGATCGTGACCACGCCGGTGCTTCCGATCCCGACGAGCTGCAGCTCGAAGCGATTCCCGTCCCACTCCGTGGGCGGAGGGTCGGGAAGCTCCGCGCTCGTGAGCGACTCGAATCGGACCGGCTCCGCGACCGGCGCTTCGACGCCGAGGAACGCCGGGCAGTCGCCGTCGAGGCAGGAGCGGTCGTCGCTGCAGGAGCTGGCGTGGATTCGCGTCTTGCGGCCGAGCGCGGTCGCCACGGGCCGGAGCGAGACGCAGGCCGACTTCAGGCCGCAGTCGCCGCAGCCCTCGCAGACGTCCTCGTCGATCACGATCCGCTCGCGCGAGCGCGCGAGCACGCCGCGGCGCTCCAGCCGCTGCTTCTGGTTCGCGCACGGCTCGTCCCAGATCATCACGCTCGTGCCCGGCTGCTCGCGCAGCTCGCGCATCGCGGCGTCCCAGCCGCCGCGCTCGACGACGCGGACACGCGGCTCGTACCCGGCGAGCGCGACGAGCTCGGCGTCGTTGCTCATCGCCACGATCCGGCGCACGCCGTCGGAGAGCAGGTCGCGCGCCAGCGCCGCGAGCGGCTTCGCGCCGACCGCGTCCTGGCCGCCGGTCATCGCGACGACGCCGTTCCAGAGCAGCTTATAGGTGATCGACACGCCGGCCTCGACGCAGGCGCGCACCGCGAGCCGGCCGGAGTGGAAGTAGGTGCCGTCGCCGAGGTTCTGGAACAGGTGTCTCGACTCGGTGTAGGGCGAGAGCCCGATCCAGTGCGAGCCCTCGGCGCCCATCGCGCCGACCAGCTTCACCTCGCGCTCGGGCATCAACAGCGCCATCGTGTGGCAGCCGATCCCGCCGCCCGCGAGCGACCCCTCGGGAAGCCGCGTGGACGCCGCGTGCGGACAGCCGCTGCAGAAGTGCGGCGCGCGCGACGGCTCGGCCCCCGACTCCGCACGCAATAGCGCAGCCTCGAGCGGCGCGATCCGGGCGGCCAGCGCCGGCTCGCCCAGCCGCGAAGCGAGCCACGGAGCGAGATCCTGCGCGAGCGTGCCGCCGCTGATCTCGTGGCGCCGCGCGAGCCAGGGCGCGCCGCGCTCGTCGCGGCTTCCCAGCACTCGAGCGCGCGTCGGCCCGTCGTAGAGCGCGGCGCGAACCTGCTCCTCGAGTCCGCCGCGGCGCGAGTCGACGACGGCGATCGCCTCGAGGCCGGAGGCGAACTCGCGCACGCGCTCCGCTTCGAGCGGCCAGACCAGGTCGATCTTCTGCAAACGAAGCCCGAGCCGCGCGCGCTCCGGCTCGTCGAGCCCGAGCAGAGCGAGCGCGCTCTCGAGCTCCCGGTACAGCGAGCCTGCGGCCAGCAGTCCGACCCGGTCGCGCGCGTGCCGCGAGGTGATCGGATTCAGATCGTTCGCGCGCGCGAAGCGGTGCACCGATTCGAGCCGGCGGAAGACGAGATCCTGCTCGATGCGCAGCACGTTCGGCGGCAGGAGCAGTGTGTCGATCCGCGGGCGCGGCGCACCGCTCGCGCGTTCGAGCTCGGGAAGCACGATCGGGCTCTCGAGCTCGCCGAGATCGACGATCCTTCCCGCGTCCGCGACGTCGGCCACGATCCGCAGCCCGCTCCACAGGCCCGAATGGCGCGAGAGCGCGATCGCGAAGCGCCCGAGCCGCAGCACGTCGCCGGGGTCGGAGGGCGCGAACAGGGGAATCCAGGCGTGGGCGAACGCGTGCTCGCTGTGGCTCGGCAGCGACGAGCTCTTGCAGAACGGGTCGTCGCCGACCACCGCGAGCGCGCCGCCGCTCGCGCCCGTGCCCACGAAGTTCGCGTGCCGCAGCGCGTCGAGCGCGCGATCGAGCCCGGGCGCCTTGCCGAACCAGACCCCGAGCACGCCGTCGTAGCGAGCGTGCGGGAAGTTCTCGACCAGCTGCGTGCCGGCGACGGCGCTGGCCGCGAGCTCCTCGTTCAATCCGGGGACGAAGCGCGCGTCGGAGCGCGCGAGCAGCGGCGCGAGGCTCGTGAGCAGCGCGTCGAGGCCCGCGAGCGGCGAGCCGGGATAGCCGGAGAAGAACGCCCCGGTGCGCAGGCCCGCGCTCGCGTCGCGGCGAAGCCGGTCGAGCGCGACTCGGACGAGCGCCTGCAGTCCCGTCAGGTGGATGCGCCCGTCCGTTCGGGTGTAGCGCTCCCAGAGCGGTGGATCCGGGCGGAGCCTGGCGCTCATGTCAGGGAAGCTATCGGAGCGGCGTCGGGCCCGCTTTAGGTGAAGCTGCGCGTGGCCCGGTCACTTCCCGGACAGCGGCGTCACGATCTGCTCCGCGAACTTCTCGACGACGCCCTGGTCCGCGCCGTGGATCACGATGTACGAGATCCCGAAGCGCTCGCGCCGCTTCTCGAGCCGGTCGCGGATCTCGGCGGGAGAGCCGGTGAGGAAGATCGGGCAGTCGGCGACCTGCTCCACGCTCATGCCGGTGTTGGCGGCGAGCCCCGCGCGCACGCCCTTCGGATCGTCCGTGATCGCGACGATGAACGTGAGCGAGTTCAGCTCGATCTCGCCGAAGCTCCGGCGCGCGCGCTCTGCGCCCTCGCGCACGCTGCGAACCTTCTCGTCGAGGCGCTCGGGCGCGAGGTCCGCGGCGGTGTGCTGCGTGACCTTGCCCTCCTCGAGCCTCGGGTTGATGCCGACGATGTCGGCGTGGCGGCCGGCCAGCCGCAGCACCCGCGGCCCGCCGCCGCCGATCAGGATCTTCGGCCGTCCGCCCGCGGGAAGCGGCGCGGCCTGCGCGATGTTCTCGATCCGGTAGTGCTTGCCGCGAAAGCTCGTGCGCTCGTTCTCCCACATGCTGCGGATGATCTCGAGCGCCTCGCCGAGCCGCTCGATGCGGACGCCGGGTCGGTCGTAGGCGATCCCCGCCTCGTCGTAGTCGGTCTGCATCCAGCCCGCGCCGATCCCGAACTCGTGCCGGCCGCCGGAGAGAAGCTGGATGGTCGCCGCGCCCTTCGCGTGGATCACCGGGTGGCGGTAGTCCACGTCGTAGACCAGCGACCCGACGTTGAGCTTGGTCGTCACGGCCGCCGCCGCCGAAAGCGTCGCCGTCGGATCCCACTGCGAGCCGAAGTGATCCGGACAGAAGACCGTCGAGTAGCCGAGCCGTTCGTAGCGGCGAACGCGCTCGATCCAGCCGTCGGCGGGCAGCGTCGAGACCTGGACTGCGAAGCGGAAGGGTCTGGGCATTTGGCGATGCTACCACCTACGATCCGGGTCGAATGATCGACACCGTTCACGCCGTGCAGACGCCGGAGGGAGTCGACCTGGCGCTGCGCGTGGCGGGGCCGGTGCCGCGGGCGCTCGCCTGGGGCGTGGACACGCTGCTGCAGGGCGGGATCGCGCTCGCGCTCCAGGTCGCGTTCGCCGGCTTCGCGGGGCTGGGCACCGGCCTGTACCTGATCGGGCTCTTCGCGCTGCTCTGGTTCTACCCGGTTCTCTTCGAGGTTCGCGCCCACGGGCAGACGCCGGGGAAGCGGCTTCTGGGCCTGCGCGTGCTGCAGGAGAACGGAACGCCCGTGGGCTGGTCGGCGTCGGTGCTGCGCAACTTCCTGCTGGTCGCCGACTTCCTGCCCGCGCTCTATCTGGCGGGACTGGCTTCGATGCTCGCGGACGCGAGCTTTCGCAGGCTCGGCGATCTCGCCGCCGGGACGCTGGTCGTGCACACCGATACTCCTCGTGCGCGACTGACTCCGATTCCCGAGGTGACTCCGCTCGCGCCCGACTTCCCGCTCGGGCTCGAGGAGCAGGCGGCCGTGATCGCGTTCGCGGAGCGAGCCGGCAGTCTCTCGGCCGAGCGCGCGGCGGAGCTCGCCGCGATTCCCCGCTCGCTCGTCGGCGACTCCGATCCTCGATCGCGGCTGATCGCGCACGCCGCGTATCTGGTCGGGCGCAGGGCGTGACGCTCGAGGTCTTCGAAGCGCGGGGCCGGGCGCGCTGGGATCGCCTCGCCGGGCTGCTGGCGGAGCTCGAGCGCAGCGAGACGCGCGGCGCCGCGGAGCTTCCGCCACTGTACCGGCAGCTGTGCCACGACCTGGCGCTCGCGCGCGAGCGACAGGTCTCCGGCACGCTCGTCACGGAGCTGAACGACCTGGCGCTGGCGGGTCACCGGCTGCTCTACCAGGCGCGAACCGGTGAGGTTCGCGGGATCGGGCGCTTTCTCTCGATCGACTTTCCGCGCGCGGTCCGGCTCGAGTGGCGGCTGGTCGCGGGCCTGCACGCGCTCTTCTACGGCCTTGCGCTCCTGCTCGGACTTCTCGCCTGGCGAAATCCCGACCTGATCTACAGCTTCATCTCGCCCGAGAGCGTGAGCGAGATCGAGGCGATGTACGACGCCGCGGGGGCGGCTGAGGGCCCGGCGCGAACGGCCGGATCCGACGCGACGATGTTCGGCTTCTACATCTGGAACAACGTCTCGATCGCGTTCCGCACCTTCGCGAGCGGCCTCGCGTTCGGCATCGGCACGCTGGTGAGCGTCGTCGCAAACGCGCTGAATCTCGGACTCATCGCGAGTCACCTGGCGCGCGAGGGCTCGGGCGAGCCGTTCTTCTCGTTCGTGATCGGGCACGGAGCGTTCGAGCTCACCGCGATCCTGTTGTCGGGGGCCGCCGGAATGCGGCTCGGACTCGCGGTGCTCGCGCCGGGCGCGCGCAGCCGGATCGCGGCGCTTCGCGCGGCCGCGCTCAGGAGCCTGCCGATCATCGCGGGCGCGGCGCTCATGCTGGTGCTCGCCGCGGCCATCGAGGCGTTCTGGTCGCCGCGCGAGATTCCGGCGCAGCTCAAGTACGCGGTGGGCGCGGGGCTCTGGGCGCTCGTTGGCGTCTGGCTCGGCGCAGCGGGGCGTTCCCGTGCAGACTGACCGGATTTCCGTCGCCGTACGGCCTCGCGCGGGCTACGAGGCGGTCGACCTCGGCTTCCGCTTCGCGCGCGCGGTGTTCTGGCCGCTTTTCCCCGCGCATGCGCTCGTGGTCGGCGCGATCTCGCTCGCGCTGTACATCGCAATGCCCGGGCAGCTCTGGCTCGCGAGCGTGGTCGTCTGGTGGCTGAAGCCCCTGTACGACCGCGTCGCGCTCGCGGTGCTCGCAGACGCGCTCTTCGGCCCCGTGCCCACGCTTCTCGAGACACTCGCGGGCGTGCCGAGACTGATCACGAGAACGGGGCTCGCACACTCACTCACCTGGCTGCGGCTCTCGCCGTTGCGCACGTTCACGCAGCCGGTGCTGCAGCTCGAGGGGCTGCGCGGCGGCGAGCGCGCGCGCCGCGCGAGCGTGCTGATCGGACGCGAGTCGCAAGCCGCGTTCGGGCTGCTCTTCGCGTGCGGGATCTTCGAGCTCGTGATCATCGCGGCGGGGCTGCAGCTCGCGGCCACGTTCCGGCCCGAGGGCGACTTCGCGAGATTCTGGATCGAGCTCGCCGGCGCGGAGGCCCCGACCGTGACCTTTCTCGAGGCGCTGCTCTATCCGCTGGCGATCTCGGCGATCGAGCCGCTCTTCGTCGCGGGCGGCTTCGCGCTCTACGTGAACCGGCGCATCTGGCTCGAGGGCTGGGACATCGAGCTCGCGTTCCGAAAGCTCGAGCAGCGCGCGGCTGAGGAACCGCCGCGCGCGTCCCGCGGAGGGGCGATCTCGCTCGGCGTGCTGGTGGCCACACTGCTGCTTCCGCTCGGCGCGGCGGCACAGCCGGAGGCGGAAGAGCCGACCAGCTGCGAGGCGCCCGGCCCCGAGGGGGCGGGCGCGTGCATCGACGCGGTGCTCGCCGCAGAGGAGTTCGCGACGATTGAGCGCGTCGAGATCTGGCTGCCGAAGGCGAGCGAGTCGAGCGCAGACGGCGAGCCGGGCTGGCTTGCGCGGCTCGGTCTCTGGCTGGGCTCGGTCGCGGCCGGGGTGCTCCGCGTCGGCGCGTGGCTCGCGATCGCGCTCCTGGTCGGAGCGCTCGCGATCGCGATCCTGCGCTCGCTTCGCAGATCCGGGCGCGCCGGAGCCGACGAGGCGGAACGGCCGCGCGAGCCGCGCTTCGCGCGCGATCTGCGGCCCGAGTCTCTTCCCGCGGACGTCGTCGCCGCGGCGCGAGCGCGTTTCGAGAGCGGGGACACGCGCGGCGCACTGTCGCTGCTCTATCGCGGCGCGCTGATCCACCTGGTGCGCGGCAGAGGCCTGCGCATTCCCGAGAGCGCGACCGAGGGCGAGTGCGAGCGCATCGCGAGCGAGGCGCTGCCGCCGGCGCTGGCGGGCGACTTCGCGGATCTCTCGCGGGCCTGGGTCTTCTGCGCGTACGCGCATCGGGCGCTGCCGGCGGCGGAGTTCACGCAGCTGTGTCGGCGCTGGAGTCCGCACCTGGGAGGCGCGGCGTGACTCGTCCGTCCAGGCGCGCCGGCTGGATCGGCCTCGCCGGCGCGGTCGCCGCGGCGGTCACTCTCTTCTTCTCGTCGTGCGAGAAGCGCTCGATCGAGGTCCCGCGCGGGTACAAGGGCGAGGCGTCGCGAAATCCCTATCTCGCTGCGCAGCGCCTGCTCGAGCGGCTCGGCACCCCCGTCTCGAGCTTCCGCGAGCTACCGATCGCACTCGACCTCGATCCGCGCGAGGCCACGCTGATTCTTCCCACGCCGCGCCGCTCGCTCGGCCGCGCGCGAGCTCGAGAGCTGATGCGCTGGGTCGAGGACGGCGGCCACCTGATCGTCGTGAGCTGGCAGCTCTTCGACGACGAGAACCGCTTCCCGGACCTCGTGCTCGACCCGCTCGGCGTGCGCCAGTACCTGAACGAATCCGACGAGCCCGAGCCCGAAGCGCCCGAGCCCGGCGAGCCGGAGCCGCCCGACGAGCCCGCGCCGGGCGTCACGAAGGCGAGCGCGACGCAGGCCGAGGCCGAGGAAGACGAGCCCGAGCTCGCGCGCGCGGTCTTCCCGGATCGCGCGGCGCCGCTCGAGGTCGAGTTCGATCCCGAGTACCGGATCGAGCTCGACGCGGAGGCGGAGGATGCGCGGGTCTCCGAGATCGGCGATGCGAACGGCGTCCACCTGGTCACGGTGCGAGCGGGTCGCGGAGTCGTGACCGCGCTGACCGACGACTACTTCCTGACTCAGCCCGTGATCGCGGACTGGGACCACGCCGAGCTCGTGTACCGCCTGACTCACTTCGCCGGTCGCAGCGGCCCGGTGTGGATCGTCTTCGGGGACGAGTTCCCGGGCGCACTCGCGCTGGTCTGGCGCCACGGCTGGATGGTCGTCGCGAGCGCCGCGCTCGTGCTCGCACTCTGGCTCTGGTCGGCGTCGCGGCGCTTCGGTCCGATCGAGCCGGACCCGCCCGGCGAGCGGCGCGAGCTGATGGAGCACGTGCGCGCCGCGGGCCGGTTCCAGCTGCGCAGCGGCGCGGCGCGCGGGCTGCTCGCCGCCACGCGCGACGCGCTTCTGGAGCGGTTGCACGAGCGTCACCCGAGCCTCGCGACGCTCTCGCCCGCCGCGCAGGCCGAGCACCTCGCCGGGCTTTCCGGGCTGCCGCGCGAGAGCGTCGCGCGCGCGCTCGCCTTCGGATCCGAGGCGGATTCATCCCGCTTCGTGCAAGACGTCGCCATCCTCGAGAAGATCAGGAGATCGCTATGAGTTCCGAGAATCCCGTGATCCCGCGCGAAGACTTCGCGCGCGCCTCCGAGCTCGCGCGAAAGATGCGCGCCGAGATCCGCAAGGTCTTCGTCGGGCAGAGCGAGGTGGTCGACCAGACGCTGGTCGCCCTGTTCGCCGCCGGCCATCTTCTGCTCGAGGGAGTGCCGGGCCTGGGAAAGACGCTGCTCGTGCGCGCACTGGCTCGCTCGTTCTCGGGCAGCAGCACGCGCATCCAGTTCACGCCCGACCTGATGCCCGCCGACGTCGTCGGCCACGTGATGTACGAGGCGTCGTCGGGCGAGATGCGCCTGCGCCGCGGTCCGGTGTTCACGAATCTGCTCCTGGCCGACGAGATCAACCGCGCGCCCGCGAAGACCCAGGCAGCCCTGCTCGAGGTGATGCAGGAGCGGCAGGTGACGCTCGAGGGGCAGTCACTCGAGGTTCCGGCGCCGTTCATGACTCTGGCCACGCAGAATCCGATCGAGCTCGAGGGCACCTATCCGCTGCCCGAGGCGCAGGTCGACCGCTTCCTGCTGAAGGTGCAGATCGACTACCCGAGCGAGCAGGAGGAGCTCGAGCTCGTGTACCGCGTCGCCTCGGGGGCGCTCGGCGACTCGCTCGACCTCTCGCCGATCTCGCCCGTGGCCGACGCCGCGGGCGTGGTCGCGATCCAGGTCGCCGCCGCGACGGTCTTCGTCGACGAGCGGATCTCCGACTACGCCGTCAGGATCGTGCGCGCGACGCGAGCCTGGCCGGGCGTAGCGCTCGGCGCGGGGCCGCGCGGCGGGCTCGCGTTGGTTCGCGCCTCGCGCGCGCGCGCGCTGCTCGAGGGACGCGGCTTCGTGACACCCGACGACGTGAAGGCGATCGCGCTTCCGGCGCTGCGCCACCGCATCCTGCTCTCCCCCGAGGTGGAGCTCGAAGGTCAGCGCGTGGACGCGTTGATCGGCGCGCTGCTCGCCCGCGTGGAGGCGCCGCGGGTGTGAGCCCGTCCCGGCGAATGCTGGCGCTCGCGTCGCTCGTGCTCGCGCTCGGGCTCGCCTCCGCGTTCCTCCCCGCGCTGCTGCCGGTGTGGTGGACCGGGCTTGCGCTGCTCGGGGTCCTGGCGGCGGCCGACGCGGGCGCGGCGCTCGGGCCGTTCGACGCGACGCGCGCCGTTCCGCAGACACTCGCGATCGGAACGCGGCACACGGTCGCGGTGGAGCTGGCCAACCGCGGCCGCCGCGCGGCGCGGCTTCGCGTCTTCGACCACGCTCCGGCCGGCCTCGGCGCGATGGGGCTGCCGCGCGCGTTCCGGCTGGAGCCCGGCGCGCGCGCGAGCTTCGAGTACCGGATCGCGCCGTCGGTGCGCGGCGAGCACCGGATCGGCCGGCTGGAGCTCGTCGCGAGCTCCTCGCTCGGGCTCTGGCGCCGGCGGATCCGCACGGGATCCGATCAACACGTTCGCGTTTATCCGAACTTCCGCGCGGTCTCGCGCTACGCGTTGCTTGCGGCGGCGAACCGGGCGGGCGAGCTCGGCGTCCGGCGCCGGCCGCTGCGCGGCGAGGGGCTCGAGTTCCACCAGCTCCGCGAGTACCGCCAGGGCGACAGCCTGCGGCAGATCGACTGGAAGGCGACCGCGCGGCTGCGGCGCGCGATCTCGCGCGAGTACGAGGAGGAGCGCGACCAGCAGATCGTCTTCCTGCTCGACTGCGGCCGTCGCATGCACGCGCGCGACGGCGCGCTCTCGCACTTCGATCACGCGCTCGACGCCGTGCTCCTGCTCGCGCACGTGGCGCTGCGCCAGGGCGACGCGGTGGGCCTGCTCACGTTCAGCGGCACACCGCGCTGGCTCGCGCCGCGAAAGGGCGCGAAGCAGCTCTCGCGCGTCCTGAATTCGGTCTACGACCTAAAGACGAGCGCGCGCGCCTCCGACTACCTGGCCGGCGCGCAGCAGCTCGCGACCCGGCTCGCCAAGCGGGCGCTGGTGGTGGTGGTCTCGAACCTGCGCGACGAGGACGACGAGGACCTGCTGCTGGCCGCGCGCCTGCTCGGCCGCCGCCACCTGGTCTTCGCCGCGAGCATGAAGGAGCGCGCGCTCTCCGCCGCGCTCGAGACGCGGGTTCGCGACCTGGACTCCGCGCTCACGGTCGCGGCGACGCACCAGTACCTGCTGGCTCGACGGCGCGCACACGAGCGGCTGCGCAAGAGCGGCATCCTCACGCTCGACGCCGAGCCGCACGAGCTCGCCGTCGCGCTCGTGAACGGCTACCTGGACGTGAAGGCGTCGGGCGTTCTGTAGTCCGTGCGCGTCAGCCGGAGACGCTGATCGCCTGGCGCGGGCAGAGACGGACGGCCGCCTCGACTTTCTTGCGCAGTGACTCGGGCGGGTTCTCGATCAGGATGTGCAGGTTGTCGTTCTCGTCGACGCGGAAGACTTCCGGGGCCTGGTCGACGCAGACGGCATTGGCTTCACAGAGGTCGAAGTCGACGACGACTTTCATGGCGGGCTCCTGCAGAGTTGCGCGTCCGAGCCTACCACGGCGCGCGCGTTTCGGCCGGTGGTCTGCGGAGGCGAAAACGGTTATGCATGAGCCCGCGATGGGAGACAGGGAAGCGCGGATCATCGCGACCGCGGTCGCGCTCGCCGAGAAGGGCGGCTTCGAGGCGGTTCGCCTGCGCGACGTGGCCGCCAAGGCCGGGGTCGCGCTCGGCACGCTCTACAGCCACTTCCGCAGCAAGGACGACCTGCTCGTCGCGGCGCTGGCCAGCGAGGCCGCGGGTCTGGCCGCGCGAATGGCCCGCCGGCCGCCCAAGGGGCCGACGGAGCTCGAGCGCGTGACCGCGTACTTCAGCGCGGCGACGCGCACGCTCTGCCGCAAGCCCAAGCTCACGCGCGCGGTGCTTCGCGCGGCGAGCTCCGACGAGCCGGAGCTCGCCGGGAAGATCCGCGCCTTCCACGGCGCCTCTGGCGATCTGCTGATCCGCGCGCTGCGCGGCGATCCGAACGCGACGCTCGCCGGGGCCAGCCCGCGCGAGCAGCGCGTCTGCGAGGTGCTGCAGCAGGTCTGGTTCGCGGCGCTGATCGGGTGGATGAGCGGTCTGCACAAGCAGTCCGAAGTCGTCGCGCAGGTGCGCGACGCCGCCGAGCTGCTGCTTCCCTAGCGGCGAGCGAGCGACTTCGCGAGCCGCTCCAGGATCTGATCCAGGATCGGGCGCGAGGTCGCGAAGTTCAGACGCACGAAGCCGGCGCCGCCCGGTCCGGTGCGGCTCCCGTCCGAGAGCGCGACGCGCGCGTTCTCGAGGAAGAACGTGTACGGGTCCTTCGGAAGCTCGAGCGCGCGGCAGTCGAGCCAGGCGAGGTAGGTCGCCTCGGGCGGAACGTGCGCGATTCCGGGCAGGTGCTCCTTCACGAAGGCGGCGATGCGCGCGCGGTTTCCGGCGAGATACGCGATCAGGTCGTCGAGCCAGGGCCGCGCGCTGCTCCAGGCGACCGCGCTCGCGCCCAGGCCGAAGCTGCCCAGCCCCCCGCGGATGTGCGAAGCGAGCGAGCCGAAGCGCTGCTTCAGCGCGGGGCTGCCGAAGATCGCCACCGCGCAGCGCAGCCCCGCGATGTTGAACGTCTTGGTCGCCGACATCAGCGTGATGGTGCGCGAGGCGATCTCGGGCCCGAGCGTCGCGATCGGAATGTGCCGGTGGCCGGGCAAGACCAGGTCGGCGTGGACCTCGTCGGAGATCACGATCAGATCGCGTTCGATCGCAAGCCCCGCGATCCGCTCGAGCTCCGCGCGCGTGAAGGCGCGGCCGGTCGGGTTCTGCGGATTGCAGAGCAGGAGGATCCGCGCGCCCGCGTCGGCCTTCGATCGCAGATCGTCGAAGTCGATCTCGTAGCCGCGCGGCCCCTGCACGAGCTGGTTCACGATCCGGCGCCGGCCGAGCTCGGCGGTCGAGTTCAGGATCGGGGGGTACACCGGACTCTGTACGATCACCCCGTCGCCCGGCTGCGAGCAGGTGTGGATGGCGACGTAGAAGCCCTGCACGACATCGGTGATCACCAGGACCTGGTGCGGGTCGACCTGCCAGCCGAATCGCTCGAGCGCCCACTTGGCGAAGACCGTCGGCAGCGCGCCCGGCGTGGGGTTGATCGGATAGCCGAGGTCGTTCCGGCCGACCATCTCGGCCAGGTAGCGCGCGATCGGCTCCGCGACGGGGAAGTCCATGTCGGCGACCCAGGCGGCCAGGACGTCGGCCGGATACTGCGTCCACTTCTCGCCGTGTTTTCGGCGCAGGTCCTCGATCGTGAAGTCGTCGAAGCTCATGCGGCCGATTCTAGCCGGAGCCGCTCGCGCCGGCCGCTTCTCAGCCAGATCAGCTCGAGCGCGATCGCCTTCTCGGCCGGGAACACCTTCGCGATGCCGCGCGCGTAGGTCGCAAGCTGCGCGCGGTAGGCCTCGGGCGCGCCGCCGTCCGGCTCGCGGCCGGTCTTGTAGTCGGCGACCACGAGGGCTCCGTCCGCGTCGCGGTAGAGCAGGTCGATCGTGCCGTTCCAGGCCGTTCCGTCGGGATCGCGGAACAGGACCGGTAGCTCGCGGCCGAGCACCTCGACGCCGGCGAGGTGCGCGGGGAGCGCGCTCGCGAGCAGCGCCTCGGCGAGCTCGAGCGCGTCGCGCTCGAGCGCAGCCGCGGAGAGCCCCTCGTGCGCGGCGCTCCGTCGCGAGGCCATGGCCGCGAGCCCGCGAAGCGCGGCCGCGTCGCGGAAGTCCCAGCGCTCCAGCGCTTCGTGGAGCGCGACCCCGAGCGCGCGGGCGCTGCGACCCTCTTCGGTGTCGGGCGGCGCGGCCGATGCAGCTTCGAGATCGCTCTCGAGCTCGCGCGCCTCCGCGTCCTCGCGCAGTCCGGAGGGGCTCGCGAACGGGGGCCGGGCGGCGCCGCGCGCGAGCGCGGCGGCGTTCTCCGCGCGAGCGACGGGATCCCGATCCGGCGTCGAGCGAGGCGGAGGCGAAGCGAGTCGAGCCGGCTCAGACTCGCGAATCGTCCGCCCGATCACGTCGGGCGCGCCGGGAAGCGGTCCGTCCTGCGGAAGACCGTCTTTGGTGTAGCCCCAATCGGAGAGGAAGCGCAGCTGCGATTCCGCCAGCTTCACGCCCTTTCGCGGCGCGTGGATGAAGATCAGCCGCTGCTGCGCGCGCGTGCAGGCCACGTAGAAGAGCCGGCCGGATTCGGCGTCGTCGTGCACGGCCTCGAGGTTCTCGCGTTCCAGCCAGCTCGCGGACCGAGCAGCGCGGGTCGAGACCGCGAGCTCGTCTCGATCGCGAAGCCGCTCGACCTCGACGCTCGGAGCTCGGCTGCCGCCGGAGCCGCGCGCGACGTCGGGCAGGATGACGACGGGGAACTGCAGCCCCTTCGCGCCGTGGATGCTCATCAGCCGCACGCGGTCGGGCGCGTCGTCGCCCTCCTCGGGAGCGGGGCGGCGCTCCTCGGTCTCGAGCGCGCGGACCAGATCCGCGAGGCCGCAGCCCGGCTTCGAGCGCGCGTCGCTGGCCAGGCGCTCGATCAGGAACACGAGGTCGGCGACGCGGCGCTCGCCGTCGCGCGCGAGCGCGTGCAAAGCGAGGAGCGGCGTTTCTTCGAGCAGCGCCGCGAGCAGCGTCGCGGGGGCGGCGCTCCGCGCGCGCTCGCGCAGCGCGCGGAGGCGGGCGAACGCGCGCGCCAGATCCGGCAGCTCGTCGGCGGGCGGAGAGACGTCCGGGTACGACCAGCACCTCACGCGCTCGCGCGGCTCGAAGCGGCCGGCCCAGCGCGCGAGCTCCGCGTCGGGAACCGCGCCGAGCGGCGAGCGGAGCACGCCGAGGACCGCGGGTGCGTCGGCGGGATTCGCGAGCGCTCGGAGCAGAGCCAGGAGCTGCTGACCCGCGGGCTCCGACGACAGCTCTTCGCCGCGACTCACCAGACAGGGCACTCCTCGCGCCTGCAGCGCGGCGGCGTAGACGTGCACGTCGGCGAGCCCGCGAAAGAGCAGGGTGATCTGCTTCGGCTCGAGGCGCCCCACAGCGATCTCGCTCGCGACCCAGCCCGCGATCACCTGCGCCTCGTCGCGGCGCGCGTCCTCCGCGCGGCTTCCACCGAGGTCCACGGTCCAGACCTCGACGCGGCTCTCGTTGGCGGGATCCCGGCCCGAGACCAGCCCGTTGTACCCGGAGTACGCGTGGGCTAGCTCGGGATTCTTCGTCGAAAGGATATCGGGAAAGATCCGATCGAGCGGAGCAAGCAGCTCGGGAGGCGAGCGGAAGCACGTGACGAGCTCGAGAACCTCTCCGCCCTGCGCGCGCACGCGCGCGACGGCCTTCTGGTACGCGCTGACGTCGGCGCCCCGGAAGCGGTAGATCGCCTGCTTCGGATCTCCGACGATGAAGAGCTTGCCCCGCGCGAGCACGGTTTCGAACGCATCGCCGGCGGGCTCGGACGCGGGGTCCTCCGCCAGAAGCAGCACGATCTCGTACTGGATCGGGTCGGTGTCCTGGAACTCGTCGAGGAAGAGCGCGCGATAGCGCGCGCCGAGGCTGCGCCGCACCTCCGGACGGGTGCGGAGCAGATCGCGCGCCAGCACGAGCAGCGCGTCGAAGGGCAGGATCCCGCGCAGCCGGGCCTCGCGCACGGCCGCCGCGGCGTAGGGCCGGACCAGCGATAGCGCGCCGGCGATCAGCGCGTCGTCGACGCGGCGCAGGCGGATCAGATCGGCGTGGACCTCCTTGGCCAGCTCTTCCAAGTCGGGCCGCTTCTTCGCGGTCGGCGGCTTCGTGTCGAGCAGCCCGCGTTCCTTGCCTGTTCCGCCGATGCACCTCGCGCGCTGGATCTCCTCGCGCATCGCGGACGTGCCCGAGTCGCGAAGCGCGGCGAGCGGCAGACGCGCGGCGTCGAGCCAGCTCTCCGCGCCCTTTGCGGGCGAGGGCGACAGACAGGCGTCGATCCGCGAAAGCCACCGGGTCGCGAGCTCGCCGAGCCGCTCTTCCGAGGCCGGCAGCTCGAAGCGGCCGCGCTCGCCGTCGATCCCGAACGAGCCGCAAGCGCGACCGAGCTCCTCGATCTCGGCGAGATCGAGCCCGAGCATCACCTGACGCCAGAGCGGCGCGCGCGCGCCGCCCGGGCCGTCGGCTGAAGCCAGGAAGTCGCGCCAGAGCTCGCGGCGCACCTCGTCGAAGCCGAGTCCCGTGTCGACGCTGAAGCGCGGGTCCACGCCCGCCTCGAGCGGGAATCTGCGCAGCAGCCCGGCGCAGAAGCCGTGGATGGTCGAGACCTCGGCCGCGACGATGCTCGCGAGCCGTCGCTTCGCGGTGTCGGCGATGCTCTCGGGCGACTGCGCGAGCGAGAGCCAGCGGTAGGCGCGCTTCGCCTCCGTCTCCTCTCCGACCTGCTCCGGCGGAACGCGCGCGCCGGCGAGCTCCGCAAGCTCGGCCAGCGCGCTCGCCAGGCGTTTGCGCATCTCGGCCGCGGCCTTCTCGGTGAAGGTGATGGCGGCGAAGCCGTCCACGTCGAGGCCGCGCGCGAGCATCTGGCAGACCACGCGCTCGACCAGCAGGCTGGTCTTGCCGCTTCCCGCGCCCGCCTCGACCACCAGGTTGGTGTCGAAGTCGTGCGCCCCGCGCTCCCGCGCGCCGCGGTCCCTCATGCGTCGCCCCCGCCGCGAAGCGCGCGCCATGAAGCGAGCGAGTCCGCCGCCGCCAGGCGCTCGCGGCTCGGCCCGTGCTCGCGACGACACGCGATCGTGTAGGCGCAGTAACGACATTCCTTGCGATCGCGCCAGAACGGGAACAAGCCCCGCGCGAGCAGGCCGTGGAGTTCGTCGAGCACCGGGAGAGCCAGCGTCTCGATCTCGCCGAGCTCGAGCGAGCGCTCCTTGTCGCGCTCGCGGTCGGGGTCGCGCTCCGGCCGCAGCGGCACCGGCAGCGCCTCGCCGATCACCTCGCGCGTGTTCCCCTCGCTCGCGACGGCGAGCGCATAGAGAGGCACCTGCAGCGAAGTGCCGTGCTTGACGCGGCTCTTCTCCACGGGCTTTGCGAAGTCGCGCGACGTCTTGTAGTCGCCCACGCGGAGCGCGCCGTCCGGAGCGCGCACGATCCGGTCGACGCGGCCCTCGAGCTCGAGGCCCCGCTCGCCGTGGAGCTGCACCCGCGCGCGAACGCTCCGCTCGGTCTCGAGCTCGACGACGCCGGTCGGGAGCAGGGTGCGAAGGTCGCGCTCGAGCAAGTCACGGATCGCGCGCTCGACCAAGCCGAGATGGGCGGCCCAGAGCCCGGGCTCGCGCGTGCGCACACGGGTGCGCGCTTTCTCCGCGGCCTGCGCGAGCGCGCCGGGAAGCGACGCGGTCGCGCGGGCGATCGCCGCGTCGGGGTTCGTGCCGGGCGCAAGCCTGCCCTCGTCGAAGAGGCCGCGGTAGAGCCGGCGCAGGGCGTCGTGGGCGAGCTGCCCCGCCTCGTTCGCGTCGAGCGCGTCGGGAGACGGGTCCTCGAGCTCGCGGGCGCCGAGCACCGACCTCGCGAAGGCGCGGAGCGGGCAGACGCCGAGCTCGGCGACGAAGCTCGGCGAGAGCGAGTCGGGAAGGCGAAGCGCCGCGGCTCCGACGCCGCCGTCGAAGGGGAGCGCATCGGAGTGGAACGCGTCGGTCTGCGCCACGAAGTCCCGCTCGCTCGGAGTCACCGCGGCCGGCGCCCGCGCGAAATCCGGGGCCGTGTCGCTCGGCACCGTCGCGAGCCCGACGACGTCGCTGCCGGGAGCGACGAACGGCAGGTTGCGCAGAAAGCCAGAGGGCGAGAGCGCGCGCCCCGCGCCGTCCGCCTCCGCAAACGTGATCGTCACGCGAGCGCGCGCCTGCGAGAGCAGCAGGCCCAGCAGGAAGCGCTCTTCGGCGAGCGCGCGAGCGCGGATCGGGATCGGCCTGCGCAGCCGTGCGCACAGGGATTCGCGGATCGCGTCGGAGAGGAACGGGTCTTCGCGCACCTCGTGCGGCCACGCGCCGTGGTTCATGCCCAGCAGGAACAGCTGCTCGCACGGGAGCGCGCGCGCCTGGATCGCGTCGAGGACGCGCACGCCGCCGTCGTCGCGCGCGCGCCAGGGAGTTGCGAGTTCGAGCAGGAGCGATTCGAGCGCGGCGGCGGCGGCTTCGGTCGTGGGCGGGTGCGCAGCGCCCGCGGCCCGCTCGATCGCGTCGAGCCCGGCCGCGCCTTCGAGCGCTGCTCGGCCATCGTCGCCGGGTAGGTCAGCGCCGAGCGCGCGCGCGATCGAAGCGGCCTCCG
>Ga0194120_10002112_pt1 | contig 34842 bp, 23 predicted proteins | sample TA2MahCa65mmetaG_FD_148642 | JGI IMG/M metagenome (GOLD analysis project Ga0194120, IMG submission 148642) | Freshwater microbial communities from Lake Tanganyika, Tanzania - TA2015019 Mahale Deep Cast 65m | ecosystem: Environmental > Aquatic > Freshwater > Lake | place: Tanzania: Lake... | reverse complement strand
CATCGCCATGGTGTGCACCTCATCATCCCTACACGGCCTCACCCGGTCGGGACGGTTGGAAACACCCTGGTCAATTTTCAGCGAGCAGAACCGCGATTTTCTGGTCAGTTTTCAACGAGCGGCAACAGCCAAAATCGCAGATAGTTTGTCCCGAGGCGTGCTTCACCGCCGGCGGACGCTCGGTGATCACTTCGAGACCCGACGTGCCCGCGGTGATCCGCATGGTCGCCACCGCAGATGAATCGAGGTCGAAACGTTCGGTGCGTGTCTGATCGAAGCGATGAGCCTGATCCGAACCGGTGGACGGTTTAGTTACGCTGATCTTCGCTCATTCAGTTCTTCCAACGCCCTGCAATGAGAGCCCTGCAGGGTGATCGGCAGCGGGACGATAGACCGTATTAGCGGCCTCAACTGTTCACGGAACGCCCGTTCTCAGACCCAGAGCCGACTGGGCCAGCGTAGATCAGCGCGTCGTGATCGGGAAGCGACCCGGCCAGCCGCGTCAGCAACCGGCCAATCGTCACGTCACGGAAGGGCGGCGTCATGCCGCGCAGTGTAGAAGCCCAGGGTCGGCGGCGCCAGCGCGGGCGCTACAATTCGGGCGGGTCATGCGGTTTGGCGCGCTGAAGCGACATTGGGGCCGGCTGGGAGGGCGCGATCCCTACTGGGCCGTCCTCACGGATCCTGACAAGCGCGGCGGCCGATGGGACATCGAGGAGTTCTTCCGCAGCGGCGCCGCGGAGATCGACGCCGTGCTGGCGCGGGCGGAGCGCATGGGGAACGCGCCGGCGGCGCGGCGCCGCGCGCTCGATTTCGGCTGCGGCGTGGGCCGATTGACGCAGGCCATGGCCCCGCACTTCACGCGCTGCGACGGCGTGGATATCTCGAAGGCGATGCTGCGCCTCGCGCGCGAGCACAACCGCTTCCCCGACCGGTGCATCTACCACCTGAATGAAGCGCCCGACCTCGCGCTCTTCGAGACCGCGGCATTCGACTTCGTCTACTCGACGCTGGTGCTGCAGCACATGGCGCCGCGCTACAGCCGGCGTTACATCCAGGAGCTCGTGCGCGTGCTCGCGCCGGGAGGCCTCCTGGTCTTTCAAGTGCCAAGCGACCGGCGCGCCGTGAAGCCGCCGCCCGGAGCACAATCAACACCTGTCAGCGATCGACTGCCGGCTGAGGCGTTTCGCGCCCACGTGGCGGCCGCGGTGACGTCGCTGTCGGCGATCGCCGGCGAGCAGGTCACCGTGGAGGTCACCGTCCGCAACGACTCGCCGCATGCCTGGCCCGCGTTGCCGGACGCGCTCGGGCGCCGGCAAATCAAGGTCGCGAACCATTGGCTCGACGAACACGGCGGGCTGCTGCAGCGCGACGAAGCCCGCTGTCCCCTGCCGTCGGACGTGGCCCCGGGCGCGAGCACGGGTGCGCTGCTGGTGGTCACCGCGCCGGACGCCGACGGCGTCTATCTCCTCGAGCTGGACCTGGTCCAGGAAGATGTCGGGTGGTTTGGAGAACGCGGATCACCGACGCTGCGCCTGCCCTGCATCGTCGGCGGCCCTGACGCGCCGAGGCGGCCGCCCCGGGTCGAACCGCCGGAGCCGGCGTCATTTCGTGCGCGTTACCCGCGCGCGTTCGCCGTCATGTCTCGAATCGGCGTGCGTGACGCGTATTGGGCGTACCGCCGCGGCCTTGACCGCGTGCGACTCCGCCGCGACCGTGTGCTGCTCGCGCGCAACCGGGCGATCGTCGCGATCCGCGACGGCTTCTACCTGCCGCGGCTGCTCAACTGGGTGCGACGGCGAACCGACTTCACACCCCGCATGGAGATGCACTGGATCCCGCGCGCCGAGGTCGGGTCGATCGTGCCGGACGCCGGCGGACACGTGACCCACGTGGACGAAGAAGAAACCACGGGCTATCAGAGCTGCCGGTACTGGGTCCGGAAGGACGCGCCGAAATGCGGTTTGGCGCGCTGAAGCGGCATTGGGGCCGGCTGGGACGATAGACCGTATTAGCGGCCTCCCTTGTTAACGGAAGGCCGAAGACGGCGTGCATTTTTCTTTTCTATCATGCTTGCTGCTGTTTCTAACGCGATTGGAGAAATCGACATGGTCACGAAGAAACCGACGAAGAAGGCAGCACCGAAGAAGGCAGCACCGAAGGCCGCAAAGAAGACGGGCGTAAAAGCTGGACGCCTGACGACCTCGAAACTGGGCGGGTTTTCCACCCTCAGCGCCGACAGTGGCGGCGCGCGCTGCGGCATCAGCTATCAATGCGCTTGCGACGACATGTGATCGTTGTTTAGATCTTCCAGTCCATGAAGAGGCACGCCGATCGCCCCCAAGCCCGCGCGATCGAACGCATTGCGGGGCTTCTTCAGATGTTCCATGGTCCCTACCCGACCAATTATGTGTATCAGTTGGTTCCGTTGCGTAGGGATCTGGACATCTACCTGAGGCGCCTTTCGGGCACGCGCGCCGGTTGGGCCAAGATCAACGCGGCCGACAAGGCGCTGCGCGCGATCTGCGAGCAAGACGCAGACGACAAGCGCCTCGGTCCGCGGAACGCACGGGCTCAAGGCGCCCTGCGCGACTGGGCCGCGACCGCTGCGGTGGGCCGCAACCTGCGCTGCGTCGATCACGCCGAGCGGTACACCCGAGCACGGCATGGCGCGGACCCCGCGTTCTGCGTGTGGCTCAGACGCAAGGCCCCGACCGCGCGGGCTCAGTTCAAGAAGCTACCGCGTTCGCTGCTCGGGCAAGTGCGCATCAATCTCTACTTGAGCGAACAGGACGCACACAAGGCCCTGACGGCGATCTGCGCTGAGTTAGCCAAGCGACGCGGCTTGATCGAACGCATCGAAATCTCGATCACTGGAATCGAGAAGCATGAATCGACCTATCCCACCCTCATCATCTATCTAAGGTCCGCGCGCAGCGTCCCAAGGGTCACGGCAGAGCTCGGACCTGTCCTATCAAAGTTCCGCGCGCGTCGCGTGCGCGAGGAATACGCCCAGCCATGGCTGCGGCAAGGGACCATCACGCAGGGCTTTCGGCTCTACAAGCGATACCTCAAGCTCCTTGGATTGCTTGATGTCTTCTACGACCCGACGACGAACCACGCTCTGTGCAAGACGAGGCGGATGGAGAAACGTGACCGTTCAGGATCGACTGCTGCGACTCAGGGACGATAGACCGTATTAGCGGCCTCAACTGTTCACGGAACCCTTGTTCTCAGACCCTGGCGCGGGACGAGCGATGTCGTGCTGCAGTCGGCGATTCCACTGTCGCCCTCCGCGCTCCCCGCCGGCACGCTCACCGCGCCGCTGGTCTACGTCGGCTACGCCAGCCCCGCGGTCGTGGAGCACATCTGACCTGGACCCGGATGCGCGCCGGCGAAATCTCAGCGGCAGGAGGCAGCCACCGTCTCCAGCTCGCTGATCGTCATGCGCTGCTCGTTCGATGCGCCCATGATCAGCCCCCGGAGACGAATGAGGTGACCGCGATGCCGCTCCGGCTCGTAGGCCATTGCATCTACGAGCTGGATGCGCCGGCCGTCGACGGGCCGAACGGCGGCCGGCGCGGCGTGCGGCGCGCCGGCGTTGAGGCGCGGAGTGATCGCGACTGGATCGCCGGCTCGTTCGAGGATCCATCCCGCATCCTGATCCCGCGCCAGGCATCCGGTCACCTCGACGTACGAGAACTCTCCCACCGGCGGCAGCGGCCTTGCTCGCGTCGGCAAGACCTCCACGGACTCCAGCGTGTCAGCCGTGAGTTCGTGCGCGCCGGCGGCGAAACCGTTTTCGCGAAGCAAGTGCGTCACGATGTCCATGTAAACCGCGTCGGGGAGGCTGCCGGGCGCGGCTCTGGGCATCGTTCTCGAAATGCGATCGAAGATCGCCGACAGCGGGCGCGCTGCGAATGTTCGAGTGAAGCGTTCGTCCTTGAGGGCGGGCCCGTCGGCGCCGCCAAGATCGGCGCGGTGGCAACTCGCGCACGACGCACTGTAGGCGGCGGCGCCACGGGTCGCCTGCCTGTCGGTGAACACACCATCGGCCACGGTGCGGCCCGGCTGCTGCGCGCGCGCGTATGGCTGGGCCATCGCGATCAGCGCCGCGAGAGCGCACATGAGCTGGCTGGCCGCGCGGGCTGATCGCACCATCATCGCTGCGAGGGTATCTTCGGCGTCTTGCCGGATTTGATGATGAGCGACGTCAACAAGGCCACCGCCTTGTCGATGGGCGGCCCATCGGCAATGCTGAGCGCGGTTCGCCCGCTCGCATCCAGTTCATCGAGCGCAGCGCCCTTGTCGGCGAGGAATTGAATCACCTCGCACACCTGGGCCTGCGTGCGTGGCACCGCGCCGCTGATGGCGCCGTGCATGGGAGTCTGCCCGAGAGACGTGACGCCGTCCACGCGCGGGTCGATCTCGTACGCGAAGGCCGCTGTCTCGATGGTGCCGCCGGCGGCAAACATCAACAGCGTGCCACCGATGTCCGACGTCAACGTGGCGTCGGCGCCCGCTTCCACCAGGGCGCGCATCACCGGCAGTTGATTGGCCTGGGCCGCCTGCATCAGCGGAGTCTGCATGCCGCCACCTACGAATACCCGACCCGCGTTTCGATCGCGATTCACGGCGGTTCTCGCCGGTGGCGTCCGGGCGTTGACACTGGCTCCACGCGCCAGCAGCGCTTTCACCACACTGACATCGCCGGCCTGGGCCGCGACATGCAACGGACTCAGGCCGGCGCGGTCGACCGTCCTGATGTCGGCGCCCCCCTCGATCAACGCCAGCGTCGTCGCCGTCTGTTTGGCGGTCATCGCCATCCGCAGCAGCGAGTTGCCTGACGGCAGCACGAGGTTGGGATCGAGCCCCGACGCCAGCAGCAGTCGAACGGAGTCGACGTCCCCCTTCCCGACCGCAAATGCCAGCGGCGTAAAACCAGAATTGGAGGTGACCTCGAGATCGGCGCCAAGGTCGACGAGCGCCTTGACGACGGCGCTGTGACCCTCGGCGGCAGCCCACGCGAGGGCGGTTTGACCGCGGCGCGGTTCGCGGGCGTTGAGCTCCGCGCCGTGTCGGGCGAGAAGCTGGACCGCGTCGACACTACCGGCGCCGGCCGCGATCATCAGGGGCGTCTCGCCGTTCCATCGCGCGGCGTTGGGACGGGCGCCCAACTCCAGCAGGCGATACATGATCGCCACGTCACCGTTTGCCGCCGCCAACGTCAGCGGCGTCTCGCCGTATTCATCCGCCACGTTGACGCGCGCGCCGGCTCCCAACAGCGTCTCGGCCATCCGGCGTTCGCCCAGGTGAATCGCCCAGGCGAGCGCGGTGGCGCCGTCCGGCTGCGAACGATTGATGTCAGCCTGGGCGCGAATCAGCGCGGCCAGGGCGCGTTCATCGCGACGGCGGACAGCGTCGATCACGGTATCGCCGGCCGGCTGCGCCGTTGCCGGCGCCGGCACGGTGATGGCCGCCAGCAGAGCGCCGCCGACGATCGCGAGTCTCGTGCGCATGCGAATCACAGCTCGCTGAGCCGCCCCGTGCTGTCGCCAAAGGCGGCCACGCCAGCAACGTTGGCCGCATCGAACATGTTGAGGAACAGGTTGTTGAGCGGCGTCTCTTTTGCGTACGCCAGATGACGGTTCCCCCTGATGCGACCGCCGGCGCTGCCGGCCAGCACGATCGGCAGCTCGTCGTGGGTATGCAGGTTCGATTCGCTCAGGCTGCTGCCGAACACCGTCACTGAATGATCGAGCAGCGTGCCGTCACCGTCCGGCGTCGTCCGCAGCTTCTCGAGCAGGTAGGCGAACAGGCCGACGTGCAGTTCGTCGATCTTCATCAGCTTGTCGAGGCGCTCGGCGTCGCCCTGGTGGTGCGAGATGGCGTGATGGCCGTCGGAGATGCCGATCTCGCGGTAGGCACGATTGCTGCCGTCGCGCCCCATCGTGAACGACACGATGCGCGTCATGTCGGTCTGCCAGGCCAGCACCTGCAGGTCCATCATCAGCCGCGAGTACTCGAGGTAGTCGTCAGGGACGGCGCTGGGCCGATCGATGGTCGGCACCTCACCCAGTCTGCTGCTGTGTTCGGTCACCTGAATGCGGCGCTCGACGTCACGGACTGACTCGAGGTACTCGTCCAGCTTGCGGCGGTCGCCGACGCCGACGCGCCGCTGCAACCGCGCCAGGCTGCCCGACACGTAGTCGAGCACGCTCCGCTGATTCGCCAGCCGTTCGCGACGAATCGCGGCGTCGGTGGTCTCGTCATCGCCGAACAGCCGTTCGAAGACCAGTCGCGGGTTGGTCTCGGCTGGCAGGGGGCTCGTCTCCGAGCGCCACGACATGGCCATGTAGGCGCAGGTGTAGCCGGAGTCGCAGTTGCCGGCCAGCGGCGGCTGCTCGAGCCCCAGCTCCAATGAGGCCAGCGGCGTCTCGGCACCAAGGGCCTTGGCCGCGATCTGATCGGCGGAGACGCCAAGGCGGAAGTCCGCGCCGCCAGTCTTGTATGGGTGCACGCCGGTGAGGAACGTCGCGGTGGCCCTGGCGTGATCGCCTGGGCCGTCGCCGAGCGCGCGGCCATTGGCCTGCGCCAGGCCGCTGAACACGACCAGGTCGCCGCGATAGGGTTCGAGTGGCTTCATCGTCGGGCTGAACTCGACATTCGCGCCGACGCGGCGTGGCGTCCACATGAAGGGCCGAGGGCTCTTGCTCGAGCAACCGACGATCCCATTGGGCGTGTAGACGTATCCGAGCCGAATGGGCGGCGGCGCCAGTCGCGACGCGTTGGAGAAGGCGAGCGTCGGGCCCATTGAATCAAGCAGCGGCAATGCCATGCCTGCCCCCAGGCCTCGGAGGAACGTCCGGCGCGGCAACGGAGCGGCGGTAAGCATCATGGCTGAGCTCTCCTCATCTGAAACGGTCGACTCTTGATGACGGCAGACACGAGCGACGAGAACCGGTAGTCGTTCACGGCGGCGTCGCGCACGATGGCACGAATGGCAGGCTGGTCGTAGTACTCAACGCCGCGGCCGAGCGCATAGGTCAACAACTTTTCCGTGGCGGTTCGCACGAAGTCGTCGCGGTATCGCGTCAACAGCAGATCGGTCAGGCCGGCGCCGCCCTGAAAGGCGGTGCCGTCGGGCAGCGTGCCTCGCGAATCGATGGAGGCGCCGGCGTCCGTGGTGCGCCACCGCCCCACGCCGTCGAAGTTCTCGAGCGCAAAGCCGATCGGATCCATCCGCGCGTGGCACGCCGAACACGCTGGATTCGCGCGATGCTGCTCCATCTGCGCACGCAGCGTCAACGCCTGGCCGTTGTGCGTTGGCTGCAGCGCGGGCACGTCGGGCGGCGGCGGCGGCGGAGGCGCGGCCAGGAGATTTTCGAGTATCCACTTGCCGCGCTGCACCACCGACGTGCGATTCGGATAGGACGTCAACGTGAGGATGCTGCCGTGCCCGAGCAAGCCGCGGCGATTCGGATCGGCCACCGGCACGCGGCGGAACTGCGATCCGTGCACGCCAGGCACGCCGTAATGTTCGGCGAGCCGCTGATTCAGGTATGTGTAGTCGGCGCTCAGGAGATCGAGCAGGCTGCGGTCTTCACGCACCACGCTCGTAAAGAGGAGCGTCGTCTCTCCGATGAACGCCTGGCGCAACTGTTCGTCGAACGGGAAGATCACCGGATTGGGTTGAACCAACTCGACGTTGCGCAGGTGCAGCCACTGCCCCGCAAAGTTCGCGATCAACGCGTCGCCGCGTCGATCGCCCAGCATACGCCGCACCTGGCGGTCGAGCACCGCGGGGTCGCGCAGGCGGCCGGCCACCGCCACCTCCAGCAGCTCGTCGTCCGGGATGCTGCTCCATAAGAAAAATGACAGCCGCGAGGCGAGCTCGACGTCGCTGATGCGGTACGCCTCGCCGGCCACCGCTCCGGCCGGATCCTGCTCGATGCGGAACAGGAAATCCGGTGAGACGAGCAACCCCTGCAGGGCGTTCTGGATCCCCGCTGCAAAGTCGCGACCCGAGCGGCCGCTCGCGTAGAGCGACATCAGCGGATCGACATCAGTATTGGTGACAGGGCGCCGAAACGCGCGCCGCGACAGGTTGGCCAGGATCGTGCGGGCGCACGCATCGTTGGGCGACACGCACGTGAAGATGCGAGCGCGGCTCGGCGTGTCGCCTCGCCCTGTCGCATCGAACGGCCCACGAACCGCCAGCTGGCCGATCTCGAGCGTATCCGCCGGCACGTCGAAGCGCTTCACGCGACGGCCGTCGACCCGCACGTCGACAGGAATCGGCGCGCGCAGCGCCGGCACGCGAGCGCCGGATCCCTCGATCTCCGCTTTGGTGTTGTCGCGTGGAGAGGTGACGCCGACGGCGCGCAGGCCGGCCTTCACCGGCAAACGGACTTCGAAGGCATTGGGGTCCGGGATCTCGGTGCTCGGCAGCATCCCGCGGAATCGAACCTTGAACACGTAGTCGGCATCGACCGGGAAGTAATGCTCCACGGCGAGGCCCGCGCGTGAGTCGAATGGCAGGGCATCGCTCACGCGTTCGTTGCGAACGCCCTTGAACGGATCGCGCGGCGCCTCGTAGATGCTTTCGTACGGTTTCTGCGTCAAGTCGCCGACCGCAAGCCGGCTGATTCGGCGCGCGGCCGACAAGTACCGCTCGAGCAGGACCGGCGAACTCGACAGCACCTCGCCGATGTTGTCGAAGCCATAGCCGGAATCGTCGACCGGAAGTCCGTTGCCTGGCTTGACGTCGACGGCGAGCAGATCGCGGACCGCGTTGCTGTACTCGGCGCGATTGAGGCGATGCACTGTCGGGCGTCCGGGGTTCGGGCGCGCAAGCGCGGAGGCATCGAGCGTCGCCTCGAGGTACGACGCGACCGACAGGGCCTCGGCACGCGCCGGGCGGACGCGCACACTCGCGGGCGGCATCTCGTCCGAGTGGAGCTTAAGCAACGCCTTTTCCCAGATGTCCGCCTTCTCGGGTATGCGGTCCAGCGCCAGGCCCTGCAGGGACAAACCGGCAGTGCGGCTCTTTTCGTTGTGGCAGGCGAAACAGTATTTCTGGACGAATGCCGCGGACTCCGTCGCCGTGGCCGGCGCTGGCTGACGCGCGAAGATGAGCGCCGGTAGGCCGAGGACCATGGTGGCCGCCAATACCCCGGTCCAGCCCCAGGTCCGCTTGACGGACACGCCGCTGATTCTACGCTGATTCGCGGGGCACGATGACGATAAGCCGTATTAGCAGCCTCCCTTACCTGGGGTGGGTTCCCCGAGGGGCTGAGAAGGCCGGGGTAGGTCCCCCAGCGGGTCTCCGCGCACGGACCCAGGGTGGGGCAGCCTGGCCTCACTCGCCCTCGGTTGTGACAGCAGCGTCGATGATCTTGGGCGGCTGCACGTCGAGCGGCCGCTCCGGCGTACCGATGCAGAGCGCGATACGCGTGGCGCCACCGTCGTCCCCAACAGGGTCGATGGCGCCGGGTCCCAGTTGAGATCCGGGAACCAGCAGCACCGCGGACGTCAGAAGTCCACTCTGAATCCGAGCTGCACCCGCCGCGTCATTTCGCCGTTGGCGGGCCGGCCGAACGTGGTCGACCGCTGGTTACCGTCGAAGTTGGTCCAGTTCTTCTGATTGGTGAGGTTGAAGGCCTCGCCAATCACCTCGAAGTCCAATTCCCGCAGCTGCATCCGCTTGGTGAGGCGAAGGTCGGCCTGGAACAGATTGGCGCCGCGCCCGGCGTTGCGGCCTACGCCGGCCGGCCGGTCGTTGGTCTGAGTGTCGCGGTTGTCGTCGGCGCCGGTGGTGATGCTGTAGGGCAGCTTGGTTCGCGCCGCGATCAGCGTGCTGGCCTGAATCTGCCACGGCAGCTGGTAGCTGACCGCCGCCGACACGCGGTGGCGGGCATCGTTGTTGGCCGGGCCGCGCTCGGCGTGATAGACGCGCTGATCGACCGGGAAGAAGTTGAAGTCCTCGGTGTCCCGCTCGGTTTGCCCCAGCGTGTAGGCGATGGTGTAGCTGTGCCGGTTCGAGAACCGCTTCTCGACGCCCATTTGCAGCGCGGTGTACCAGGAGTTGCCCTTGGTCTGGACCACGGTGATGCGCTGGAAGGCCGGGTTGGGCCGGCGGCGGAGCGGATCGTCGAGGTCGGGGTAGTTCGCGTCGATCGATCGCAGCAGCCCCTGGCCACGCGCGGACACGACGTCGGCCGAGATCGAGAACGTCGAGCCGATCTGCCGCTGAATGCCGGCCGTGACCTGCCGTGTATAGGGCGTCCTGTTGTCGGGCGAGAACTGCGTGGTGCTGGGAATGGGCGTGATCGGCCCGCCGGTGCGATTCGGGTTCGGCCCGTTCGGGTCGGGGAATCCCGGATTGGTGATCAGGGTCTGCACGAACTTCTTCGCGTTCTCGGCGTTGAGCGGAATGTTCAGGAAGATCTGGTCGTAGTAGATGCCGGTGTTGGCGCGCAGCACGGTTCTGCCGCTGCCGGTGATATCCCACACCAGCCCGAGGCGCGGCGCGATGTTGTTCTTGTCATGTGCGATGCCGACCACGTCTTCATAGTCCCAGCGCACGCCGTAGTTGATCGTCAGCCGGCTGACCGGCTTCCACTGATCCTGGGCGAACAGGGCGTAGATATTGTTGTTGAGGCGGACGATCGGATCGCCGACGTTCTGCGTGTATTGCGTCGGATAGGTCGCACCCACCGCCGGGTTGAACGGCGTCGAGGTGGTGAACGTAAAGGTGCCGTAGAGGTTGTTGTGGAACTCGGAGAACAGGTCGATGAAGCTGGCGTCGACGCCGACCTTGAACGCGTGATCGCCCCAGCTCGCCGGCGCGAGCCAGCTGAAGGTGTTGGCCAGCTGGATGCGATCCTCGGTGCGGCCCTGCGGCATGTTGCTGGCCTTGCCGAGATTGAGCCCCGGGCGATTGATCGTCGGGCATCCCGGGCAGTAGCGAGACACGTCCCAGTTGAAGTAGCGGCGCGCGAACTGCATCCGGAACTCGTTGAGGCCGCGGCTGCCCACCACCCAGTTGTCGTGCACGGCGAAGTCCTGGTCGCGGCGGTCGCGGTCCTGTCCGCGCTCGCGCGTGCTGTTGCCGCCGATGCCGGTGCCGACAATCCGATCGGTGTCGATGCGGTAGCGCAGCGCCAGCGTGTTCGACGACGCCAGGGCCATGTCGACCTTACCCAGCACTTGGGGATTGGTGGTCGGCTGCTCGAACACGATCGGATCGTTGGGCAGGAAGATTCGGGCGGTCGGCGAGGTCACCAGATTCTCGGACAGCTGCCTGGTGTATTCGACCGATCCGAAGAAGAACGCCCGGTTCCGGCGAATCGGGCCGCCGAAGAATCCGCCCACGATCTTCTGTTCGAGCCGCGACTTGGGCGGCGCCGGCGTCACCAGCTTCGACGCCGCGGTCGACGCGTCCCACGAGTCGTCGCGATGGTAGTAGAAGCCGCGCCCGTCGAATTTGTTGGTGCCCGAGCGCGTCACCACGCTGATGATCGCGCCCGACGACTGGCCGTACTCGGCGTTGAACGCGTTGGCGACGACGATGAACTCCTTGATGGCGTCCACCGAGAAGCCGCCGCGCTGTCCGGCCACCGAGTCGTCGTCGTTGCTGAGGCCATCGATCAGGAACGTGGTGTTGCGCGTCAGCTGGCCAGCCGACGAGATGCCGGTGCCGGCCGTGCTGGTCACGCCCGGGGTCAGCTGGGCGAGGTTGGCGAAGTTACGGTTGGCAATCGGCAGTGCCTCGATCTCGCCGGTGGTAATCGTGGTGCCGAGCGCCGAGCGCGTGGTTTCGACGAGCGGCAATTCCGCCGTCACCGTCACTGCTTCCTCCAGCGCCGCCAGCCGCATCGACAGGCCGACCGTCAGCTCCTGGGCGACGCTGAGCGAGACGTCCGGCTGGACCAGCCGCGCGAAGCCGGACAGCTCCGCGGTCAGCCCGTAGCGGCCCGGCGGCAGCCCGACGATGCGGAACGAGCCGCGCTCGTCGCTGGTCGTCGATCGGACCTGCCCGCTGTCGGTATTGCGCACGGTGATGACGGCGCCGGGCAGCGCGGATTTCTGCTCGTCGACGACGGTGCCGGCCAAGGTGGCGGCAGTGGATTGGGCGAAGGCAACGGTCGACAGGAACAACGAGGTGGCCAGCGCGGTGGCGAGGGTCAAAGCGCCCATCACATCCTCCAGCGGTGAGAGTTGTTTCAACAGGTCCGGACCTACAAGACACGGTGACGAACGACAAATGGTCTGCCGGTTTGACGGATGCGTCAAGTGGCCCGCAGACCGGCCCTCAACGACGCCAAATCAGCCGCGCGCCGCCAAGCGTCAAGCGGCGCGTCGGCTGCATTTGGAGGTTGGGCAGACTCATTCTTCGGAATCCGCAGATTCTGGAAGGCCTGTTCTCAGACCCAGAGCCGACTGGGCCAGCGCAGATCAGCTCACATTAGGCCACGCAAAGCGCATTCCCTGCGTCGTGAGACCGATACGGCAGCACCAAGCCGGCACCCGACGAACCGACATCGGCACCCCTGAGCGGGGCGTCTCGGGATTGGCGATCGCGGCGGCCTCGGCCGAATCGAGGTCGAGCCTGAGCCGGGCGGCCGCGTCGCCGGGATGCTCGCGCGGGAACGTTCGGAACGCGGGATCGGCCTGGCACCGCTCCCCCAGGCGTTTCATGTGGCCGTCATGAGTCGGGCGTTTCATAGGACTCATGCGGAGCAGGGCGCCGGCGAACTCTTCATCCGGGGACTCGCGAATCCACGACATCGTGCGGCCGGTCGACTCGTACATCAACGCCCGGAGCGATGCGAGGTCGGTGAGCGCCTGGGTCACGCGTTCGATTGCGAACGTGGCGCGGCTAATGGGCTGGGCGGTCGCGGTCACCAGGGTGGGAAGCTGCCGGGGAAGCGGGCGGGGGACTACGAACTGGCGCGGCGATGATGCGGCCGCGCCCGGTCGGCTACAGGCTGCAGCAAGAGCGTGGTGCGTGCCGGCTCCGCCGGCACGCCGAGCAGGCGAAGCAGCCCGATGTCCTTCCTGTAGCCTGTAGCCTGTAGCCGGCTCTCCCTACCAGTTGAATCGCAGCCCGAAGCTGGTGATTCGTCCGCCGGCGTCCTGTGACGCGTTCAGATCGCGGGCGGACGAGGTCACCTCCCAGCTGCTCAGTCCGCTGCCGCCGATGCCGACCGGCGTGAAGTTGATGTTGTCGAACACGTTGTAGAGGTCGATCCGGGCTTCGATACTGCGGGTCTTCCACAGGGTGAAGCGCTTCACGAAGCTGAAGTCGGTCTTGCCGTACCAGGGTGCCGTGATGATCCGCGTGAGCGGCGCGCACTGGCCGGCCAGGTATCGCACGCAGTCGGCGCTGTCGGCCGGCGCGAGGTAGCGTCCGGTCGGGAGCGTGCCCGTGTAGCCCGTGGGTGACGTGGCTGACCAGTTGTTGAGGGCGATGCGCGAGTTCTCGATGACGTCCAGGGGCAGCATGTAGATGCGCGTCACACCGTTGGCGTCGGGCACCTTGTAGAACTTGAACATGTCCTGCAGGTCGTCGTCGGTCATGCCGACGAGCCGCGTGCCCCCGAAGTCGAACTTCGGTCCGCTCTGGAACCGCGCGACGCCGCTGAACTCCCAGCCGCCGATGAGCGCGTCCTTCCACCGACCCGCGCCGCCGCCGAAGCGGCGGCCGGTACCGAACGGCAGCTGGTAGACCCAGTTGAACTTCAGCGCCTGGTCCGGACCTGTCGTGCTCTCGATGGTGATGAACTCGTCGCGCAGGGACGGCCGCGTCCAGGTGTTGCGCCTGCCGAAGACGTAGCTGCCTTGCAGGAGCAGGCCCTGGCTCAGGCGCCGCCCCAGCTCGATCTGGACCGCGTCGTAGCGGGTCGTGCCGCCGTTGGCGCGGATGTTGGCGCTGCCCTGGAACACGGAGGGGTTGGCGATGAAGAAGTTGGCTGGAAGGCCGGCCGCCGTGGCATTGGCCGCAAACGTCGCGTTCTGCAGGCCGCTCGTGCCGGTACCGGCCATCGTCCCGATCGTGGCGTTGAAGATCGCGAGCTGGTTGTACCAGGCGGAGTTCGTGAAATTGGCGCTCGTGTACGTGGCCGGGTTCTGGTTCCGGGGGTCGTTGAGCGGCACCCCGTGGAAGTACGCCGCGAAGATCGGCAGCGGCGCGGTGCCAGCGGCGCCCGTGAAGGCGAACGTGTTGCCACGGCCAGCCGAGATGTTGGCCTGAAGGTTGCGCTGGGCGCGGCGGAACTCGTCGTAGAACCCGTTCTCCATGATGCTGTAGTTGGCGGTGGCGTTCAGGTTGTAGGTCGTCCAGCCGCCCTTGTTCTGGTTGCCGATGTAGCGGACTTCGAGCGCCGTGCTCTTCCCGATCTGGCGCGACCACCCGAAGCTGTACTGGTGCGTGTACGGCACCTTGATGTTCGGATCGAAGATGTTGACGCTCTCGTTCGTCGCCGGGTTGAACGGGTAGGTCAGCGTCGGCACGACCGGAGGGCCGAGCCGGGACGCGTCGCGCAACAGCACTGGCAGCGGACCGTCGGTGCCGAGGTTGCCGAGCGCGAGGGTCCGATTGGCGTTCCGCGTGGCGCCGGCGTTTGCGCCGAACCGATCGATGAAGTCCTGCGTGCCGTACCGATCGTAGGACACCGAGTAGCCGCCGCGGAGCACCGGCTCCGAGCTGAGGAGCGTCGCGAGGAAGCCGTTCATGCGGGGCCGCCAGGCCACGCCGATGCTCGGCGCGAGGTTGTTCCAGTCGGTCTTGTACGCCGGTTCCCCTGCTTGGTAGCGGACGAACACCGGCCGCGCGCCGGTCAGCGTGCCCGGTTTGAAGAGGTTGCCAGGGCCCGACAGGCCGTAGATCTGGTCGGTGTTCTCAAGCCGCGAGAAGCTGCTGGCGTCGGGCTGGAAGGGCAGCTGGATCTCCCAGCGCAGGCCGCCGGTCACCGTCAGGTTGGGGCGCATCTGCCACGAGTCGCTGATGAACACGCCGATCTCTTTCATGTTGCCCAGCGTCCAGCGGTCGCCGAGGTAGCTGTAGTTGCCGTCGGAGCCGAGGACGAACGTGCCGTTGACGGCCGTCACGCGGCCCGTGAGCAGCGCGTACAGGTTGCGTGCGTAGCCGGCCTGCGTCGCGTTGATACCGCCCGGGTAGTTACCCGACGTTTCGCCGAGCAGGTTGAAGGCCGGATCGTTGGAGTTCGTGCCCAGCGTGATGCCGGGCACCAGCCCGCCCGGCACGTCGTAGTTCTCGAACTTCACCTTGGTGTAGGTGGCCCCCATGCTGATGGTGTGGCGGCCCTTCAGCCAGTTGAGTGTGTTCTCGTAGACGGTATCGGGTACGTAGCGCGTGCTCGGCGAGGTCGTATTGGTCGCCGACGTGAGGTCGTTGCCGCCGCCGCCGACCCGCAGGTTGATGCCCAGGTTGTACGGCCCCTGGCAGCCCGGCTCCGAGCACTCGAACTGCGACCGCGTAACGTTGGTGAAGAACTGCGTCGTCCCGCCCGCGAAGCCGTACCGCGCCTCGTTGACGAGATTGCTGCCGAACGTCGACCGCAGGCTGGCCTGCCACATGTATCGATGCGAGTACTGGCCGCCGACGTTTACGAAGCCCGGGAAGCGTGGCTCGCGGCCATTGAGGATGTCGGGGTTGGACTCGAAGCGGTTGTAGCGCGCCGTCCCCGACAGGCGATGATTCTTCGCCAGGTTGTAGTCGATGCGACCGGTGGGGAAGTGCCGGAACTGTTCGCCGCCGGGACTGTAGTCGAACTTGTCGGTGTTCAAGTCCCAACTGGCGATCGAGCCGCCCGTCATCAGGCCGGCGGCCGCCGACCGGATCTCGCCGAGCAGGCGTGCAATCACCGGGTCCACGGTGGAGGTCTGGCCGTTCTGCGCGGCGAGCGACAGGAGGTTGATCGATCGCGTGCTGGCGTCGTTGGCCGTGTAGGAGAAGAGGCCGGTCTGCGCCTGCGGATTCACGAGGTAGCGCGTGCGCGCGACCTGGTTCGGCCACTTGAACCATTCCCAGTTGAAGAAATAGAACATCCTGTCGGGCAGCACGGGGCCGCCCACGCGGAAGCCCGGCGTTTCGAGGCGGACGTCGTCGATGAAGTCGTCGCCGGCCGCGGTCTTCGGACGATCGCGCTTGTTGAAGAAGTACGGCGTGTTCAGCCGCCACAGCCAACCCCGCTTCTGCGTGCGGCCCGACACGTCGTCGGCAGTGGTGCCGGCCTGGTTGCGCCACGTGTCGTACGCCGACCCCGAGAATCGGTTGGAGCCCGCGCGGGTCGTCATGCGGATCTGCGCCGCCCCCTGCGCCGAGCTCTCGGCGCCTGGGGTCGAGGTCGACACGGTGATCTCCTCGACCGAGTCCATCAGCGGCCGGATGTACATGAAGAAGCCGTCACCGGTCCGATTGTTGTTGTCCTGGACGTTCACGCCGTCGAGCGTGATGTTGATCGAGACCGTGGGGAGGCCGTTGATGGTGGTGCCGCGGCTGTTGCTGCCGGTCGTCATCGCGCCAGGCAGCGCCGTGACGTAGTCGAGCGCGGTGCGCGTGACGAGCGGCAGCTTCGAGATCTGCTTGACGTCGATCGTCGTCTGGACGGCCGCGGTCTGCGTCTGCAGGATCTCGCTGGCGCCCGTGACGACGAGCGATTCCTCGAGCGCGCCGATCTCCATCCTGACGGTCACCGAGGCCGGCGTCGCCGTCAGCAGCTGCACGTCGGGCAGGACAACGGTCTTGAACCCCGACAGCGAAACCGTGACGGTGTAGGTGCCCGGCGGCAGCGCCGGGACCGTGAATCGTCCAATCGCGTCGGTCACCGTGCGGGTTTCGGCGACCGTCGCGTTGTTCTTCACGACGACGTCGGCGCCCGGCAGGATGCCGCCCGATGTATCCGAAACGAGTCCTGAGAGCGATGTCGATCCGCCGCCCTGGGCGAATCCGGTGCCGGCGCCGACGAGCCACGCCATCAGGCAGATCCCGACCGGGCGCAACCAAGTCCTGGGTGCCATCGATCCTCCTCCGTGCAGTCCCATCAAGGTGATACAAAGAACCCGTCCGGCGCGCGCGTTCATCACGCGGGGTCCAACGCCGTGATGAATCAGGTGCTTGCAGTGACGAACAACCAGCCTCCTGGTGTCAGCTGTTGCGCGCCGGATGCGGACAGTATCCACGGGTCGGAGGATTCGTCAATACAGAAAGTCCCCGCCAGTGCCGGACCGGGTTCCCGTCCCCCTGCCGTCGGCCGTCAAAACCGGCTGATCTGCGCTGGCTCAGTCGGCTCTGGGCCTGAGAACAGGCCTTCCGTTAACAAGGGAGGCCGCTAATACGGCCTATCGTCCGAATGTCGCGCTGAAGATCAGATACCCGGCGCTGATGCCGGCAAGAATCCCGCACGCGTAGATCGCCATGTGCGGCGCCGACCCGAAAGTGTCGCGGCCGATCGATCGATGCCACGAGATATCCCAGTAGCCGCCGATGTACGCCGATGTGACGGCCAAGGTCGCGCACCACAGGCATCACGGGATGCGGCCGTGGGCCGCCGCCTGCCCGGAAGCCACGCCGGACGCGCTGGTCAAGGCCGCTTGGGCTCCTGCTCGGCAATGAACGCGCGCGCCTCGCGAATCACATCGTCGGTGATGCCCATGTGGCCCTTATCGGTGAAGTGCACGTAGCGATGCGGAACCCCCGCGGCCTTCAATGTCTCGACGAAGTCGGCAGCCTGCTGCACCGGCACCGACTTGTCATCGTCTGAGTGAATCACGAGGATCGGCTTGGTTGTTGGGCTCACGTGATTAATCGGCGATGCGTGCCGGCGCGCTTGCTCCAGCTTGGCGCCTTCGAAGGCCTTGCCCTGAGCAGAATCAAAGGGCGTCCACAGATTGCCCCACGACAATGTCGTCAGCTCGTAGGTCGCCGCCACGCTGATCACGGCGCGCACGTCGCTGCGTGCTTTCTCCCAGCCGCCGACGCGCGGCAATCCCGCTTCGCCAGCGGTGGCGATCAACGACACCATTTGTCCGCCGGCCGACTGGCCGATCAGATAGATGCGCTCCGGATCGACGTTGTAGTCAGCGGCGTGAGCGTGGAGCCAGCGGATCGCGCAGAGCAGATCGAGTTGCGGCGCCGGCGCCGGCGAGCCGCCAACGAGCCGGTAGTCGATCGACATCGCGAAGAACCCGAACTCGGCCCATTGCGCGACCTTGATGCTGCTGGCGTCGGTGCGATTGCCCGCGCGCCAGCGACCGCCGTGGACAGAAATGATTGCCGGTTTGAGTGACGGCCCATCGGGATACGCAATGTTGGCGAGCAGCGCCGAGCCTTCGACGCGGCCGTAGACCACATCGGTCCTGGTTACGACCGGCGCGCTCGGCTGAGCAAGGACTGCGACCGGTACAACTACCGAACACGCCGCCGCAAGCAGCATCGTCCGCATGGCTCCTCCTGAGGTCGGGCCAGATTACACCAAGCCACCGGCCATTCGAGGCGCGTTACGCTGACGGTCGCGAAGGGAGCAGCGGCCGCAATGCATCGGCAAGAAAGTGCGCGCCTTGCCGGTGCCCCTCCACGCCGAAATGCGATTCATCGTCAAAGAGTGTCTCCCGGTCATGAAACGCACCGAAGACGTCGATCACCGGTACCTTTTCGGCCGCGCCGACCTCGACAGTGGCGGCGTTGTACTGCGGCGCATAGGTCTTCCACGACTTGGGGTCATCCGAGACGCCGATGAAGGGTCTTGTCAGCAACACGACGATGGTGCCCCGAGCGCGGCCCAGCGCGATCATCTCGCTGAGATGCGAGCGATAGTCGTCGAGCGACACCCGCGGGACCATCGCACGCGAAGAAGCCGCGGCCGTGCCGACCAGATCCCAACCGGCCACGGCGAGCTGCGCCACCCTCAGGTTGCGCGACGCCCGCGTGATTCGCTCGATGCGATCGTGGCCGCGAACATAGTCGACATCCGGGGCCTGGACCTGATGCGCATCGTTGCCGCCGAAGCTGACCAGCACCATATCGGGCTCAAAGGTCAGCAGCTCCTTGAAGCGCGCCAGGCCCTGGAACGAGGTGTAGCCCCACACGCCGGCGTTGACGACCTCGACACGCGGGCCGGCCTCTTGATCGAACAGCGTTTGCAGTTGTGCCGGCCAATTGGCGCCGTCATCCACATCCCAGCCGAAGGTGTTGGAATCACCAAGCGCAATGATGCGGAAGGTGCCGGCCGGCTTTGGCGTGAGAATCGGCAGGCCTCGAAAGCCCTGTGGATTGAACGGCGAGAACTGCCCGCTGAGCGGGCGCCAGATCAGCGTTGGATCGTAGACGAGGTTCCGATCGCGAAACGCATGCTCTTCTTGAAAGTCGCCGGCCACACCGGCGCCGATCTTGACGGGCGAATAGTGATAGTCGATCAGGCGTAGCGCACCCTCGACGACGAGCAGCGCGAATACGAACGCGCCAGTCGCAAAGAGGATCCGCGTCATGCTACGGGTAGAGGGCACGGGGCGGCGTCAGGTCACCGATTTGCCGCACGAATCGCTGTTCGGCAGCGGGCTCGATCAATTCTCGCAGCAGTCTACATTCACCCGAGCCCAGAAGGTCCCGTAGCGTGTCTGTCACAGACACTTCGCTTACCCCTCAGGATTTGCTGTTTATCCAATCCACCACCAGACAGATATATCCGAGGATCGCGCACCCCACCAATGTGCCCACGAGCAGTCCGATGATCTCAAGGGCGTAGGTCAGGGGATAGCCGATTATGCTGGCGACGGCATCTTCCATCACTCACGTCTCTCTCACACCGAGATACGCTGCCTCCACTCCGAGTAAGCCTTGGCGCGGTATGGGCAGACGCACCCTCACCGACACTCACGCCCATAGGCGGCATGATAGCCCTTCTGCCGCGCCTCGTCCTGCGTGAGATACACGCCGGCGGCGACCTGCTGCAGGGCCGACGTGACCTGCTCGACCGAAAATCGCTTCTTCGTCACGGCACACCCTCCTGGCCCGCGCAGGGCTGATTGTGCCGCAAAACTCACTGATCGACCGGTCTGAAAAACCGGAGCCCCTCATGTGAGGCAAAACTCACTCATCGGCCGGTCTGAAAAACCCGAAACCCATCAACTGACAGCAAAACTGATTCCTGTGTGCCTGAAGCGAGACCGCAGATCCTGCGACGCGACGCCACAAAAGGCTGGGTCTGCGAACCGCCGTTCGGTGAACCAGAGGCCGCTCATACGGCGTATCGTCGGCTGGATTCGCTAGACAATTGCCACGCTGTGTCATTACGATCCGACTGACCGACAGACGGGTGTTCGCCGGTCTTGTTTTGGACTATGGTCTGGAGGAACAGGAATGGGCCAACAATTCGTGCTGTGGATGCTCACATTCGTGCTGGCCGCGGCGGGGGCGGCCGAGGCGCAGACTGGTCAGGGAAGCCTCCGCGGCACCGTACGGGATCAACAGGGCGGCGCGCTGCCTGGCGTCACGATCACCGCGACGGGCCCCGACCTGGTGCGTCCCGTCACAACGGTGTCCACTGACGAGGGAAACTACCGCCTGTTGAACCTGCCGCCGGGCACCTACACCATCACGGCGGAGCTGCAGGGGTTCTCGACCTTCAAGCGTGAGGAGATCCTCCTCCGCGCGGGCGCCACCTTTGCGGTGGACGTCGTCATGTCGCTCGGCACGCTCACCGAGACGGTGACGGTAGCCGGCGAATCGCCGATGATCGAGGTATCGAAGCCCTCGAACGTGCTGAATGTGGACGGCGAGTTCCAGAAGCAGATGCCGCTCGCGGCGCGGAAGAACTGGACCGACTTTCTCGAGATGACGCCGGGCGTGCACTCGCGGCCGTTCGACGACGGATCGGGCCGGATGGTGTATTTCGGCCACGCCACCGAGCACTTCGCCCACGTCGCGAACCTCGAAGGTATGCAGGCGGGCAACTACAACGACTTCCAGCTCACCTACGTGCAGATGGGCACGGACATGATCCAGGACATCCAGACCAAGACGGGCGGCGTCGACGCGTCGACCCCGATGGGCACGGGCCTGGCGATCAACGTCATCACCAAGAGCGGCGGCAACTCGTTCCGCGGCACGGCAGGCTACGCGTATCAGCCGCTCAAGTGGAACGGGGACAACACGTCGGCGCGGACGGTGTTCACGCTGCCGTCGGAGATCCTGCAGCTGTCGCCCACCTCGTGCGGCGGCAGGCGCGAGTGCGTGTCGACGGGCGGCGTGCCGGTGCAGGCTGGCGTGAACCAGTTCGATGGGTCGTTGGGCGGACCGATTGTAAAGGATCGCGTATGGTTCTTCGGGTCGTATCGCTGGTCGAACGTCGAGACGGCCATCAGCCGCATCGATAAGCAGGTAAAAGATATCCAGGCGTTCTTCCCCGGCCGCGAGCTCTTCAACCAGAACATCGAAGGCACGCAGCCGTACGTGAAAGTCACCTCGCGCCTTGGACAGGGCCACGAGCTGACGGCCTTCCACCAGAACGACCGTACTAACGGCCAGTCGAACTGGGAGTACTTCTACGACCAGATTAACGGCTACAGCAACGGCGGCGGCCTGTACAGCGCAAAGCTGTCGTCGGTGTGGGGCGGGAGCGTCACGACCACGTTCCTGGCGGGCTACAACAACAAGGGAGCCAACAGCGAGGATACGTTCACCTGGCTGAATGGCATCTACCAGGGGCAGGGGCCGAACATCCAGATTTTCGATGCGACGCGCATCTCAGGTGGCCTCATCACGGGTAACTCGAAGATTCTCGAAGGCGGCAACCGCGGCGCCGAGGCGATCTCGCCGGCGTCGGTGACGCTGCTCCGCGGTGACATCACCTGGTACAAAGAAGGCTGGAAGGGCACACACGAGTTCCAGACGGGCTTCTTTATTCAGCCGAACAACACGTACAACACGACGACGCGCTACACCAACGACGGGTTCTACCAGGAGTTCCGCGTCCCGGTGAACATCAACCAGCCGTCGCTTGGAACCATCCCGTTCCGGCGCGACTACGCGACGCCGACGCAGATCACGACGCGTGAAGCTGCGGACCGCAACGTCGCGCTGTACGTGCAGGACAGCTGGAAGCCCAGCAACCGGCTGACGATGAACATCGGGCTGCGCGCCGACTGGGTCAAGCGGCAGGACAAGATCTTCAACATCACGCGCCAGAACTCGTGGACCATCCAGCCGCGCGTCGGCGTCTCGTACCTCATGACCGAGGACGGCAAGAACCTGCTCCGCGGCACGTTCGTGCGGGTCGGCGAGCAGATGATGGGCCGAGACTCGATCACCAGCTTCGGCGGGAGCGGCACAGTGACCATCCGCACTGAGTACGACAATAACCTGAACGGCATCTGGGGCGAGCCGGGCGAAACGCGCATCTCGGCGGCGGCGACGCCGAGGCTGGCCGGCCAGGAGTTCGACCCGAACAACCACCAACCATGGGTGGACGAGTGGATCGTCGGCTACCGCCGCCAGTTCCCATGGCAGACGAGCCTGGACGTCGGCTTCATCTCTCGCAGCTACAAGCACATGTGGGCGCTGCGGGAGATCAACGGCTTCTGGCCGTCGGCGCCGGGCCAGCCCTTTGGCGGCTTCGGCAGAGTCGACCCGGAGCGAGGCGAAATTGAGCAGCAGACCAATAACACCTGGTCAACGCTCGAGTATCGCGCCCTTGAAGTTACGGTCGCCAAGAACATGGCGCGGGGCTTCCAGCTCATGGCCGGCCTCAATCGGCAGTGGCACCACATGTCGGGCACGTGGAACCCGACCGACAGGGCGGCGTTCATCGCGCCAAACGCGTTCGCTAACGACGCGAACCTGTATATGCCGCGCGGCAACAACGACGGCAACAGCCTGCCAGAGACCGGCAACGCGCTGAGCTACGGGCCGACGTGGATGAAGTATCGCTTCAACGCGGCAGCGCTCTTTGAGGTGCCGTTCGGCATCTCGGTGGCCACTAGCTACACGCTGCAGGCGGGGCCGTGGTCAGGCGCCATTCTCTACCAGCTGCCGACCGGCGACCCGGATATCGCGCGCTTCGGCCCGACGACGTTCCGCTCGCCGGGCGGGCTGACCTTCTCGAACCCGCTCTCGACCCGCAACCGCTACGTGTACAGCACGCGCGGCGAGGGCCAGGTCCAGGCGCCCGGCATCCACACGGTGGGCGTCAAGATCGGCAAGCGCGTCAACCTGGGGGGCGGCCGTAATGTCGAGATCGCCGGCAACATCCTCAACCTGCTGAACGGTGGCGACTACACGCAGTTCAGCTACAACAGCGCCTACCAGAGCTGGAGCGGCAACTTCCTGCAGATGCGCAACCAGCAGCCTGCGCGCGCGTTCCAGCTGGTAATCGTCACGCGATTCTAAGAAGGGCGACGCTGTCCGCCGCCACCGGATCCCTCAGGGATCCGGCGGCGGTTGTCGCTGTTCCGGCTGCCGCACGGTGTGTAGGTGACGCCGAGCATCTCGCGCGCCTCGGGATGGGCGGACTCGGCCAGCAGGCGTCAGTAGGCGGAGTGGCACCACGTGGAGGCGGTGTCGATCCGGCCAGCAAACCGGCCCTCAACGACGCCAAATCAGCCGCGCGCCGCCAAGCGTCAAGCGGTGCGTCGGTTGCATTTGGAGGTTAGGCAGACTCGTTCTTCGGAATCCGCAGATTCGCGTGCGACTTTTGTTCCTTGTCTTTCGTTTCCTTGAATACACAATCCCTACAAACCACCCAGACAGCAACGGTAGAGCCAACTGCACCAGCGTCCAGATGGTGGCGGACTTCTACGACCAGGCGCACCCTGAACAAGTGGCGGAACGGGTGGCGGGGTTTCGGCGGGGCGGAGGGGGAGGGGTCGTTTCGGAGTTGCGGGGCTTCAAAAACCGCCTACAATCTGGACACCGAATGTCCGAGCCTGAATTGCGTATTCTTCTGGCGGACGCCACAACGTTTTCACCTGATCAGCTCAGGTCGTGGCGAAAGCACATGGAGCTGTCCGAAACGGACGTGGCAGACGCGTTACTGCTGTCTGTGGCACAGGTCCGTGGTCTGGAATCAGGTTCGTTCTCACCCTTCTACAACCAGAGTTTTTATGAACGTGCCAGAGGGAAGTACATCACGCTGCTGAGCGCACATCGTGCTCCATCGAGACAGCCTCCTTCGCCGAAGAGTGTGGAAGCAACACCAGCCCTGCGACTCACCGTGAATGACGTGGCAGACAGTTGACCACCCAATGTCGCTACTGTCGCTCTTCCTCGTACGGCCGTGGGTGCTCCTACTCCCCGCACGGGGCGCACGAACACGCCGGCACCGCTGACCGCTGCGAGTTCTGTGGTGCCAGCTCTGCTATGGGCGGAGCTGCTCCTACTCGCCAACCCGCACACATCGGCACGGGCAGGACGGGCGGAAGTGTCGGTGGTGCGCGAGTGCGTCCGTGGGGCGGGGGGGCGTATGCGCCGACGGGAGCGCACGAACGCTGATGGCGCACCATGCGAACCGTCCCACGAAAGTCTGTGCGGTCTGTGGGCGACCGTTCCAGTGGCGGAAGAAGTGGAAGACGGTCTGGGACGAGGTGAAGTACTGCTCGGAGCGGTGTCGTCGACAACGAAACCGAGCGGCTTCGCATCCCGACAAGCGGTAAGGGTGCGCACTGCGATGGCTGCTACTTGGGCACGACTACACACACCGCAAACGGTCTAACGGTAGATTGGATGTCGGTTTGCAGTAGGAAGGGATCCCCAGCCTTTGCAAACCATTCCCCCTGACTTGTCCAATCTCCCGAATGCGCGTTGTGCGTCGCCAGGGTGCCGTACCGACACCATGGCTGCACGGGGCGTTGTGGCGGGTGCGCGCGGTGGTGTCGCAGTGTCTTCCCCAGGCCGTGCCGATCTTCCTGCTCATCTGTGCGATGTTCACCTTCTATCCTCAGAGGACGAGGAGTGTCGCGACGCTCTTCAGCCGATCCCACGGGTTGCCAGACTTCAGATGGTCGAACACGATCCGGCGCCCGGCCGGATAGACGAGCACCCGTGTGCGCTGGCGCTCGATCACCAGCAGCAGACGCTCGGCGTCAAGGATCAGCGCCGACGTGGTCAGTTGCTCGGCCGCGGCGTGGCGGCTGAGTCCACCATCAAGATAGGCACGCGCCACCCTTGCGACGTGCAGGTCGAGTTCGATCACCGCGCGCTGCACGGCCACGAGTTCGGCCACGTGGCCGGCGGCGATCGCCGCCGACTCCGCCACCTCCCGGCACACGTCTGCGAACACGTCGCCGGCGAGCAGCAGCGCCGCACCTGCTTCGGCGGCGCCCTCGGCGAACAGCAGGTGTCCCCCAAACGACGGATGGAGCGCTCGTTCCTGCCAGCCCAGACGTTGCACGAGTTCGCTGTCGGCCAGGACGTGTTGCACGTGGTGCCCCGGATACGTTTCGTGTGCGACGAGCCATACGAGGCGGGCCAGATCCAAACGGCTCGCCTGTTCCACGAACACAGACGTCCGGAGCGCGCCTTCATAGGTCGCCTGGCCTTCAACGCCAAGCGTGGCCGACGTGCCGGTTCGAACGGACTCGCCCGGTGGAAGCGCCAGGTGCGCCGCCAGTCGCCGCCTGCACGCAGACGACGCGGCCTCGACCGCGGCCGCTACCCGGTCCGCGGGGATGACGTGCCGTGCGCGAAATGCTGCATAGCGCTCCTGCAGGACGCTCCTGCCAGGGAGCAGCCACTCCACGGCGAGGCGCGCCTCGTGCCATGACGCCTGCCGTGCCTCGGACGCCAGCGCGGTCAGAACGCCCACCACCGGCGCACCGAACGCCAATGCCGCCTCGTCGTCGAAGGTAAGCGCCTCGCCGGCCAGACGACGGCAAGCGAGCACCAGCGCGCCGACTTGCTGGTGCAGGTAGCGCGCCCGTGGATCGCCGGATCCGCTGGCCAGGACCGCGTTCGCCGCGCGATGCGCGTCGTCGAGACGATGGCGAATCTGCGCGACGGGTTCCCGCGGGCCCGGCCGCCAGGCGTCGGGACCGTGCCAGGCTTCCACCAGTGTTGGTTGATGCTGCGCCAGCGCCAGCGCGGCCCTGACGTAGTGTTCCGCGAGGGCGTCGAGCGAGGCATCGCTCCGGCGGCCGATGCCGCACGCCGTGCCCGCAGCCGCGGCCGCGAGCGCGGCCACCGCCGACCTGCGAGACATGCCACTGACATGCGGAGACATCTCTGGGTGTCATCATCACATGTAATGCCTTGACTTACCCCGTCGTCTGAGCACCACAATGCGCAGCAACCCACGGAGGCTCCATGACCCGGTTCTCACTTGCACTTGTCGTAACCTTGGCGCTGCACGCGGCCTGCGCGCGCGCCACGCCCGATGACCAGGCCACACCGGGCACGGCGCCAACACCCAATCTGGGTGTTCGACCGGCGGGCGACGAGGAGATTCAGCCCGACATGGGCCAGGTGCCTCCGGACCTGCAGAAGGTCTATGCGCACATCGATACGAACATCGACGCCCATGTTCACAATCTGCAGAAGTGGATTCAGCAGCCGAGCATCTCCAACTCCGGCGAGGGCATCCCAGAGTCGGCCGAGATGGTGAAGGGGTTCTTCGATGAACTCGGCTGTCAGCAGTCGCAGGTTTACGACGTCGGCGTGACAGAGTACGGCACCCCGGGCAATCCTGTCGTCTACGCCAAGTGCGACGAGGGGGCGGAGAAGACCCTGATGATCTACTGGATGTACGACACCATGCCCATCACGCAGCCCGACGCCTGGCACAATCCGCCGTTTGAGGCGCGGCTCGTCGAACAAGCACCGTTTAAGAAGGTTCTGATTGGCCGCGGCGCGACCAATTCGAAGGGCCCGCAGATGGCGCAGCTCAACGCCTTCCGCGCCATCAAGGCGGTGCACGGTAAGCTCCCCGTCAATTTGATAATCGTCGCCGAAGGCGACGAGGAGCGCATGGATATCGGCCTCCGCAAGTGGGTGAAAGACCATCCCGAACTGCTCGAAGGCGCCGACGCGATGTACTTGTTCGGCGGCCAGTCGCAGAGCGGCGGCGGCGGCTACGGTGGTGGTTCCGAAGGGTGCGTCTACGTGGAACTCACCACCAGCGGCAAGTCATGGGGCCGGGGTCCCACCGATTCCGACATCCACGGCAGCAACAAGCGCAGCGTCGACAGTCCGGCGTGGCGCCACATGAAGATGCTGGCCTCGCTGGTGTCGGACGACGGCAACACGCCGTTGATCGACGGCTTCTACGAGAACATGCAGCCGCTGTCAGCGGAGGAGACGGCATCGCTCAAGACCGCAGCCGCGAACGTCGACCTCGAGATCGCCGCGACCAATGTGGGAGTCGCAAGATTTATTGCTGACGATCCGTTCACGATGTTGAGAATGCAGCGCCACGGCACGTCCTTCAACATCGATGGCATCTGGGGCGGCAACATGTATGCCGGCGGCGCCGGCGCCATTCTGCCGAATAAGATCACCTCCAAGCACAACTTCCGCTACGTGCCCAACATGACCGGCCCCGGCATCGTCAAGAAACTCCGCGCCCAGCTCGACAAGAACGGCTACGCAGACGTTGAGATCAAGGTGATCGGCGACGTGCCGTGGGCGAAGATGAAATCGGCGACGCCGATTGGCGAAGCGATGAAGCGCACCTACGAAATAATGAACATCCCACACGGGCAACTGCGCGCCGACTGGGGTATCGGCGGGGGCGGCGGCGGCGCCGGCGGCTACTGGCCGGCCTACATGTTCGGCGATGGCGAGATCGGTGAGCGGATCTCGCCCTTCAAGGGTGTGCCCATCGTCAGCGGCGGCGCCGGGTTGGGCGGTCGCGCTCATGCCGCCAACGAGTATTACGTCATTGAAGGCGCGGGCAAGGTCTACGGCATGGCAGGAGCCGAAAAGGCCGTGGCCACGCTGCTCTATGCGTTCGCCGGCAGGATCCCCGCGAAGGGAGCGGCCACCCCTTGATCGCGGTTCGCGACCTGGAAAAGGAGTACCACGTCGGCGATCACGTGATTCACGCTTTGCGCGGCATCACGCTGGATATCGCGGCGCGTGAGTTTGTGACCGTAGTCGGTCCGTCCGGTTCCGGGAAGTCCACGTTCATGCACATTCTTGGCTGTCTCGATCGGCCGACCCGGGGTCATTACCTCCTTGACAGCCGCGACGTGTCCAATCTGCCCGCCGACGAACTCGCTCGCGTGCGGAACGAAACGATTGGCTTCGTGTTTCAGGGTTTCAACCTGCTGGCGCGAGCGTCGGCGCTCGAAAACGTCGAACTGCCGCTGCTCTACACGCGCGGTGGCGCACTGCGCGCTGCAGAACGGCGCGACCGGGCGCGGCGTGCCCTGGCGATCGTCGGGCTGTCGGATCGCGAAGAACACCATCCCAACCAGCTCTCCGGCGGCCAGCAGCAGCGCGTGGCCATCGCGCGGGCGCTGGTCAACCACCCAAAGCTGTTGCTGGCGGACGAACCCACCGGCAACCTGGACACCGACACCAGCCACGAAGTCATGGAGGTCTTTGCACGGTTGCGCGACGCGCATGGGCTGACGCTACTGGTCATCACGCACGAACGCGATATTGCGGCCTGGGGCACGCGAACCATCGATTTCAAGGATGGCCGCGTGAACCTTGACCGAGAGGGCGAGCGCGTAGCAGCGCCGACGACATGCGCATCGTGACACGCCTGCGCGGCGTGCATCCGTCTGTAGCTATCGCCGTGAACGCGTTGACGCGGAACCGTCTGCAGACGGGGCTGACTCTGCTGGGGATCGCGGTTGGTGTCGCCACCGTGTTGACCATGCTGGCGGTCGGCGCCGGTGCACAGCGTTCCATCGAGCAGCAGGTCCGCGCCGCGGGCCTGAACCAGATCACGGTCACCGCCGGCAATTGGAAGCCGAAGGTGGACGACACCGGCGCCGCCGTGGCCCACCAAGCCGATGCCCGCCGCCTGCTGGCGGCGCCAAGGCCCCGGCGGGTATTGCTACCCCAGGTGGTGGACGACATCGTGCTGGCCAGCCATCCGGAAGACGATCCCATGGAGAAGCATGACCATCCGCTCGCGTGGCAGCGGCTGGGTGATCTCGAAGCCGGCCTCGGCGCCGCGGCCACGCTGACATTCGCGGACGCCGAAGCCATCCGCCGCCTCGACGGCGTTCAGTACGTGGCGTGCGGTGTACACGCCAACGCGCGGGTATTTCACGATGATAAACGCTGGTTCACTCGCATGCACGGCACCGACCGGCAACTGCTGGACATCAAGCGCACCTGGACGCTGAAGCACGGCCGGTTCTTCTCAGATGGCGAGCAGGACGACGCCGAGCAGGTGATGGTGCTCGGCCAGGTGGTGGCGGAGAAGCTGTTCGGCGCCATCGATCCGGTCGGGCAGACGATCACGCTATGGAAGCAGCCCTTCCGCATCGTCGGTGTGGTCACCAGCGCCAGCTGGGTTGTCCGTCCTGCCCCCGGAGACGACGAGTTCGACGCGGTCTACATGCCGTACACCACGACGCATCGTCTGTTGAACCTGAGCAAGCTCAACGACATTACGGTCACCGCCGCTTCCACCGGCGAGGTCAGCGCGCTCTCCAAGCGCATTGCCGCGCTGCTCAGGCAGCGGCATGGCATTACCGATACGCAGCCGGATGACTTCACCATCGCGACACAAGCCACCCGGGCCATTACGACGGGCGGACTCCCCCCGAACGTCGCCGCGGCCATTGCCGGCAACGTGCGCGAACTCGAGCGGGTGACGCTCGAGCAGCTGGCCGGCACGCTGGAGCGCGCGAGCCGGACCATGCGGTGGCTGCTCGCCGCCGTGGCGGCGGTATCGTTGCTGGTCGGCGGCATTGGCATCATGAACATCACCCTGCTGTCGGTCACCGAGCGCACCCGCGAGATCGGCCTGCGGCTCGCAGTCGGCGCGCGTGCACGCGATGTGATGCGACAATTCCTGATTGAAGCCACTGCCATCAGCCTGGCCGGCGGCATAGTCGGGATCGTGGCCGGGATCGTCACGTCTTTGACAATCTCGAGCACGCTGCAGTGGGCGACGGTTGTGACGCCAGGTGCCGTCCTGATCGCCTTCGGTGTGGCGGCGGCGGTCGGCGTATTCTTCGGCTGGTATCCGGCGCGCCGCGCGGCGTCGCTCGATCCAATTGCGGCATTGCGCTACGAGTGATCCGCTTCCTGCTGGCCTCCGCGCACATCGCCTGGCGCGCGCTCGGGCGACACCGGCTGCGCACCGTGCTTACAGCGCTGGGCGTAGTCATTGGCGTCGCGGCGGTCATCGCCATGCTGGCCCTCGGCAAGGGCGCGCGTGCGTCGATGGAGCGGACGCTGCGCTCGGCCGGGACCAGCATCGTGCAGGTCAGTGCCGGGAACTTCATCCGCGGCGGCGAAAGCGTCAACATCGCCTCGGGGCTCGGAGCCGCGACCACGCTGACGCGCGAGGATGCCGCCGCGATCGCGGAGATACCAGAGGTCCTGCATGTCGCCGCCGAGCTGCGATCCCGAACGTGGGTGACCGCCAGTGCACAGGCGCGTGCCTTCGCCGTCGTGCTCGGCACTGAGCCGGCGAGCGCCGATATTCACGGCTGGATCTTTCTCAGCGGCCGACCGTTGTCGCGTGACGCTGTCGAGAGCGGTCGTGCGACGGCGGTCATTGGCCGCGTGCTGGGTGCGCGATTGTTTGGCGATGGCGTGGATCCGGTGGGCCGGCGCGTGCAGATCCACGAGCAGCCGTTCGAGATTGTCGGGTGGATCCGCGCCGTGTCCCGGGACCACGACGAGGGCATCTTCGTTCCGGTCACGACACTGGGACGGTTGACCGCACGCACGCATCTGCAGCAGATCACCGTCGGCGTCACCGAAGCGGGAGTGGCCACGCGCGTCGCCGATCAGGTCACAACGCTGCTGCGGTCCCGCCACGCCAAGTCTATTGCCACGAGCGCCGCACGCGCGTCCGGGGCTCTCGGCGGATTGCAGGGACCAAATAGCGGCGCGGCTGGCGGCGGGGCGCAGCCGGACGATTTCGTGGTGCGGACCCTGGCCGCGCAGCAGATGACGAAAGGGCTCTACACGGAGGTGGCGGCCTTTGCGCTGGCCAACATGCCCAAGCTCGATTCCGTCACGACGGAAGAGATGGCGGGCACGTTGAACCGGGCCGGGACGACCATGACGGCTCTGCTCGGCAGCATTGCCGGCATCTCCTTAATTGTCGGCGGCATCGGCATCATGAACGTGATGTTGATCTCGGTGACCGAACGCACGCGCGAGATCGGACTGCGGCTGGCGGTGGGTGCCACGCGCAGCGAGGTGCTGCTGCAGTTCCTCGTCGAAGCGACGGTCCTCAGTCTGCTGGGCGGAATCGCGGGCATCTTCGCGGGCGTCGCCGCGGCGAGAGGATTGACGGCGTTTCTGGAATGGCCGACCGAAATTTCGCCCGATTCCGTCGCGCTGGCGTTCGTGATTGCCGCGGCGGTCGGCGTGCTGTTCGGTTACTACCCGGCGCGGCGAGCGTCACAGCTCGACCCCATCAACGCACTGCGACACGAATAGGCGCCGCTACTTCGGGGTGGCAACGTACGGAATCTCGATCTCGTGCGGTTCACCTTGCAGCTTGTAGCGCAGTTTCACGAAGATGCCCTCGCCGTCGAGCGGCCGCGCGCTTGCCACCCACGCCTCGCCCGCATCGTCGATGGTCAAAGCGACGGCCTCGGCGGCGGCGCCGGGACGCAGCACGTCCATGGCAACGCCGCTGGCTACGGAGGCCGGCAGTTCGTTGCGCACGGCATCGCTGAACCACACTTCATGCCGGCCGGAGGGTGCGAGTACGATTTCGTAGTGCACGTCGCCCTGCATGAGAACCATGCCACCATGATGCGGCGAGTGATCGCCGTGCGGCTCGGTCACGCCCTGGTGCTGCGCGTCGCGCGGCGCGGAGGACGCCGTCACCTGCGGTGCTGCCGTGCGCTGGCCGTCGACGCAGGAGCCAGACAGCGCGATCGAGACGAGAAATCCGACAATTCGCAAGGCTCGATTATGCGACAGGATGACGACGAAGTGAAGTCACGCCGGTCCAGATCCTGTCGCCGAGCGTCACGTGGCGCACCGCGTCCGCCGCTTCCATGCCCGCATCTTCCTGAGCGAGCCGGCAATGGCAGGCATCGCCGCGGCCGGTGGCAGCCTCTCGGCGATGTGTGACAGTCGTCGAGGTGTTCGGGATGTAGGACAATAGGTCAAAGGGTGGCGCGCACCGTGCGTGCCCCGCCAGACCATTCGATGAACATCGGGTTCGACACGATTGGCAACGCCACGCTCATTGCCTACGACGGGGGTCGCCCCGTCCTCATCACCGATCCGTGGATTGCCGGGGCGCCGTATTTCGGCAGCTGGACGTTCTCTCACGAGATTCCGGCGGAGCAGATGGCGGCGATTGAGGGCAGCGAATTCGTGTGGCTGTCGCACGGCCATCCTGACCACCTGAACCAGGAATCGTTGTCGCGGCTGAAAGACAAGACGATCCTGCTGCCGAATCACGTCGGGCAGATCATCTGGGAAGGGCTGCGCGACCGCGGCTACGACGTCCGGATCCTCCAGGACAACGTCTGGACCAGGCTGTCCGACCACATCCGCATCCTGTGCATCTCGGACATGAACCAGGACGGCGTGCTGCTGGTCGACGTCAACGGCCGGCTGATCGTCGACCTCAACGACGGTGGCGCGCTCGGCTGGCAGTGGTATCTCAAGAAACTGATCCGGCACGCGCCGGTGTCGTTCCTGCTGAAGCTGTTTGCCGGCGAAGCCGACATGCGGAACTTCTTCGACGAGCAGGGCAACCGCATTCCGCTGGTGCCGAAGTCCCAGCGGGCGCCGCTCGGAGGAATTATTCAGCACGAGGCCGAGCACCTCGGTGTGTCGTACGTGATCCCGTTCAGTTCGTTTCACAAGATGCAGCGCGCCGACAGCGTGTGGGTGCAGGAGTTCATCCACGAGCTCGAGGAGTACGCGGCCGGATTCGCGTCGGAGCGCGCCAGGCTGCTGCCGGCGTTCGTGCGCTTTGATTGCGTCACCGACACCTGGACGCCGATCGATGCCCAGCGGACCGCCGATGCGATCGTGCCGCCGGAGGCGTTCGGCGACAACTGGAGCGAGCCACTGTCGAGCGACGAGGTGACGCGCGCGCGAAAGTACTTCCAGTCGATCGAGCATCTCTCCGAGCGTTTCGATTTCATCAACCTGCGCGTCGGCGGAACGGATCATGCGATCGATCTGGCCCGCAAGAAGTTCAATCGCGGCGTGACGTTCGAGGCGCCCCGCGGATCGCTGATGTGCGCCGTCGACAACGAGATCTTCGACGACATGCTGATTGGCAACTTCATGAAGACCACGCTGCACGGCGATTGGGGTCCGGGAGGCCTGTATCCAGACTTCTGCCCCTACGTGCCGAAGTATGCGGACAACGGCCGCGCCAGGACGCAAGCAGAGCTGGATGCCTATTTCGCCGAATACCGCCGCCGCATGGGGTGGAGAGGCGCGATCGACCTGATGCGGGACCAGATTGAGGCGCGGTCGAAGAACCTGCTGCGCTCTTACGTGTCGCGCGAGTCAGCGGTCTACAAGGCGACCGAACACATCTACCATCGCCTGCGCCGCCTCTAACGGCGCCGCGGCGACGGCGTCAGGGTGGTGCGCACCGTCATGCGGTTCTCGGTGGCCGGGCTGAAGAACGCCGGGAACTCCTCCCGCATGCGCGCCAGCGAACGCAGATCGCGCCGCCGCAGCTGCTCGATGTTCGACGGGCGGATGATGGAGATGTAGGCCTGGCGAATCTGCCGCGGCGCATCAGCCGCCGCGGGCACACGCGGTCCCATGGCGTCGAGACCTTGCGCAGCTGGACTTCGCGCCATTGGCCGCGCTCGCCGGTGCCGCGCTCGATAACGCCTATCGCGACGGCGGCTGGACGGCCCGTCAGGTCGTGCATCACCTGGCCGAGCTCATAGGAAGCCCTCCGACTTTCCAGGTCCGGTTCAGTTCGGTCTTGACACACCCATGACAAGGGGAGACAATCCAACCGCGTCTGCTGTCTTGGCTGGGAGTCTGCCGACTCCTCCGGGGCGTGTGGGGGGGGTACATGCGTTCTCGACTGGCATGGATGTTTGCGATCGCGGCCTTGTTGGTCGGGCCGCCGACTGCTCTAGCGCAAAGAACCACCGGCGACATTCGTGGTGTCGTCACCGACGAGTCCGGCGCCGTCTTGCCGGGCGTCACCGTGACGCTGCGCGGCTCCGCCGTGCAGGGCACTCCAACCGCGGTGACGAACGAGTCGGGTGTGTACCGCTTCCCGAACCTCGCGCCTGGTACCTACGAAATCACGGCAGAGCTCGCCAGCTTCGCCACCAAGACGCAGACGGGTATTGCCGTGGCGCTCGGGGCCACCCAGGAAGTGCCCGTACAGTTGAACGTCAGCACCCAGCAGGAGACCATCACGGTCACGGCGGAAGCGCCCGTGGTCGACTCGGCCTCCACGCAGGTGGCGACCAACTACACGCGTGAGTGGGTCGAGAACATCCCGGTGCGACGCTTCACCTTCTTCGACCTCATCAACGCCTCGCCCGGCATCGCGCCGTCCACGCAGACCAGTTCGCGCTCGCAGGCCTTCGGCTCGGCGACCAACGAGAACCTCTACCTGCTCGACGGTACCGACTTCACCGCCCCGTACACCGGTGCCGCGTGGCCCTGGCCCAACACCGATGCCATCGAAGAAGTGCAGGTGCTGTCGCTTGGCGCCAATGCCGAGTATG